>Ga0187819_10000248_pt1 | contig 26028 bp, 22 predicted proteins | sample NC_wetland_sal_i_15_FD_132411 | JGI IMG/M metagenome (GOLD analysis project Ga0187819, IMG submission 132411) | Wetland sediment microbial communities from Neuse River Estuary, North Carolina, USA - SO4_4 | ecosystem: Environmental > Aquatic > Freshwater > Wetlands > Sediment | place: USA...
ACGCCCAATCCGAACTGGACAAAATAGCTTTGCGTCTAAATCAACGCCCGCGAAAGACTTTAGGTTTCCAGACTCCTGCGAGTAAACTGTGCGCCAGTGTTGCGCCGACCCCTTGAGCCCGCATCCGTTTGTGGGCAGCAATATCCGCGAATCCGACCCCTATGGAATCAGCGATTTGCGGGCAACGGGAAGGAAAGGTTTTTGGGCAACCCGCCCAGAATCGCTTTCAGGCACTGCCCTGACCTGTTACTTGCGACTGTGAGCATAGGATTGAATATGTGGAAACGCGTTTGAAAGAGCCAATCCCCACTTGAATGAAAGGGCGGCTCCGACAGAGCGTGCTATGGTGCGTGGAAATCGAGGGCGTAAATCTCCTGCGTGCCCATATCGCGCAGCACCAACGGCGAGTCATCCGGCGCCAAACCACTCCAGATTGCGCCGCGGAAGCCGGTCTGCCGCACGTCCTTCAAGCTAGCGACCTCTTCCACTTTCCTGTCTCCTATTCGTATTCGTAGGACCGCAGGCTCCCTTCCTCGGCGCAGGTAATAGACATATTGCCCATCCGATGACCAATTCATGAAACCGAAGTACACACCTCTCGTTAGTTCCGTCCAAGCCTGCGTCTTGAAATCGAAGAGCATCAAAGCGAGAGAATCCAGTGACCGGGTTACCACATAACGGCCGTCCGGTGACCAGCGAGGCGCCCACAAGCCATCCGAGCCCGACAGCTTTCTTACTTTCCGAGTCCCTAAGTCCACAACGTACACCCCAAGGCTCTCCGGCGCCGTTTTTTCGAAAATGGGGAAATAACTGAACAGCAAGGCGTTGCCATCCGGCGACCAGTTGGGGTCCATTTCATTGCGCGGTTCGTTCAACACTGGCTCAGGCGTTCCGCCGTCAGCCGAGATCAAATGGATTTTCCAAGGTTTGCCGGGCGCGGCGTCAAAGAACGCTATCCGTTTTCCGTCCGGAGACCACCGAGGCACGGCTGCCTGCACCGGGGGCAGAGTGAGTTGCAGACGTTCGCTCCCATCAAGCTTGCTTCGCCACAAAATATGATCCGGGAAACTGACATAGGTCACCCATTTTCGATCGCGAGAAAAATCCGCGAATTCAGCTGATATTCCAGAGAGGTAAGGCACAAACTGGCCCGAGTTCGAGTCGTAGCGAGCGAGCTCACCTCGCAATTGCTGACCAATGACGTAAAGCTTCCGGGCATCGGAGCTGATCGACGGCGCCAGGGAATTCATTTGCCCACTAGTCAGTTGCGATGGGCTATGGGAGGTTCTGCCGAACCACCGCTTTTCCAGCATTGCCCAAATCTCCGTTTTGCCTTCGCGAGTGGACTGGAACACAAAATACTTACCGTCTGGCGTCCAGCAACCGCAGCACTCTGAATGTGACTGATTCCGGCTGGGAAGTATGGCGTGAGGCATCTTTCCATCCGGTGAAATTTCCCAGATTGAGGAAAAGCCGGTCGTATTGTCTGTCACAGTGAATCGGAGCCGAGTGCCATCTGGGGACCAACGAGGCCAGGATGCCGCACCGGCCAGACTCACTAGTTTTCTTCCCGCGGTGCCATCACTCCGTGCCCGATACAGGTCGTTGCCGCTAACGTACACAAGGTCACGGCCGTCCGGAGACCAAGTGCCATCGTCGGCTAGCAGGTCGCCGATTCGATGCGGCGATCCAGTCGGCAACGGTAAGCTCCAGACTGAAGAAGTTGTCGTTGCGCGCGAGCTTGCCACCAGGAGCTCAGACCTGGCCGGCGAAATGTCCAAGAGGGATGGCGTCTCCAGGGAATTCGGAAGCACGGACGTTTCTCCCCCTGATGCAGAAACTTGAGAAAGAAATCGATGGTTCGCCGATCCTTCCGCGAAGTACAGCCGCATCCCATCCGTCACAAGTGGCCCCTGCTTCGCTTGACCGTCATTCGTGATCTGAACGTAGTTCGACACGCGGAGCATCGGGATTGGACGTGTGAGTATGAAACCTAGAACCGCGAGGGCGCCAACGGTGGTCGTCAGGACCACAAAGAGCCAACGCTTTCTTCGTCGGATCTTGAGTGTCGAAGTTCCTTCGCGGCCGGAGGAGGGGCTTGAGAACGCCTCGTCTCGCGCGGGGCGCTGTACTCTCTCGCCGAGCGTGGTTGCGGTCGCTTCTGAGGGTACGGCCTGTATCTTGTGGGAGGCTTCGCCGCCTTCTGGTGTAATCCCGGGCGTCACCCGAGCTATGAATCGGTATCCCCTTCCCGTGACGGTTTGGACGAATCGAGGTTGGGCCGGATCGTCGCCGAGCGCTAAGCGAATCTTTCGGATAGCGGTGTTGATGGCATTTTCCGTATCCAGGTAGGCATTTTTGCCCCACAGTTTTTCAACGATCTCTTCGCGGGTCACCAAATCCCCTGGCCGGCCCGCCAGCAGCAGCAATATTTCCAGGGGAATCCGCTCCAGCTTTAGATTCTTACCGGAGTGGCGCAAACAATAGTTGTGCGCGTCAAGCTCAAAGTCCTCAAATCTAGTGAGATCCGCTGGCACGGCAAGAACTCCCGGGATGTGGATTCTACACCTCTCCTCTGCGTGCTCGGTGAATGTCCTAAAGTTTCAATAAGTTAGAGCAAGCGGCGAAGTCCTACACACGGCTTACACAATTCTCCAGATTCCCTCCATTGCTAATGCGGAGAGCAGCGCCAAAGCTTGAGCCCGGGTGCCTGTTCAGCGTGAAGTCATGAAGCTCAAAGTAACCTCAAGGAGACATTCATGCCTTTTTCGAAGCGGAAATACCTAGCGACATTCGTTCTGCTTGGCCTCGCCATCGCAAGCGTATTATTTCCTCGATTTCGCGCTCGAGCCAATCCGTCGGCGGCCGGTGCTGTGCCACGCGTTTGGGATGATGAGGCCATCGCCACGGTCGAAGTGCCTCTAGCGAATCCAATTGGTTCGCCAAAACACGTCTCGTCGGACTACTACTATAAGATTCCGGTCCGCCCGATCTACAAGAGCTATCCGGTCTACGCGCCAAAACACGAACCGGCAGGATATATGGAATGGCTTAAGCGGCAGGAGCCGGAGATTGTGTGGGATGATGCAGCGCACGCGCCTTCGCTCAAATCGGGCAGCGACTGGATCCAAGCGGGGGAGATAGTCTTCGATACCCCGATCTACTACACAAGACACCGAATCGTTACGCTAGAGGATGTACGCAATCCGAACTGGTACCAGAAGACCGGTGCGCCAATCGCAAAAGATGGCACGCTTCCCTTTGTGCGCTACGTGGTGCGCAAGAAAGGAGAAGTTGATCTCGGGGACTTTGCTTGTGGTATGTGCCACACGCGTGTCATGCCACACGGAGGTGTCTTGAGAGGAGCCCAAGGCAACTTTCCGTTTGAAAAGAGCAAAGCCTGGGGTTTTCACGAGGTTTCTGGGATTCCCAATGAGCGCGCCGAGGACGAAGAAGTACTGCGCCGTGTGGATCGTGCGCTCTTCGCCGCACCGTGGGTCAACCCGGATCCGCTGAAGCCCATCGATGCTCTGACTTTCGACCAGCTGGTTTCCGCCCATGAGGCTATGCCTTCTGGGGTGACCGCGCGCCATCGCACAAATTTGTTCTATCCCGCGCAGGTGCCGGATCTGATCGGCGTCAAGGATAGGCATTATCTGGACCGCACGGGCCTGCAAAAACACCGTTCTATCGCTGACCTCATGCGCTACGCCGCGTTCAACCAGGGAGCGGATGATCTTGCAAGCTACAATGGTTTCATTCCAGCCGACTTTCGTTACTCGAGCACGCTACCCGATCCCAGCGATCCCATTGCTGTCGGCGGCCGGTACAGCGACGAGCAGCTTTACGCCTTGGCCTCATACCTTTATTCGCTGCAGCCACCCGTTAACCCTAACAAGCTCGACTCGCTGGCGGTGCGCGGCCAAAAGGTGTTCGAGAAGGAAGGCTGCGTGATGTGCCACACACCTCCCCTGTACACGAGCAATAAGCTCACTCCGGCCGAGGGCTTCAGTGTGCCGGCCGACGCGCGCGCAAACCTGGCTATCTTCCCGATTTCCGTGGGAACTGATCCGGGTCTCACGATGAAGACCCGAAGAGGCACGGGTTACTACAAGGTGCCTTCGCTCAAGGGAGTGTGGTATCGGAGTATGTTCGGACACAGCGGTTGGTGCGCAAACCTCGAAGATTGGTTTGATCCCCACCGTACGCAGGAGGACTACGTCCCGACCGGCTTCAAGCCCTACGGCGTAAAGACGTTCGCCGTCAAGGGTCATCCCTTCGGTCTAGACCTGTCAGAAGAGGATCGCAGAGCTCTCATCGCCTTCTTGAAGACGCTTTGAGCATAGGAGCGTGAGCGATTTCCGGTCTAGGCTGTAAGCGCTGTGCCGAAAGGGGCGACCCCTCTCCGATCCATTCATTGTGCAACAAGCCTTTTTGACGGATTGCGATCGAATGAGCGCTACTCGGAAGTTATTCTGCCAGTTGCGCGCACTTGCTCCGCGCCTGGCCGGAGTTTTGCGAAGCGGTCCAGAAGGCCCGTTCGGCGAAGCTGAGCAATTGTGGACATTTCCACTGGAGCCGAGGCTGCCCAGAAACCCTACTTCTACCTGGCTCGCAAGTGATTGATTCTGCGAGCTCTAAAGTGGCCGATTTGCTTGCCCGCAGTTGTTTTCGGGTAGGTGACTACGATGCACAAGTACCGGGTAAGAAATCGCGATCGCGCGGCGAGGCGTATCAAATGGTCTCGCTCAACAACACTGTATGTCTTTCATTCCTAAGGCACGCAGCGATCTGAATCGGATCGTATCAAACGATGTGATTTGATACAGGGCAACTTAGTTTGTCTTTCCGCGCGAGAAGCAGATCCGAATCCGTCAGTTGCGTCAGCCCAATAGAATGGGCAGGAGCACGCCCAAGGCTAGCGCAAACAGCCAAAGGGCGGGCGCCGGGGTTCCAACGGGGCGCACTCTTCTGGTTTCGCGCGCGGCGATGCGCGGGTCCAGAAGGAGCCAGCGAGTATATCGTCGCTCCATCACGAGGAATGCAAACGCAGTCGTCGCACCATAGATCAGGTGACCCATTAAAGATGGGAGCAGCGCCGAAGCCGCATCGGCGCTCCAGTCGCATACGCCCGTGAGCAACAACGGCAGAAGGGTCATGGGTCCCACGAACCACCAGATGAGGCCAAAGAGCCAGCCCCAAGCTACACCGAGCCCAAGACTCGAAGCTTCGTTGCGAAACAGCAATCCGTAGGTCATACCAATTGCAGCGCTAACCACGAGATGTAGCAACAGCCCTCGAGATCCGGAAAGGCTCGTATCCAGCCCGATGATCTTCGGCAGAGCATGAGTGGCCAGGAGAACGGGACTCGCAACAATCCCGCCCACAAGTCCGGCGGCAGCTCCCCAACCCAGCGACCGCAAGACGTGGATACCGACTCCGCCAACCTCGCGGTTCAGCGGGTCTGATTGAATGAAGAGGCGCACCCAAAAACGGTCCAACGTCGCGTAGGTTACGCCTAGAATTAACCCATAAAGAATATGGCCGACCAACGAGCCAAACAGGGAGCTGGCTTGGTCCGCCGACCAATCGAGCGGCCTGTGTGCTGTCAAGGGAAGCAGGATGAGTTGACCGAGAAACCACCAGAAAATTGCGTATGCGAGCCCCCAGCCCATACAGGACCCGTAGCCGCGCACGTCGCACTGGAACAGCAGCCCAAACGTCACACCAATCAATAGCGCTACCCCAAAATGCAGCAGGATGATAGAGGCGCGTGAAACGCTCAGCGGCCCGTATCCAGCGAGCAGAGGGAAATAGTTGCCTGAGGAAACCCAACGCCCAAAAATTAAACCGCCCAGCGTGCCCGCGAAACCTCCTGCAACGATGGCACGCCTCCAACTAAACCTGACCGGCGCAATCTTGGCCTGAAGTTCCGCCCACAAACCCAGCCCAAGACCCACCGGCATTCCTAGGCAAATCAACAAGGCAACGAGTTCCGGAAACCGTTCGCGGGCGTCGCTCAACATCGAATGCGTGCCAGTCGCGCCGGCGAGCAGGGGCACAATGCCTGCTGGAAACACGATCCACAGCAGCACGGCGAAAGCCAAGCCCCAGATCAATCCTGCTCCAGGACTCGTAGCCCGCTTCGCAAAAAACAAGCCGAAAGCCGCGCCGAACAAGATGCCCTCCAAGATCGACGGTGCGAGTGAGCTTGCCAGCAGCATGCCTTGCAGTGCGCCTCCCAATGCGCCAACCGCTAGTCCGAGCAACACTTCGCCCGCACGCGGGGACAACGCCTTCGCACTCGAACCCGGCCGCATGATCATTGCGCTATGAGGCTCCGCCATCTGTCGCTCCTACTTCAAATCGATCGTTTGAACGATATCTCGTGGGAAAAATAGCTCAACCGCCCAGTCCATCAGTACGCGAATTTTTCGCTCAAGTCCCGGCAGTTTCGAAAGATAGATTCCACGCCACATGAGCCACGCAAGCAGGCCCGAGAATCGCATCGACTTGCTTCGTACAAACGGCACGGTTAGTTCCGCACAAGCGGTCTGGTGTCCTACAACGCAGAGTGCTCCCAGAGAGTCGAAGTGAAATTCTTGCAAGGGCCGCCCTTCCACCTGCGCACGTATATTCTTTGCCAGAGTCTCTGCCTCGCGCAGGGCAAACTGTGCGGTAGGGGGACATGGTTTCTCGGTCTTTGCGTCAATCACCGCAGCGCAATCGCCGAGTGCCCAAAGTCCCGGATTGCCTGGCAAGGCAAGCGTGCGATCGACGATCAGCGCTCGCCGCTTATCCTTTTCGAGCGGCAGGACCTGCACAAGGGGATTCGGCGCCGTGCCCGCGGTCCACACTAGGGTCTCCGCTCGAATCTCGCCGTCGCTCAGAGTCACCACGCCCGGGCCTGCGTCGGTTAGTCGCGTGTTCAGCCTGAAAATGACGCCTCGTGCTTCCATTCTTTCCAGCGCGTAACGTGCGAGCGACTCGCTGAGTTCAGGCAGAATTCGATCGCGCGAGTGCACGAGCACAACACTGAGGTCTTCCCGGCGCAACTTCGGATAGTCGGCCAAGATTCCGTGCGCGTAGTCGTTCAATGCACCCGCGAGCTCCGCGCCCGCGAAGCCTCCTCCGGCGATTACGAAAGTCAGCAGGGCCCGCCGCTTCGAGGTGTCCGGCTCGCGATCGGCGCGCTCGAACATCTCAATCACATGATTGCGAATGCGGATGGCATCGAGCAGGCTTTTGAAATTGAAGGAATGCTTTTCCAAGTTCGCCATGCCCAGGTAATTCGAGACTGCACCGAGAGCGAAGACCAGATGATCGTACGAAACCTCCCTCAGTGGAGCTGTCTCGCCCGCCTTGGGATCGCTCGCCAGGAAGACGCGGTTAGTATCCAGATCAATCCGTGCCACTCGCCCGCGGATGAACTCCGTTCGGTGCAGGCTGCTGCGCAACGGCGTGCTGATATGCGTGGGCTCAAGACTGCTGCCGGCGACCTCGGCCAGCATTGGAGTGAATAGCAAGGCGTTCGTCTCGCTGACAAGCGTGAGGGCAACGTTGGGGTTCGTGCGAAATTGCTCCTCCAGACATTCCGCCGTGCGCATTCCCGCAAACCCTCCGCCGAGAATGACCACGCGCGTCTTTCTTCCGTCGCTTGGTGCCACCGAAGTGGCTTCTGGTCCCCAGACACTCGCCGCCAGATCGTTCAGACCCTGCGTCAGCAGGCCGAGAATCCCGCCATAGATTACCCACCCGACCAGAGCTGGAAATTGGCTTCGCATTTGCTCTGCGTCCCAATCCGGCTGGTGGCTGAAGAGCGCCGGAATGGCAATCACGCTCACCAACCCCCATAGCGGCACACCAAATGCTCCTCCTGCCATCAAGTTGTCAACGTAGGTGCCACGCGTCGGATCCAAGCTTGCCGAATAGCAGGCTCCCACCAGGACACCGAGGATCATGCCCAGGAGCGGATGAGTCAGCGTCATCACAAGCACAGTGCCGGCCAGCGCGCCTGCTGGAATCCCGATCAAGACTCGGCGAAACAGTCGATTCATCCTCTTTTGCTCCACGAAAAATAAACTCCAGTTAGAATCGGTCCGCTGGAAAGTCTGCCAGCGGGACTTCCCGATCGCAGGTGAGAAAAGCTACAACCGCGCTCACCCACATCTCGTCGCTTTAGCTCGACACCGAGCGAGTCTCTTGTAGCGCCGGCGCCCCGGTCAGTAGGCGGAGAAGAGCATCCAGCGCGATTTTGCCGGGCCCGAAAAGGAGGACTAGCACGGAGGCAACCAAGAATGTATAAGGCGCCGCTGCATAGAACTTGTCGGGATCGGAGAACACCGACAGCAGTGCCTCCCGATCAGCAGTAACGTAAGCCACGAACATGTTGACCGTCAGGACGAGCGCGGTAATCCGCGAAACAAGACCCAACGCGAGAAGAATTCCGCCGAAAAATTCGACGCACGAAATGAAGAACGCAGTCTGACCTGGAAATGGCAGGTTGAGACTCGTAAAGAAGTCGGTCACGCTGGACAGATTGTGGAGCTTTCCCCAGCCACTCTGGGCCAGCTGCCAGCCCCAATAGAGCCTGACGAAGAGGAGAAATGGGGACTGTAGGTACTCTATGAGGTGAAAGAAACGATCATGCAGTTGTTGGATTCGATTGAAAAGGTTGCTCATACCTCCAATTGATACGGGAGGTCCGAAAAAGCTTCAAACTTTTTCGACAATTTTGTCAGTGCGGGCTAAAAGTCCGCGATCAGACCTATGCCGGCAGAGAAGCGGTTCGCGCAAGCGTACAGCGAAGTGATCAAAACCGTCTCAAGAATCGCAGCGTCGCTCCAACCGGCTTGACGAACCCGATCGAAGTCCGGGCTCTCAATCTCGCCCGGCTGGCGAGTGAGTTTGGCGGCGAACCGGAATAGCTCCATCACGTCAGGTGCAACGTCGGCGGTCGTATAATCGAGTGCGAGCTTGCGGGACTGTTTCTTATCGATACCGAGCCTGCCAAGAATCTCCAAATGGGCCGCTAGGCAATAATTGGAGAGATTGATTCCGCTCACGACCAGGGCCACTTGCTCTTTCACGATTTTCGGCAAAGCGCCCTCTTGAAACATCACGTGCGTGAAGAGATTTACCTGATCCTGAAGGAGCTGCGGGGCGTGTCCGAGTGCCTGGAAGTAGTTAGGCACAAAGCCCCAGTTTGTGCTGAGGAAGTCATAGATTTGCTTGGTTTCGGGAGAGGCTTTTTCTTCTGGAGTAGATGGCAACCAGGACATACACGATCTCCGTCAGTAATACGCGAGCTCTCGGAAGCAGAAGACTGCGCTGATCTGAAATGCGCTCAAACGCTGTGGCTGGATGATATCAAATCGGAAGGCCGGGAACCGTAAGAATTCAACCGCTGCGTCCCGATTTAATCGGCCTTTTTTCTGAGCCTATCGCGCAAGGCCGCGTGGAGGCGTGAATGCAGATCAGCGGGCAGCGGAATCGGCTCGGAGTCGCAGAGAATCTCGATGCTGTTCCTGGTTTGGTCCAAGATCATAGTGCAGTCTTCGCAGTGCGCGAGATGACGCTCCAGTTCCTGCTTGATCGTGGCTTCAAGCTCCCCGTCAATGTAGTTCGATATCTCGCGAATGACAGCTTTGCAATTCAATTGGGCGCACCCTGACGGAAATAGCGATTCAACTTTTCCCGGAGTTTGAGGCGTCCTCGCAATAGACGCGACTTCACAGCCGTTGCGGAGATTCCCAGAGCCTCGGCGGCTTCTTGCGTGGAAAGTTCCTCAAGATCGCGCAGCACCAAGACGATTCGGTATTCGGGCTCGAGCTTTTCAATGACCTCCATCAGGATATTTTGCATTTCGGACTGCGCGTACTCGCGCTCGGGGCTTGGCCTCCAGTCCTCCAGCTCCCGGGGCATGAGGTCAGTATCGCCTTGGATAGGTTCGTCGAGGGACATCTGGGGCCGGCGCTTGCGGAGCCGCATGAGGCCTTCGTTGGCCGCAATCCGAACGAGCCAGGTGTAGAAGCGCGAGTCGCCCTGGAACATGTCGAGGTGGGCGTACGCCTTAAGGAAGGCTTCCTGCATCGCATCTTCGGCGTCTTCTTGATTACCGGTAATATTTTTCGTCAAGCGCAAGATCTTGCTTTCGTATCTGTTCACGAGTTCTTCAAACGCAGCAGCGTCGCCGCGTTTCGCAGCAGCTACAAGTATGTGCTCGTCTTCGCGTGCGATGGACGAGGGCAGACGGTGTGGATCGGCCGCGCTCAAAGGCTCGACAACCCCAGAGTAAGGCTAGCTGCTTAGTGGCCATCACTATAACACTGAAGACTCGCCGTCACCCTTTCCCGCCTCACCTTGGATGTGGGTGACACCCGCCGGGATTCAAGAATGTATGACAGCCCTTCCCGTAGCTGGTGCCCGCTCTGGTGAGCCGATGTGTCCCGTCGAGGCGACGATCCGCAAGTTCTTGGCCCTATACGGTGATCGCCAAAGCGTGCCACGCTCGGAGTGTCTCGCCCACGGTCCACGCCTGAGCGATACATCCGCGCGGTGTGAAAGGAGCGTCGCCATCTGCGATTTCGCTGAGCGTCCCGAGCCCGTGCGAGTGAATTTCTCTCCTGCCCCACTCGCCTCGGCGCAGCATGCTTGCCCCGGCAGCGCTTTTTGTACCGTCGCCATGTGTCCCACTCCGTCTCGTTCTCACGCCCGATATGGCTCACCACGTTAGATTCGAGCGTATGGAAAAAGAAACAGAGGTCGAAGGGCCCTTGTTTTGACTGGCTTCTGAAACTTTTTGTTTCTTGTCGACTCTCACGCCCGACGACGCAAAGAGGCGTGGACCAGCCGCCATCGAGGAGACACGTATGATCATGCTCAGCCCGGCTTTAACGCTTCCGGATCTCGGCACCCGCGAGGGAACAAAGCTGAACGCCCCGGAGCTGATCCCGACCGCTCGCGACGTGTTGCTGCAAGGGCTTGGACTCTTGTTTCAGCTAAGCGACCCGATCTACTCCCGAAGTGCGGGCGCCCCGTTTCATGCGGCGATCGGTGGGCACTACCGTCGTGTGCTGGAGTACTTTCAGAGCTTTGTCCGCGGATCACGTCCAGGCGAGATCAACTACGACATTCTCGAAGCAAACGCGAGGCTACAGGACGATGTGAGATATGCAAGTGTCGCGACATGCGACGTGCTGCGCGCGCTCAAACTGTACTCCGAAGAGACGTTATCGCGAAAATGCAAGGTAATCCGGAGCGCTGAATTTGGTGCCTCGGAGCTGGCGCCGATGGATTCCGACATCGGCCGCGAGCTGACCTTCTGCATCGGACAGGCCATGCATCACTACGCGATCATTCGGCTGATCTGCCAGGAATCTGGGATTGCGGTGCCCGCCGAATTTGGGATGGCTCCCTCGACTCTGAAACACAAGACAGCAGTGGCCAGCTGACCGGGAAGTCCGAATGCATAGGGTGCCTACTCACTGCGGAGACGTTCTGGTTTTGGTCGGCGCAATTGTCCTTGGAGGTTTTCTCTCTGAGGACGGGGCAACGATCACGGCCGTTACGCTGACCCTCTCAAGTGCCCTGGACCCACGAATTGCTTTCTTCAGTGCCTTCCTGGGCCTCTGGATCGGCGACTTGGGTGTCTACATGCTCGCACGCACGATCGGACCGTCGATCATGAAGAGCCCATGGTTTCAGAAATGGTTTGCAGGTTCGAGTCGTAGGGATGCAACACAGGCTCAGAATGACGGGGGGCTGGGGCTGGCGGTCAGCCGGTTCTTTCCCGGCACTAGAGTGGCGGCTTACGTTTCGGCGGCTCTCGCGCATATGCCGGCGAGGGTGTTTGCTGGAATTACCGCCGTCTCGGCCTTCGTATGGGTTGTACTAGTGTTCGCGGCGGTTCATTTCGCGCCAGACCGCGTCGCGGCAGCACATCTGCGGCTGCCAGTGGTGGGTTCCCTGGGGCTAGCGTTCTTTCTGGTCTTGCACCTGTGGCGTAAGTGGTGCGTTTGCCAATGGCTCCGGTTTTCCTTTGGCCTCGTTTGCCACGAAGTCAAAGTGTGTGCCGCAGTCCTCCTTGCCTGGCCGGTGCGTATTCGCCGACAGGTCTTCAAGACAGAGGACACACTCCCGCGAAGCAGGTCCGTCCGCCGCACCACCCCTGCCCTGACAGTGTAGCTTCGAAGTTCGAGTTCTCGCCAAACGGTTGAATCCGCGAGCGGGTTCGCAGCATCCGATGGCCAATACGGCGAGCCGTCCGCCGTGTGACGCTCGTTTCCAGCTTAGATCACCTCTCGGAGGTCCCCAGATGTCCGACATCTATGCAATTAATGTAGCGAAGACTGAGTTCCGGGAGGGATACAACACGGGAGATGCAGACCGGCTGATGGCGGTGTTCAACCCCGGAGGCTTCACCGACATGTCCGAGGGCGAGCCGAGCAAGTACGGCCGGGAGGCTATCGCCACATGGCGACTGAGGCTCGCAATGCTCTTCGCCGACTATTCCGTGAAAATGACCCCGATTATCATCGATATCGTGGTACTTGGAAACTCCGCTTATGACTACGGCTGGCATGAGTTTATCCTTACGCCGAAGTCAGGCGGAGACCCGATTCGGAAACGCCAGCGATACTTTGAGTTATGGAGCAAGAATTCTGAGGGTAGTTGGAAGATTGCGATGTACTTCACCAATAGCGATGTTCGGGAGGAGTTGAACGGGTTTGCGAGTCATTGGTTCTTGAACGAGGAACAAGGTGTAGGTCTCAACCAAGGTTAGCAGTGCAGCCTCGGATTCGTAATCTTGTGCTATCTCTGCTTGATCTTGTCGTACAGCCGTTTGCTGAACCCCGGGGGCATTGGATATTCAACGCCGTCGCCGACCAGCTTCACGACATTTCTGGTCCCGTCTAAAATAGCGCTGCAATGGGCGCATCCCTTGAAGTGAGCCTCCATCCGTGCGCGCAGGTTCGCGTCGACCTCCCCATCCAGAAAATTGGAGATCTCTCGCCAAACCTCCAGGCAGCTGATTTCAATCACGCCCATTGGATACAGTATGGCCTATTTGGTTTCATCGAGACCAAGCCTACCACGGCCGGACTTTCTCATACTCAAACTTGCCTGTAGTCCAGCTCCCGTCAAATCCCGGGGCTAAGGCATCTCGCATTTGAAATCGGGCACGCAGAAGCCGAGTCTTGATGGTTCCCTCCGTGAGGCCCAGAACCTGTGCCGTTTCCTGAATGCTTAGGTGCTGAATGTCTCTCAAGATCAGTACTTCTCGATACTTCTGAGGCAGCGAGTTCAACGCACGCTTCAGAGCCTCGCGCAGTTCCTTGCGCTGCAGCTCTTCGGATGGAATTTCACGCCAATCGGCAAAATCCTTGGGAAAGTAATCGCCCTCGTCGTCGCTTTGAGGTTGATCGATGGAGTCATAAAGATGTCTACGAGCTTTGCGAAGTTTCAACCGGGCTTCGTTGATGGTGATTTGGATCAGCCAGGTACTGAACTTTGACTCTCTGCGGAAACGGGGCAGCGCTGTAAAGGCCTTGAGCACGGCTTCTTGGGCTACTTCCTCAGCATCAGCGGCGTTGTTCAAAATGGACATAGCGGCGGTAAAGACGCCGCGTTCGCAGGGTTCGACGAGGGCGTAAAACGCTTCCTTGTCGCCATCGCAGACACGCTGAATGAGCTCGGCTTCGTTGGCGTCCAAATTTAGCTTGGGCGCACCCATCAGCAACAACTCAACCCTAAGTAGGCAGAAATCATAACTTTACTCATAACCCGGGCATCGAACCCGGGGTCCTCGCCAAACCAGCAACCTGTTCTGTCTCACCAGAAGAACGTCTTGACTGCGCTATCGGATGCGGCAAAGCGCATGAGGTCGCAACTATTTCAGAGAATTTTCTGGGCGTAGAAACCTCTGTACCTTTTTGTCACTTCTGGCGAGTCTCGGTATCCCATTCCGCGTGACTGACGCCAAGACATCTTTGCAAATAAACCGAACGGATCGCCGATTCCAATCCGTGACTCCTTCCGGTGTCCGCTCGCGTAGCACCAAGGATCGTCTGGCCTTGGCTTTGGCACTTCATTGGCCGGAATATCTGATGGAAGCGGCGGAGCTCGCCCTGTTCATGATATCGGCCTGCTTCTTTAGTGTTTTGCTGGAATATTCGGGTTCTCCCGTTCGCCAAGCTATTCCTGATCCGTTCGCTCGCCGTTTGCTGGGCGGCTTGGCAATGGCAACTACCGCCATCTCTATCATTTATTCGGGTTGGGGAAAACGCTCTGGCGCACACATGAATCCGGCTCTTACCTTGACGTTCCTCAAGCTCAAGAAGGTTGAGCCCATGGATGCGCTCTTCTACGTGTTCGCGCAATTCTTGGGCGGAATTGCGGGAGTCGCGATCGCCTCTTTGTTCCTGGGGATGAGAGTCTCAAACAACGCTGTGCGGTTTGCAGTCACGCAACCGGGGCAGGCTGGATGGAAAGCGGCGTTTGTCGCCGAAGTGGTCATCTCGTTTGTCTTGGTCCTGACCGTTTTGACGGTTTCCAACAGCAAGAACCTGAATCGCTATACGCCACTGTTCGCCGCGACTTTGATCGCCACGTACATCACATTTGAGTCTCCGCTTTCCGGTATGAGCATGAATCCTGCGCGGACATTCGGGTCGGCCCTGTTCGCAAGCTCTTTCGATAGCCTGTGGCTCTATTTCGTAGCGCCCCCAATTGGAATGCTGCTCGCGGCCGAGTTGTTCGTCACCCTTCGCTCCGCCAGGGCTGTGCACTGCGCGAAGTTCCATCACGACAATTCCAAGCGATGCATCTTTCGGTGCACGTATCCGGAGTTGATGAACGTCAAGGCCACAGCTTCAGGGAAGTGACGCACTGCATTTTGATCATAGAGAGGTAACAGCGATGGCACACGGCAACCACTATGACGTAGTCATTATCGGAACCGGCGCTGGCGGCGGGACACTCGCTCATGCCCTGGCTTCCACCGGGAAAAGCATCCTGATCCTGGAGCGTGGCGACTATATACGTCGCGAGAAAGCCAACTGGGACTCCCGGGCGGTGAATGTCGAGGCCAAGTACCACACGAAAGAGGAGTGGCGAGACAAGAACGGCAATCCTCTTCACCCGCACACCAACTACTACGTCGGTGGCAATACAAAATTCTACGGCGCGGCGCTCTTCCGGCTTCGCCGGGAAGATTTTGGCGAAATTCGCCATTTCGGCGGTATCTCACCGGCCTGGCCCATCTCCTATGAGGATCTCGAACCATACTACATGAGGGCCGAGCGGCTCTATCACGTTCATGGCCGGCGTGGCGAGGATCCCACGGAACCTTTCGCCAGTGGACCTTATCCCTATCCAGCGATCAGCCACGAGCCTCGCATCCAGGCTCTCAGCGATGATTTCGAACGTCTAGGGCTGAAACCTTTTCATACTCCGCTGGGTCTTCAGATCAATGAACAAAATCCAACCGCAAGTAAATGCATTCGTTGCGATACCTGTGACGGCTATCCGTGCCTCGTCGACGCAAAATCGGACGCGCAAGTCGTTTGTGTTGATCCAGCGTTGCGATTCCCCAATGTCACGCTACAGACCAACGCCTACGTCGAGCGTTTGGAAACCAGTCCGTCGGGCCGCGAAGTCGCGCGTGTGATCATAAAGAATGATGGAACGACCAAGTCGTACTCCGCGGACGTCGTTGTTGTCTCGTGCGGTGCTATCAATTCTGCTGCATTGCTGCTGCGCTCTGCGAATGACAGGCATCCTCGTGGACTGGCGAATAATTCTGACGTTGTGGGCCGCCACTACATGGGACATGTCAACTCGGTGATGCTGGCGGTGTCCAAGTGCCCAAATCCGACGCTCTATCAAAAGACCCTCGCCGTGAACGATTTCTACTTTGGCTCCAAAGACTGGAATTATCCGATGGGTCATTTCTCGTTCGTCGCCAAGCTAGACGGCGTTGCTCTATCGGCGGGGGCTCCGGCGATTGCGCCCGGTTGGACCTTGGACCTGATGGCAGACCACTCGCTCAGCTTCTGGCTTACGTCGGAAGACCTCCCTGATCCAAACAACCGCGTGACCCTCGATCGTGACGGTCGAATCGTTTTGCAATACACACTAAACAATGAGGAAGCTCACCGCCGCTTGATCGCCAAGCTGAAGGAGCTCATGAACCAGCAGACGAAATGCAGTCTCCACGGACATGACTGCCATCAGGGGCTCTTCGCTAGAAATCTTTTTCTCGGAGATCGCATCCCGCTCGCGGGCGTGGCCCACCAGAACGGCACGATCCGTTTCGGGAACGATCGCAAGACTTCTGCTCTCAACGTAAATTGCCAAGCCCATGACGTCGATAACCTGTACGTGGTGGACGGCAGCTTTTTCCCCTCCAGTGCCGCCGTAAACCCGGCTCTCACGATCATGGCCAACGCTTTGCGCGTCGCCGATCATTTGAAGACACGTCTTGGCGTATCGTCCTCCGATAAGACCTCACAATCCAGAGCATTTGCAGGAGTTCAAGATGCCGTCTAGATCACTTCGCCTCCTGCTGTTGTCCGCGGCGGTTCTCGTTGCCGGGCTGAAACCTGGATTCACGGAAACTTCTCCCGCGCCCCGAACCACCGGCTTACGAATCCGCTCGATCGGCCCGGTGCTCATCACCGTTGCGGACATGAACCGATCGGTAGACTTCTATTCTCATGTGCTCACATTCGAGAAATCATCGGACACGGAACTCGCCGGCGAGCAGGTGGAGCGCCTCTTCGGTTTGTTTGGCACTCGGGTCCGTCTAGTCCGCATGACCCTGGGCGAAGAGTCGATTGACCTCGTCGAGTTTCTGGCTCCGCGCGGGCGTCCGATACCTGTGGATTCACGAAGCAATGACCTCTGGTTTCAGCACATCGCCATCATCGTCAGCGACCTGGACCGTGCGTATTATGTCCTTCGCCAAAATCAGGTCGAGCATGCCTCCTCCGGCCCTCAGCGATTGCCGGATTGGAACAAGAATGCTGCGGGCATCCGAGCTTTCTATTTCAAAGATCCCGACCACCATCCTGTCGAGATACTCGAATTTCCTGAAGGCAAAGGCGATCCCAAATGGCATCGCGTCAACGATCGGCTTTTTCTAGGAATCGATCACACGGCGATCGCTGTCGCCGACACGGATGCAAGTCTCAAGTTCTATCGCGACGTATTGGGCTTGCGTGTCGCCGGCGAAAGCGAAAACTACGGAACCGAACAAGAGCATCTCAATAACGTGTTCGGCGCTCACGTGAGAATTACGGCCTTGCGCGCTCCTGCCGGACCTGGCATTGAGCTCCTCGAGTACCTCAGTCCGCGCGACGGCCGGCCGTATCCGGCCGACGAGCGCGCCAACGATTTGATTCATCGCCAGACAGAGCTGGAAACAGAAGATGCCGAGGCAGCCATTACGTCTCTGCAATCCATCAACAGCCGCTTTGTTTCTTCTGGGAGCATTTCTTTCGTGGGCCGGGAACTCGGTTTTTCCCGCGGATTTGTCGTCCGCGATCCCGATGGTCACGCCATCGGCATCGTTCAGCCCTAAATCAGAGACTTGAGATCCGTAACGCTCTTAGGCCTCGCGGAGATGTCACAATGGAATCCAGGCGTACACTATCGCGACGCCGAATCTTTCAGCTCGATGCTCACGACAAGCAACTCAGCCTCTCCGACGTTTTCCACCGAGTGAGGCGGTAACGGTTCGCACCAGACTGCTGACGGACTCTTTGGTCCCGGCCCGGCCTCGCGGGAATCAAAGATGAGCTTGCCGGTTTCGTCTCGCCGCACGTGCGCGCTCCAACTCTGTAGATGGAGCACGGCCGGCCACCGGTGCGTATGCACTGGAACCATTTCCCCTCGTGGGATTCGCACCTCCAAGACTCTCACCCGGTCGTTCTCAAACAGCAGTCGGTGATGTCTGGGCGCTGCCATCAATGCATCCAAATTGCTCGGCCAGGGCCATTCAGACGACACAATTGTGGCCTGCTTCTTTTGCGATGTTTCAGTTCTCATGTGCCATCTGATCACGAAGATCTCCATTAGTTTCACAACTCTTCTTATTTTCATCGCGCAAAGCGGAATTGGCTGGGCGCCTCGGCACCTGGCGGAATGAAATTGCGCTGGTGCTCTGAAACTTTCTGCGTCCTTCCTAGTCCTAAAACTGACGCCGTATTAGTGGAGACATCGGATCCAGACCATGACACAGAACGTTGCTCTGACTGCGGAAGATCTCAGACTCGAACAATCGCGCCTGCGCAAGGCGCACTGGAAGCGCTGGGGACCTTATCTCTCCGAACGCCAATGGGGCACCGTCCGTGAAGACTACAGCCCCTACGGCACCGCTTGGGACTTCTTCCCTCACGATCATGCGCGCTCACGCACCTATCGGTGGGGTGAAGATGGCATTGCCGGAATTTCCGACCGTCGTCAGCTCATTTGCTTCGCCCTGGCGCTGTGGAATGGCCGCGACCCCATCTTGAAGGAGCGGCTGTTTGGTCTGACCGGCAATGAAGGCAACCACGGAGAGGATGTCAAAGAGTATTACTTCTACCTGGATTCAACCCCAACACATTCCTATATGAAGTCGTTGTACAAGTACCCGCAAGCCGAGTTTCCTTACGGCAAGATCGTCCAAGAAAATCGACGCCGCGGCCGGCACGACCCCGAGTACGAATTACTCGACACCGGCACCTTCGATGGAAACCGCTATTTCGACGTGTTCACGGAATATGCGAAGGCGGGCCCCGACGACGTCCTGATCAAGATTACGGCCATCAATCGCAGTCCAGTCGAAGCAGACCTGACGCTGCTTCCGACCGTCTGGTTTCGCAATACTTGGTCCTGGGGGCGGGATGACTACCGTCCCTCGCTGTGCGCCGCGCGGCATCTCGGCATCCCCAAGGAGTATGGTGTCGCCGGATCCTCCGTCATCGAAATCGCTCATAGAGCCTACGGAAAGCGCTGGCTGCTCTGCGAAGGCGAGCCAGATCTTCTCTTTACCGAAAATGAGACCAATGCCCAGCGGCTGTTCGGCAGTGAGAACCGCGCTCCCTTTGTCAAAGATGGGATCAACAACTATGTGATTCACGGAGATAAAGGTGCCGTCAATCCAGACAGGGCCGGCACAAAAGCTTCTGCATTGTACCGCTTGCGGCTGGCCCCCGGCGCTGCCGCCACCCTGCGCTTGCGCCTCACCGACCAGGAGCCCAAGGTCGCACGCATGTCCGCACCTCGCCTCGTGATCGCCGAGTCACCCAAAACCGAATTACTTGGGCCAGCGTTTGATGCCGTCTTTTCGGCTCGCCGTAAAGAGGCCGACGAGTTTTACGCGAAGCGTGTTCCAACCGCTTTGTCCGAGGATGCAAAGAACGTGCAGCGCCAGGCCTTCGCCGGCATGCTTTGGTCGAAGCAGTTCTATCACTTCGACGTGGGCGCGTGGCTCGACGGGGATCCCGCAAGCCCTCCTCCTCCTGAAAGCCGCAAGAAGGGCCGCAACCAGGAATGGTCCAACCTCTACAACGCCGACGTCATCTCCATGCCGGACAAGTGGGAATACCCCTGGTATGCCGCGTGGGATCTCGCCTTCCACTGCATTCCCTTGGCTCAGATCGATCCCGACTTCGCGAAAGAACAGCTCACCCTTCTTCTACGCGAATGGTATATGCATCCGAACGGTCAGTTGCCCGCCTATGAATGGGCATTCGGTGACGTTAACCCTCCGGTGCACGCCTGGGCTGTCTGGCGCGTCTACAAGATCGAAAAGCGCGTTCGTGGCACTGCCGATCGCGGCTTTCTGGAAAGCGCGTTCCACAAACTTCTCCTCAACTTCACCTGGTGGGTGAATCGAAAAGACGCCGAAGGCATGAATATCTTTCAAGGCGGCTTCCTGGGGCTCGACAACATCGGCGTATTCGACCGCTCCGCCCCGCTGCCAACCGGAGGGCATCTCGAACAATCCGACGGCACCAGTTGGATGGGCATGTATTGCCTGAACATGTTGGCTATCGCGCTCGAGCTAGCTCGCCAAAATCCCGCTTACGAAAGCGTTGCCAGTAAATTCTTCGAACACTTCGTTCATATCGCCCATGCCATGAACGACCGCGGCGGCGATGGCATCGAGCTATGGGATAAACAGGACGGCTTCTACTACGACGTGCTTCATTGCACCAGCGGACAGCGGCATTACCTCAAAGTGCGCTCCTTGGTCGGGCTCATTCCCCTCCTTGCCGTGGAAACCCTCGAGCAGGACATCGTCGATCGACTCCCGGGCTTCAAGCGCCGCATGCAGTGGTTCATCGACAATAATCCTGATGTCCCCGAGCACATGGAAACTTCACAGACTGCGGACAAGGGCTTGCGCTGGCTGCTTTCCCTGGTGAACCGTCGCCAACTCACTAGCGTGACACGCTACCTGCTGGACGAATCCGAGTTTCTCTCTCCCTATGGAATTCGGGCGATCTCCAGATTTCACAAGGATCACCCTTACGTCATGCACGTCAACGGCAACGAACATCGTGTGGACTATGAGCCCGCGGAATCAACGACCGGACTTTTTGGAGGCAATTCCAACTGGCGCGGTCCGGTGTGGTTTCCCATCAACTTTCTCTTGATCGAAGCGCTCCAGAAATTCCATCACTTTTATGGCCAGGAATTCTCCGTCGAGCTGCCCACGGGGTCCGGTCAGCGAGCCACGCTATGGGATGCCGCCGCGGAGATTTCGCGGCGTCTCACACGAATCTTCCTGCGTACACCCGAGGGAATCCGTCCAGTCTACGGTGGTCTTGACAAATTCCAGACCGATCCGCACTGGCGCGATTTCATCTACTTCCACGAATACTTTCACGGGGACAACGGAGCGGGAATCGGGGCCAGTCACCAGACCGGATGGACCGGCTTGGTGGCCAAGCTTATCGAGCAGAGCGGCGAGGGAATGTAGTCATACCAAGATTTCGAGGAGGAGAGGCATGCTGTCCATGACGCGTGACAAGGAGAATGAAACGACGCAAACCCGCGGCCTCATTAAGGCCGTGGCCGTGATTCCAGGCAAGCCAAATACCATCCACCTTCGGGATGTTCCCAAGCCGCGCGTGGATGATGTGCCTGATGGCCGCGGCGTCCTGACCAGAATCTTGCGAGTGGGTGTCGACGGCACGGATAAAGAAATCAATGCCGCCGAATACGGTGCTCCACCACCGGGGGATGACTATCTGGTCGTTGGACATGAGTGTCTTGGGCGCGTCGAAGCGGTGGGACCGAGCGTGTCCGAGTTCTTACCCGGTGACTACGTGGCTCTTACCGTGCGGCGCCCCGGCTCGAGCTTGTACGACCGCATCGGCACGTACGACATGACGACCGACGACACGTACTTCGAGCGCGGAATCAATCTCCGTCACGGCTTTCTCACCGAGTACGTCGTCGACGAACCCGAATACATCATTCGCGTGCCGGGAAACTTGAAGGAAGTCGGCGTTCTCATGGAGCCGATGAGCGTGGCTCAAAAGGCCATCGAGCAGGCCTATCGGATTCAGCAGCGTCTGCGCGTGTGGAAACCCAAACGCGCTGGGGTGCTTGGCGCGGGCACTCTCGGCCTGCTCTCTACCCTCGTCTTGCGTCTTCGCGGGCTTGACGTCACCACTTTCGCAAACACCGCGCCACCTTTCCTGAATTCGAAGCTCCTCGAAGAACTCGGAGCGCGTTACGTCAGCACCAAGGAAATGTCTCTGACCGACGCTTCCGCCAAGTACGGCCCATTCGATCTTATTCTCGAAGGTACGGGGTACTCCCCGCTCGTTTTTGAGGCCATGAATGTACTCGCGAAAAACGGGGTCTTGGCGATGGTGAGCGTCACCGGCGGAATGCGCCAATTAGAAATTCCTGCCGACAAAATCAACCTTGGTTTCGTGCTCGGTAACAAGGTTGCTTTCGGAAGCGTGAACGCCAACCGTGAGTACTTCGAATCTGGCGTGAAGGACCTTTCGACCGCGGAACTCCAATTCCCCGGCTGGCTCACCAAACTTCTCACCCATCCGGTGACGGGTCTGGAAAACTACGGCGAGATGATTCGGCTGCTTACCGAAGCCAAGTCAGCCATCAAGGTCTATTGTGAAGTTGCGACCATCGCAGAAACATAAAGATTATGACAGAAAGTAGTTCAATTCGAGTTCTCGCGGAGCGCCTCCGACCCAATCAGAGACCGTGTCATGGCGAAGTTGCGAACAGACCGCGGCGTGGCTGGGCGGCGCCTTCGGCCGACGGCGCACTGATGGAGCGCCTCACTCAGCGCGATACCAGCGCGCTCGAGGCGCTGTACGGTCGGTACGCCCGGCCAGTTTATTCGCTCGTGTTGCGAATTTTGCGGGAGCCGGCCTCCGCCGAGGAGATCGTGCAGGACGTTTTTCTCCTGCTTTGGCGCAACGCAGCGCGCTATCGGGCTTCCCGCGGCCCTCTCGAACCGTGGCTCTTCGCTCTGGCCCGGAATCGCGCGCTCGATTATCTGCGGCTGAGGCGTGAAAAGCAGCGCCGACGCGAGGATTCATATGATCTCGACTTGGCCGATTCTGGCGCCGCGCCAAATCCCGAGGCGCTCCTCGATGGTGCCCGCCGAGCCGAGCGTGTTCGTGTTTGCGTGGGTGAGCTCCCCGAGCCGCAGCGACGTTCCATTGAGCTTGCTTTTTTTGGAGGCATGACGCATAGCGAAATCGCCGCTGCCCTCGATGAACCGCTGGGCACGGTCAAGAATTGGATTCGCAACGGACTGATTCGCTTGCGCGAGGCACTCGGCGGCGCTCCCGTCGCCGGGAAGGACAGCCGTGGCCGGCTCGGAAAGACTGCCATCAGTACGAATCTTAGACCTTGGGAGCGTTCCCTGCCCGATTTGTCTTGATATCACAGCAACAGTGTCAGCATCGTCCAGGGGCTGTTCCGCTCGCGGCCGCAGGGATTGCGGCAGGAGTGTCGCCGAGGAGGCCGGGGGTTCGAATCCCCTCTCGTCCACCAATCTTTCAACAAGTTGCAGTCCGGTACCTTGCCTCTCACCCCCATTTGTGACGTCGATTGTGACGTTACCTGCCCTCCCTCTGCTGCTTGATAGTGCGTCGAGAGCTCTACGCTTGGCATCCAAGCGGATGTGCGCGTAGTGCTCCAGCATCTTCTGCGAGACGTGCCCAGCGATGCCCATACCATCCACTCCCATCCCCGTATCTACCTGCACCCGCTCACGTCCAGTGTCGATGAATAGACAAATACAGGGAAGATCGATTTCCTGCACGTCCTGACCGCGTGGCGCAGCAGGGGTTCGTATTGCTCCCTGGCTAGGTTCGTCAGAAACATTCCAACGGGGTAACGAAGAGCGTCATCCATGATGGCAAGGCACGAAAAGCTTCCCAGTTGGAAGCGAAAGGTCTCGGATTTCATGCTTATTCCCCCGGTCATTGCGAAATACCCATCCGGCGAATGAGGTCTTGGAAGCGCGTCTCGCCCCGCAAGCTGTCGAGTCTGCCGTCTGCCATCAGACAACGCGGCAGCCAAGTGCACCGGTCTTCGTATGCAGTTTCAAGGCACGTGAGCGCTTGATTGATCTCGCCAAAACCGGTCAGAATGGCGGCGACGAATACCTGAGATATATACTTCCGGCGGCCCATCTGTTCCAGTTCATGTAGGATGTTCCGCGCTTCCTCCTGTTTCCCCCATGCGGCGAAGGCCCCACCAAGAGATGCCACCATAAGCGTGCTGTTGTTGGAAAGCACTCTTGCTTGTTGCAGTGCTGCGGCAGCTTCGGCGAACTGCCCGTTCATTTGATAAGCGATACCCAGATAAAAATACCCCGGAAAAAAATTTGCATCCATGTCAACCGTCCTCGACCCGTGCTCGATCGCTTTATCGTATTCGCGCCCGAAGTAGTACGTCATCGCCATGAATGCATTCAGGCTCAAGGCGAGCGGATCTAATTCGAGCGCGCGCTTGGCCTCAATCACGGCCTCCTCAAAACGGCCGCTGATGGTGAGATTTTCGGCGAGCGTCTGCCGGGCCCTTGGATATTTTGGATCCAGGGCGGCGGCCTGGCGGAGTTCTGTTTCCCCGTTCTCCAGGTCCCAGTCGTAGTAACTCATGATCCCTCCCAGCACCGTTCGCGCTTCGGAAAGCTTGGGGTCGATCTCAAGCGCCGCGTGCGCCGCAGCCCTAGCCTTCGGACAAGCGTCCTTAGGAGCAAGGTAGCAGTAGACAGCCAGTGGAATATAGCCCTCAGCGACGCCCGCGTACGCCAGTGCGTAGGTGGGGTCCAATTCGATGGCTTGGCGGAAATACTGAATGCCCTTATAAAGACCGTTCTCAGTTCTCTTTGCCCAGTAGAAACGGCCTTTCAGATACAGATGATAGGCCTCCACATTGTCTGTGTAGCGCTTGGCCAGGAGATTCTGCTTCTCGGGCGCGAGCTTCAAGCGCAATTTCTCGGAGATCTCTTTCGCGATGTCCTCCTCCATCGCGAAAATATCCTCCACCTCCCTTCTGTACTGCTCACCCCACAGTTGCCAGCCGTTCTCGACATCCACCAGCTCAACGCTGACTAGCAGGGTCTCCCCTCGCTGAAGGACCTTTCCGGTCAACACGGCGCCCACGCCAAGCGCCTGGCCGACAACCTGCGCCTCCTCGGTTCGCCCCTTGTACCTGAATACTGCGCTGCGAGACATCACCCGGAGCTGCGGCAACTGTGAAAGACTGAGAATGATGCTCTCGGTAAGGCCATCGCTGAGGTATTCCATTTGTGGGTCGCCGCTGGCGTTGGCAAACGGCAGAACCGCTAGCGAACCAATACCGCGATCCGCCTCCGCCGGTCTCCCGACCGTGGGAACTCGCAGCGCCTCCTCAATATTCTTAATATCCGTACGAGCATCAGCAATGTCCGACAAGCGCTTGCAGCGGTCTTTTTGGAGGCAGTGTCGCAGCAGATCCCGTGCCTTCGCCGGAGTACTGGCTGGTAATGCCTGCCAGCCGGGCTCCGTCTTCAGCACGCAGGCGATGATGTCCGCAAAGCTCGCACCGCGAAAAGGCTGTTGTCCCACGAGCAGTTCATACAGCACACAACCGAACGCCCAGATGTCGGCACGCTGGTCCACCAGTTCACCCCGTACCTGCTCCGGGCTCATGTACGCGGGCGTGCCAAGTATCAATCCGGCTTGCGTCATCGCCGTCAGAGTCGGTGCGTCGACGCCAGCTTCGGCCTGCGATTCGGGCGCCGCTTTGGCTAATCCAAAGTCTAAGACCTTTACCCGTCCCTCAGGCGTGACCTTGATGTTGGCGGGTTTGATGTCTCGGTGCGTGATTCCCTTCTGATGCGCCGCTCCAAGCGCCTCAGCGATCTGGCCGCAAATCCGTAGAACCTCCTCAACCGGCAGCGCTCCGGTGGCGAGCCGCTCCGCCAGCGTCTGGCCGGGGACAAGTTCCATCACCAGACAATAGGATCCGCCGGAGTCTTGCAGGCCATGAATCGTCGCGATGTTGGGGTGGTTCAGGGAGGCCAGCAACTGCGCTTCCCGCCGAAAACGGGCCAAGCGGTCGGGATCGCATACGAACTCCCTGGGCAGAACCTTGAGGGCCACGTCCCGGCCAAGCAGCGAATCATGAGCCCGATAGACCTCACCCATGCCGCCAGCGCCGATTGGCCCGGTGACTTCATAGGGGCCCAGTCGTGTGCCTGGAGCGAGAGGCATAATTGTCCGCGATTATAACGCCGAGAATCCTTCGTCGGGTGCCTCCAGCCCTCAAGAGTGGTCTTGTTCGCCTGATTGACTTCTCGCATCGACGACCGCGGCTCGTTCGTAATCTCTCGGCCGGTTCAGTCCGGTCGCGGTAGGGACGCCGGTGGCCCAGCGCGCCGAGTAGCCCCGGGGAATTTCACCCCGAGGCCCTCACAGATCCGTGCTTGACCGTCTCCAGTCACACGGCTCGTGCCACCCAGTGAAAGCTACCGCCTTCCGCCAGGACAATGAGTTC
>Ga0187819_10000249_pt1 | contig 26020 bp, 19 predicted proteins | sample NC_wetland_sal_i_15_FD_132411 | JGI IMG/M metagenome (GOLD analysis project Ga0187819, IMG submission 132411) | Wetland sediment microbial communities from Neuse River Estuary, North Carolina, USA - SO4_4 | ecosystem: Environmental > Aquatic > Freshwater > Wetlands > Sediment | place: USA...
ATATGTCGCCCCATGGAAGCAACTCACCCATGAAAAATTCATGACCGCGGTTGTTTTTGAGCACGCCGTAGGATCGCGCTGGATCGTGAGAGTCATACTCGCACCGGCGCTGCTTTCGCTGTTCAAAGTGTTCAACGGAAATTTTGTCGCAGCCAGCCGGCTGTTGTTCGCGATAGGCCGGCGCGGGTTGGTGGACCGGCGTCTTGGCCACGTGCATCCGCGCAATCAGACGCCCTCGCTCGCCGTGCTTTGCATCGGGCTGGCCACCGCTGCATGCATGTTTCTGGGCGATGCCATTCTCGTGCCAGTTTCCGAAGTTGGTTCGGTGGCTTCCGCATTCGGATGGCTGGCCGCTTGTGCGGCTTATTACCGGATGGGTCCGCCGCGACACAAACGTTTTATTGCGATGGTGGGAGTGATCGTTGGTCTGCTCATGATCCTGATGAAAATTGTCCCCGGCATTCCCGGGCAGTTCAGCCGATACGAATGGCTGGCACTGGGCATCTGGAGCCTGATTGGACTCAAACTGGCTTGGCGACGGCCTGCCCCGGTGCTTTTGACGCGACCCTGAGGGGGACTACGGAAAGGGCCACATCATCAAGCAGGAAATACAGTTGCTGTTGAATGATGTCCTGTTTGGACCAACTACGAAGGACAACTACAAGCACTTGACGGATTGGATCAGAGAGCGCAACATTTTCCCCATCTCTTTCGCTGTCTCGTGTGGCATGGATAGAACGTCCAAACGGAGGCTGGCATGAGGCAAAACAATGCAGGCAGCAGTGCATGGAAACAGGTGAGCAGGGCAATTGTGCTGTTCTGGTTTCTCGCAGCCGCCAGCATAGGCCCGGCGGTTGCGCAGATTGTCAATGTCACCATTCAGGGCCGCGTATTCGATTCTACCGGCGCGGCGATTCCGCAGGCGACCGTAACCGCGGTGAACAGCGCCACTGGCTTGAGTCGCTCCGCAACCGCGAGCACAATGGGTGAATATCAAATCGCCTTGCTTCCTCCCGGCGACTACACGGTAACCGCCGAGCGACAGGGTTTTCAAAAGTCCGCCAAGAAGATTCACCTGGATGTTGGCGAGGCAGGAAATCTCGACTTCTCACTATCGCCCGGCCAGGTTCAAACCGTAGTCGAGGTGCAGGATGTGGGCGCTGTGGCCGAGCCCACGCGGAGCATGGTCAGCGAGGTGATCAGCACCCAGCAGATCGAGAATCTCCCGGTAAACGGCCGCCAGTTTATCGACTTCGCGCTGCTCGCGCCCGGAGTCACTATCGGAGATACAACCTCGGGCAGTACCGACGTGATTGTTGAACCGGTGACCAAGCTTTCCTTTGCCGGCCAGAATATCCATTTCAACTTTATCGCGGTGGATGGCGCGGACGACATTTCGACCGCATCCGGCATCCAGCGCGGCACGCCGCCCCAGGAGTCAGTCGAAGAATTCCGCGTGATCAACACCGACTACAGCGCGGAGTTTGGCCGAGCCACGGCCGGCATCGTCAACATCATTACCAAGAGCGGAACGAACAGGTGGCATGGCTCGGCTTACGAATATTTTCGCAATGATGCTCTAGACGCGATCAGCGTGCTATCAGCCCCAGGATTCCACGTGCTGCGGCAGAACCAATTCGGCGCCTCCGTCGGCGGTCCCGTCCAGAAAGACAAAACATTTATCTTCGCCAATTACGAAGCGCAAAGGCGGGCCGAATCTCCTACCTACAACTCCGCGGTGCTGAACAACCTGACCGCTATTAACAACGTAAAGACAAACGTCTTCAACTTGCCGCCGGAAAACCTGTTTGTGTTGCGCGACGGCAATACCGACAACGGGTTCATTCGGCTGGATGAGAACTTCAACCCGAAGAATACTTTGTACCTCCGGTATTTCATCAACGATGATCGCCTCACCAACCAATCGCCACTGAACAACGGTTTCGACCTGCCGTCCGCATTCAAGAACAACTATATACGCGACCAGTCGCTAGCTGGCGGCCTGACAACAGTGTTTTCGCCCTCGTGGGTGAATGATCTGAGAATGCAGTATGCGCACCGCACCTTCGATTTCCCGGTTGTCTCCACCCAGCCGCATCTCGAGGTTGCCAATACCTTTGCGGTGGGAGTGAACCGTGGGAACCCCGATATTTACCGCGAGTCGCGCTTCGAGCTGGTGGAAAACGTTACCCACAACGTTTCCAATCACACCATCAGCTTCGGCGGAAATTTCGATCGAGTTGGCACCTATGAATCGTTTCCGCTGTTTTATCCTTTCGAGGCCGACTTTGCGGACCTTTCGGCTTTTCTCGGTACCGATGGCGCCGCAGGTTGTCCCGCGGGCGTTGCCTGCCCGGATCCCTTCGTCATTTTCTTCGAGCGATTCAATGCGGCCACGAATCCGCCCTTCACCGAAACCTCGCTTGCCGGCGGCACGGCCATTTATCACGGTGGCCCGATTCCGCAAAACATCCGGCAGCAAGCCGCTGCGACTCTCGATCACACCTATAACGGCCTGTACATTGAGGACAAGTGGCGCGCCTCACAACGACTTACTCTGAATGGAGGCGTGCGCTGGGAGTTTGAAACCTGGCCTTCGGGTGTGCTCAATACACAATGGAAGAACGTGGACCCACGCGTAGGCATGGCTTATAACATAGAGAACGCGCATGAGGTCGTCTTCCGCGCAGGTTTCGGACTGTTCCACGGCATTATTCCATCGCCGTTGCTCATGTGCCAGGCGCCTTCCTGCGGCGGTCTGTCCACATATCCTGGACGGCCCTTTGAGAACAGCTTGAATGCCACGACTGGGCTTTTCAGTTTCGCCAGTTCCCCATTCATCAACTTTCTCGGTCTGACTTCGCTGCTCACCAATGCGACTTATCCCAACGGAACGCCGGAGCCATTTTGTCCGGATGGGACGCTCGCCAGTTGCGGCTTTCTGCAGGATGCGACCATCGTTCGCTTCGACCAGAACAGCAAGAATCCATACGGAATTCAAGCCAGTGCCTCGCTGGAATTTCGTCCATTCAAGGATACGGTGTTGAGCATCTCAGGCTTGCATGTACGGGGCGTACACCTTGGCAGCTTTTACAATGTGAACCAGCCTGACCCGAGCGGGACGGTGCTGGTCCACGACTCTAGCGGACAAACGATCTGCAAAGACGTATATTTCGACTTTGCCTCGCCGTTAAATTCCCCGGGTCCGCTGCCACCCACCAACTGCACGCCGTATCCAGCGCAAATGGTCATTCCAGGGGTGCCCCACATTAACGGAGTTCCCGGATTCCGCGATCCACAATACAGCGTCTTCTTCGAGGCTACCTCGAGATGGGATTCCGTATACGATGGGCTGCTGGTACACATGACCAAGCGGCTCTCCCACAACTTCTCCTACGCCATCAGCTACACCTACTCGCACTCGATAGATAACGGGCCGAATCCGAGCTTCGTTCTCATCCCTCAAGATAGCGCGAACTTTGCCGAAGAGCGGGCGAGCTCAGCCGATGACGCCCGGCATCGCTTTGTAGGCAATGCGATTTTCACCAGCCCATCAAGTTGGAATCCGTTTCTGCGGGACTTCAGTTTCAGCACGATTGTCACCTTGCAGTCGCCGCAGTATTTCACCAAGTACGCGGGCTTTGACGCCAACGGTGACGTGTTCGGCAATAACGATCGTGTGGGCGGAGAGCCGCGCAATACTTTCCGTGGAGACTCCTTGCAGACAGTGGATATCCGCCTGGAGCGCACCTTTCCCATTCGTGAGAACCTGAAGCTTCAGCTCATGGCGGAGGCCTACAACCTGATGAACACCGTGAACGTCCGTTACTTTAATACGAGTTATGGAGCGGCCGATTTCTGCGGACCGGATCCGGGAGCGCCCGGATGTTTTGGGGCGCCAGCATTCTTTAGAGAGGGCTCGCCGAATCCGCTGTACGGAACTCCCAGTTCGGTGTTTAACCCGCGGCAGCTCCAGTTCGTGGCACGTATTACCTGGTGATTGCCCGAGCGGCAGAGCACGACAAAGAATTTCCCAGGACGCAGTGCCACTGCGTTGGTAAACTTGCCCAGCACGTTAGCGGGAAACGTCAAGCATGAAGCGCGCAGCCCTCGGGGTTCGAATGCATTCCGGTTGGGGAGTGTTGGTGGCTATTTCTGGAGACGCCGACTCGTTCGAGATACTTGACCGGAGGCGCATCGTCACGACCGATCCCAGCATTCCCGGCGCCAATCAGCCTTATCACTATGCAGCCAACCTCGAACTCCCGGAGTCGGAGACATATCTTGCCGATTGTGCCGCCCTCTCGGAGCGCCTGGCTTCAGAGGCTGTCGCCAGCGTGGTCCAGATATTGCGCAACTACCGAATCGCAGGTTCAGCCGTTCTCCTGGCCTCGGGTCGGCCATTGCCATCGCTTTCGAAAATTCTCGCGTCGCACCCGTTGATTCATACTGCGGAAGGCGACTTTTTCCGCGATGCCGTTAGGAAAGCCTGTGAACGTTCGGGAATTCCGGTCACCGCAATTCGCGAACGCGAACTAGACGAACGGGCCAAGACGGCATTCGGTAAAGCGGCCAGCCGAATACAACGCCAGATCTCAGCCCTGGGAAGTTCCATCGGCCCACCTTGGACCAAGGATCACAAGACCGCGGCACTTGCCGCGTCCATGATTCTGATAGGCAAGCAAGCGGTCTTCGTCCCGCGCCGCTCAGAAGAATGGGCCACGCGAGAAAAGACGGAAGGGTAAACCATGCGCTTCGGTATTTATTGCGAGATTCAGACTCCGCCGGGGAAGTCCCACTACGAAATGATCTGGGAGATCATGCGGCAGATCGAACATGCGGATCAATCGGGATTCGACGTGTACTCGGTCATTGATCATCACTTCTTTCAGAAGTTTTCCATCTCGGCCAATCCGCTGGCGATGTTCGCGGCAGCGGCGCAGCGGACCGAGCGCATCCGTTTTCGCACTGCGCTCCACACGTTGCCGCTGGAAAATCCCATGCGCCTGGCGGGAATGATTGCCGAAACTGACATTCTGACCAACGGCCGCCTGGAGTGTGGACTGGGCCGCGGCCATGCCTGGCTGTTCGGGCCCTCCGCTCTGCCCTTGGAAGAGAGCCGCCCACGCTATAACGAAGCCATTGACATTCTCGAACTGGCCTTCACTAAGAAAAGATTTTCTTACAACGGCCATTACTACAAAGTGAAAGATGTCACCGTAGTTCCGCGGCCGCTGCAAAAGCCGCATCCCAAGTTTTACACCGGCGGCACCAGCGACATCACTTATCAGATGGCCGGCGAAAAAGGGTGGGGTATCTTTGTTCCTCCACTGCTGCCCTGGAAAGTGCTCGAAGGCCCGCTCAACATCTATAAGAAAGCGTGCGCGGAGCACGGGCATGACCCCGACATTGTGTATATTCGTCCGGTTTACCTGGATGAAGATGAAAAGCAGATTCGCAAAGAGGTTGAATCAGCTCTGCACAATTTTCTGGCCTTTAACGCATCGCCGGTTGAGTCCATCCAGAGCCCTGAGAAGCAGGCCGAACTGTACGCGAAAGGATACGGGTTTTACGCTAGCGGAGCGCTCGAATCCCTGACCAAGTTAACCTACGATCAGATCGTGGAACAAGAAATTGGTTTTATCGGAACCCCGGAGAAAGTGATCCGCCAGGTGCATGCGCTTGCGGAAAAAGGCGGCATCGGGGAGTTGGCTATCGTCTCCAATTTTGGCGGGCTGGAACATTGGAAAAGCATTAAGACGCAACACCTGTTTTCCAAACACGTCATGCCGGCATTTCGCATGCTGCGAGCCGACGCCAGGGCTGCGGACTAATAAAACATCCTCGTATCGCTATGGCATCCATAGCCACCCCACCAAGTTCGACAGCGACATTCGCTCCCATGAGCCCGCGCCGCGTATTGATCTTTGGAGGCATCGCACTAATCGCGGGAGGAATGCTCTTCGGTGATATCTTCGCCGTGTTCGTTCTGCATCAGAATGGTGGCCAGGCAGGTCAAGAATTACTCGCCGCAACTCGAGCCGTGGCTGTCGGGGATTCCGCTGGGGTCGAAAAACATTTTGCTGAAATCGGCGGCCTGCTGGAAGATCACGGCACCAAGCTCGACGCGCACACGCACATGACCGCCGCCGGATACCTGGCGTTACTGCTGGCGCTGCTGCAGCCGTATGTCGCCTTCAGTTTCAGGACCCGCAAAATGCTGGCTCAACTCTTTGTCGCCGGCGGCCTGCTGCTCCCGTTGGGAATTTTTCTCATCCACTATGTCGGACTGGCCTATAGCCCATTTTCCGTGATCGGCTGGGCGAGTATCCTTGCGGATTCCGCTGGCGCCTTGCTGATTGTCGCGCTCATCGGCGAGACCTGCGGCCTGTGGCGATATTTTCAGGGAACGCGCGCAGACGAGCCTGAACCCGTGTTACCGCCGGACACAAGTTGGGAAAGCCGCGTTCTCCTGGCGGGAGGAACCATTCTAATTCTTCTGGGATTCCTTTTTGGTGCATGGTACGCAGGACTCGATCTGTACGAACATGAGGCCAGAGAGAAGACCATTCTGGGTACCATGCTGAAGGCGTCGGCGAGCGGAGGTGATGCGGCGCAACTTGTTAGCGATTACGGCAATCTGCAGGCCGAGAAGGCAGTGGATATCGCCGCGCACTCCCACGTAATCGAATTTGGACTGCTTGCCATTCTGCTTTCTTTCATTCAGCCCTTCGTCTTCCTAAATTCTTGCTGGAAACGATTCTGGGTGAAGTTGCTGCTTGCCGGTTCGATCATTTTGCCGGTATTCGTACTGCTTGAAATGCGCCTGGGTTTGATTGCTGGAGGCATTGCCGATGTCGGTGGTCTCATGGTGTTGATCGCATTGATAGGCACGCTTGCCGGGGTACTCCGTTACACCGGCGCGCTGGACGCGCAACGGGGAAGCGCGCGATGAGTGCTGCGCGCAAGCTTCTGATTTTTGGAGGACTGATCCTCGCAGCCCTCGGAATGTTGTACGGACTGTATTACGCGCTGTTCGTGGAGCATCAGGCACTCGATCGAATGGGCGGTTCGCTGGCGACGGCATTTGTGGACGCCGCCGAACGGAATTTGCCTGCCGCGCAACTGGCGGTTAACGAATACGCGGAAACCAAGTACGACTATGTCCGCCAGGTGGACGGACACTCCCACTGGATCGGTCTCGCCATGGTGATGATCGTCCTCGGGGTGGTCCTCGAACGCGCCGGTTTCACCGAACGCACACGATTTGCAATCGCAGTTGCCCTGGCGCTGGGCTCGTTCAGTTTTCCCGGCGCGGTGCTTCTGCAGACGTTCACTCGCGGCGGTGCGCTCGTTTCAGCACTAGCCGTGGGTGGATCGGCGCTAGTCATCGGCGCCATGGCCGGGGCAGCGCTGGGTTTTGCCCGCCAAAGGAGTGGCTCCCTCTCAAAATCTTGATCCAAGACCGGATGGGCACGAGCGCAACCAAGCGCAGCCGCCTGGCAACTCTTGCTCGACTCCGTGGGAATTTCCCGCTTACGGTTTGAAGGCAGCTTGCGTTTCCGGGGATACGATTGGCGACACACGCGGCTCCGTCAGCGTGCCGGTGATGTTGAAGCCCGTGCCTTTTTCGCGCGTGAGCTTCAGATTCAGGCTCCGAGTTAGCGATGCGGTGCCGCTGATTTGGTAGCTGCCCGCCGAAGTCTCAAGCTTGCCTTCTTGAATTTCAAACTGACCATCGTGCAGGAACAATGAAGCTGCCAACCGATGCATCTGCGTTGGCCCCATCTCCTCGCCAAGGGCAAGGTGGCGCAGCAGGCCGTCCCGGACATCGATCTTCAGTGTGCTGGTGGCGGAAGCAAACAATTCATTCGCGTTCAGGCCCGCCATTTTCAGCCGATAGTTGGCCGTTGCCGAACCGGCGATCCAGTCATCGTCCATGCTTTTGGAAAGTTGATCGAGGTCGATACGTTCCACCCTGCCACCTCCGTTATATTCGGGGGTCTTTGCGGTGAAGTTGGCTTGCCATTCGCCGACGTGTTTACCGCCCAGAACATCAGCATGCAGATCAGACAATCGTAGTCTGCCCTTATCGAGGTCGACGTTTGTCGAGACTCGGTTAGCGACAAGCTTACCCATCAGCACCCGGCTGGCCGTGAGCTTGCCGGTCGCGTGTACTGTGAGCAAGTAGGGAACTCCAGCCGCCGGTGAAGATAGAAACCGGTACCACGGCTGTTTGCGAAGATGAGGATTGAGGAGCTGGTTCAGCCGGTCCGTCGCAATTTCGTCGGCATGCAGATCAAAGCGAACTGGGCAGGAGTCCGCCGTGCATGGCCGGGGAAAAGCAAGCGAGCCCCGCCACGCACTGTCAGCGATGGAGGCCGTCAGGTTCTGCGCGCTGATTTGATCAGCCGTCAGAACGAGGTTCGCAGACGCAATTTCCAGCGGTGCATTCAACCCGCGAACTTCCGCGTGAACCGAATGCAGTTGAGCTTTGCCGGTAGCTTTCGGCGCCGCGAATCCGGACCAAGCGCCCGCCACTTGCAAGTCGACTTTGGCTACGCCTTCGGCAGCGGGCTGGGGGACGGGAATTCCCACTATTCGCGCCACCTGCAACAGCCGTTGCACCTGTGCATCCCCTTGGACAAAGAAGTTGTACTCCGAATGCGAGGCCCACCCGCGCACCGTGGCGGGTGTCGGCCGGCCCAAAGCCAATTCAAATGGGCCGACCTCCAAGTGAGTCTCCGCAGGGAGGATTCTTACCGAGGCTCGTGATTTCGAAGTTATAGCGGGCGCCACTGCGAATGGAATCCTGCCTAACATCAACGCGGTTTTGTTCAATTTCGATGCCAGCTCGAAGCCGGTGGTCTCGCCGGTACCTTCCCATATCACTTCGCTTCGCGAGTTGGCAATGCGCCGAAGTTCCAAATTCCCGTGCAATTGGCCCGCCGCAATCAAATCATCCGGCATACCTTGTTTGGCGTGGCGTGCGAGTGCGATCAGCGACTGAATTGGCAAATCCTGCGCGGTCAACTTGAGGTCATAGTTGCGAGAGGAGAACGGACCATTGATGCTGCCGGCGAGGGCAATCGCGCCCTCACCTACCGGAGCGCTGCAGCTAATCTCGGACAGTGTGTGATCCAACGAACTGTAACGACCACTGCACTGGGTCCCCAGCCGCAAATCGCCGCCGCCGAAAATGTCATAACGGCGGAAATCCTGCACCGAGGCAGTTGCGACTATCGCCAGATTCGTGGGCGTACCGTTCAACGTGGTTGAAATCTTGACCCCGCCACGCCAGCCCTTGTCGTGGCCGTAGGCGAGCTTGGTGACTTGGCCGAGTTGCGCGCGATCCCACTGCAGTGTGAACAGTAAAGGAGTGTCGCGAAGAGTTGCCGCTCTCTGCCATGACCCGTCGACGGTGACTGTACCAGTGTCACTGAGATTGAAATCGGTCCGCATCGGCCGCGCCTTCAGCCGCACGCCCCAGGCATTTTCCGCGTCCTGCCATAACGCGAAATCTGCCTCGGTCAGCGCATACGGTTTTTTCTCCGCCCCGAACTTGAAATTGATGCGGCCGCGATCCGCTTCAATGTACGGGAAGCCCGGACGCTTTTCCGTCTTCGCCTTGCTGGTTGGAGCAACGGAGATTCTCTCCGCACGCTCCACCAGATTCTCCAGATTCCAATGGCCGGCTGGATTCCGTACCAGATTAAGGCTGGGCTCGGTGAGGTTGAGCCGCGCGATTTCGAGCCGTCCACGCAGCAGGGAAGTGATGCGCAGGGACGCCGTCACCTCCGAGGCACGAAGCATCGGTTCCGCCCCGAAAGCCGGGTCGTCATGAACCACGAAGTCTTCAAGATCGAACCCAGGGTGGGGGAGCAGTCGCAGCTTCACCGCTGCGACCTCGACGGGCCTTCCCAACGCCAGACTTATAGAATTGACGATGCGCGCTCTGAGGCGGTTTGCACCCGGCCGTACCAGAAAAAGCGCCAAGAGCAGGATAACGCTCAGCGTCAGAACTCCACGCTTCGATCGCCAAAAACTCACTGCACCACCTTGAACGTACGCCGCCACCGAGTCTCATCAAAAAAGTGGATGACCACGTGAGCGAGAAACCCGATTCGTTGGCCGACTTCTCTCTCCAGATACTGCCCCGGCGGCGTCTCAAACGACCAGTAAATAAACATGGGCCGCCCAATCACGTTTTCCTGCGGAATGAAACCCCAGTATCGGCTATCGAGGCTCACATCGCGGTTGTCCCCCATCCCGAAATAACTATTTGCTGGCACAACCACATCATCGCCCTGGACGTGCTGCGGCAAAGCCAGCGCCCACTCCGGGGTCACGTTGTTGAGCTCACTGGGCGCAACCGCGGGGAAATTATCACGATAAGGATTGTAGCTGAGTTCGCCTCCTTGATGAATCACGTAGGGCTCATTCAGCTTTTCCCCATTGCGATAGACCACGCCGTCGCGCAAGTGAAGTCGGTCTCCGGGAATGCCGATGATCCGCTTGACCACGTACAGCCCGGGCTCCGCGGGCGAGAGAAATACCACGATGTCGCCGTGGCGTATCTGCCGGTAAGGTAGGATGGGGCCCAGCCAGCGCGTGCGTGGCGCGAACTGCTCGCGGTTCACGAACACGTGGTCGCCAATGAGCAGAGTGTTTTCCATCGAGCTCGAAGGGATCTCAAACGCTTGCACGATGAAGGTAATGATGAACAGCCCGGTTACCAGCACTGCCGCCAGAGAGGCGAGAAACTCGACCGTGGTTTCGCGCGGTTTCTCCGGCTGGGTATTTTCTTTCTTGGCCACTAGGTTTTTCCCGTTAATAGGCGATGTGCGCCTTAGTTGACTACTCGAAAAGTACGGTCCCAGCGAGTGAGCTGAAACAAATGACTGACGGCGTAGGCGAAGTGATAAAGTTTATCACCCGGTGTGGAAGAAATCGGCATATCGTCTTCCGCACTCCGCACCGACCAATAAATCAGCAGCGGACGCCCGATGATATTCTCCCGCGGCACAAAGCCCCAGTAACGGCTGTCCAGGCTTTCATCCCGATTGTCGCCCAGCACGAAGTAATGCCCTTCCGGAATAATCAGTTCTCCGTCCTCAACCAGTTTCTTCATCTGCAGCCACCATCCGCCCTCCAACCCTGGAACCGGGATATCAGTGCGGGGGAACTCATCGCGGAAAACGTCTCGCACAGGCGAACTGTATCGTACATATGATTCTGACAGCGGAGCGCCATTCACGTAAACCGTTCGATTGACCAGGCGTACGCGATCCCCGGGCACACCCACTACGCGCTTCACAAAGTGTTCGCTCGGATGAATCGGATAGTGAAAAACCACGATGTCGCCGCGATGCACAGCTCGGTAGGGCAGAATGTGTTGCCAGAAACTGCTGCCGCCATAACAGAACTTGTCCACCAAAAGATAATCCCCGATGAGCAATGTGTTCTCCATGGATTCGGAGGGAATCTGAAAAGCCTGGATGACAAAGGTGATGACAAAGACCGCAATCACCACTGTGGTCAGTAATGACTGCAGCGAAATCAACCAGTCCGAATGTGGCGTCTTCCCCATACAGCTCCGGCTAGGGGCGTCCTTTGCCGGGTACCTTGCTTGCCGAATCTCCCGATAGTGAAGCCAGATGTTCCAACACCTGGTGAGCCGCACCTTGTTCGGCATTTTTCTTGGTGGACCCCTCGGCCCGGCCCACAAACTCGGTCTTGTTATGATTGCCGACCGCCTGCAGTCGAACCTCAACCGTGAAAGTTTTGTTATGTTCCGGTCCCAGCTCTTTCACTAATACGTAAGATGCCTGGGCACGGCCGGTAGCCTGCAGCTTTTCCTGCAAAGCCGACTTATAATCGGTCAGCGGCAAGCTGCTCCCGTTTCGCGCCAGGTGTTCGAGCTCTGGAGTGACGACCTGCTGCAACACCACGCGCCGCACCGTTTCCAGGTCACTATCCACGTACATGGCTCCGAGCACGGCTTCCAGGCCATCCACCAGCAGTGCAGTCTTGTTGCGGCCTCCGCTTTTCTCCTCGCCGCGGCCCAGCCGCAAGTAGTGTCCTAGTTCCAACTGCCGAGCTACCTGGATCAGATGTTTTTCACTCACCAGGTGCGCTCGCAATTTCGACAACTCTCCTTCTCGAAAATGGGGGAAGCGGTGAAACAACTCCTCGGTCGTGATAAGCCCGAGGACCGCGTCTCCCAGAAACTCAAGCTGCTCGTTGTCGCCGACGCGCGTCGAGGGTTGAGTTTGCAACGATTCGAGCTCGCGAGCGTGCGAGCTATGAGTAAGCGCCTGCTCCAGCAATTCCCGCCGGGAGAACTGATACCCCAGAGCCTGCTCCAATTCCGAAATGTTCCGCGGCTTCATAACAACCTGATGGCAGCTATTCGTAGTCTGTAGAAACGTAGCTAGCTACGTTTTCTTGCCCGGCTGTGGGAAGGGCACGGCTTCAGCCGCTGCGGCTCCCGGCTCGAACTCCTCAACCTAATGAGGAGGCTGAGTTCCATTCGGAGTCGCGGGCGCGGGCGGTTGAGACGCAGGAGCAGGACTACTGCTGCCAGGAATAACGTTACCTGTCAACTGCATCAACCGGTCCCGTTCGTGACGTGCCGTAGTACCTGCCGTGGTTCCTTCCTGGGTCAATTCGACAGCCCGATTAGCCTCTTTCAATGCGTCCGGATATTTACCCTGCTTATCGAGCGCCAACGCCAAACGCAGCACGACTACAGGGTCTGGCTGCGTCGGATAAACGTCGATAGACTTGCGAAAGTAGCCCTCCGCCTCAGCATATTTTTCCTGATCATATTGGATCGTTCCCAGGACAGAGTATGCCGTGGATCGCAACAGCCCCTTGTAGGCGTCGATCTGCGCCTGGGGCGTGCCCGCCGGGATCGCCACATCCGTATCGATCGTCTCCAAAGCATGCTGTGCCGACTTCGTGGCCTGATCAAACCGCTGGTCCTTGTCAAGATCCGTCGACCGGGTACGCTCCGCCATCACTTCGGCGGAACCGATAAGCGCCTCGGGATCGTCGGGATCGAGCTTCAACAGCTTCTGCGCCATCGCGGCCATTTTGTCGCCGTTGTTCGCGTTCTGATAGGCGCGCATAGCTGCTTTGTAGAGCAGGACGCGCAGTTCGCTGTCCGGAAACTTGGCGGCAAAATCGTCCGCCGCCTTTTCCATGGCGGCCGGATCTTTCTGATTCGCAATGGCCGCGTTATAAGCATCGAACTCTGGCTGCGTCTTAGCCTGCGGTGGCCGTTTCCCTTGCAGTGGCGCGGGTGCCGCTGAACCCTGCTGCGTTGCGCCCTTGCCCCCCGTGGATGGCTGTTGTTGAGTCGCCGGCTGCTGCCCAGCAGCTACCAAAGCTGCTACCGCTAGCACCCCCATTAACATGGCTGCTCGCTTCATGCTCTCTCCTTAGTAGTTTTAGAACTCTGGCTCCCTGGTCGCAGATCGCCGTTACTAACTTCATTGCTGCTGCGGATGGCTGGGCGGCTCGTAAGGATGTTCAATTCCGTGCTCGGCTGCGGCCTTGGCCTCCGGTAATGCTCCGCCAGCGCTCAGCGCCGCCCGGTACTGATCGAGCGCAGCCTCCCGATCTTCCTGCAGATCAAAAATTCTTCCCAGGTAAATATGAGACCACGCCACTACCTTGGGTTCGTGCGCAACCCCCAGTGCCTGCTCGAAATAGTTCCGGGCGCCCTGGATATCGCGATTCATCGTCGCCACCTGAGCCAGAATAAAAAGCGCTCGCCCAGGATCCTCTTTCTTCTCGTCGAGCGCTTGCTGGGCCAGCTTCTTGGCGGCTTCAGGATCCCCGCTCGACAACCGTTGCTCCGCAGTGACCAGCAGCTTGGCCTCCGTAGGCCGCGACAAATGTAGCAATTCCGGATCCGCTTTGCTGGCATACTTTATCTGTGCCGCGTTCTTCTGTTCCTTCCGCACATCGATGCTGCTGATTAGCTCACCGTAAGCGATGCGCAGCCCCGCCGGGCTCTTCTCGAACTTTAGCAGCGCCTCGTAAAAATAAGGCGTCAGAATGAACCCCTGCTCCGCCGACTGTTCGACCAATCTCTGCCGATCTGTTTCTGGCGTCTTGCTTGAACCAATCGTGCGGGCTTCAATGGCCCGAATCAGGCACTCCGTTGCCAAGAGCGAAACATCCGTCTTGAAACTCTCGTCCATGGGTGCGCCCTTGACATTGTCCAGCAGCGGTTTCAAGTGCGCCATGGCAGCGGGATATTTTAGCGCCAACGGATCCAGCAGGTAATGCAAATAAGTATGCCGGATCTGATCCATCTTCAGCGCGGATCCGGTCCCGGGAGAAATGACCACGTAATAATCGGCTCCGTAATTCCGCGCATTCGCTTGCCCGGGCGATCCCATCGGGTCGAGATAAACCGTGAAGGCGCGTCCCAGGAATCCGGCCGAGGGCAGTTTCAGGTAAACCTCGGTATCGAACAAAACTTTTGCCAGCGGCTCATGATAACGCGCCGTCAGATCAGAGTATGCCAATTGATGACGCATCCAAACCGAGCGCAAGCCGGCGACGCCATAGAATTTCTGGATCAACGGCACGAAACCCGATATAAAGCTCGCGTCCGGTGGTAGTTCTGCTTCTTTGACCTTCAGCGTGAATTCCGGGGGAGGATTGAGACAGAGCGCCAACGACACATATTGTGCCAGTGTGCGACCGGAATCATCTTGCTGATGCTCCGCATAAAACTTGCACATAACCGCAGTGGAGTCTTTCGCCTCAGCGGAATCGTCAATGGTTTTTGCCACTTCAGCGCGAATCTGACCCCGCAGTGGATCGGAGACGCTCAGATCTGAGTCGTAGCCGCAAGCATTGATCGCCGTCAGAACCGTAAATAACGCTTCGCTATTATCGAGCGCGACCTTAGGCGGATTTTCAGCCGCCCACACCTGCGCCACCAGCCCGAACAAGGCCACAACCAGCGAAATCCGAAACCGATGATTCAGGAACCCTCCAGAAGAGCGGTAGATTTGCGGGACACTGCCAGTTTAAGAGGTTCCGCGCAGAGGGTCAACGGAGCAAGCTTTCAGCCATCAGCTCTCAGCCTTCAGCCTTCCGTATCGCAACGTTTCTCAACGCTGACAGCTGAGAGCTGACAGCTGAGAGCTCCTACCCCTTCACACTAATCTTAGAAAACGACAAGACCGCACGCCCAGACCTGGGCCGGCCCATGAAAGTCGCCGGACGGAAGGTGGTGAAGATGAGCATGTTCTTGACTTGCGATGGCAAGCCCTTCGCGTCTTGCGGACTGGATAACACGCGGTAGTCCTGCACCCGGCCGTTCGAATCGACGTAGGCTTCAATCACCAGAGAATCATCCGCAATCGACTCCAGTGCCGTCCCAAACGCCGATTGTTGCAACTGTGGCGCTGTGTTCAACATTAAAGGAACATCCGAATTGTCGGCTTGTAAGGGTAACGCCAAAAAGCCCATGAGAAATCCGAAAATCACCACTGCCGTTGCCAAACCCGCAGTCGCCGGAACCATGAACGCTTGAATCGCGTTCTCCACCCGAATTCGAAGATCATCGAAGTAAGGACGCTTGGATTGAGCGACCTCACGCGAAATTGCGAGGCGCAACTTCAAAGCCAGGTCATCCGGCGCCTTCCGCCGCCGCATGTTCGTCAGTAGCTGCTGCGATTGACGAAGCGAAACATACCTACTCTGACAACGCGCGCAATCGTCCAAATGCCGGGTCAGAGCTAGCATTTCGGTGCCGGTCACCGCCCCATCGAGATACGGCGAGAACATCGATTCAGCTTCCATGCACCTCATGACGCCACCTCGAATTCCCGTCCATTGCCGGACACTCGCGAGTGTGACTCAATCTTTCGCACCTCAGCCCGCAGCCCCAGCTCCGATCCAACCTCTTTCACATAGCCCGCCAGTCGTTGCCGCAGTGCCTCTCGGCCCCGCGTCAGCCGAGATTTCACGGTTCCCAGAGAAACCTGCGTGACTTCCGCGATTTCCTCGTACGACATTTCCTCTAGATCGCGAAGAATCAGCGTCGTGCGGTAAGGCTCGGGAACCTTTCGCAACTCCTCTTCAACCCGCGCCCGCACTTCTTCATGCGCAACTCGATCGAAAGGCGAGTCCGCACCGTCGACCAACGAGTCCTTTATGGCGGACGCCACACCCCATTCTCCGGGCGTGCCCGTCCGCTCCATCGATGTTTCCTTCGACTTATGTCGAAACCACCAGCGCCGCCGGTTCGACGCCTCATGCAACGCAATGCGATAGATCCAGGTCTTCAGGCTGGATTCTCCGTGGAAATGTTTCATTCCCCGGAAAACCTTCAAAAATATTTCTTGGGTTGTGTCAGCGGCATCCGCCGGATCGGCCACCATGCGGTACACTAGGCTATAGATCGGCTGGTGGAATTCACCAATGAGCCACGCGTATGCGTCCTCGGATCCGGCCTTCAATTCGGCGACGATCGCCGCCTCCTGCGTCCGAATCCCAATCGCTCCCGCTAAATCACCCACAGTGGCTGCTCCTGCCATGATCCTCATGGCGTAGCCTCCATTATAGGTGCTTTTCGACCGCAACCCACCGCCAAAATTCGAACCATACAGTCCAGCCGGCTTGCCCTACAACCCTCAAACTACCCTGTAGATATAGACCCCAAAGCCCCCCGCCAGGTTCCCGCCCAAAGCTACCAATGTCACAAAGATCACGTGGGGACAGCCGCCCTCGGGCCCATTGGCTCCGTGGGTGCCCCGTTCCTTGCGCTTTTTGCAAGGGGCGGGTGCATGCGGCGCAACCAGTGTCGGCGCCAGATTCCCAATGTGGAACCCGGCCCGAAGCCAATCCACTTTCTTGTTGACCTTTCCGCCATCAACCGCGATAATATTAAAACATAAATGTTATCTATAAGATAACTGATCTTTGACAACCTGTTAAATTCCGGGCTGCACGGGCGCGAACTCAAAACAAAAATCAACTTGTTTTCGTTCTCGAACGCACAGCCCTGAGGGCTCGTAACCCTCTTGTTTTGAAGATTTTGCCTCTAACTTCTTTAGAACCATAGATCTAGGAGGGAGAAATTTTCCCAACTCTTTGTTTTCTAGATTTTGCAGAGAAAAGAGAGATTTTTTTGAGGGAAATCCTGCACCAGAAAGTGTGCAAGTGAAGGAAAAGCGCTTCAACCCTGATTACTGCGGTTGCTGAGCCGGCGGCTGCGAACTGGTGGTCGTGCCTGACTGCTGGGTCGGCGGCGTACTCGGCTTCGGAGGTTTTGGTACCGCCTTTTTCTTCACCGTCTTCTTGGGCGGCTCCGTGTCATCCACAACCACTTTCTTGAGGGACGCTGGAGGAGTCGCCGCCGCCTTCAGGTCCCGAACCTGGGTTCGCAGCTGCGCCAGTTCGCCTTCTTTCGCGCCTGCCAGCGCCTCCATTCGTTCGGCCAGCGCTCGCCGCAAGCGCTCCAAGGAACTCAGGTCATTCTGCACCGACTGGAACTCATCCTTGGAGCCGAACGCGCCTGCCGACTCGACCACTGGTCCGAACACGTCATAAAGCGCGTCAAGATTGCGATAGAGCTTGAAGGTTGCCGCAATGTTCTCCGGAGAAGCTCGCAATTGGCCGATGATTTCTGGAAGCGCCATTTGCAGGTTGCGCTGCAGGGATTCGACGTCCGCCTCGGTGCTGCGTTTGGTGTTCGAATCGGTCTTCCATTTTTCGATTCGCAACTTGCCCAGGTCCGCCTGCGTTGCCTGCGCGACCTGCTCCAACTGCGACAGCAACAGATTCAGCTGGCTGACCGAGGCATAGGGAACCGGCGGCGCCGAGGCTGCGGGCGCAGGCGAAGATGCCACCTGAGCCGTCGCCGCAGACATTAGAAAGGGCAACACCCAATACCGCCAACCGCGAGCAGGGCAAAGTTTCATGAAGTTGTCACTCGTCAGGATATCCATTTTCGTAGTTTTCGTAAAATTGCGTTTTTAAATCGAAGTACGTCGAAACGCGATTCGATTTGTTTCGCGCAGGGTTTGACTAACCTTAGCTGGTAAGCGAGAATTGTTTCATCGAGTCCGGATTCCTGCGCCGGACTATAGATTCTTCCTAAGTGGGCCTGTGGCGCAGTTGGGAGCGCGCTTCCATGGCATGGAAGAGGTCGTCGGTTCGAACCCGACCAGGTCCACCAAGCCCTCCGAACCATTGCGAGGCCCAGCTTCGACCAACGAAATCAGATGGGTGCTCGTGATATTCTAGTGACAGCAGCTGCGTCCCCGCCTTTTGGGCAATTTGTCCGCAGTTCCCTTTGAGAAATCATGATTTCAGTTAGCAATGTGTCCATGCGCTACGGCGCTAAAGTTCTGTTCGAGGATGTGTCCACGGCCTTCACGCCGGGCAAGCGCTACGGTCTCACCGGGCCGAACGGCGCGGGCAAAACGACGTTCATGCGGCTTCTGACCGGCGAACTCGATCCGCAGAAGGGGACGGTTGTGAGGCCCAAGAAGTTCGGCGTGCTGAGCCAGGACCAGTTTGCCTTTGACGCCTATCGGGTCATCGATACCGTGATGATGGGCAACAAGCGCTTGTGGGCCGCGATGGAAGAGCGCGACCGCATCCATGCCAAGCCGGACCTCACCGATGAAGACGGAATGAAGCTTGGCGAGTTGGAAGGCATCATCGGTGAAGAAGACGGCTATACCGCCGAGACCGATGCCGCGATTCTATTGCAAGGACTCGATATTCCCGACGAACTGCATGAGCGAAGAATGGGCGAGCTGCAAGGCGGACAAAAAGTCCGCGTCCTGCTGGCCCAGGCTTTGTTTGGACATCCACTCGCGTTACTGCTGGACGAGCCGACAAACCACCTTGATCTGGATTCGATCCACTGGCTGCAAGGGTTCTTGAACAACTACGACGGTGTGCTGATTGTGATCTCGCACGACCGCCATTTTCTCAACAGCATCTGCACCCACATTGCCGACATCGATTACCAGACCATCATCACGTACACCGGCAGCTACGACGATATGGTGGTCGCAAAGACGCAGATCCGTGCGCAAATCGAGGGACAAAACGCGCAGCGCGAAAAGAAGATTGCACAGCTCAACGAGTTTATTGCGCGCTTTTCTGCGGGCACCCGCTCCAGCCAGGTGCAGTCGCGGCGAAAAGAAGTCGAACGCCTGCAGGTAACGGAACTCGCCAAGTCGAACATCCAGCGCCCGTTTCTAAAGTTCGAGCAGAAGCGTCCTTCGGGAAAACACATTCTTGAACTGGAAGACGTCACGAAATCTTACGGCGATAATGAAGTCATTCGAAGCTTCACCGCCAGCGTAATGCGGGGAGAGAAAATCGCACTGATGGGCCGCAACGGCGCGGGCAAAACTACTTTGCTCAATGCGCTGCTGGCAAATTCTCCGACCACTCCGGATGCCGAACTGCGCAAGACCAGTGGTTACGATGGACCATTCCTCACCAGCGGAAAAGTAATCTGGGGACACGAGGCCGCGGTCGGCTACTTCGCTCAGGACCACCGGGCTCTCATCGAAGGTGGCATGACGGCATTCGAATGGCTGCATCAGTGGGATCCCTCCGCCGCTCATGAAGAGATTCGCGGCCTGCTGGGTCAAATGCTGTTTCCGCGCGAAGACGCTCTGAAGCGCACCGACGTTCTATCTGGAGGCGAAGCCGCCCGGCTGCTGTTTTGCAAGCTCATGCTGCAAAAGCCGAATGTTCTAGTGTTCGATGAACCTACCAACCATTTGGATCTGGAGTCGATCAACGCTCTCAACATTGCGCTCCAGCGTTATCACGGAACGGTGCTGTTGGTAACACATGACCACGATCTGATCGACGAAGTCGCCACCAGAATCTGGCACTTTGAAGCAGACCACAAGCTCACTGACTTCAAGGGTGCGTACGAAGAGTATCAAGCGGTGTTGGCTTGAGACTTTCGCTGCGACGCCCACGCTTACATTGCTCGTCCAGCGCAGGCGCCCGACGCCCAAGCCCACTGAAAATTGAATCCGCCGAGGTGGCCGGTTACATCGACAACTTCTCCGATGAAAAACAAACCGGGCACCTTTCGGCTCTCCATCGTCTTCGCCGACAATTCATCGGTATCCACGCCGCCTGCGGTTACCTCAGCCTTAGCGTAACCCTCAGTGCCAGCCGGAACTACGCGCCATTCGTGCATCAGACGCTCCAGTTCTGCGAGACCGGAATTTGTCAACGTGATTGGCGCGTGGAGATCCAGCCAACGGGTGGCGAAGCGAGTCGGCAAAAACTTGTGCAACGTTGACCTCACCGCCACGAGGTTTCTTGGAGTGTTGGCTTCACGAAGCGCGGCCGTCACATCGCTGCCAGGTGCAAGGTCGATGGCAATTGCTTCTCCCGGCTTCCAATAGGACGAAATCTGCAAAATCGCCGGCCCGCTCAGTCCTCGATGAGTGAAAAGCATTTTTTCCCGAAACTGCTGGCCATCGCATGACACGGCCACCTCAGCCGATACTCCCGCCAGATCGCAATATCGACCTCGATCTTCATCGTCGAACACGAACGGCACGAGCGCAGGACGAGGTTCGCGAATCGCCAGTCCGAATTGCCGCGCCAAGTCGTAGCCCAAGCTGGTCGCCCCCATCTTCGGAATCGACAGTCCTCCGGTTGCGACCACCAGTACGGGGGCGCGAAATTCCATTTCTCCGGCGCGCACTACAAACTCCGTCGTCTTCAGAACTTCTTGAATTTTTGCGTTCACCAAAAGACGAACTCCGCCGTCGAGGCACTCGCGTGCAAGCATGTCCATTATGTCGCGGGAAGAGCGATCGCAGAAAAGTTGGCCGAGCGTTTTCTCGTGATAAGGAATCCGATGTTTCTCCACGAGCGCTATAAAATCTGCGGGTGTGTAACGGGCCAAAGCAGATTTCGCGAAGTGCGGATTCGCAGAGATGAAGTTTTCGGGACGGCAGTGAAGGTTGGTGAAGTTACAGCGGCCACCACCGGAAATGAGGATTTTCTTTCCGGCGCGTTCCGCTCGCTCGAGCACGGCCACGCGGCGTCCGCGCTTACCGGCTTCCAACGCGCACATCAATCCCGCGGCGCCGCCGCCGAGGACCAAGGCGTCAAATTGCTGGGTCATTACGGTGAAAGGTCATCGGATTCTGACTTGAAGAATCATCCAACCGGCGAAGTCACTACCCAAATTCGATCGAGGGAATCAAGAAGCTAAACAGAACGCTACGATCGTCTCACCACGCGCACCTGTTGCTTTTTCCAATTCCTCAATCAAGGTCGATTCCAAATCATCCGGATCAGGATTCATTTCGCACGCCGCAATTTCCTCATCAGTGGCGCCCTGAAAGCAAAGCTCGCAAACCCCCAACCCATCCTCGGAGCGCACCGGCGGACCAAAGACTCGACAAGTCATGGGACGTGCTTCATAGAGCTCACAAAGGCCCGTGTCCGGGTCGAGTGCCGGGCAAGGCTCGTCGTTGGCGAACTCAGCAAACCGTTGCTCCGCCTCTTTTCCTTCGTCCAACAAGCCGCTACCTGGATCACCGGGGAACTCATTGGCCAGTCGGAAAACCGCTTCCCGAGCGCGTTCCCGCACGCGGGCGGCACGCTGCGGCGCACGTCTTTCCAGATTCGCAAGTCCCTGCCGGAGCCGGATCGCATCGAGTTGAGTTATGGCGAACACTCCCATACAACATTCGGTGCAACCGGGGCGACAGACGAGCCACTTGCCACTTCTGCGCGCAGCATCGGCGAGCGCGGAATCCACAATCTGAACCAACGCCGCATCTCGGGCGGGCAAAGAAGAATGCATTCTGAAAGAATACAGCAGCCCGGTGTCTTTCTTCTCGGGTTATAAGTCCTCGGCTTGTTGACAAGCTGTGCCTAAGACAGAAGGCAGAATCAGGCCATTTGTAAAAGGGTTTCGATCTTCCCATGCCACGGACTGCCAATTCAGTAGTTGGAGGCTATGCAAACCGGTGTATTATCTCTGATGGGCGTGGGGAAATTCTGCACCCGATGTTAATCCCCCTTTGCGAGAGGTCCCTCGGCCAATGGCTGCGGAAGCGAGCTCTGGTACAGACCAGCGACTCACCCTCGATCACTCTTCCTTTGAGAAATTGTTGGCTGCCGCTTGGGTTCTGCAATGTCTGCAGGATCAACTGCACAACCGCCAGGTTGGCCGTGATGAAACGAATGCCACACCCGTAGAAGTTCAAAAGGAAATAGAGTCTGCAAGCGCAGTCTCGCATGTGGTTGGAGCGCCAGTGCTCCAAGCCTCAGCTGGATTAACGGAGAGCAAAAGCAAAGGAGACTCGGTCAACGCTCAGCCTGCGGACGATGAAATTCTTGCCGAAGAGATCGATGCGCGAGAACCGGTCGAGACTGGAACCCTGAACTTCAACCTGGCTGTAAAGATCGAACCCGAAATAGTCGAATCGAAGACGCGCCCTCGTTCGGAGGATAGCGCGACGCCCGACCCCGTCAACGCGCCTTTCAGTGATCTGGCGACTCCGGCCAGTGATCGTAATCATAGGGGGGCGAGGCGTCGAACTGCATTGCTTGTTCGAGCCGCTAATCTTTTCGCTTCCTTCAGCCGAGCCTTAGACGACTGCGCCCGTCTTTTTCCCAGTTTCCGCGTCAACCTTTCACTGCGCGCCCTCCGCGCTGTAGCCATTGCAACCCCGGTTTGGCTGCTGTCCCTCATCGCCGCGCTACTCTTTCTCGAAGTGTGGCATCATGAGTCGCTTCACAGCGCACAAGCAACCTCAATTCGAGCCATTTCCGCGACGCAGGCTGTAGCTGGCAATAACCCAAGGAGCTTGACCACGCCCACTCGCACCGTCAGGGAGGAAGTCAAGACCAGCGAGAACAAACCACAATGGTCGAAGCCTGTTCCTCCACTTGAAGTCAGCCACAGGCACATAACCGACCCGGCTACCTCGTCCGCTGTGGAGCAATTAAGCCGCTACGAAATTAAAGGATTGCGACGTCAGGCCAAGTACGGAGACCAGTTCGCGGCTTTCACTTTAGGTATGGCCTATGAAGTGGGACACTCTGTTCCTCAGAATTGTGTAGAAGCGGCCCGCTGGGTTTCGACAGCAGCCGAAGCAGGCGATGTCGCCGCGCAATACAATCTCGGACTGCGCTATCGCGATGGCGACGGCGTACCCACCAATCTAGCCGAATCGGCGAAGTGGCTGCGTAAAGCGGCGGCTCGTAGAAATCGGCAGGCAAGGCAGGCTCTGAAAATGCTTGCCTCCCGTTGATTTTTGCGGTGCGGCACGACGTAAATGTCCCAGGCCTTCCTCAAGGTCCAGACTCACTCTCCGTTCGTATTTGCAGAACCTGTCCAGGAAACCGAACCAGCTTGGATCTCGGAGGGGAATCGCGCCGAGTCGCTGGAGTGCGATCAGTGGTCGGCACAATCGATTTAGGGGCGGGCATTCACGCCCGGGCCGGTGAACCAAGCCAAGCCGGGACGGTCTTGGTTACAATGAAGTGTGTTCTACGATGCCGGCGCGTACGCGCACCGGACGCACCGGCATCGTCATCGCAGCCGTTTTTCCGGCTCGCGAACTGCTTCAGCAACCTCATTCAGGAAAACCGCAGCTCGCGCACCATCCACGACGCGGTGGTCGCACGAGAGGGTTAACGTCATCATGGGACGGACTGCCGGTCGCCCATCGACGGGCACGACGCGTTCGGTAATGCTTCCTACCGCGAGAATCGCCGCCTGCGGCGGACTGATAATCGCGCTGAAAGCATCGACGTGGAACATGCCAAGGTTGCTGATAGTGAAAGTTGCGCCCGTAATGTCAAACGGACGTAAACGGCCGGCGCGAGCCCGCTCCGTCAAGTCATGGCGTTGAACAGCAAGTTCGCCGAGGTCCAACTTATCGGCATTGTGAATTACGGCGGCAACAACGCCATCGTCAACCGCCATGGCGAGGCCGATGTTTATTTCCTGATTCAGACGGATGACTCCGCTGTTCCAGCTCGCATTCATGCGAGGATGCTTTGCCAGAACGCGGGCCACGAGCGCAACCAGGAAATCTGTGTGCGTGAGTTTGATTCCTTGTGCCTGCTGAGTTGCAGATCCCAGTCGTTCGCGGGCTTCGATAAGCGCGCTGGCTTCGACCTCTCGCACCACGAAAAAATGGGGAACGGTCGTCCAACTCTGCGTGGTTCGCTCCGCCATGAGCCGTCCGATCGAGCTCGGTGTTTCAACGTCACTCGTCATCGACTTGGTTTTGGCGGAGGAAGAACTCTTCGATTCAGCTGCCGCTAAAACATCGGAGGCGAGAATTTCTCCGCACGGTCCCGATCCCCGCAAGCTGGAAATGTCGACTCGATGCTCCTGGGCAAGCCGCCGGGCCTTCGGTGAAATTCGCGCTCCCACCCTCGTGTCAATCGCACTAGCTGGCGCGCTGGCAGGCACGGTCTCGGTAGCCCTGTGGGTCTGAGCACCCGGCGTCGCAACCTCCAAAGGAGGAGTTTCCCCAGGACGAACAATCCAGGCAATGATTTTTCCTACCGGCACCACCTCGCCAGCCCGCGCGTTTATGCCCGCAAGAACGCCCTCGGCCGGAGACTCAACCTCGAGGACAGCTTTGTCGGTCTCTATCTCCAAGAGTGGCTCACCCTTAGCCACACCATCACCTTCCGCCTTCCGCCAAGCCACCAGCTTGCCGGTTTCCTGCGCCATTTCGAGAGCGGGCATCACCACGCTAAAAGCCATAATTAAGATTCCGAGTCATCCTGAGCGGAGCGGCCATCGCGAAGCGAGGGCAGCACAGTCGAAGGACCTCTACTAGGCAATTCAATCCTTGCTGCCGCAGGGAGTTCCTACCGGGAGTTCGGATTCACCCTTCATTAATCCGAAACTCCGACCCTCTCCGTCCTCGAACTTTCTTCAATCATTTCCACCACACGCCGGCTGGGCGCGGACTCGTTCTCGCGAGTAGTCGGCAGCGGCCCGTTAACAGTGAAATAATGCGCCCCAGCTACCAAAAGTTCTTCCGCCGGGAACCGCGTGATGACTTCGTGCCCTGTTGGCGTAACCACAATTTCCTCTTCGATACGCGCTGCGCTCCAACCGTCCGTCGAAGGCCAGAACGTCTCCAACGCAAAAACCATTCCTGGCTTAATTTCATGCGGATGGTCGAATGACACCAACCGGCTAATTACAGGTTTTTCCCAAATGGCCAGGCCGATGCCGTGCCCGTATTGCAGCGCGAAGCAAGCTTCCTCATTCGGAAACCCGAACTCTTTTGCCTTGGGCCAAACTGCGGCAATCTCCGCCGTAGTGCGGCCCGGACGCACGAGTTCAATCGCCGCATCCAGATACTCCCGGCAGCGCTTGTACGCATCCACCATGGCATGCGATCCGTAACCGATGGTGAAGCACCGGTAGTAGCAGGTGCGGTATCCCATGTACGAGTGCAGAATGTCGTAATAGACGGGATCGCCAGGACGCAGCACGCGATCGGAGAACACATGTGGATGCGGGTTGCACCGCTCCCCAGAAATCGCATTCACGGCTTCGACATATTCGGAGCCAAGATCGTAAAGAACTTTGCTCACCAACCCGACTGCGTCGTTCTCCCGCATCCCAGGCTTCATCGCCCGATACAACTCGTCGTAAGCCGCATCCACCATCATGGCCGAAGTGTTGAGCAGCGCAATCTCATCCTCTGTCTTAATCACGCGCGCATCTGACATCAATTGCTGCCCATCGATAACCTTGATTCCCTCGCGCTGTAAAGCAAAGAGAACCGGCAACTCAATAATGTCGATTCCCACCGGCTCTTTGTGTAAGCCGCGCATCTCAAGCTCAATGCGGATTTTCTTCGCCACGTCCTCGGCACGGCCCATCTCCGGCGACATTGCGCCGCGCAGCATCGAGATCCCCGGCCGCGAGCGCTCGCCCAACCATGGGCAATGCAACTGATGATGCTTGGCCGCCGACCCGAAGTCCCACAAAATC
>Ga0187819_10000251_pt1 | contig 25946 bp, 23 predicted proteins | sample NC_wetland_sal_i_15_FD_132411 | JGI IMG/M metagenome (GOLD analysis project Ga0187819, IMG submission 132411) | Wetland sediment microbial communities from Neuse River Estuary, North Carolina, USA - SO4_4 | ecosystem: Environmental > Aquatic > Freshwater > Wetlands > Sediment | place: USA...
CGAGTTCGAAGCCGGCGCCGAGAAAATGGACGTCGTCTACCAGCGTGTATTCGACGCCAGCGGCGGAGAGAGTCGCGGGCAACTGCGGCTCCCACACGCGCTCGGTGAGCCAAGCGCCCTGCGGGCGGCGGCCGAATTGCTTCTCCAGAAAGTCGGACATGCGGCGGATCTGCTCCAGGCGGTCCTCGGGGGGGATGGAGATGAGGATGGGTTCGTAGAATCCCGAGCCGACCATCTCGAGCTGGCCCTGGTCCACGAGTTGGCGCAGGAGAGCGAAATAGTCGGGGTGGCGCGCGTCCATCCACTCGAGCAGCGGCCCGCTGATGTGCAGTCCGAGTCGAATGCCGGGGTGCCGCTGGAGGGTCTGAACAAACGGGAGATAGGATTTCTGGTAGCAGTTCTCGAATACGCTCTCGAAGTTCCCGATGGGCTGGTGCGCGTGGATGAGGAGTAGGAGACGAAACTTCGACAAGGAAATCCCCCCGCAGCGAGAGAGTACGATACCCCATGTAGTGGATTCCGGGGTACTACTGGTTTGGGGGGCGGGAGGACACGGCACGCCAGGGCCGGGGCTCCTATGGCTGAATCAGGGAGAACTGCGTTGCGGCGCCGGCGAATTCGGCCAGGCGCCGGGTATGGCTCTGGGCGGCGCAGAGGATGGAGTCGGGCGCTGCGGAGGCGGGCGCAAAGATCACGGTTAGCACGCTGCGCGTCGCGGGCGTGATCATGGTGCGCTGCGAATCGCGGATGGGGCTGCCAAATGGGCCTTCCGCATCGCAAAGCGCCGGCTTTCCATCGACCGGCCACATCTCCTTGCCGATGGCCAGGTAGGACTCCCCGGGGCGGCCATGGCGGAAGGAGATGGGGGGCCGCAGGCGGCCGAGATCGAAGCTGCCCCAGGGCCAGCCCGTCTCGCAGGAGCCGAGATTGTTCAGATCCACGACGTTCGAGACGCGGTAGAGTCCTTTACCTTGCAGGACGCGGCGGAGGAGCTGCTCGCCGGAGGGGCGGCTGTGAGTGGGATCGAGTCCCCAGGCGCGAAACATGGCGCGGACGGCCTGGACGGAGTCGCGCCCGGCGAGCTGGTCGAGGGGGATTTCGCGCTGGAGGCGGCCGAGGAGAACTGCGATTTCCTGCTCGAGGGCAGGACTTGTGGGCGCCACGGTCACGCCTTTGGCCGAAATGGCGGCCAAGCGGACGCTGGGGAGTTCGATGGTGATTGATGGGATTTGGCTGGGAGAGGATTCGGGCATGAGGGGGAGTCTAGGCAGGTGCAAGAGGGTTTGAAAGGTAGAAGTGGAAGGAAAGGGGAGGGACCGACAGGCTAAAAGCCTGTCCTACTTGCGATGGACCAGCGGGAGCAGGATAAACATTTTGCGCGCGGGATGCGCCAGTTCAACTCGTGCGAGTTCTGGCACGCGCACGAGTCCTGGGAGGCCATCTGGCTCGTGGCGCCGCAGCCGGATAAAACTTTTCTCCAGGGGATCATTCAGATCGCCGCGGCCTTCTATCACCACCAGCGCAGCAACCTGGAGGGGATGCGCTCGCTCATGCGGCGAGGGCTGGCCAAAGTGGAAGAATTTCCGCCGGCGTATCGCGGGCTGCGGTTGGAAGAGCTGCGCGGGGCGGTGCGCAAGTGGCTTTCGGCGAGCGAGGATGCCCTGCCGCGAATCTATCCGAAGCTCAAACGCGCGAGGCCGGGAATCACGTCAACGAACTCCCGGAGGCGGTGAAAAAATCCTGGGCCGGCGACGCCGCGAATTCGCGCGAGCGAATCAGGCCTGTTTCTTGGCGTACCAGTCGGAATTGATGGCGGCGAAGTTGGCCCACTTTTCGGGCAGGTCTTCGAGCGCAAAAATGGCGGTCACCGGGCACACCGGGACGCACGCTCCGCAGTCAATGCATTCCGTGGGATGGATGTAGAGCTGGGTCTCCGCTTCAAATGCCGGCTCGTCTTTGCGCGGGTGGATGCAGTCCACCGGGCAGACGTCCACACAGGCCGTGTCCTTGGTGCCGATGCAGGGTTCCGCGATTACATAGGCCATCGAAAACTCTCCTGGTCCGGAATAGCGCGCCCGCAATACGGCGAGCGGCACTCCCTCACTCCTTCAGTTTATATATCATCAAAGCCGGGTTCAAACAACTTTCCGGGGAGCGCCGAGAGCCCTCTACCGGCCCGGAATCTCGCGCGGGTGGAGAATGCTGTATACAATTGTGAGGGGAAAAACGTCTATAGGGAGGGCCGACAGCCAGGGGAGACAGCGCCTGGCTGGGCAGCCCAAACTACACCTTCCGATGCGGAGAGGACGATGCGACTTCGCCTGGTGGCTCTGATCGCTCTCATGGCGCTGGGGTGCGGCGTGGCCGCGGCGCAGCAAACCTACGGAAACGTGCCCGCGGCGCCGCCCATTGGCAGCAAGATGCCGGCGATCAAATTGACCACGCTTACCGGGCAAACCACTGACCTGGCGAGCTACTCCAATAAGAACGGGATCCTGGTGATCTTCGTTTCAGTGCAATGCCCCGTCTCGAACGCTTACAACCAACGGATGGAAGCGCTGGCGCAGGAGTGGAGGGCGCGAGGGTTCGGGGTGGTGGGAATCAATTCGAACCGCGCGGAAACCGCCGAGGCGGCGGAGGCGCATGCACGCGAGAACGGCCTTACGTTTCCCATCCTGAAGGACTACGACAACCGGCTGGCGGATGCGCTGGGCGCTTCGTTTACGCCGGAGACGTACCTGTTCGACGCCACCGGAACCCTGCGCTACCACGGGCGGATTGACGACAGCAAAGATCCCACGGCGATTTCCAAGCGCGACTTGACGGACGCGCTCGAGGCGGTCGCCAGCGGCAAAACCATCGCTGTCACGGAGACGAAGGCGTTCGGCTGCACGATCAAACGCGTGCCGCAGTCGTAGGACAACGGCCCGCGGGTGAAGTGCTTCGCCGGAGGCGGGCGGAATCACGGGGCACTCATGACACAAACGCAAGCGAGGGAACAAGACAGCGGCGCGGTGGTGCACCGGCCGCTGCTGGCGGCCGCGCTCGTGGCCGGAGCGCTGGCCATCGGCGCGATTGCTGCGGGCACGGCCCGGGGGCAGAGCGCTTCCGGCTCGGGGAGTGCGTCGGGCTCTTCGGGCGCGCCAGCGAAGAGAGCCGCGCAATCTTCGGCCCCGAAAACGTTCGAGGTGGTGGACGCTGAGGGCTATCTGGCGCAGGTAGCGCAGAGGCGCGGAAAGCCTCTGATGGTGACCTTCTGGGCCACCTGGTGCGAACCCTGCCGCGACGAATTTCCGATGGTCAACGAGCTCGTGCGGCTGTACAAACCGAAAGGCCTGGCGGTGTTCGGCATGAACATGGATGACGACGCCGAGGTATCGCTGGCGCTAAGGTTCATGGCTAAAACGCATCCTGTTTTCCTCAGCTACCGTAAGAAACCGGGTAAGGAAGAGGAATTCATCAACCGGGTGAACCCGAAATGGACGGGAACGATGCCGGTCACGTTTCTGTACACTCCGGACGGGCGGCTGGTGGGACAGATTGTTGGCGAGCAGCCGCGGCAGGTGTTTGTTACCGCCATCGAGCAGTTGCTGGCGGTTTCGGCGCAAAAGTAGGCGCCGGGAGCTCGGCCCGGCTATTTGGTTTTGCTCTTTTCCTTCCCTGGTTCTTCCCTTCCCTGCCTCCGCGCCTCTGCTTTCCCGGCAGTGATGCTGTAGAATTTCCCTGGAATTGCGGAGGGAATCACCATGCTCAATACGCGAGGAAACAAAATCACCTGGCTGGGCCACAGCGCGTTTCGCATCACCACGGCCTCAGGCAAAGTGATGCTGATTGATCCCTTCCTGAGCGGGAACCCGCTGTGTCCCGAGAACGAGAAAAAGCAGCCCCGGGTGGATGCCATCCTGCTGACGCACGGCCACGGCGATCACGTGGGCGATACGCTGGAGCTGGCGCGGCACCACAAACCGGCCATCGTGTGCATCTACGAGCTGAGCCTGTGGCTGGAATCGAAGGGCGCCGCAAACGTTGTGGGAATGAGCAAAGGCGGGACGACGAAAGTGGCCGATGCGGAAGTGACCATGACGCACGCATTCCATTCCAGCAGCGTGAGCGACGGCGGCAAATTTGTCTATGTCGGCGAGCCGGCCGGATTTGTTGTGCGGCTGCCCGGCGGGCTGAACGTCTATCATGCGGGCGACACCTGCGTGTTCGGAGACATGAAGCTCATTGCGGAGCTCTATCAGCCCGAGGTGGCCTGCCTGCCCATCGGAGACTTCTACACCATGGGGCCGCGCGAGGCGGCCGTGGCCATCCGGCTGCTCAACGTGAAGCACGTGCTGCCCATGCATTATGGGACGTTTCCTCCGCTCACCGGGCGTCCGGCTCACGTGCGGGAGATGACCAAGGACATCCCCGGGCTGGAGATTCACGAGTTGAAGCCCGGTGGGACGCTGGGGTAGGAACGGCGAAGGCAGAAGTGGCGGCGCAAAGCCACCGCTATACCCCGTAACGGAGAGTTGCAACCCCATGTGGAGAGCGAAAGACATCACGCAGCCTGCCGTAGAGAAATATCTCTACGGTCTGCTGCCGAATAGCGATCCCGTGCTTCGCGAAATGGAGCGGTACGCGGACCGGAAGGATGTGCCCATCGTCGGGCCGGCCGTGGGCCGTCTGCTTTGCCTTGTGACTCAGCTCTCCGGGGCGAAACGCATCTTCGAGATGGGATCGGCGATCGGCTATTCGACGCTGTGGTTCGCGCACGCGGCGGGCGAGGGCGCCGAAGTGCATTATGCCGACGGGAGCGCGGAGAACGCGCGCCGCGCCCAGGCGTATTTCCGTCGCGCGGGGATGGCGCGGCGCATCCGCGTCCACGTGGGAATGGCACAGGAGAAGCTCGCGGAAACGGCCGGCGAATTTGACATCATTTTCATTGACGTGGACAAGGAGCAGTATCCGGACACGCTGCGGCTGGCGCTGCCGCGCGTGCGCCGCGGTGGGCTGCTGCTCGCGGACAACACACTGTGGAGCGGGCGTGCGGCCCGAAAGGCGAAGCGGGGCGACGCGCCGACGCGGGGGATCCAGGAGTTCAACCGGATGGTCTTTGCGTCGAAGGAGCTGTTCGCGGCGATGGTGCCGCTGCGGGATGGTTTTACGATTTGCCGGAAGATGTGAATGGGGCTGGGACGGCTTTAGCGAAAGAAATTACGCGCAATGAACATGAGGTTGGCGGGGCGTTCGGCTAGGCGGCGCATGAAGTAGGGAAACCAGTCGCGGCCGTAGGGGATGTAGACGCGCATGCGGTAGCCGTCGCGGATCAACTGGCGCTGGAGGTCGGGGCGGATGCCGTAGAGCATCTGGAATTCGAAATTGTTCTTGGCAATGGAGTGCTTTTCGGCGAACTCCCTGGTCGCGGCGATCATCCTGGGATCGTGGGTGGCGATTGCGTGATAGACGCCGCTGGGCAGCAGGATCTGCATCAACTTCACGTAATTCGCGTCCACGTCCTTCTTTTCCACAAAGGCGATTTCCGGGGGCTCCAGGTACGCGCCCTTGCAGAGCCGGATGCGGCAGCCGATGGCCGAGAGCGCGCGCACGTCCTGCTCGCTGCGGTGCAGATAGGCCTGGATGACCGTGCCGACCGCGGGCGACTGCTCGCGAAGGGTGCGGGCGATCTCGATGGTGCGCTGCGTGTAGGCCGAGCCTTCCATGTCGATGCGGACGAAATTCCCGAGCGCTTCGGCGTGCTTCACGATGGGGAGCATCAGCTCGAGGCAGAAATCGGAGGCGAAGTCGAGGCCGAGCTGCGTGAGCTTGAGCGAAACGTTGGCGTCCAGCTTTTCGCGGGCGATGCGATCGAAGACGCCGAGGTACATGTCGCGGGCGCGCTGGGCGTCGTCCCGCGAGGCCACGTTTTCACCCAGGAAGTCGAGCGTGGCTTTCAGGCCCGCTTCGTTCGAGGCGCGGGCGGCGGCGAGGGCATCGCCCAACTCTTCGCCCGCCACAAAGCGGCGCGCGGTGCTGCGCGCCAGGGAATTGCAGAGCACGAAACGCTTGGCGGCACGGTTCTGCGAGAGCGCGATGAGCGTGGCGCGGATCATCGGACCGGTGCGGCGGATGGACGGCTGCGATGCGAAAAATGCGCCCCTCGGATGGCGGCGATAAGGGCTCCCGCACGGCCGCTGCGGAGGCGCGGCGGAGTGGGGTCCGGGGGACTCAGTGGGCCGGCTCCTTGGACTCCAGGAAGCGCTCGGCTTCGATGGCGGCCATGCAGCCGGAGCCGGCGGCCGTGACGGCTTGGCGATAGACGTGGTCCTGCACGTCGCCCGCGACGAACACGCCCTCGACGCTCGATTTGGCGCCGTCCTTGGCCACCAGGTATCCCGCCGCGTCCATTTCGAGTTGACCGCGGAAGACTTTGGTGTTGGGCTCGTGGCCAATGGCAACAAACACGCCGTGGGTGGCCAGATCCATGGTCTTGCCGTTCCCCGCCTGGCGCAGGCGCACGCCTTCGACGGCGCCCTTCGCCGCGTCGAGCACGTCGGCCACAACGTAGGGCGTGAGGAAGCGGATCTTTTCGTTATGCCGCGCGCGGTCCAGCATGATCTTGGAGGCGCGAAATTCGTTGCGGCGATGGATCACGGTGACCTGCGTGGCGAATTTGGTGAGAAAAATGGCTTCTTCCAGGGCCGTGTCGCCGCCGCCCACCACCACCACTTCTTTGCCGCGGTAGAAATAGCCGTCGCAGGTGGCGCAGGTGGTCACGCCGTGGCCCATGAGTTTGCGTTCGTTTTCGAGGCCCAGGAGGCGCGCGGAGGCGCCGGCCGCGACGATCAGTGCCTCGCACTCGAATTTCTCCGCGGCGACCTCCACGCGAAAGGGCCGCCGGGCGAGGTCCACGGCGGTCACGCTGCCGGCGTGGAACGTGGCGCCGAAACGCTGCGCCTGTTTGCGCATGTTTTCGATTAGGTCGGGGCCCATGATCCCGTCGGGGAAGCCGGGATAGTTCTCGACCATGGTGGTGATGGTGAGCTGCCCACCCGGCTCGTGGCCGTCGATCACCAGGGGGGACAGGTTGGCCCGCGCCGCGTAAATGGCGGCGGTGAGTCCGGCGCAGCCGCTCCCGATGATGATCACTTTCTGCACGTCTTCAGTTCCCCCGCCCAACTTCGATTCTCTGGGTGCGCTTCAGGTTACCGGCTACCACGGCCGGCGTTTTGCTTCCGGGCTGCGCCGCGGCGCGGACTGCGGCGCTCCGGGACGCCGATTCTAGCATGGCAGAGCGGGTGGTCGGCTCAGGTTCGAAGCAGTGAGTTCGACGAAATGGGCGTGTTGGATCAGCGTCAGGCCTGCGGCTGACGAGCGCTGCGGAATTCGAGGGCGCAAGCCTCGCAGGGGCAGATGCTGCGGAGATATTCGAAACTGTAGATCCCGGTGGTGTGACCGTCGCTGAAATCGATTTGGATGGCGTAGTTGCCCACGGCTTTGGCCTGCCGCGCCGTGGCTTTGGGTTTGAACATGGGCAGGGAGGGGCCGAGGCCGGGGAGCGATGGCCCCGGGCCGGCGGGCACCGTGGCGTGGGCTTTCTTGTCCCGTTCTTCGTTGCACGTGGCACAGGGACATTTGTCGCGCAGGTAGACGAAGTCGAAGTGGCTGGCGTGGCCGTCACCCCACTCGATGTCCACGCCCTTTCCGGTAGAGACGTAGACGTTCACCGACGCGGGGCGTATGCGGGGATCGAAGAATGGGGGCATGAGTGCGGCTCACCTGCTCTTTGTCCCGCAGCAATCACCGGGCGGGATGGGATTTCCGTGGGGGCACGTTTTCGGGTGATTCAGAAAGGTGCAGATGCTCTGGTCCAGTTCGGGCGAAATGATGTGCTCGAATTTGCAGGCCTGCGTGTGCGCCTCGGGATCGTCAATGCGGAACGTGTCGGTGAACAGGCGCTCGGCCAGGCGGTGGCGGCGTACGATGTCGCGGGCGCGGGCCTCGCCGGAGGTGGTCAGCACGATTTCCGAATCGGCAACGGAGACCAGGCCCGAATCGGCCATGCGGCCGAGCATGCGCATGGGATCGAGCTGGCCGAACGTGCGGATGCGCTCCAGGCGGGCGGGCGTGCCCTCCTCGCCGCAGATCCAGATTTGCTGGAGCAGGTGGTCAAAGCGCTCCTGGTCGTCCGCGGAATACACGGTGATCTGGGAGAGGCGGCCGTGGGCCAGCTCGATGCGGCGGTCGGCGAGACGGCCGATGGTCGGGTCGTGCGTGACCAGCAGAATCGTGTGGCCCTGGGAGTGCAGCTCGCGGAGGAGACTGACCACGATGTGCTCGTTATTTTCGTCCAGATTGCCGGTGGGCTCGTCTGCCAGGATGATCCGCGGATGATTGATCAGTGCGCGGGCGATGGCCACGCGCTGCTGTTCGCCGCCGGAGAGCTGCGAGGGCAGATGCGTTGCGCGATCGGCCAGGCCGACGCGGGCGAGCGCGTCCTGGGCCTCGTGCTCGTCCGTCATGCTGTGGAAATACTGTGCCAGCATCACATTTTCGAGCGCGGTGAGGTAGGGCACCAGGTGGAACTGCTGGAAGACGAAGCCAATCTTTTCCGCGCGGAATCGGGTCAGGCCGCCCTCGTCCATGCGGCCGATGTCCGCGCCGGCCACGAGCACGCGGCCGCCGCTGGGCGCGTCGAGGCCGCCGATAATGTTGACCAGGGTGGTTTTTCCTGAACCGGACGGCCCCATGATGGCGATCCATTCGCCGGAATCCACCGTAAAACTGAGATCATCGAGCGCGCGGACGCCGGCGTACTCTTTCGTGAGGTGCTCGACTTCGACGAGGATGCTCATTCGCTCTCTCTCAATACGGTGGCCGGGCGCACGTGGCTCAGCAGGCGCAGGGGCAGCGCGCCCAGCAGCGCCACCGCCACCATCACGGCTACGATCAGCGGAATGACCTCCGGACGGAGCGAGGCCGCTGTCCCGAACACGCGCCGGCCGATCCAAGCGGAAAGCAGACCGCCGAGCAGGGCTCCACTGAGGCCGCCCGCGGCCCCCAGGAGTCCGGCTTCCGCCAGGAACAGGCGGATGATGCGGTTCATGCTGCCGCCGAGCGCTTTCATCAGGCCCACGTCGGCGCGACGCTCGACCGCCAGCGCGGCAGTGGTGGAGAGCACGCAGAGCGAGGTGAGCGTAAGAATCAGGCCGACCGACCAGAAGAGCAAATCGTGGACGCGGGCGAGCAACTGGCCTTCCGCCTGGGCGATCTGCCGCAGCGTGCGCACGTCGAGGCCGGGAAGGCGCGCAGCCAGCCCGGCCACGAATTGTTCCACCTGCTGCGGCGAGCCACCGACCATCATCTGGACCACACTGACTTTGCCGGGTAGGCCGGAAAGCTGCTGGGCCACGGGCAGGTTGACGAACACCTGGTCATCCTCGGGGCCGCCGGTAGAAACGATGCCCGCGACGCGCAGTGCTGCGGTGCGGTCGCCATAACGCAGCTCGAGCCCGCTGCCGGGGCGCAGCAGCAGACGCGCGGCCGCCTGATGGCCGACCAGACACACCGCGGCGTTATTCCGGTCCGTCACCCAGGCGCCGTCCACGCCCCACCAAGGCGCGAGGCGCGGGAAGGCGTCGAGCCAGGTGCCGGCAAGGACGAGGCTCGTTTGGCTCCCGGCGTGGGCGATGATGTAGAGACTGGGCGCCAGCGCGGAAACCTCACCCGCCTCGGTGCCGGTGCGCGTGGCCAGGAGGGCATCGAGAGCCTCTCCGCCGAAGGTTGCGCCGGCGTCCTCGGCTGCGCCGGGAGCGGCAGCGGGACGGACCAAAACGTTGGGGCCGAGGGTGCGCAGTTCGCGCGTAATCTTCCGCTCCGCGTCGAATTCCAGGTTCAGCAACGCTGCGCTCACCGCCGCGCCGCTCACCAGCGCCACCAGCGCCACGCCCAGTCGCCCACGGCCTTGCACGATCATCTGCCGCAGTAGGCGCCAGAACATCATTCCCCCCTCAGCACCGGCGCGGCTTCCAGCCGCGCCACGTGCCCCAACGGCCACAGGCTGCCGGCCAGTGTGACCGCCAGCGCCAGGGCCAGCATCACCGGCAAAAGAACCAGGCGGCCCGTGGCGGGAATGCCGAAAACAATCTTTCCGACCAGAAAACCCAGGCCCTCGCCCGCGAGAAAGCCGAGGAATCCGCCCGCCAACGCCAGCAGCACCTGCTCGGCCAGGAAGAGAGAGAGAATGCGGCCGCGGCCGGCGCCCAGGGCTTTCATCAGGCCGATCTCGCGGCGTCGTTCGAGCACCGTAGTGGCGGAGGCGGACCCGATGACCAGCGCGGCCGCGAGCAGCGCGGTGAGGCTCACCAGCCAGAACAGCGCGCTCAGGCGGCCCAGCACGCGCCCCTCCGTGTCCGCCACTTGGCGCACAACGCGCACTTCGGCTCCGGGGAGCGTCTGCTTGATCTGAAAGGCGATGGAAGAAATGTAGGGCGTGCAGAACCAGCGGTCGTACTCAGAGGGACTCAGAGTGTCCGGGTCGCGCTGCCCGAACTGATCCTCAGGAGTGGTGAGCGCGCTCACCAGCAAGCGGCGGTATTCGCCGGGATGCCCGGTAAGATCCTGCACGAAGGCGAGCGGCGCCACAATGGCCTGGTCTTCCGGGCCGCCGGTGGTCAGGATCCCGCTGGCGCGCACGCGAACCGCGCGGCCCGCGGCGCGGAGAAGGACCACGTCGCCCTCGTGAATTCCCGCGCGGCTGGCCAGCGAAGCTCCGAACACGGCATCGAGCGGTGTCCCGGTGGCTTTCGATCCCCCGGGAGCGCCGGTCGAATCCTCCGCGGCCCGAGCCTCGGCAGCGGGAGAATCAGGGAACCACGAGCCTTCGAGCTTCCACCAGGGGTGCGTCGAGAGCACCCCGGTGGTAAACGTGGTGCCGTCCGGCACAGCAACGCTATGGGCCGCCCAGGTGCCGATCAGGCGGGTGGCGAACTGGTTCGGACCGCGATCCAACTCCGCCGGCGCTTCCAGGAACGGGCTGAAGCCCACGATGTTCAACCGCCAGAAAATCATGCGCAGCTTACCGAGGTCGTCCTGGTGGAGATAGGCGCCTTCCTCCACGGGCCGCAGGTCCGTGCCGGCGATCACCAGCGGAAGCGTGTCCGCTTTGGGCGTCACCACCAGGTTCGCTCCCAGGCGGCGGAACTCGCGCGCCATGCGGTCGCTGACGTCGAGCGCCGTGAGCATGGCGGCCGTGGTGATGGCCATCCCCAGGCCCAGGGCCGCGCCCTCCAGCCATTTGCGCGCCGGGTTGCGGAGGAAAGATTCGCCGAGGATGCGGAAGAACATCGGTTAGTGCGCGGGCAAGGAGCGGGCCGCTTCCGCGATGGCGGCAACATTGAAGGCGATCTGGCCCGCCTCGACGTGCGAGGCGAAAGCGATCGGGTTGCATCCTCCCACCTGGCCGATTGTGGGGATGTAAATGGGTGCGCCGCAATTCCGGCAGATTACGTTTTGACCCTCCTGGCGATAGCCAATCGGGCCGCAGATGGCGCAGGCGTCCAGTGCTGTGGCGTAGCCGCCGCCCGGCCTGCGAATCACCAGGAAGCGGGTCTCCGTGCTGTTCACGTTCACGGTGAAGAAATGGAGCCGGCCATCGTCAACAGTAGCCGTGGGAATGTGCACCACGTTGTCCTGTGCGGTGACTTCCTGCGCCGGAGGAGGAGCGGCAGCTACCTCCGTGTAGACGAAATCCGCCGTGAGGCCCAGCACCACGATCAGGCAGGAACCGGCGGCCAGCAGCATCCAACGGCGCTGGCGGCGGTGTTCCCACTCGCGGCGCCGGCGTTCGGCCGGGTTTTCACCCTCCGCCGCGGGCACCCGGCGGGCAGCGAACCACTCGCGCAGAATCAGCAAAACAGCCACGCTGAAGATCAGGACGAAAAAGAACACTTCGTGGCTTACGATCGGCCCGACCACGGCCATTTCCCGCTGGCTCGACGGCAGCCATTGCGCCTCGCTCATTTCGTGCAGGCCGGTGAGGAAGAGCTGCGCGGCCACGATGCAAAGAATCAGGCTGGTGGCGGCGAAGAAGCGGCCCAGGGGAACGCGCAGGGTCCCCTGGAAGAAGAAAACTCCCACCGCCACGGCCAGCGCCAGACCCAGCGAAGTTCCGATCCAGATGCTCACCCCCTCGCTGGACAGCTCCACGGCGCGCAGGATCAGAACCAACTCGACGCCTTCCCGCACCACCATCACAAACACAAACGCGGCCAGACCCAGCCCCGCGGCGAGCGTCGAGCCCTGCGCCAGCGTCTCCACGCGCTGCTCGATTTCCCGGCGCAGCGTGCGTGCCACCCGGTTCATCCACAGGACCATGGTGATCACCAGGGCGCCGGCCAGCAGCATGAGCAGGCCTTCGAACCCGTCTTCGCTGATCTTCCAGTGGTCCAGTAGGGCGGCACCGGCCAGGCTCGCGGCCACGGCAGCCGCGAGGCCGGACCAAACGTAGTGGGTCAGGTGCCGGCGTCCGGTGCGGCCCAGATAGACGAGCACGATGCCGACAACGAGGGCGGCTTCGACGCCCTCACGAAGAGCAATCAAGAGAGCGGAGAGCAAATCGGCTCCTTGGAGGACCCCATCTGCGGCGGGTGGTCCCGGCTGTCAGTTGCAAATCAGTAGCAACTAACATTCCTACACTACCAGTCCTGCCCCCTTCTCGTCAAGGCAAAGTCTTCTGTTCCGGTGACTTGTGACTGGTAATTGGCGGCTGGTGGGGATCCCGTGGCGGGTTGTGAAATTCATTCTTGCGCGCTGCGTAGAACTCCCTAGCAAGCGGTCTGCCGCTACGGGTGCGGGGGAACATGGGTGGTGCGCTGGCGAGTCAGAAAGGATCAAGGAGGGCGCACGGATGGGCGACAAAACGGAAACCGTTTCCTTCGGACCCTCTCGAGTAGCGCGAAAGCGGTTGCATAGGATGTATCTGCTGGCGGGGTGGGCTGTGGGGTTCGCAGCTTTCGGGGGATTTGGCTGGGCCGGCCCGGCCGGTTCGCAGGCCACGTCAGGTACGCAGGCCAAGCCGGCGCCTGACCGTAGTTTTGAGTTCAGCATTCGCGGCGACTTTTTTGCCGGGCTGGCCGGGGATCACAAAGCGATGGAGCGCGCGATGAAAGCGTGCGAGGAGGCGTTGGCGCGAAATCCGAAGGACCCGCAGGCGCTGGTGTGGCAGGGGGGCGGATTGTTCTTCCGTTCGAAGGAATCCTTTATGGCTGGGGACCGGGCGATAGGGATGGAGATGAGGGACCGCGGGTTGAAGGAAATGGATGACGCAGTGGTGCTCCGTCCGGACGATGTCGCCGTGCTGATCCCGCGTGCCGCGATCGTGCTCAGCGCGGCGCAACATGTGCCGGACGCCGCGCGGGCGCGGCAGTATTACCAGATGGCGATGGGCGACTATGAAAAAGTGTTGCGGATCCAGGCGGGCGACTTTCCTTCCTTTTCGGTTCATGCCCGCGGGGAGCTGCTCGGAGGGCTGGCGGAGGGTTGGCACGGTTTGGGAGATGCGGAGAAATCGCGGCAGTACTTGCTGCGGATGGCGAAGGAACTGGAGGGAACTGTCTATGAGCGAAAGGCGGCGGAGGTGCTGTCGAAGCCGGAGACAGCCGGTCCGCTGGGTGTGACCTGCCAGGGATGCCACCTGGGGTCTGCGCAGAAGGAATGAAGCCGCGCAGCTCTTTCGGATCGAGCGGGTAACCGATGGAGAAAATTTCCGGATTAAATCCAACTCCCAATACGACGCGGAAAACCACATGGGACAGGAATTCTTGCCTGTCCGCCGCCCCGGCGACTCCCATCGAATGAACGCCGCGGAACTTACTCCCTCCGTGGAAGCGCCACAAGTTTGAGTTTCCCAGCTTCCTGCTAAACCCGAATCTCCAACCTCCAGAACTGCTACCATTCGCCCATGGCCACGCCCATGCAGCCAAAAGCCGAACGTCCGTATATCCCAAGTCGAACCGGCTTCTGGCTCGACATTTCCCAGCCGAAGAAAATTCGCCTAGAACACCTGCCCAACCGCGGATTCTTTGCCGTCTTCGACCGCGCTCCAGACCCTTTCTCCCAAGCCTCGCGTCTTCTCGTCGCGCACTCCCCCAACGAGCTTGGCGAAGGTCTGAAGCGTATGACCGCAAAGGGGACGCTCCAGCGCAATCGAGTCTACGTCGAGACCGCCGAGTCGGAAGCCGGCATCACCGACCCGCATTACGAAGAGCTCGTCTGGACTGTGCTCGCCGGAATCGAAAGGATCAAAGCGCGCGGCGACAAGGCGACTCTGCTCCGTGTGAGAGCCGCTCTCGAACGCAGGGGACTCAAACCAGGACCGAAAAGACAAGAGTATGCAAGCGTCTGGAAGATTGAAACTCTGCGGAATCTTTCTAAAGGTATGCCGTTCCAGAGCGCACTCGCCCATCCAGCCAGAAAAAGAGCGCCCGAAAGCGCCCGCCAGGAGCTTTGGAGGTACTGCCGGGAGTTTTACCAGTGGTGTTTACTCGCGGACCTCCACAACCCTCAGGAATGGCTGAAACCGAAAGCTGCCCGGCACTTCCGCCGCCAATTCGGGATCGAACTTCCCCGCTACTTGGACGCCGCGACCGAAGCGTATAAGCGGGGCAGGCGCACAGTCTCCAAGCACCTCGCCGCCTACCACCGCTTCGTCGCTTCTAGCGAGTCGCTTCTTAGGTAATTGTCCGCAAATATCTAGTTCATTCCCGCGCGCAAGACTTCGCCGTAGTCTCGCCCCATGAGCAGCGCGCGCAAACATGCCTCCTCTTCCCGGCTAGAGGCCGCGCTCAAGAGCGGGATTGATGAACTGCACTCCATTCTCGAATGGACGTTGCGCAACCGCCCACGGGCCCTCGCGCGCTGGCGCGGCGAATTTGGCCGATATTGCACGCGGCTCTACCGCGCCATCGACCGCGCGGCAAGGGAACACCCATGAAGCACGCACGACTGCCCCGAGTCCGCTCAGTTCTGTCGCGACGGCAGAATCCACACTCGCCACTCCCAACTTCTTCACAATCACATCGTTCCGCAATTCTCGCCTGCAACGCCTTTTCTTTCATGCTCATGCAAAACAAAGGACTTAATCCTTCCCATTTTCACACTGTTACAGAAAAAGGGGGTGGGGGTGGTAGTGGCACAGCCACTCGGCTGTGTCTTAGCCTTTTCCCCCTTAAAGGAGGATCCACATGACTCAACCAGATGATCCCACCCGCTGCACCCAAACCACCGCCGACGGCCGCCGCTGCCGCATGCCGCGCGTCAACTCCCACGTCACCCTCTGCGGCACTCACCTCGAAGCCCAGCAGCGCCGACTGCGTAGAGAGCCTGTACGCCATGCCCAGGACCTCATGGACGGCGTCACCGATCTGCGCTCCGCCACCGCCGTCAATCACGTCCTCGGCAACCTCACCGCCCTGCTCACCGACGGCCGTATTGACTACCGCAAGGCCGTGGTCCTCGCCTATCTCTGCCAACTCCTGCTGCAAACGATCAGCATGGCGGAGCAGGAGCGCTGGGATGACGACTGTCCTCCCGGTACGCTTCCCCCGCCCAGTCTTCTCCCTCCCAGCTCCGCCCCTGCTGCCGCGGTCTGATGCCATGCTTCGCGCCGCCCTCTTCGCTATCTCTTGCCTCCTTGCGCCGCTCCATTCTCGTCACTCGCCACTCGCCATCGAAGCCCCGCGGCGGGGCGGGAGACGCGCTTTTTGCGCCCCGATTTGTTTTCGGGGCCCCGACCCGGTCGGGACTCGCCACTGCTTCTGAACACCATGCTCACTGAACTCCACAAGCGCACCATCCAAGCCATCGTCAATGTCTTCGAGACGGGCAAGCCTGCCGGAGACTACGCCAATGTCACGTTGATTCCCGGCGATGCGGGCCACCTCACCTATGGACGCTCGCAGGCCGCGCTGGCCAGCGGCAATCTGTGGCGATTGGTGGAGAACTACTGCCAGGCTGCGGCCGGAGGAGGGGCGGAGGATTTGCGCGCCTACCTGCTGCGACTCGAAGCACGCGACTTCACGCTCGACCAGGACGCGCGATTCCGCGCCCTGCTGCGCGAGGCGGGCTCTGATGGAGTGATGCGGCGCGTGCAGGACGAATTCTTCGACCGCGCCTACTGGGAGCCGGCGCTCGCCGCCGCGCAGCGCTTGGGAATTTCAACGGCGCTGGGCACGGGCGTCGTCTACGACAGCTTCATCCACGGGGCCTGGGGACGCCTGCGGGACGCGACCACGGCACGCGTGGGATTACCTTCCGGCTCAGCCGGAACCGGCACGGGAGAAGGCGAGCACGAGTGGGTGCGGGAATACGTGGCGCTGCGCCGCGACTGGCTGGCCAACCACCCTAATCCGGTGCTGCGCAGGGCCGTCTATCGCATGGATACGTTTGCCGCGCTTTTGGTGCCGGGAAATTGGGCGCTGGCGCTGCCTGTTGTGGCGCACGGCGTGGTGATTGACTACGCCGCGGTCGCCGGGAGCAGCCGGACTGGGCCCGCTGCTGCTTCCCTCGCGGCAGGCGGGAATGCGCACGAAAAAGAACCCGGCCATGACACATCGGACTTCGCGCAGGATCATCAGGCACTGCCACGCGGATAATCGGGGCGGTGGGCCAGGCTTCCCGATACAATGAGAATGCGTCCAAATGGAATGGGGAACCCGGAAAAGAGAACTTTGAATCGAGGATGATGAACCGTCGCTTTCGACCCCTGATCCTGCTGCTCCTGGCGCCGTGGCTGGCCGCCATGCCGCTGCCCGTGCGCGCGCAGGAGGGCATGGTCGGAAACACGGAGAGCCCCGAGCGCCCCTCGTTTATGGCCTGGACCAAGGGGCGCGATGCCGAACGCGCTGGCAAACTGGAGGACGCGCTGGCGGCCTACGCACAGGCGGCGCGCGATGATCCGGGAAACGCGGAATACCGCGCACGGCTCGAGGCGACACGCTTTGCGCTGGCGCAATCCCTCACCAACCGTGCGGAGCGGGCCATCCTGGAGGGCAACGCAGGGGAAGCGGCGTCGCTGCTACGCCGGGCGCTGAGCTACGACCCGCAGAGCGGGGTGGCGCGGGACCGGCTGCGCCAGCTCGAACGCCACTCCATCGAAGAAACCACCTCGGTCCCTGAGTATGCCTCCGCGGCGCCGCGGCTCGCGCCGCAGCCCGGCACGCGCGACATCAACTTCCGCGGCGATGCCCGCGCCGCCTACCTGGATCTGGCGCGGCAATTTGGCCTGCACGCGATCTTCGACGAGGATGCCACAAGGGCGCAGATTCGCTTCCAAGTGTCCGGGGTGGACTTCCGGACCGCTGCCGCCCTGCTCGGAGAGCAGACCGGAACGTTTCTGCGCGCCGTGGATCCGCACACCTTTCTAGTGGTGAACGACACGCTGCAGAAACGCAAGGAGTACCTGCCGCAGATTGAACGGACGCTCCTCCTGCCGGAATCGGACAAGCCGGAGCAAATGAACGAAATGATGCATGCCGTCCGCGAGATCGCCGGACTCACACACACGCAACTCGACACGCGCACGCGCAGCCTGACCGTGCGTGGGGCGGAGAAGGACGTGGCGCTGGCCTCCGCGCTCCTCCGCCAGCTCGAGCAGCCGCGGGGCGAGGTGATGCTGGAGGTTGACGTGCTTGAGGTGGACCGCAACGCCGCAGAGAATCTGGGCATCGTCCCGCCTTCGAGCGCGCAGATGGTCACTCTGTCGCAACAAGAGCTTAAACTGGCGCAGCAGTCCACCAACGGTCTGGTGCAGGTGATTGAATCTCTTTTCGGCACGCCTGCCGCTTTCGCCGGCTCTTCCACCGAGCAAATCTCCGGTCTCCTGGGCACGGGAGCCACATCGCTCAGCGCTCTGGTGCCGCCGCTCGTAGCCTTCGGCGGTGGAGAAACCATTTTTCTGGCCACGCTGCCTGGCGCGACCGCGAACTTCGCGAGCCAGCTGAGCGTGGTCCGGGATGCGAAACGCATTCTGCTGCGCGCGGAGGATCAGCAACCGGTGACCTTTTTTGTGGGCACCCGCTATCCAATCGCCTTCTCCACTCTTTCTGGGGCTTTCACCACGCAGGGCAGCGAACCGGGGATCACTGAGCAGACATTCAGCGCAGGCCAATCGCCCCGCGGGGTCGCGACCGCCAGCCTGCGCACGGGCACGAACAGCACTCTGCTGGACGTACTGACCGCGAACCACGACGCAGGCACGGTTTCCGTGCTGCTGGGGAACGGCGACGGAACCTTTCAGCCGCATGTGGATTACCCGGTGACCCCGGACCCGATGGCGAGATACGTGGCCGTGGCCGCCGGGACCTTTCGCGCCTCCGCGGGAGAGCCGGTGCAAACCATCATGCGGTCGAACGGCACCGGCACCGGCACTGTGACCGCGACACTCGGCGCCCCCCTCACCGTGCCCGGGGGCAACGGTGTTGGCACGGTGGTGGTGACAGGCGTCACCGATTCCAGCTTCGACGGCACCTTTGTTGTGCTTATGGGTTCGGGCACAGCTACGCTCACCTGGACGCAGACAGGCCCCAACGCCACCAGTATGGGTGGCACGGCAAATCTGAATGCCGTGCCGGTGGATCTGGCGGTCGTGGACCAGGGAACGAACAGCGTCCAGATCCTGCTGGGAAACGGCGACGGAACATTCCAGGCGCCGAAGGAGAATCCGGTGGGAAAGGAGCCTTCCGGGCTGGTGCTCGCCGACTTCAACGCCGATGGACACACGGACATCGCGGTGTCAAACACCGGAGACAACACGATTTCCGTGCTGCTCGGGAACGGGGACGGTACGTTCCAAAAAGCCACCACTGTGAAGCTGGCCCACGGGCAGGCGCCGGTCGGAATCCTCGCGGCGGCCTTTGGCGGGCCGCCGCTCACGCCAGCGCCAACGCCAACGCCCGGCGCTCCGTCGTCGTGTTCGAGCGTGCACACCGGAGCCGGCGCCCTGGACCTGGCGGTCACGAATGCCGCCACGAATACGGTCACGCTGCTCTTCGGCGACGGCCAAGGGGATTTCTGCTCCCAGACCGATATCGACACCGGAACATTGCCCGTGGCCATAGCGGTTGCGGACTTCAACGGAGATGGCCTGCCGGACTTCGCCGTTGCCAACGAGAACGCCGGGACGATCAGCGTCTTCCTGAACACGGGGACCGCGGCGAGCTCGGGGAGCCCGGGGACGGCGGTGTTCAATTGCCAGGCGGCTGGCTCCTGCACGAACATCACCGTGGGCAATCAGCCCGACGCTCTCATCACCGGCGACTTCAACGGCGATTCCTTCCAGGACCTCGTCGTCGCCAACAGCGGCGACGGCACCATCAGCGTGCTGTTCGGCGCCGGCAATGGCACCTTCCCCGCCAGCATCCCCATCCAGACCAGCGCGGGCATCACCTGCTCCAGTCTGCCCGCGCCCGCTGTGCCCTGCCAGGGACTCGCCTCCGGGATCTTCAGTACTACCGGGTTGCTCGACGCCGTGGTCACCGATCCGGACAACAACACGGTCACGGTGGTCCTCAACTCCAACCAGCTCGCCGCGGCCAACTCGCAGCTCCCCTACCCGGGGGTCCAGTTAGAGGACATTGGAGTGAAGGCGAAGGCCACTCCGCGCATCCATCCTTCGGGCGACGTCACCCTGGAACTTAAATTTGAGCTTCGCGGCCTAACCCCCACCAACCTGAATGGCATTCCAGTGATCACGAATCGGACCATCGAACAAACCGTCCGGCTGCACCAGAACGAACCCTCCGTGATCGGCGGGATTTTTTCCGACCAACAGACCCTGGCTTTAACTGGATGGCCGGGAGTAACGGAGGTCCCGGTGCTGGGCCAAGTGACCAGTAACCGCAATCCACAGGAGCAACAGACGGAACTCGTAGTTGTGGTGACTCCCCGTGTCGTGCGGCTGGCCCCGCGGAAGTTGGAGGTCTTTTTCGCCGGACATGAACGAGAATCGGGAACCGTCGAGAGGGGAGGAACATTCGAGGTGCCGGAAAGGCCGCGGCCCGCGCCCATCCAGCCGCTGGCGCCGCCTGAGTTGGTGCCTCCCGGGGAACGCCCACAACCGGAGCCACGGCCACAACCCGAGCCGCGGCCACAACCGCAGCCGTAGCCTCCGCCGCGGCGACGCTGCACCCCATCGCTATGGGGCGGGCTCGAAAACGACCAAGGGCTGGTAGGTCCGCGGGATTACGGCCTCGGCCACGGCAATCAGTTTTTGCTGCTGGCTGAAAACGCGCAGGCGCGGCGGCACAGGCGTGCCCGAGTCAAGCCGCGCCGTGGCGCCCGGCGGCGGGGTGAACTGCGCGGGCTGGATCTGGGCCAGCGGAAGAGTGAAACGCGCACCGTGGCGCACCCGGCGCTCGACCACCGGAAGCACGGTGGCCCGGGGAAGTTCCGGAAGGAGGCGTTCGAGCGGGATCACCAGCTCCGCGGCCCGTCCCTGGCGCGCGGCCGATTGCAGCTCGTCGAGTGCGACGGCCTGGTCGATCGCGAATTCTCCCACGGCCACGCGGCTGATCTCCTCCAGATGCGCGCCGCTGCCCTGCCGCGCCCCGAGATCGTGCGCGAGAGAGCGGATGTAGGTGCCCGATCCACATTCGATGGTGCAGCGCAGACGCGGGCCCTCGATCCCGTCGATGCGAAACTCGAAAACGTCCACTTCCACCGGCTTTAACTCGACGGGCCGATTTTTTCGCGCCAGCTCGTGCGCCGGGCGGCCTGCAATTTTCTTCGCGGAATAGGCCGGCGGGGTCTGCAGCAGGTGGCCCGTGAATTCCGCGACCAGCGGCTCGATCTCCTGCGGCGTAAGCTGCGGCGCCTGATCGGGGCCCATGGGCTTGCCGTCGGCGTCATAGGTGTCGGTGGAGAAACCGAAGCGTATGGTGCAAGCATAGCGCTTCCGGCGGCCGGAATAAAAGCGTGCGAGGCGCGTGGCCCGGCCCAGCAGCAGCACCAGAACGCCGGTGGCCAGCGGATCGAGCGTACCGAGGTGGCCGATCTGTCGGAATCCGAGCAGCCGGCGAACCACCTCCACGACGTCGTGCGAGGTTCGTCCCCTGGGCTTCTGGATGACGAGGGCGCCGTCAAGGGGAGGCGGCTGGGGCTGGCGTGGCATCGGCGTGGGGCGTCAGGACCCGTCCGAGCCCGCCGTGGGCGGACGGTGGAGGAGTTCATTCAGCCGGCCACCTTCCAGGCCGCCGGAGTCCACGACGAAATGGAGTTCCGGCGCGCGGCGCAGGTCGAGGCGCTGCGTCAGTTCGTGGCGGATAAACCCCATGGCGGCGGCCAGGCCCTCGCGCACGCCGCGGCGCTCCTCCTCTGTCCCGAAGGCGGCGAGAAAGATTCGGGCGTGCTTCAGATCGGGCGTGACGGTGACCTCGGTGACGCCGATGGGGCCAGCGAGGCGCGGATCTTTCAATTCTCCGGCCAGCATGGCCTCGAATTCGTGCCGGATTTCCTCGGCCACTCGTTCATGGCGATGGCGGACGCTGGTCATGGGAGTCAGGCCTCGCGCGATGCGCGGCGGTAGAAGAAAAACAGATTCCTCGCCGCGCCCGGGACAACGGATTGGCGCCTTCGACGGCCATGCCCTACAGGACCTCGATGGCGCTGCTGACAAGGTCGCGCCCGAGAAGGCGTTCGGATTCATTGAACACCTTTTCGAGCGAATCCTCCAGGTGCCTGGCATCGGCGGAAATGGAAACCACACCGACCAGGGAACGTTGCCAGGTCTCCTGGTGATCCAGTTCGGCGATGGCTACATTGAACTGCCCGCGCAGGCGGTCCTTGAGGCGGCGCAGCACCTGACGTTTGTCCTTGAGCGAGCGCGCATCCGGGATATGAATTTCGAGCGTGAGCAGGCCGATGGGCATCGTCCGCCTCCCCCTCCCGAATCCCGCCGCGGCGGGATCGAGACGGCGGAAAGATCAGGCTCGCGTAGCCGCAGCGGCTTCGAGCGCTTCCACTGTAAAGAACTCGATAACGTCGCCGACCTTCACGTCGTTGAAGTTGGCGATGCCCAGGCCGCATTCGAAGCCGGCGCGAACCTCGCTGGCGTCGTCTTTGAAGCGCTTCAGGGAGCTGACGCGCCCGGTGTAAACCACTACGCCCTCGCGAACCAAGCGAAGCTCGGCATCCCGCTTGATGATGCCGTCGGTGACATGACATCCCGCGACCATGCCCACCCCCTTGATCCGAAACGTGTTCCGCACCTCGGCGCGGCCCAGGTGCTTCTCCTTGTAGACCGGCTCCAGCAGGCCGGCCAGTGCCTTCGTGAGCTCATCGGTCAGCTCGTAGATGATCGTGTGCATCCTGATGTCCACATTTTCCTGCTGGGCCAGATCGGAGGCCTTGCGGTCAGGCCGGACGTTGAAGGCGATGATGATCGCGTTCGAGGCGGAGGCCAAGAGAACATCCGTCTCGGTGACCGCGCCGACGCTCGAATGAATGATTTTGATCTTCACGTCGTCGGTGGAGAGCTTGGGCAGCATCTCGTTCAACACTTCGGCGGAGCCCTGCACGTCCGCCTTGACGAGGATGGGCAGCTCCTTGACCTCGCCGGCCTTGAGCTGCTCGTGAAGCTGGTCGAGAGTGATGCGTCCGGTGGCCGTGCGGGCGAGCGTCTGTTCGCGGATTTTGGACTGGCGATAGTCCACGATGTGGCGGGCCTTGCCTTCTTCGGCCACCTGGAAATTGTCGCCGGCCGCAGGGACGCCCTGCAGTCCAAGCACCTCGACCGGGGTGGAGGGCCCGGCGGCCCGGATGGGGTTGGCGCGGTCGTCGAACATGGCGCGCACTTTTCCGTACACGGCGCCGCAGAAGAAGAAATCGCCGACGTGCAGCGTGCCGTTCTGCACCAGCACGGTGGCTACGGGTCCGCGGCCCTTGTCCACGCGCGATTCGAGCACGGTGCCGCTGGCGGGCACAGTGGGGCTGGCCTTGAGCTCGCGCAGATCGGAGACGAGCAGGATCATTTCCAGCAGCTTGTCCAGATTCGTCTTGTCGCGCGCCGAGACTTCCACCATTACGGTTTCGCCGCCCCACTCTTCAGGCAGGAGGCCGTGATCGGCGAGCTGGCGCTTGACGCGCTCGGGCTGGGCGTCGGGTTTGTCAATCTTGTTGATGGCCACGATGATGGGCACATTGGCGTTGCGCGCGTGGCTGATGGCCTCCAGGGTCTGCGGCATCACTCCATCATCCGCGGCGACCACGAGAACCACGATGTCAGTAACCTTGGCGCCGCGGGCGCGCATGCGCGTGAAGGCCTCGTGGCCGGGCGTATCGATGAAAACAATTTTGCGCTTGTCCGCGTGGACTTCGTAAGCGCCGATGTGCTGCGTGATTCCCCCGGCCTCTCCGGCGGCCACGCTGGTCTGACGGATGGCGTCGAGCAGGCTGGTCTTGCCGTGGTCCACGTGGCCCATCACGGTGACTACCGGGGCGCGCGGCTCCATTCCCGCGGTCTTTTCTTCCCGCGACACCTCTTCGACGACTTCTTCTTCGAAGGACCTCACGGTCACGATGCCGCCGAACTTTTCGGCCAGGTCGGTGGCCGTCTGGACGTCAAGCGGCTGGTTGATGCTGGCGAATACGCCGCGCCCGAGCAGAGTAGCGAGCAATTCCTTAGCGCGAACGTCCAGTTTTTCAGCCAGTTGGCGGACGCTGATCCCTTCCGTAATGCTTACCTCGCGGGGCTCGCGAGGCACGGGCGGAGGCGCTTCCACAACACTGCCGCGCCCGGAAGGGCCGCGGCGCTCCGCCGCCCCGGCGCGCGCGCGAACAGGATGCAGCTTGCGCTCCCCTTCCTCGAATCGCTTCTCGGCCAGCGGACGAGCGCCCGCAGCGGACTTGGTGGTCTTGCGCTGATAGAGAGGCTTCCCTGCCTCCGGCTTTTGCGGCGTCACTACGCCCATGGCCACACCGGGAGATGCGGTGAGGCGAGGCGGACGGCCGGGGCGGGATCCCGCAGAGCCGGCGGTGCCCGGGATCGGAGGCTTCCTGGGCAACTGGGGCATTGGGCCGGTCGCGCGGTCAGCGGCCGAGGCGGAGATAGGTGGCTTTAAGGGAATAGTGGGCGGAGGCGGTTTGACTGCCTGCGGCCGCGCCACCAGCGGCTGATTCCCAGGACGCGGGGCGGACGCGGAGGGCGTCCCTGGCTGTGTGGCGGAACGTAGTGGCGCGCGCACGGGAGCCGAACTCGGGGGCGCCGCGGTGATCCCAGGCTTCGCGGGCAATTGCGGAGCGGGAGGCCTTGGCCCTGCGGGAGGTGCGGCAGGACGCGGAATGACGGCGGGAGGCGGCGACGGCACACCCGCCACGTCGGCAGGCACGACCACGGGAGCTTTGACGGCGGTACGCGGAATCGCCTCGACGGTTGACGGAGCAGGCGGCGATGCGGGCGAAGGCGGCATGGGCGCCGCTTCTTCCTTCACCGCAGGTTCTTCTTCTTCCACCACGATCGTTACTGCGGGCGCCTCTTCAAAATCGCCGCCCAGAAGCTTCCTGCGTACTTTTTCCGCGACGTCCACGTCAATCGAGCTGGAGTGCGTCTTCTTTTCGACGACGCCGAGGCCGGGCAAGAGTTCGAGAATGGCCTTGGCCTTGACCTCGAGCTCTCGGGCCAGCTCGTTGATGCGGATTTGTGCCTGCTCGGTCATGAGGGTCAGTGGGATTCTCCCTCGGACGTTCCGGTGTGTGGCTCGTGATCCTCGGGTTCAGCGGGGCTTGGAGACTCAGTCCCGGCTTCCCCGCCGGCTCCGCTGTCGGTTTCGACTCCGACCGCGGCAGCTTGTCCCTCGGGCTCGGCCGGGAGCAACGCGGGCGAATTGGTTTCCGCTGCGGCGTCTTCCCCGGCGGCTTCCGCGGTCTCTGCAGCGGCGGCCTGAGCTTCCGCGCCGGCCTGAGCCGCTTCAATGCCCTCGAAGTGCGCCACCACCGACTGGCGAATCTTCTCCACCATCTTTTCGCCGATGCCGGGGATTTCCAGGAGTTGCTCGGCGGACATATCCGCCAAACGTTCGATCGAAGTGATGCCGTGGGCCTCGAGTTTCTCGAGGGTCTTGGGCCCAACGCCCTTCAGCTCGGAGAGTGAGGTGACCGGAGCAGTGAGTGCAGACATCTGCTCTTCGATTTCCTGGCGCTTCTCCTCCTCGCTCTTGATGTCGATGCTCCAGCCGATCAGCTTGCTGGCCAGGCGGACGTTCTGGCCTTTCTTGCCGATAGCGAGCGAGAGTTGAGTATCCTCGACGATGACTTCCAGGCGCTTCTCCTCGGTATCCACGAGCTGGACGCGCGTCACCTTGGCCGGCGAGAGCGCCTTCTGGGCGAAGGCCACGATTTCCTCGGAGTAGGGGATGATGTCAATCTTCTCGCCGCGGAGCTCGCGGATGATGGACTGAACGCGCATACCTTTCATGCCCACGCAGGCACCCACGGGGTCCACTTCCTTGTCGCGGCTTTCGACAGCGATCTTCGTGCGCTCGCCGGCCTCGCGAGCCACGGCGCGAATGCGCACGGTCCCGTCGTAAATTTCCGGGACTTCCATTTCGAACAGGCGCTGCACGAGCATCCCGTCAGCGCGGGAGACGACTACCTGGGGCCCACGCGCGGCGCGCTCCACCAGCTTGATGACCACGCGGAGCCGCTCGCCGAGGTTGTAGCTCTCCAGGCGGGACTGCTCGCGCTTGGGCAGCCGCGCTTCCGTGCGCCCGATGTCCACGATGAGGTCCGGACCTTCGGTGCGCTTCACGATGCAATTGACCATCTCGCCGACGCGGCCGTTGTATTCATTGAAGATGGTGTCGCGCTCGGCCTCGCGAACCTTTTGGAGAATGACCTGCTTGGCGGTCTGCGCGGCGATGCGTCCGAGCACGTCGGTAGGCTTGTAGAACAGGATCTCGCTCCCCACGGCG
>Ga0187819_10000252_pt1 | contig 25843 bp, 12 predicted proteins | sample NC_wetland_sal_i_15_FD_132411 | JGI IMG/M metagenome (GOLD analysis project Ga0187819, IMG submission 132411) | Wetland sediment microbial communities from Neuse River Estuary, North Carolina, USA - SO4_4 | ecosystem: Environmental > Aquatic > Freshwater > Wetlands > Sediment | place: USA...
GAGCTCGAGGTTCCCGGTGCGCCGCCGGCTTCTGAGGCCGGGACCGTGCAGGAAGTTGACCTGTCGGAAGACTGGGCCGCCATGGTCAACGAATCTGCCGCGCCCCCGGCGGAGGCAGCACCGCCGCCGAAAGCGCTGCCTGAAGAAGAACCCATCAAAGCTGCGGAAGAAGCCCCCGCGGCAAAGGAATTCAAAATCGAAATCGAGCCGGAGCCTCAACCGGTGGAGGCCGCCGCACCCGCGCCGCCTCCTGAGCCGCAGGAAGCTCCGGCAGCGCCGGTCGAACTCGAGCTGGAGATCGAAGCGGAACCGGTTCCGGAGCAGGCTCCCCCCGCTGCGCGAGAGCCGGAGTTGGAACTCGCATTCGAACACGGAGCTCCTGCCGCCGAAGCCGCTGCGCCTCCCGCGGAGAAGGCTGCGGAGTTCGAACTCGAATTGACTCCCGGCGCGCCGCCCGCCGCCCCGGCGGGAGCGCCCGCAAAGGCCGGGGCGCTGGCCGATCTGGCGCACGATCTGGAGGGTCTGGACTTCGGGCTCGAGCCCATCGGCGCGCCCGGGGATCACGTCAGCCCTCCCGCGGAACTCCAGGCGCCCGTTTCCGAGGAAGACATGATCGCCTCGAAGGGCAAGAGCCACAACGAGCTCAAAGAAGTCTTCGACGAATTCCGTGCCGAGCTCGGCGAACTCGAGGAAGACGAGGATGTCGAGACCCACTACAACCTGGGCATCGCCTACCGCGAAATGGACCTGGTCGAAGAGGCCATCAGCGAATTTCAGAAAGTGGCTAAAATGGTCCAGAACGGCAAGCCCTTCCGCTATGCCATGCAGTGCTACACCCTGCTCGGCCTCTGCTTCATGGGACGCAACGAGGGCAAAATTGCCGCCATGTGGTACAAGAAAGCGTTGGCCATGCCCAACCTCGACCAGGAGTCCGTCCTCGCCCTCCTGTACGACCTCGGGGTGGCCCAGGAGACGGGAGGCGATCCTGCGGCCGCACTGGACAGTTTCAAGCAGGTCTACGCGATGAACATTGACTACCGGGATGTCGCCGGACGCATCGCCGACTTGCAGAAACGGCGCTGACTTCGGAGCGCGAGACCTGTCTGATGAGCCGCGCCGTGCGCATCCTGCTGGGCCTGATTTGTCTGGAAGCTGGTGTGCTCCTTGTCTTTCTTCCCTGGTCGCCGTACTGGGACCGCAACTTCTTCCTCCAGCGATTCCCCGGGCTGGTTCCCTTCGTCCTGAGTCCGTATTTCCGCGGAGCGGTCACGGGACTCGGATTTCTGGATGTGTTCCTTGCCGGAAGCTTTTTCCTTGGGCGGCGCGACCGGAATGCCGTGGCCTAGCCAGTCCCGGTTGCTGGTCTGTTACGTCACGGACCGGCGCGCTCTCGGCCTGGACGAGCCGCAGGCGGCCGCGCGAATTCTCCAGACCATTGCGCGAGCGGCAGACGCCGGCGCCGACGCCGTTCAACTGCGCGAAAAAGACCTTTCGGGACGCAGCCTGCTCGAATGGACGGAAAGTGCCCTGGCGCGTGCTGGCAATTCCAAAATTCTCGTCAATGATCGGCTGGACACGGCGCTCGCCGCGGGCGCCGCAGGCGTGCACCTGGGAGGCGCGTCCCTGCCCGTCGCCGAGGTGGTGCAGTTCTGTCGAGCGGGGCGCGCGCCCGCCGGCTTCCTGATCGGCCGCTCCTGCCATGCGGTCGAGGAAGCTCTCCGGGCAGAACGTGACGGCGCCGACTACGTATTCTTCGGCCCCGTTTTTGCCACTCCCTCGAAGGCCCGCTTCGGTCCGCCCCAGGGCGTTGATGCGCTCGCGGCCGTCTGCCACCGCGTTCGCATTCCTGTCCTGGCGATTGGCGGGATCACGCTGGAAAATGCGGGAGCCTGCAGAGCAGCGGGAGCGGCAGGCATCGCGGCGATTCGCCTGTTTCAGGACTCAGAGGATGTCGCGGCCACCGTCCGCAGTCTGAAACAGGCCTAACCCGAATTTCTCACCGGCTCCCTGGAGCAATGGCTGCACGCCGTAGGGGCACGGTCCCGCCGCGGCGGGATGCCCCAACCACCTCCGCCCGTCACCCGCCGAGCCACCGGCCCACCGGTTCCCAGCCCTCCATGTGATCGCAGATCACTTTGATGCTGGCGGTCACGGGAATGCCCAGCAAGAAGCCCATTGCGCCCCACAGCCAGCCCCAGAACAGCAGCGCCAGCGTCACCGCCAGCGCGCTCAACTGCACCTTCCGGCCCACCAGCGCGGGAAACAGCACATTCAGCGCGATAAAGTGAAACGCCAGCATCATCCCCACGACGATCAGGTAGTTGCCGGGCTTATCCCATTTCGCTATCCCCAGGACCAGGGGTGGTATCGCGGAGAGAATGGTCCCGAAATAGGGCACCAGGTTCAGGACGCCGGAGGTGAAACCGGCCAGCAGCGGATAATCCAGGTCCAGCGCCCAGAAAAGCAGCGTGCAGGCTCCGGCCAGAATCAGCATCACCACCACGTTGCCCATCACGTAGCCGCGCAAGACGTCCCCCACTTTCTCCAGCGCCAGTTTCACCTGCGTCCGCTGTGAGGGGGGAAAGAGCTGCAGCGTGGCGTGCCACACACCCCGTTTCGCCGCCAGCATGAAGAAGACCAGAAAGGGCACAAACGTGGCCGCCACCACGATGTTCGTCAGCGACCCCAGTTTCTCCAGCAGGAACGACCGCGTGGATTCCGACTGCTCCACCCGCAGTGTGCCCCGCGGCTGTTTTTCAACCGGGGTGATCTCGGAGACGTGCGTCTCAATCGCTTGCAGCCGTTTGTCCACCGCCTCCCGGGCGGCCTTCAGTTTAGCGCCGTACTTCGGCCAGTTCTCCGCAAACGATTCCGCGCGGAACCACAGCGCGGAAATCGCGCCCACCAGCACCGCGCACAGCAGCAGCACCATGAGCAGCGCGCCCAGGCCCCGCGGCAATCCCCGGTTCTCCATCCATTCCACCACCGGATCCAAGAAGTAGGCCAGCAACACCGCCATCAGGATGGTCATCACCACGCTCGCCGCGTAATACAGGAACACCAGCACGATTCCCGCCGCGATGATCCGCTGGCTGGCGTTGCTCTTGGGCGCCCCGGAGGGCTCTCTTCCCGTCAGGATGGATGGGCTGATGGACATAAGCTGGGACGTCCGCGGCGCGCGGAATTGCCGCGTCGCTCTTTACCATATCACACGCCCCGCCCTGCGGAGGATGCCTGCGCGGAATCGTCACCCCGCGTGCAGGGGCTCGCCCGCTCAAATCGGGAGGAGGCGATTTTTCCGCTTTTCGCTAATGGACCACAGCCGCAGTTGGTGCCGGTGGAAGCCGCAATCGCATCGCCGGGTCGCCGAACAGGATCCAGGTGCGGCGGACGTCGGGATCCACCGTGCCGGCTTTCGCTTTCAAAATGGAGTTGCCGATCGGCGTTCCGGGATTGGCAAACATCTGCACCACCAGCGCGCGGTCCATGGTGACCTGCGGGTCGGCGCTGGTAAATCCGGAGGAGGCCCACACGGCCACGGCGCCGCCATCGGGAGCCAGCAGCAGGGATTCCGCCAGGCTCGTCGTATAGACGTCCTGGAAGAACCCGCTCAGACAATCCATGCTCACCACGAACGGCAGATTGCCCCCGTTCGTGAGCGCCGTGGCGTCCGCGTCACTGAAGAAATCCGTCAGCGCCCACTGCTCCACCGAGCCGTGACCCAGGTAATTCACGATCACCTGCCCCGAATTCATGGCCGCCACGATCTGCTGCTCCACCTGAGCGGAGGCCTGCCCGTCGGCCAGGATTTTTGTGACTCCCAGCGATGTGGGCAGGAGTTGGCCCACCAGGTTCGTGGCTCCCGTATAGTCGTAACCGCTGTTCTCGTCCCCGATCAGCAGGGCCTGCGAGCTCCACGGACCTGCCGAGGCCCCGCTCTCGTAACCCACGATTTTGCCCACCACGTTCGCCGCATCCGTCGTCGTCCGCACGGGCAGCCGGCCCGTCGCCAGCGTGGCGAATCCGTTGCCCAGAAAATCGCTGAACCAATCGTCCGAGGCGGTCTTCAGCGCTGCGGTCTCGATGATGCGCGTGGGCACAAAATCGAAATCGCCCAGCCCCAGGTAATTCCTGGGGTCGATCGACGCGTCTCCCACCAGCAGCATGGATTGCGGCGCCGCTTTCCAGTTGGACACCGCCGCGGAAAGGAAACTGCGCAGCGCAAACGGGCTGCGCTCGCCGAAGTTGTACTCGTCGTAGAGGTCGTCCACCGGTACGAGCGCCACCGTCTGTCCCTGCGCCCGCCGCAGGCTCACCAGCGGCGACAGGCTGGCCGTGAAGTCCGCGTGGCTGATGATCACCGCGTCCGCGCTGCTCTCCCTCTGGCCCCAAACGGTCGGCGAGTGGTGCGCCAGCCCGGCGGGGCCTTCGATTTGGTCTGCGGAAAACGCCAGGAGCGTGCTCGTGCTCCCCGAATTCCCCGGCGCCGTGAATTCCACTCCATACGCGCCGGCCGTGGCGGAGACGGTGCCGCGCACCTGTTCCACGTGGAGGGGATCCGTGATGTCGTACACCGTAATCTGCGGATTCGTAAAGCCCGTCACCTGCGTCGTGTCGCCCGCCGGCGCCGTCAGCCGCAGCCAGTTCCCATCGGCGGCGTAGGTGTGGCCGTAAGTCAGCGCGATGCTCTGCACCAGGCTCACGTCGTTGTCCCCTTCGAGCGCGGTCAGTACCACCGCGTTCGTCCCGTTGGGCACCTGGCCGGCCTCCAGCGGAAACGTCTGCGCGTAACTTGCCTGGCCGGTGAAGTCCATTTCGCCCAGATACGCGCCATTGAACGTCACCGAGACCTGATGAGCCTGCCCAGCCGTCACTCCCTGCAAGGTGACGGTGAGCGAAGGCGTGCTGAACCCGGGGTCGCTGTGCGTCACCGTCAGGTCCTGCTCCACGGGCGTCGAGGTGACCAGCGCGCCGAAGAAGTTGTCGTTGTTTTCCCCGTTCAGCAATGCCGCAAAATAGGTGATACGTTGCTCCAGCACCGTCGTGAACGGGAAGCTCGCCGGCGCCGGTCTCCCGCCGTGCCCCGCGGCCGCCATACCGATCCGTTGGCCCGCTCCGTCTCCTGTCACCAGCCAGTAGACGCGCGTGTCGGAGAACGGCGTGTCGATCCCCGTGCCGTAAAATTCAATCGCCCCATCCGGCTGGAGCGGGCCGGCGGATTTGCCCTCAACACGGAAGGGCTGTTCCAAGCCCTCGGCAAACAGTCGCAGCGTGCGCACCTCGGTCCCGCGAGCGAGCCCTGCGGCAACGAGCTGCGGCTGGGTCACGCGATACCACCCTTCGTGCTGGATGGAGATTTTCACTGCCTGCCCCGAGGCCAGCCGAGCGTTGGAAATGGATGCTGCCGCCTCCGGGGGAGTGTTTGCCGCCGGGGCCTGGTTCAGCCGTGCTGGCGAGCCCCCCGTGGCCACGCCATGCGGCATCCCCTGGCTCATCTGGCTGAGCGTGAGGGACGGCGCTGACGCGGTCGAGCTCAGCTCCGGCGGCGCCACTCCGTCTTCGAGCGTGGCCGGCCCGTAAGTGGCCCGCGCCCCATTCACCTCCACCGTTTCCAGCTCGTACTCCGCGTCGCCGGTCCCTGGCGCGGGATCGAGCCAGCGATACGTCTTCGCGCCGTGCTGCGGCAGACCGCCGCGGAACGTCAGCGCCGCGCCGGCAATCAGCGACGGATCGAGCCGCGTTTTCGTGCCGCCTTCAATCCGGTAGAGATGGAAGCCCAGGTTGCGGGACTCTTCACGCGTCCGCCATTCCACCAGGACGCCGCCGCCGGGCAGTCGCACCGCCCGGAAGGAAGCCAGTTGAACCGCAGTGGATGCCTGGATTGTGCTGGTGAACGTGGCCGTGACGGGCGGTGTTTGGGGATCGGGATCGCTGTGCGTAATGGTGACGGAGTTGGTGGCCAGCGTCGCGGAACTGAATGTCGAAGCAGTCACCGTGATGTTGACCACCACGAGCTGCCCCACGCTCATCTTCCCGATCGTGCAGGTGACAGTCGCTCCCGCCGGCACGCAGCTCCCCTGTGTGGACGACGACGACACGTAGGTGACTGCCGAGGGCAGCGTATCCGTGGCCACCACCGTGGTGCCCACGGCCGGCCCGTTGTTCGTCACCTGGATCGTGTAAACCAGCGTGGTGTTTACGTCCACAGGGTTCGGCGACCCGGTTTTGGTCACGGTCACCTCCGCCTGATTGGGCACCGTCACCAGGGTGCTCAGCATCACGGAGTTGTTCGCTGGGTTCGGGTCGCTCGTGGCGGAGCTCGCGGTGAACGCGCTTGTGATCATGGTTCCCGCCGCGGTTGAGGCGTTCACCGTGTCGATCACGGTGATGTTCACGCTCGACCCTGCGGCCAGCGTCCCCAGCGAACAGGTGATCACTCCCGCCGCCAACGCGCACGAGCCCACTGTCGGCGTTGCCGAAACAAAGGTGACACCGGCAGGCAGCGTGTCCTTGACCATGACGGCCGCGGCAGACGTGGGGGCGGGACCGTTGTTCGTTACCGTAAGCTGGTACGTGATGTTGTTTCCAGCCAGCACCGGGTTCGGGGATACGCTTCCGGAAATGGCCACATCGGCCTGCCCCGCCGTCGCCACGACCACGCTGGCCGTCGCCGTGTTGTTCCCCGGGAGAGGATCGGGCGTGGAGGAGCCGACCATTGCGGAGTTCGTAATGGTCGTTCCGCTCGGCGTGCTCCCCACCACGTTCAATACCAGCGTGAACGTGCCCGAGTAACCGTCCGCCAGTCCCGCGATCGAGCAATAAATGTTTCCCGTCTGTCCCACCATGGGCGTCGAGCAACTCCAGCTTGCCGGAGTGGACAACGACTGAAACGTCGTGTTTGCCGGTAGTGAAGACTCCTGGAGGGCCGAGAAGCCCGACGCCCCGGGACCGTTGTTTACAACCGTCAACAGATAGGTGATCTGTCCGCCGGCCAGAACCGGGTTCGGCGAGGCCGTCTTTGTGAGGGCCAAATCGGCCGCCGTCGAAACGCTCACCACCGTCTGCACCGTGGCCGTATTGTTGGAGAGCACTGGATCGCTGGTACCGGAGGACACCGAAGCAATGTCGGTAATCACCGTGCCGTTCGCCGTCCCTCCGCCCACCTGAACGACGAGCGTGAACGTGGCATTGCTCCCGTGCGTAAAGTCAGGATTCGTGCAGGTGATGCTGCCGGTGCCGCCGACCGCGGGTGTCACGCACATCCACCCGGCCACCATCGAGAGCGAGACAAATGTCGTATTCGCCGGAACCTGCTCCGTGAAGACGGCGTTGACCGCGTCCTGCGGGCCGTTATTTTTAATCACCTGCGTGTACGTGATGTCGCTGCCCGGCACGACCGGGTCGGGAGTGCCGGCATTCGTGACCGCGAGGTCCGCGGGAGCACAGTAGGCGCCCGACTGAGTGCCTGGTATCTGCGTGATGGTCAGCCCGGAAGTAAGCACGCCCGCCTGTCCGGGCGTTGCTCCATACGCGTCATTGGCGAGCGTGGACGTGCCGGGATTCCCGCCACTGACGCTGCTCGCGCCGTTCGGTGCCGCTGACGTGAAAATCACACCGCCACCGCCACCGCCGCCCGGACCGTGGCGATTGCCGGGAAATGCCCCGCCCGGCGTCATCTCCGGCCACGTGTTCCCGCCGTATCCGCCAACGGCACTGACGGTCAGACCTCCAAGTAAACCGCTGTTTGCGAACACGATGATCGTTCCGCCTGCCCCGCCACCTCCGGTGCCGTCGTTCTCCTGATCCAGCGAATTCTGGCCGTTTGCCGTTATTGTGCCCGCGGCGGCGACCGACCCGGTCCGCACGATCACGATTCCGCCCCCGGCAGCTCCGCTGCTGTAGATGCCGGTGCAGGTCGCGCCGCAATCGTGGCTACCAGTATCTGTGCTGCGGTCCCAGTACGCCCCGTTGTTGCTTGTGCCCGCCCCTCCTCCGCCACCCATGACAATCGCACTTGTCGATGCGGGAAAAGCCACTCCCCCGTAGCCGCCGACAAGCCCCGCGCTATTCCAGGCATACCCGCCCTGTCCTCCCCCGCCGCCGTTTGCGCCTCCGCCGCCGCCCGAGTTCTGATCGTTGCCGTTGCCGCTATCTGCTGGGGTTCCCACCGGATCGGCGTCCGTGGCGCCGCCTCCTGCGTTGCCGGGTGCGCCGCGTGCAAAGCTCCCGTTTGGAAGTCCCTCGAGAACTGCCTGGTTCGTGCTGATCGCCGTTGTTGCGTGGGTAATTGTGTTGAGCGCCGGTGCGACCCAGTGCGGCGTTCCCGCTATGCCCTCGCCCTTCGAAGCATTCGCGCCGCTGTCAGAAGGTGGTGGCAGAGCGGGCAAAGCAGCTGGCGATGCGGTAACGGTATCGGTGGCCGCGCCGCCGGTTGCCCCTCTTAAGTCGATCCCTCCGGCCCCGCGGAACCCGAGTCCGTCCAGGGCCACCGTGCCGCCCAAAGTGAGCTGCGAAGCGATGTCCAAAGCCAGGACGCCTCCGGTCGCTCCATTCCAGCCCAGTCCAGTGAGCCCGGAGCTGAGCGTTGCGGACGTGTACTGCGGTACGCGAATCACTTGAAAGGTCTGAATGCCCTGAGTCGCCGTTGCCACCGCGCTCGTATATGCATTCAGCAGCCCCCCGCCGGCGCCTGTGCCAATGAAATTCAACGTCCCGCCGGTTACGGGAACGGCGCTGGTGGCCGTCACGAATTCGAATTCTCCGGAGCTGCCCAGGCTGGTCGAGCCTGCCGGATCTCCGGGAATGCCGCCACCGTAGGAACTCGTGTTCGTCGAATTGATCTGCGCGTCCTGCATCTGGATCACCAGCAGGAGATCGCCGGCGGCAATGGCTGTCTGCGCTCCGCCCGCCGCGGCCGCGCCGAGCACAACCGATGTCGAACCCGCGGCCACCGTGCCGGTATTTGCCGGCGGGTAATAAGCATTGACGATGCTGTTGAGCGTTCCGCCCGCGCCGTCCTTGCCCGGCATCGCACAGACCAGCGGCTGCACGACCGTGAAAACGGTCGCCGTATTGTTGCTGGCAACGGGATCGGTTCCCGTGGTAGCAACCGTGGCAACATTCTTCATCGTTGTCGCGGTGGCGGGAGTAGTCCCGGTAACCGTGATCGTGATCGGCGTAGCCAGTGGATAGGTCACCGTCCCCAGGTTGCAGGTAATCATTCCTCCCGAAGGCGGCGTGCAGCTTCCCTGCGAGGTCGAAGCGGAAGCCCCCGTCAAGGTCGCGGGCAATGTGTCCGTTAGGGTCACGTTCGGGCCCGCCACCAAGCCTAAATTCGTCACCAGAATCGTGTAGGTGATCGGCGCGGAAACGAACACGGGCGTCGGCGACGCGGACATGGAAACCGCGAGATCGGAATCCCCCGTAATCTCCACAAGAACTGATGTGGTCGTCGCATTGTTCGAGGGTTTCGGATCGGCCGTCTGCGAGTTCGCGTCCGCCGAGTTCACAATCGTCGTCCCGGCTGGCGTTCCCGCGCTGACGGTCACCACGTACGTGAAATTTGTCGTGGTTGTGCCGCTCGTCAGGTTGACCCCGTCCGTGCAAATCACTTGCCCGGTCCCGCCCACGGCCGGCACTGTCCCGCACGTCCATCCGCCCGGCGGAGTCATCGAAGAAAACGTCGTATTGGGCGGCGTCTGCTGGTAGAGCACGACCCCAACGGCATCGTTCGGGCCATTGTTCGTCACAGTTTCCGTGTAGGTGATCGTCGCGCCCGGCGCCACAGCCGACGCGGACGCAACCTGCGTCATCGCAATGTCGGCGCCCGTTACCTGCACCGAGGCCGTTGCCGTGTTGTTTCCGGGATTCGGGTCGGTTCCCGTCTCGCTCACCGTCACGGAATTCGTGATCGTCGAACCGCCCACGGCTTCCGGGCTCACGGATACCACCACCGTGAACATTACCGACGTGCTGGGATTGAAATTGCCGTTGGCCGTGCAGATGATGGCCCCCGTGGCCCCCACGATGGGCTGCGTGCTACACGTCCAGGTTCCCGGGGGTGTAACTGACACAAAAAGCGTGTGGGGCGGTGTGTTCTGCGTGAGCGTCGCGCCTGCTGCCGCGACGGTTGCGTCGTTGTTCGTCACCGTTTCCGTGTACGTGATGTTCGCGCCTGTCGCCACCGGATTCGGCGCCGCCGACTCCGTCACGGAAAGGTCCGGCGTCGCCCCAACGGTAATTGTCGCCGAAGCACTCGCCACGCCCGTGTTGCCTCCCTGGCCGTTCACGGTGTCTGTGATCATCGTGCCCGCAGCCGTTCCGGCGTTAACCATCAACACAATCATAAACGTAGTGGTATTCCCGCTGGCGTAATTGCCCGCGCTGGTATCGGTACAGGTGATCACTCCGCCGGCTTGGGCGCACGTCCAGTTGTGGTGGCCGGCGGTCTTCGCGGCCGAGACGAAGGTCATGTTGGCCGGGACGTTTTGAGTGACCGTGATCGGGTGGGTGATCGTGGCTCCGCTGGTATTCGACAATACCTGCGTATACGTGATCGTTCCACCGGCCGCGACGGTCGTGGGTGCGGCTGCGTCCGTAATACCGAACGCTTGTGCCTGCGCCGCCGGCGCGGCAAGCAGGGTCGCCAGCACCAGCACCACCAGCGCCGCACCGCCGATTCCCACCCGCCGCGCCCGCGCTGCCAATGCCCCGCGCACCCGGAAGGCCAGCCGGTTTGCCGCCTGCAGCGCTACACGCGCCCGACCAACGAGTCCGATCCTGCGACCGTTGCGTTCCACGGACACCACCTTTCCCACGATTCGTCCCCGCCTGCGCGAGTCTGCGCCGCGCGAAGCGTCCCCGCGCGTCAGGAAATTCGGCGAGCCGCGCCGCAGCTCCACCAGCCGGTGCGCTTTGAAACCGTCGTCCCCTTGTGTCAGCAGGATGTCGCCCGGCCGCAGCCCCACCGGCGCCGCCGGGCTCACCTCGATGTTTTCGCCGTCGCCGATCGCGGGCGCCATGCTCCGCCCGGCGGCGCGGAAGCGGAAGGAAAGGCCCCGCGTCAGCAGATCGTCCGCCAGCGCGGCGAACAGCGCCGAATCCCGCCGCTCAGTCTTCGCGTCCATGGTCCTCGATCGCCCGCACGGAAGTCGCGTCGGGCAGAAAGCGAAAAACATGGCAGGGCACCTGTTCCACAACCTCAGCCAGCAGATCCAGCGTGAATTCGAGCGCGCTCGCGCTGTGATGGGCCACAAAGCTGCGCGCCAGCATCTCCGCGGCCGCGCGGCTCCCGCTGAGCGTCGCGAATTCGTTCCTGGGAGCGTGTTCGAGGAAGTAGACCCGCCGGAGCGGCGCCGAACCAGCCGCCGCCACTCCCGCCTCCCCATGCCAGGGCGTGCCGTGGATCCGCAGGCCCTCCGGCTCGCGGCGCAGGTCGCGAGGAAAATCGCGCCTGAGAATAATGCGATCGTCGCTCAGCACTTTCGTGCCCGGCACGGACTTCCACAATCGAGCTGTGGTGCTCTTCCCCGCGCCGGAATGGCCCAGAAACAGCAGGCCACGCCCGCGCGCGTCCGCCACGCCGCAGGCGTGCAACTCCACTCCGGCGCCCCGTCCCAACCGGTGGATCATCAATACCTCGTCGAGTGGGTATTCGAGCGGCTGGAGCGGTACGCGGGAATCAAAGTGCCTGCGCGCCAGCAGAACGCAGCCGCGGGTGAACTCGTGGCTGACCGTGGCCAGTTTATAGGGGGCGGCTCCAAGCGCGGGTGAGCAGAACGAAAAGGCATATCCATCGCGCTGGCGGAAAAGCTTCCAAACGCCGCCGGAATCAAAGAGCAGGCGGCCTGAGGGCTGGTCCAGCTCGTCCGCCCAGTCCACTGTGAGATGGAGGTCGTCGGGACCCGCAGCCGCAACAAATTCGCGGGAACCCCCTTCCGGCGTCAGCCGGGGCCCTCCCCGCGGAGACGTGAGCGTCACGCCCAGACCGGCAACACGATAGGAAAGGGAGTGGCCTTTGCTTCCGGCCTCTTCCCGGCCTCCGCGTGACCCGCCTACGGATAGCGTCTGGCTGGCCATCAATTCTGCTCAGGATCCCGGGGAGCTACAGGCCAGCGAGACGCAGGTGGCCGAAGCGGGTCCGGCAACGCCTGCGAACTTGCAGTTGCCCAGAACCGCCTCCTCCGGGCGCAGGCTCACCTGAATCACCCGGGGCGCTTCATAGGGCTTTTTCCCGCCGTCCTTCTCTCGCTGCTCCGCGTGATCCATCGTCAATCTCCATCCTTGCGAGACCCAGGGCGTGCCACCCAGGCTCGGTTTCGCCGAGCCCTCAGGAATGCGCCGAGCAGGAAACGCAGCCTCCGCTTTGGCATCCCGCCGCGCTCTCCTCCAGAACCGGGAGCAAAGGCAACGAAGGGGCCCAGTCTCCAACCCCAATCTCTCGCCGCCGGACTCGCCCGGCAGACGTCTCCAACTCCGCGTGCCATGCGCCTCCCGCGCAGCACGGACACGCGCCGTGCTCCGGAACCGCGATATCCAAAGCCATCGCGCGCAGGTGGGCCACGCGGCACAGGAAGTCCACCGGCTTCTCTGCATCCCCGTTCTCCAGCTCGCCGTTCGCCGGGCACATACTGCACAGCGACTGGATCCGGCAGCGATCGCATCGCGTGGGCCGCGTCCGCGGTTTGTAGCGTACCCGAGGGAAAAACTCGTCCCAGGCCTCGCGGAAGCTGCCTTGCCGCCAGTCGTAAGTGTCGCGGTGGGAAAGGACGCAAATGCTCATCCGGCCGGCGGGATCCACGGCGCACGCATGCACGCCTCCGCCGCAGAAGTACACGTGTCCTTCTTCCACATTCATACCCTTTCCCAGCGCCCGCTCCTTCTCGTAGTGCCGCCGGTACTCCTCCTCGCGCCGCGGATCGTGCAGATCCAGCGCCACCACTTCCTCGGGGGAAAGCCGTACGGCCACCGGGCTCTGCGAGCAGTCAATCCGCGGGTTCACCAGCGGGTCGAACTTGAACTCGACTCCCAACTCCTCTTCCGCAAGCCGCTTCATGGCAAACACCTCGTGGCGGTTCACGGTGGTGGGCACCGTCTTCAGCTTCAGCGGCAGGCCGCGCTCCATGAGCAACTGGATCCCGCGCATGCAGCGATCGAAGGAACCCGGAATCAGCGTCAGCGCTTCGTAGGTCTCCCGCGTGGCGCCGTACAGCGTGATCTCAATGGCAAACGGCCGCCACTCGGCCAGCACATCCGCCACGCGGGGAGTGATCAGCGTCCCGTTGGTAAAAATAGTGATGAGAAAACCCTTCGATTTCGCGTAGCGATAGATGTCCAGGAAGTCCGCCCGCGCAAACACCTCGCCGCCCGTGTAGAGCAGCCACAGGCAGCCCGCTTCGGCCAGCTCGTCGAGCAGGCGGCGGTGCTCCTCGAGGGTCAGCTCCTCGCGCCGCGCCGCCGCGTCGTTCATGGGCAGATTGTTGTAGCAGTGCCGGCATTCCAGCGGGCAGCGGCGCGTGACTTCAATGGACACTTCGGTGGGCAGCCGCGTGCCCGACTGGCGGCGATGGATTCGTTCGCTGAAATCTCCGTACGTTGCCTGCGTTTGCATCAACTCCCGTCGCGCCCCGCAAACTCGGGCGCCGTCCCTCTAGCGTCGAGCCGCTGCCTCGCCTGCCGCTCCCCTTCAGGCCTCGTTTACCAGCCCCTGCCGCCGCAGTTCTTCCAGAAACCCGCCCACATCCGCGCGAGCCTGCTCCTCGCTCACCTCGTACCTCTCGCGCACCCACGCCGCCACCTCGTCCGCCGTCCGGCTCGCCGCCAGCAGTTGCCAGATTCCCGAGGCGATCTCATTGAACGTGAACAATCCATTCAGATCGCCCACACCGCCGCGCACCGGCACCACGATGGTTTCCCCCGCAACCTCGCGAGTCACCACCGTTTCGCTCCTTACGTATTTCATTGCCGAATGTTGTCTCGTCCAGAGTGGGCTCCCCGGAGCGGACGAGAAAGTCAGCCTATCGGGAAGGCGCGCTGAAGTAAAGAGGAGAGTATCAGTTTGAGACCCGCGTCGGATTCCGGCATTCCACTACACCCAAGTTGGGAATTCCCGTTGACGCCCGCGGCATCTTCCCAGTTCGGCAACGGTCCCGCTCCTCCATTCACTCTCCCGGGCAGCCTCTTTGGCCCGCACACCCAGCGCTGGTCCCCAGGCTGCGGGATCAGCCTGTGCGCGCCCTTCGCGGTCGCTTGCGCCCCCACGGATATGCTCCGCACGCCGTGTGAGCCGCCGAAGCAGAGTCCTCCAGGATCCACTTGATCCACCCAGGGGTCGGCACGGCGGCGCTAGTGCGTTCGGGAGTGGAGTTGCGCCAGCGCGGCGTCGCACTTTGCAATCTCGCTCTGGATTCGTCCCGGCTCGCCGGCGTTAATGAGCGTGAGCGCCCCCTGGCCTTTCAACGCCAGCCAGTTGTCCAGGCTCTTCTGGTAAGCCGCCTGCGCCAGTTTCCAATTTGCCATGCGCGCTTCCTTGGAAGTGCCGCGCTGCTCCGCCAAGCGTGAATAGGCGAGTCCGAATGCCGCATAGGTCCCCGCGAGGTCCCCGGTATTGTCCAGCCCAGCCAGTTCCTGAAAGAGGGAGAATGCCTTCCGTAAGCTCTGCAATCCATGGGCGATGTCGCCCTGGGCCACCAGTGTGCTTCCGATGCCCCTCTGGCACATGGCGACATACTCTTTGCCGAGCACTTCCTTTGGATCCGCGGAGGCCAGGGTTTCAAAATCGGCCAGCGCGCGGCGATAGTCCACCAGCGCTTCCGAGGTATCGCCTCCCTTCTCAAGAGAATAGCCCAGCCAGTAGTAAGCCTGGTCGCGATACTCGCGATACGATGCGTTTGTGGGGGCTTCTTCAGAGAGCTTGGTCATCATTTCCACAGACTTGCGCTCCAGCAAGATCGCCTGATCCGTCTCGCCCCGCAGGAGCAGAATGGGAGCCATAAAACCATAAGTCCCGGCGAGTCGCCTTCTCGCCTGAGGCAAGCTCGGGGCAATGGATTCGCGGATGGCGACCGATTTGCGATAGTTCTCCAGCGCGCTCTCCGCGTCCTGCAGATCGCCGTACCCCCGCCCTAGTAAGAAGTAGGCTCCGGCGAGCCGTTCTTGAGATTCCGGCGTGGGCGCCGCTTTCGCCAGCATTTCCCAAATGGCCAGATCCCGCCGAGCGTACTCGAGTGCGCCACGGTAGTCCCCAAGCGTTGTCAGTGTCATGCCAATCCGTTCGTAGTCAGTTGCCAGCTCGCGCTCGTCCTCGGGAGCGTTGCGGCTCGCCGCGGCCAGCGCCTGGCGGATGGCCAGGGCCTTCTGAAAACTTGCCAAGGCGCCCGCGGGGTCGCCGAGATTTGCGGAATAGGGACTGCTCTGCACGTCTCCAACCTTTTCATACGCGGCGGCAAGCTCGCTCTGCAGCGAGCGGTCGCCGGCGGCTTCCTGCGAAAGGCTGTCCAAGTAAACTAGGGCTTTATTGACCAGCAGCTTGCGCGCCGCGGTCGCGCCGGCGAGATCCTTGATGGAATCGTGGACTTCGAACAGGAGCGAGTTGGCCAAAGCGCGCACGTCGTTGAAACGCTTCTCCGCTTTCCTGCGCTGCTGAATAGTGGTCATCATGCCCACCGCAAGCGCCAGAACCACCAGCGCAGCGGCCGCCGCACCGGCCTTGTTCCTTCTCACGAATTTTGCGCTGCGGTATCGCCAGGTCCGCGCCCGGGCGATGACGGGACGCCCTTGCAGGTAGCGCTCGATATCCTCGGAAAGCTGCGCGGCCGATGCGTAGCGGTGCTGCGGCTCCTTGCGAATGGCCTTCAGTACGATCTGGTCCAGGTCGCCGGATAGTTGCCGGCGGAGCCTTTCCGGCTGCATATCCCGCGCAGCGCTGACCAATTCCGGAGTCAGCCGCTGGGTTGTCCCGCGAGGGCCCGGTGCCTCCTCGGTGCGCCGGATGGCTGTGCTGGGCTTCTCCGGTTCCGTCTCGCAAATGGCCCGGGCAACTTCATGCGGCGACCGGCTGCTCAACCGATATGGCAGGTGCCCGGTCAGCAGTTGATAGAGCACCACACCCAGCGAGTACACGTCCGTGGCCGTGGTCATGGGCTCCCCGCGAATCTGCTCCGGGCTGGCGTACTCCGGCGTCATCAGGCGGAACACGGTTACCGTGGCTGCGCTGAATTCAAGCGAAGACTCTGGATGCAGGATTTTCGCAATTCCGAAGTCCAGCAGCTTCGGAATGCCTTCCGCCGTCACCAGGATGTTCGCCGGCTTGATGTCGCGGTGCACTACCAGGTGCTGATGGGCATAGTGCACCGCGGAACATACTGCGCGGAACAGGCGGAGCCGCTCCACCGTGGGCAGCCGGCGATTATCGCAGTACTCATCAATGGGCTGCCCCTCGATGAATTCCATCACGTAGTAGGGAAGGCCGTCTTCCGTCGTCCCGGCGTCCAAAAGCCTGGCGATATGGGGGTGCTCCAGGCCGGCCAAAACCTGCCGCTCCGTCTTGAAGCGGCCTAATATGAATTCTGTGTCCATGCCGGCGCGGACAAGTTTGATGGCCACCTGCTTTTCGTATTCCTGGTCCGCGCGGGCCGCTCGATACACTTCTCCCATGCCCCCACTGGCCAGCTTTTCTACGATGCGGTAATGAGAAATCCTCTGGCCGATCAGGCGATCCTCCCGGTGGGTGCGTTTTCGGCTCGACCCCTCCTCGGCAAGCTTCTTCGCCGCTACCTCCATCGCCGGCGCTTCCAGGTAGCGCTCCGCGTTGGCTTGCTGGGCGAGCAGGGATTCGATTTCGCGGCGCAAGGCCTCGTCCCCGGCGCACACTTCCTCCAGGAAGGCAGGTTGCTCGCTCGGCCCTCGCTCCAGGGCCGCATGGCACAACTGCTCGATGCGCTGCCAGCGCTCAGCGTCCATCCGGCTGCTCCGCGCTCAGCTCCCGCAGGAGCCACAATTTGGCCAGCTTCCAGTCGCGCTTCACCGTTTCCTGGGAGACCTTCAGGACGCCGGCGGTCTCTTCCTCGGTTAGCCCGCCGAAGAAGCGCAGCTCCACCACCTGGCTCTTCCGCTCGTCCACACCCGCCAGCCGAGTCAACGCCTCGTCCAGCGCCACCAGGTCCGGCGCGGGCTCCGGGGAGACGTACAACTTTTCATCCAGGGAAAGTTGGCGCCCGTCGCCTCCGCGCTTTCGCGTGCGGCGCGAACGGGCAAAGTCGGTCAGGATCCGGCGCATCAGCCGCGCGCATACGGCGAAAAAATGCGCGCGGTCCTGCCAGTCCACTTGCCCGAAGTCCACCAGCCGCATGTAGACCTCGTGGATCAGGGCCGTGGTTTGCAGCATGTGCCCGGGCCGCTCGCGGGACATATAGCGCTCCGCCGCGCGATGCAGCTCCGCGTACACAAGGGGGGTCAGCTTCTCGAGTGCCTGGGAATCGCCGCCACTCCAGGCACGCAACAACTGAGTAATTTCCTTCGCAGGGGGTGTGGGCATGCAACCCCTTGCACTCCTAGGGCTTGTCCCTCAATAAACTTAAGCCTAGCATACCCCCCACCCGTTTCCTATGGGCGGTTCTCTGTCCACCGCTCTTCCTGGCCTCCCAGTGATCCGCCGTAGGCCGGGGCACGTAGCGCCGGCCTTCAGGCCGGCATCTGCACGCCGCTCCGTACCACCCGGACCTTCCACTGGCTCTCGAAACCTCGCTGACCGGTTACCCCTTTCGCCCGCGCTTCTCGCTATAGAGGGTAGCAGCAGAAGTGTTTGCCAAAAAGGAGCAGGCCATGAGCGACAAGAATCGATCCACGACATTGAGCGCAGCGGTGAGGATGCTACTCGCGCTTGTATTCGTTTTCGCGCAGTCCGCCTGGGCGGTTGACAATCAGAGCGCCGGCGCGAAGAAGAATGCCGGTGCACAGGCCGCGCCCCAGAAGCCATCGGCGGCCTCAGCGGCGCAGAACGAGAGCGCGGAAGAGCCAGCTCCCGTGGCCGGGCAAAAGGCCTCCTCGGATGGGCGGCACGAAGGGATCAAGGTCCACGGCCACTGGACTATCGAGGTCCGCAATCCCGACGGCACCGTGGTCACCCACCGCGAATTTGAAAACGCGCTCTCTCCCCCGACGGGGCCGCAGCTCTTGGTCAGCTTGCTGAACGCCCAAGGTGCGGCATTGAGCCAGCCATTCCTCTGGGGAGTGATCTTGACTGGCAGCTCCGCATTGGGCGGCAGCGCCACATCTTGCGGTGGCCACGATTGCCTGATTCTTCAAGCAGGTGGAGGAGAAACAGGAGGATCAATTCCGGGTCTCATCACATGGGATTCCTCAGACCTCATAGCCACTGCGCCCACCGGGTCTAGCGCCAATGCCGGAAGCTATGTCTTAAGCGGGAGTGTCATGGCCCCTGCGACTACTGCTATTGCAGCCGTGAGTACCGAAACGCTTTCATCCTCTGGGGGTTTCGGTGTCTCGCCGCCGGTCATTAGCACATTTACGGGCACGAACCTTCGTTCACCGATAAGTGTGTCAGCGGGTCAGACCATCGCCGTAACCGTGATTATTAGCTTCTCCTAGGACACTGCAGCTTGGAACACTGCGCCGAGAGGCATCCGCTTCCGGTGCAGGAGCGAGGAGCTGAGGCGGTGGGTGATTCCGGTCAGCGACGAAGGCAACTGGCGCGGCGGCTGGCGCCGCTGGTGCTTTGCGCGGCGTGCGCCGCAGCTCTACTGTTGCTGGCGCCGAGTGTACAGCGCTGGGTTGCGCGGATTGGACCGGCTCACCGAGCCGCCCGGGCGAACGCTGCCGCCCTCCTGACCACTGCCGTGAATCCGGCGCCGGGTCATGCCGCATTTCCTATTGCAGCGGCAAGCGGAATGCAGCAAACGCAACGGCCTGCCGGCACAAGCCCTCCGGCCGCACTCCACGCGGAATCCCCTCCCCTTGCGCAAGCCGCAGCAGCAGCACGAGCGCGATTGACAGAAAGCTACGGCAAGCTGCCTCTGACCTTTGAAGCCAACCGGGGCCAGACCGATGCGCGAGTAAAGTTCTTCTTGCGCGGCGGCCGCTACACGATGTACCTGACCTCGTCGGAAGCGGTCTTCGCACTTCGCCGGCCCCCTGCAGGTATAGAGGCACCGAGGGACAGTTTCGCGCAATCCATCTCATGGCTCGGAATTGGAAGTTCCGGGCCGTCACTCGGCGTAGCATATCCTCGCGCGGAGATCGAGAAGAACCGAGCAGAAATCGAAGCCATTGGAATGAAGCTCCTGGGGGCGAATCCTCAAGCCGAAATCGCCGGCGCCAGCGCACTTCCCGGCAGGGTGAGCTACTTTATCGGCAACGATCCGAGCAAATGGATCAGGAGCGTTCCAACCTATGCCCGGGTAGAATATCGCGGGATATATCCCGGCGTTGATCTGCTCTACTACGGCAATGAGCAGCAGCTCGAAAACGATCTTCTCGTCGCGCCCGGCGCCGATCCTGCACAGATTCGGCTCCGATTCGAGGGCGCGCAGAGGCTCGGACTCTCGCCCGAAGGAGACCTCTCCCTAAAGACCTCCGCGGGCGAACTGCGTCTGCTGAAGCCCCACGTCTATCAAGACATTGCGGGAGCGCGGCGCGACATCACCGCAGCGTATGTCTTGAGCGCCGAGCAAACCGTTTCCATTTCCCTTGGAGACTACGACCGTGCTGCGCCGCTGGTGATTGATCCGGTCCTCGTTTACTCGACGTATCTGGGAGGAACCGGAGACGACCAAGCCTTCGGCATCGCCGTGGACGCAGCAGGCAACGTTTACCTAGCAGGAGCCACCTCTTCCAGCGACTTCCCCACAACTCCCGGCGTCTTCCAGACCACTCTCGGTGGCACGCCCTACGACGCTTTTATTTCCAAGCTCAACGCCACGGGGACAGCCCTGGTCTACTCGGCCTACCTCGGCGGCAGCCTGAACGACAAAGCGTTTGCTGTGGCGGTGGACGCGGCGGGCAACGCCTATGTCACCGGACAGACCGATTCGCCCAACTTCCCCACAACCCCGGGCGCTTTCCAGACCGTTGCCGGCACCGGCATCGCCGCCAACAAGGCCTTCGTGGCCAGTCTGAATCCCACCGGAACAGCCCTGCTCTATTCCACCTATCTTGGCGGCAATAGTCTGGATGAAGGATTCGGAATCGCCACGGACGGAGCGGGCAACGCTTACGTGGTGGGGCTTACGCAGTCGACAAATTTCCCCACCACCTCGGGCGCCTTCCAAAGCTCATACGGCGGCGGCGGTTCCGACGCCTTCGTCACCGTGCTGAATTCCACGGGGACGGGGCTAGTCTATTCGACCTACCTGGGCGGGAATGGCAATGACTATGCTAACGCCATCGCACTAGACGCGGCGGGCAATGCTTATGTAACAGGTGAGGACGGTTCGTCGAATTTTCCCACCACTCCTGGGGCTTTCCAGACCGCATTTCGCGGCAAGTACTCCAACGCCTTCATCACCAAGCTGAATCCTACCGGAACGGCCCTGGATTACTCCACTTTGCTCGGTGGTAATTACCTGGACTTCGGATCAGCCATCGCCGTGGATGCGGCGGGAAATGCCTACGTGACCGGCCCGACCGAATCCTCTAGTTTTCCCACCACCGCGGGCGCCTTTCAGACCGCTCTCAATGGCGTCGCCGACGCCTTTGTGACCAAGGTGAATCCCACCGGGACGGCCCTGGCCTATTCCACCTTCCTCGGCGGAAGCGGCCTTGATCAGAGCTACGGCATCGCCGTGGATGCGGCAGGGTACGCCTACGTGACTGGAAGCACGGAATCGCCCGATTTCCCCATCACTCCCGGTGCCTTCCAGACCGCTTTCGCTGGCATCGCTGACACCTTTGTGACCAGGCTGAATCCCGCGGGGACGGCCTTGGACTATTCCACGTTCCTGGCCGGAAACGGCAATGGCCAAGGCGCCGGCATCGCCGTGGATGCGGCAGGCAGCGCCTACGTCGCTGGCACCACCGCTTCTACCAATTTCCCCACTACCCCGGGCGCCTTTCAGACCGCCTATGGCGGAGGTGCCAATGACGTGTTCGTGGCCAAGTTTGCCTTCGGGACAACGGTCACGCATTTTGCTGTGACCGCGCCCACATCAGCAACAGCGGGCACGGCGTTCAGCTTCACGGTGGCGGCGCTCGATGCCTCCAACAACACGGTGACCGGCTACACGGGCACGGTGCACTTCACCAGTTCGGATGGCCAGGCACTTCTGCCGGCGGACTACACGTTTGCCGCAGGAGACAGCGGGACACACGTCTTCAGCGGCACCACACTGAATACATCGGGCAGCCAGACAATCACGGCCACCGACACGGCCAATGCATCGCTCACCGGAACGTCGAATGCGATTACGGTGAGCGCGCCGGCAACCCACTTTGCCGTGTCCGCACCCCTGTCCGAAATGGCTGGCATGGCGTTCAGCTTTACCGTGACCGCGCTCGATGCGTCCAACAGCACGGCGGCCGGCTACACGGGCACGGTGCATTTCACCAGTTCGGACAGCCACGCGCTCTTGCCCCTGGACTATACATTCACCGCGGCAGACAAGGGGACGCACGTCTTCAACGCCACGCTGATGATGCCGGGCAGCCAAATGATTACAGCGGTGGACACGCTAAACGCGACGGTTGCAGGGAATTCGAACACGATCCTGGTGATCGGGCCGGCAACGTACTTTGACTTTACCACGCCCGCATCAGCACCCCTGGGCACGGCTTTCAGCTTCACACTGACGGCGCTCGATGCCGCCGACGACACGGCGACCGGGTACACGGGCACGGTGCACTTCACCAGCACGGACAGCAAGGCGATTCTGCCTGCGGACTATACATTCACGTCAGCAGACAGCGGGGCGCACGTTTTCACCGCCACGCTGAACACACCGGGCAACCAGGCGCTCACGGCCACGGACACAGCCAACCCAGCGGTTACCGGAACCTCCATCGCGGTCACCGGCCTTCTTCCGCCCCCGCCGCCACCGAAGGCGATTGGAAACATATTGGCCTGGGGCGCTAACGGTGCCGGCCAGTTGGGCAACGGCACCTTTTCCTTCGGCGCCACGGTCACGCCGGGGCAGGTACTCAATCTAACAGGCGCGGCAGCCATCTCTGCGGGCTCCTACCATAGCCTGGCTTTGCTGAGCGACGGCAGTGTCTGGGCCTGGGGCAATAACGAGTCTGGCCAGTTAGGCAACGGCGACCCTACAGGTGACGATCGCGATACGCCCGGCCCAGTGCAGAACCTCACCGGTGTCGTGGCCATTGCCGCGGGGCGGCTCCACAGCATGGCGCTGACGAGCGACGGCAAGGTCTGGGCCTGGGGCGACAACGCCGACGGCGAGTTGGGCACCGGCGGGGGATTTAGCAGCACGCCCGTCCAGGTGATGGGCCTTACCGGCGTCGTAGCCATCGCTGCCGGAGGCTTTCACAGCATGGCGCTGACGAGCGACGGCAACGTCTGGGCCTGGGGCGACAACACCTATGGTGGGCTGGGGGATGGCACTACCACCAATCGCACCACTCCCGTGCAAGTGAGCGGCCTTGCCGGCGTGGTGGCCATCGCTGCCGGCTATTACCACGGCCTGGCGCTGAAGAGCGACGGCACGGTCTGGGCCTGGGGCGAGAACCTTTATGGCCAGTTGGGCAACGGCCTGACGACCAACAGCAGCGTCCCTGTTCCGGTGAGCACCTCCAGCGGCCTCACCGGCGTGGTGGCCATCGCTGCTGGCGGTGACGGAGCCTATCACAGCTTGGCGGAAAAGACCGACGGCACCGTATGGGCCTGGGGCCACAACGCCTACGGCCAGTTGGGCAACGGCTCGACCGCCGATACCAATATGCCCGTCCAGGTGAGCAGTCTCGCCGGCGTCACAGCCATCGCTGGCGGCATGAACAACAGCTTGGCCGTCGAGAGCAATGGCACCGCTTGGGCGTGGGGCCGTAACGATTTCGGCCAGTTGGGCAACGGCACCTCCTCATCGGGCGCTACGGCCACGCCCGGACAGGTGCTCAAGCTAACAGGAGCGGCGGCCGTCGCTGCGGGCGACTTGCACAGCCTGGCGATCCAAAGCCAGGCCAGCGTCCCGGCGACGCACCTTGCCGTGTCGGCGCCCACATCGGCAACAGCGGGCACGGCGTTCAGCTTCACGGTGACGGCGCTCGATGCCTCCAACAACACGGCGACCGGCTACACGGGGATGGTGCACTTCACCAGCAGCGATGGCCTGGCGGTTTTGCCCGCGGACTATACATTCACGGCGGGAGATAGCGGGACGCACGTCTTCAGTGCCACGACGCTGAATACATTGGGCAGCCAGACGATCACAGCAACCGACACGGCGAACGCAACGATCACTGGGATCTCGAATGCGATTACGGTGAGCGGGGCGGCAACGCATTTTGCCGTGACCGCACCCACATCGGCAACAGCGGGCACGGCGTTCAGCTTCACCGTGACCGCGCTCGACGCGTCCAACAACACGGCGACCGGCTACGCGGGGACCGTGCACTTCACCAGCACCGATGGCCTGGCCGTTTCGCCGGCGGACTATACGTTCACGGCAGCGGATAACGGGACACACGTCTTCAGCGGAACGCTGAATACATCAGGCAGCCAGACGATCACAGCAACCGACACGGCGAGCGCAACGATCACCGGGATCTCGAATGCCATCACAGTGAGTTCATCGGCCCCGCCGCCGCCTGTGCAGATCATGGACAATGAGACGATCACGGTGACGGATACAGAGTCGTTCCCCGATGTGTTCGATGCCGAAACAGTGCACGTGGCCGACGCCGTCGCGGTAGCTCCGCTCACTGTCATTCCACCTATCAATGTGGGGGCGCCAGTGGCCGAGTACTCTGTTGGCAGCCCGCTTGGTTTTGGCGGGCAGACCGGCAGCCAGCAGACCTTGGCCATTTCCAATATCGGGCAAGTTCCCCTTACACTTTTTTCGGCCGCGATTTCCTCCGGCTCGCCGTTTGCGATTACGCTCTTCAACTGCTTCAACGGCTCAACAGCGACTGGCGCAATGGCGGCGACGCTCCCCACCGGAGGCATCTGCGTACTGTCGATTACGTACACCGGCTCGGCGGCCGCCACCGATACTGGCACGCTCGTGTTTACCGACAACGCTGCCCTGAGCAATCTCACCACGTCAGGATCCAGCCCGAATTTCATGCAGTCCATCACGCTCAATGGCTCAGGTTCCAGCACGGGCCCGCCAGCACCGCCGCCGGCCGTTGTCTCGGTCATGGACAATGAGACTGTCAGAGTGACGGATACCGAATCGTTCCCGGACGTGTTCGACGCCGAAGCCGTGCATGTGACCGATGCGGTTTTCATCACCCCACTCATCAACGTGGCCGCGCCGGTGGTCGATTTCTCCGCAGGCAGCCTCGGCTTCGGCAGCGTCCCTCCCGGCCAGACCGGCATGCAATCCGTCACCGTTTCGGACATCGGCCAGGCCCCGCTGACGCTTTCCTCCGCCCTTATTTCTCCGGTGGGTTCGCCGTTCTCCATTTCCCAGCTCGTCTGCTCGAACGGAGCCACGTCTCTGCCCACCACGCTGCCTGTGGGCGGCGCCTGCATACTCATGATCTCGTTCACTGCGCCGTCCTCCGGCCCGGCACCCGGCGCCACACTCGCGTTCACGGACAACGCCGCTCTAAGCAACGTGACCAGCGCTGCCTCCGGCCCGAACTTCGTCCAATCCATCCCGCTCACCGGCTCTGGCTCCAGCGCGCCTCCACCACCCGCGCCGCCCGCCGTCGTCCCGGTCATGGACAATGAGACGGTCCACGTCACGGACACGGAGACGTTCCCCGACGTGTTCGACGGCGAAGCCGTCAAGGTCACGGACACTCCGGACCTGATGTCGTCGCCGCTGCCAGCGGGAACTTTGCCGGCGGCGGTGCATGGCGTGCCCTACACGCAGCAGTTTGCGGTGAGTGGCGGGATGGCCCCGATCTCGTGGTCACTGAGCGGCTCTGTACCGCCGGGCCTGACCATCAATTCCACCACGGGCGTCCTTTCCGGAACGCCCGCGGTTCTCAACGCCGCCGGCTCGGCGTTCACCGTGAAAGCCACGGACGCGATCGGCCTCTCCACCAGGTCCACAGTCGTCCTGGCCGTCGTGAGGCCGGCCGTCAAGCTAGACGAGGCGCTGGCTTCATTCACCGCGGACCCACCGACCGGAAGCAGCGTAGTGACGACGTACACCGCAACGGTGGACGTCACGAATCAGGGCAACGTCACAGTGACGCGCCTGGAGGCCATCCGGGCCACTCTGACGACTACTGTGGGGGGCAAGCATGAATCGTTCGAGACGACCACGCCTCTTCCCGTGGTCGTAACCGAGGTCGCTCCGGACGGGACGGCAACGATCCAGGTCACTTTCCCTGGCTCGGCCGGCGCGCCCGGAACTTCGGCTCTCTTGCGGATCGAAGGCACGTATTACGCCTCTCTGGAGCCCCGCAAGAAGTGGTGGGACCGGAACCACGACGGCACTCCCAATGCAGAACATGAGCGCGACGACGGCGACCGCGACTCGAAGCATCACCTCGAAGGCAGGTGGCAATTCAGCCAGCAAGTCACCTTGCCCGCGCCGCCAGCTTCACCCTAATAAGCTCGGATGCGAGCAGCCTTCCACGCAAAAAAAACGCCCCGGCAGCCGAAGCAGCCGGGGCGCGAAGGCCTCGAACAATTTCTTTGACATCGAGTGAGACGGGCCAGAACCCGTAAGGCCATCGGTCAGCCGAATGCCGGTCCGTGAGA
>Ga0187819_10000253_pt1 | contig 25779 bp, 30 predicted proteins | sample NC_wetland_sal_i_15_FD_132411 | JGI IMG/M metagenome (GOLD analysis project Ga0187819, IMG submission 132411) | Wetland sediment microbial communities from Neuse River Estuary, North Carolina, USA - SO4_4 | ecosystem: Environmental > Aquatic > Freshwater > Wetlands > Sediment | place: USA...
ACTCCATGCGGATGGAGGCGCCCTGGTCGAGGGTGCAGATGACGTGCTCGGGGTTCAGGATTTCGACATCGGAGCCAGCCTCGATGTCCTTGGCGCGGGCCGGGCCGCCGCCTTCCTTCTTCAAGACCATGCGCTTCACGCCTTCGGAGTGAATGCGCAGCGCGATCTCCTTGATGTTGAGGATGATGTTGGTCACATCCTCGCGCACGCTGGGGATCGACGAGAACTCGTGCAACACGCCGTCGATCTGCACGGTCTTGATGGCGGCACCCTGCAGCGACGACAGCAGCACGCGGCGGAGCGCATTCCCAAGCGTCATGCCGAAGCCGCGCTCGAGCGGCTCGGCGACGACCGTCGCCACCTTGCTGCGGTCGCGGCCGGGGCTCACCTCGAGCTTGCCGGGCTTGATCAGGTCTTGCCAGTTCTTTTGCAGAACATTCACCACGGGGGCCTCGCTTCGTGTGATGCCTGCGCCCCGACAGCGGCGCAGGCGTATCAGATTGAATTCTGGCGGCCGGCAGAGCGCGACCGCTGCGCGCCGGAAAGCCGGCGCCCTTCGTCAGACGCGCCGGCGCTTGCGCGGCCGGCAGCCGTTGTGCGGAATGGGGGTCACGTCGCGGATGGAGGTGATCTGAAAGCCGACGGACTGCAACGCGCGCAGCGCCGACTCGCGGCCCGAGCCCGGCCCGCAGACCTCGACCTCGAGAATCTTCATGCCGTGCTCCATCGCCTTCTTGCCGGCGTCCTCGGCCGCGACCTGGGCGGCATAGGGCGTCGACTTGCGCGAGCCCTTGAAGCCCTTGGTGCCCGACGACGACCAGGCGATGGTGTTGCCCTGCGCGTCCGTGATGGTGATCATCGTGTTGTTGAACGAGGCATTGACGTGCGCCACGCCCGAAGTGATGTTCTTCTTCTCGCGGCGGCGCACCTTCTGGGCGCGCGGCGCTGCTTGCTCTTTAGCCATTCGTCAACTCTCCTCAGGGCCGCGCTCGCGCCGGTCCGGTATGCGTGATCGAAAGCGGCTCCCGGCCGCCCCCGACGAATTACGTCGCTTTCTTCTTGCCGGCGATCGCCTTGGCCGGACCCTTGCGCGTACGCGCATTGGTGTGCGTCCGCTGTCCGCGAACCGGCAGCCCCTTACGATGGCGCAGGCCGCGATAGCAGCCGAGGTCCATCAGACGCTTGATGTTGGTGATCACTTCGCGGCGCAGATCGCCCTCGACCAGGAAATCGCGGTCGATGGTCTCGCGGATCTGCAGAACCTCGGCGTCCGTGAGCTGGCTCACCCGGCGCTCCGCCGGAATGCCAACCTTCTCGCAGATGTCCTTCGCAAACCTCGGGCCGATGCCATGAATATATTGAAGTGCGATGACGACGCGCTTCTGCGTCGGAATGTTGACGCCTGCGATACGGGCCACACGTTTCTCCTGAAGTCCTGATTGCCGCCGCTAAAAGGAAAGCCTGCCGTGCCGGCTTCCGCTGATCCCACGCCAAAAACGCACGATTTTCCGCCCCGTTTACCCGCGGGCCGGAATGCCTCGTTAGGCGCGTTTAAAAACGGAGTGTTGTAACCGAGCCATAACTAGCCGTCAATCGGGCGATAACGGTTCTTTTAGGGCGCCGGGACACCCGCCAGAATGCCGTCGATCTGCCGCGAAACCTCTGAAATCGTTGCCATTCCGTCGACCGTGCGCAGCTTGCCCTTGGCGAAGTAGTAGCCGATCAGGGGGGCCGTCTCCCGGTAGTAGGCCATGAGCCGGTTCTTAACCGTCTCGGCGTTGTCGTCGGCGCGGCGGACGAAGTCTTTCGAGCCGCAGCGGTCGCACACGCCTGCAACCTTGGGTTTGCAGTTGGTGTCGTGATAGCTCGCGCCACAGTTGGCACACGTGTATCGCCCCGATATGCGGTCGATGAGCGCCTTGTCGTCGACCTTGATCTCGATGACCGCGTCGATCTGCTTGTGAAGCGAGGCGAGAAGACTATCGAGCGCCGCCGCCTGCTTCAGCGTACGCGGAAAGCCATCGAGGATGAAACCGCGGGCGCAGTCGGGCGCGGCGATACGTTCGGCAATGATCTTGATGACGATCTGGTCGGGGACGAGTCCCCCTGCCTCCATAATCGCGCTCGCTTCGAGCCCAATGGGGGAGCCGGCCTTCACGGCCCGACGCAGCATGTCTCCGGTGGAAAGCTGAACGAGACCGAACTTCTTTGTGATTGCCTCGGCTTGCGTTCCTTTGCCTGCTCCGGGTGGCCCCAGCAGGATGAGGTTCATCTGCGTCCTCTTGAAGCGCCCCTGAGCTTGGCCTTCTTGATCAGGCCTTCGTACTGGTGGGCGAGCATATGGCTCTGGATTTGAGCCACCGTATCCATCGTGACGCTGACCGCAATCAGGAGCGAGGTGCCGCCGAAATAGAATGGCACGGCGGCGTAGGAAATCAGAAGCTCGGGCAGAACGCAAACGGCGGCGAGGTAGATGGCGCCGACGACAGTGATGCGGGTGAGCACGTAGTCGATGTACTCGGCGGTTTTCTCGCCGGGGCGGATTCCCGGCAAAAAGCCCCCGTACTTGCGCAAGTTGTCCGCCGTGTCCTTCGGGTTGAACACGACCGCCGTGTAGAAGAAGGCGAAGAACACGATCAGCGCCACATAGAGCACGATGTGCAACGGCTGCCCGCGGCCGAGCGAGGCGACGATCGTGTTGAGCCAGTCAGGGCCTTGGCCCGCGGTGAATTGCGCCGCCGTGATCGGCAGCAGCAACAGCGAGGAGGCGAAGATCGGCGGGATGACGCCCGAGGAGTTGAGCTTCAACGGCAGGTGCGAGCTGTCGCCCTGGAACATGCGGGTGCCGACCTGCCGCTTCGGGTACTGGATCAGCAGCCGGCGCTGCGCGCGCTCCATGAAGACGATGGCGCCGACGACGAACAGCATCAGCGCCAGGAGCCCGATCAGGAGGCCGGGCGAGAGCGAGCCCGTGCGCGCGAGCTCGAACAGCCCGACGAGCGCGGAAGGCAGACCGGCGACGATGCCCGCGAAGATGATGAGCGAGATGCCATTACCGACGCCGCGCTGCGTGATCTGCTCGCCGAGCCACATCAGGAACAACGTGCCGCCGACTAGGGTGACGACCGTGGTGATGCGGAAGAACCAGCCAGGGTCCATGACCACGGGACCGGCGGCGCTGTGCGAGCCCTCAAGGCCGATGGAAATGCCGTAGGCCTGGAATGCGGCCAGCACGACGGTGAGATAGCGCGTGTACTGGTTGATCTGCTTGCGGCCTTGCTCGCCCTCCTTCTTCAAGGCCTCCAGCTTCGGCGACATGGAGCTCATGAGCTGCATGATGATGGACGCCGAGATGTAGGGCATGATGTTGAGCGAGAAGATCGCCATGCGCTGCACCGCGCCGCCCGCGAACATGTTGAACATGCCGAGGATGCCGGAGGCGTTGGCGTTGAAGGTCTGCGCAAAGGCGACGGGATTGATGCCCGGCAGGGGGATGAAGGTGCCGAAGCGATAGACGATCAAGGCGCCGAGGGTGAAATAGATGCGCCGCTTCAGATCCTCGGCCTTGGCGAAGGCGCCGAAGTTCAGGTTTGCGGCAAGCTGCTCGGCTGCGGATACCATAGTTCGTTTTCTCCCAGCGGTCGCGCTCTGTTGCTAACGCGCTTCGCCCCTTGCTGTCTCCCCGGCTTTAGATGGTGGCCCGCTCCCCGTGCGGCAATGCCGGCTTATACGGGCCCCGCCTACTCCTCGTCCGGCGCACTCGCGGCCTTCTTCGCCGTGCTTCCCTTCTTGGCCTGGGACTTCTTCCGCTTGGCCTCGTCCGCCGGGAGCACCTTCTTCTCGATGATCTTGATCGACCCGCCGGCCTTCTCGATCGCAGCCTTGGCAGAGGCCGTGGCATGGTCGACGGTCAGCGAAAGCTTGGCCTTGATCTCGCCGCCGCCGAGCAGGCGCAGGCCGTCCTTGCCACGCCGCAGCAAGCCGGCCGCGACGAGCGCACCCGCGTCGACCGGCTTTGATCCGTCGAGCCGCTTGTCGTCGATCGCCTGCTGCAGCGTGCCGATGTTGATCTCGTTGTAGTCCTTGCGACGCCACTTGCTGAAGCCGCGCTTCGGCAGGCGCCGATGCAGCGGCATCTGACCGCCCTCGAAGCCGCCGAGCGCGACGCCGGTGCGCGCCGTCTGTCCTTTTCCGCCGCGGCCGCCGGTCTTGCCGACGCCCGACCCGATGCCGCGGCCGATGCGCACGCGAAACTTGCGGGCGCCGTGCTTATCCTTGATGTCGTTGAGCTGCATCGGACTTGGTCCTTCAGGCCTTCTTCGCCGGCTTTCCCGCGCGCTCGTCCACGATGCGCACGAGGTGGCTAATCTTGTTGATCATGCCGCGAACGGCCGCGGTGTCTTCCAGCGTGCGGACGCGGTGCATTTTGCCGAGGCCCAAGCCGCGCAGCGTCTGCGCCTGGATCTCCTCGCGGCGCGCGGCGCTCGCGATCTGCTGCACCTTCAGCGTCTTCTTCTCAGCCATGGCAACGGTTCCCCTGAATCAGCTCGCGGATCACGCTTCGGCGGTGGCGTCGCCCGACACCGAGCCGTCGCGGCGGCGCGAGACGATCTCGCTCACCTTCTTGTTGCGGCGTGCGGCGACCCCGCGCGGGTTCTCTTGCCCCTTCAGGGCATCGAAGGTTGCGCGCACCACGTTGTAAGGGTTGGTGCTGCCCATCGACTTCGCCACGACGTCATGCACGCCGAGCATCTCGAACACGGCGCGCATAGCGCCGCCGGCGATGATGCCGGTGCCCGCAGGAGCTGCGCGCAGAAGCACGCGGCCGGCGCCGTGACGGCCCTTGCTGTCGTGGTGCAGCGTGCGCGCGTCGCGCAGCGGCACGCGGACAAGCGCACGCTTGGCCGCTTCCGTCGCCTTGCGGATCGCCTCCGGCACCTCGCGCGCCTTGCCGTGGCCGAAGCCGACCCGGCCCTTCAGGTCGCCTACGACGACGAGCGCCGCGAAGCCGAAGCGCTTGCCGCCTTTCACGACCTTGGCGACGCGGTTGATGTGCACGAGCTTCTCGGTGAACTCGCTATCCTCGCGATCCCGGCCGCGGTCTCTTCCTTGGGGACGTGCCACGATGAAATCCTCTTGCTAAAAGTGCAGACCGCCTTCGCGCGCGGCATCCCCGAGCGCCTTGACGCGCCCGTGGTAGAGGTAGGCGCCGCGGTCGAACACAACCTCTTCGATGCCGGCCTTCAGCGCCCGCTCGGCGATGAGCTTGCCGACGGCGGCCGCGGCCGCCTTGTCGGCTCCGGTCTTGAGCGAGCCTTTGACGTCCTTTTCGAGCGAGGACGCGGCGGCAACCGTGGTGCCGGCCGCATCGTCGATCACCTGCGCGTAGATGTGCTTCGATGAGCGATGCACCGAAAGGCGCGGGCGCCCCGCAGAGCGCGCGGCGAGCACGCGGCGGACGCGCCGCTTGCGCCGGTCGAACAGGGTGTTAAGCGCGGTCATGACCTTCGTTCCTACTTCTTCTTGCCTTCCTTGCGGAAGATGTACTCGCCCTGATAGCGGATGCCCTTGCCCTGATAGGGCTCGGGCGGCCGCGAAGCGCGGATGTTGGCTGCCACCTGGCCGACGAGCTGGGCGTCGATGCCGGACACGGTGATAATTTCCTGCTTGGCGCCCGCCACCTTCACCTCGACGCCGGCCGGAATCTTGTGCACTACGTCGTGCGAAAAACCGATGTTGAGTTGCAGCTGGTCCTTACCCTTCATGGCGGCACGGAAACCGACACCCTGGATCTCAAGCGTGCGCGAATAACCAGCCGTCACGCCATGCACGAGGTTTGCAACCATCGTGCGCGCCATGCCCCACATGCTGCGAGCCATCTTGGTGTCCTCGACCGTCGACAGCTCGATGCCGGCGGCGGTCTTCTCCACCTTGATCTCCTCGGGGACCGTGAAGGAGAGCTCTCCCTTCGGCCCTTTCATCTTGACGGTGCGGCCAGAGACGGTCGCCGTCACATTGGACGGAACAGGGACGGCTCGTTTACCGATGCGCGACATTGGCGTTCAACCTCTAAGACCCAGGCGAGCCCGGCACGTTCACCTAGAAAATGCTGCAGAGGATCTCTCCGCCCACGTTCTCTTCCCGCGCCTTCGAATCCGACATCACCCCCTTCGGTGTCGACAGGATCGCGACACCGAGACCGTTAGCGACGGTGGGGAGATCGCGGACCGGCGAATAGACGCGCCGCCCGGGCGTCGAGACCCGCTTGATCTCGCGGATGGCCGGCTGGCCATTGTAGTACTTGAGCTCGATCTCGAAGGTCGGGAGCGTGCCCTTCTGCTCGACGCGCGTGTAGCCACGGATGTATCCTTCTTCCGCCAGCACGTCGAGCACGCGCCCGCGGATGTTGGATGCGGGCGTCACCACCTTAGGACGCCGCCGCAACTGCGCGTTGCGGATGCGGGTGAGCATGTCGCCCAAGGGATCGTTGATTGACATCGGCTCTATCCCCTTACCAGCTCGACTTGGTCATGCCTGGGATGAGACCCTGGCTCGCAAGATCCCGAAGCTGGTTGCGGCACATTCTTAGCTTCCGGTAGTAGCCGCGGGCGCGCCCCGTCAATTCGCAGCGGTTGCGCACGCGCGTCGGCGAGGAGTTGCGCGGCATCTCCGCGAGCTTGATGCGCGCGGCAAAGCGCTCCTCCGCCGGCCGCTTGCGGTCGCTCGCGATCGCCTTCAGGCGCTTTCGCTTCTCCGCGTACTGCGCGGAAAGCCTGCGCCGCCGGTTGTTCTTCTCTACCGAACTCGTCTTGGCCATCTATTGTCCTCCAAAGGCCTTTCGGGGGGTCCGCCCCCGAGGTCCTCTAGCTCCGAAATGGAAAGTTGAAGGCGCGCAAGAGCTCGCGCGCCTCATCGTCCGTGCGCGCAGACGTGCACACGATCACGTCCAAGCCCCAGATCTGGTCGACCTTGTCGTAGTCGATCTCCGGGAACACGATGTGCTCCTTGAGACCGACGGCATAGTTGCCCCGCCCGTCGAAGCTCTTGGGATTGAGCCCGCGAAAGTCTTTGACGCGCGGGAGCGCAATCGTCACGAGGCGATCGAGGAACTCGTACATGCGGTCGCCGCGCAACGTTACCTTGACGCCGATCGGCATGCCCTCGCGCAGCTTGTAGGTGGCGATCGCCTTGCGCGAGCGGGTCTGGATCGGCTTCTGGCCGGCGATGAGCGCGAGATCGCCCGCGGCGCTATCGACCTTCTTGCGGTCGTTGACGGCCTCGCCGACGCCCATGTTGAGCACGATCTTCTCGAGCCGCGGAACCTGCATCTGGTTCTTGTAGGAGAACTTCTTGGTCAGAGCCTCGCGCACGACCTTCTCGTAGTGCGACTTCATGCGCGGGCGGTAGTCCTTCGGACGCGGCGCGGCAGGGGCCGCAGCAGCCTTGGGCGCCGCACCCTTCTTGTCCTTGCCCTGCTTACCCGGCTTGCCGCCCTTGGCGGCCGGCGCTGCAGAAGCGCCCTTCTCCGCAGCCGGCTTCTGGGCTTCGCCCGCCGCCGCCTTCGCCGGTTTCTCTTTGTCAGCCATGGCTCATCGTTTCTCCGGAATGACCTCGCCCGAGCGCTTGGCGAAGCGCACCTTCGTGCCGTCCCCGAGGAACTTGAAGCCGACGCGCGTCGGCTTGCCGTCCTTGGGGTCCTCGAGCGCGAGGTTCGAGATGTGAATCGGCGCCTCCTTGGAGACGATGCCGCCTTCCTGCGACGCCGTCTGGCGCTGGTGGCGGCGCACGACGTTGACGCCGCGCACGATGGCGCGGTTCTCGTCCGGGCGCATCTCGACGACCTCGCCGTGCTTGCCCTTGTCGCGGCCGGTGACCACAATTACGTGGTCCCCCTTCTTGATCTTCAGCGACGCCATCACAGCACCTCCGGCGCGAGCGACACGATCTTCATGTGGTTCTTGGCTCTGAGCTCGCGCGTCACCGGCCCGAAGATGCGGGTGCCGACCGGCTCGCCTTGCGGGTTGATCAGCACGGCCGCATTGCGGTCGAAACGGATGAGCGAGCCGTCGGGGCGGCGCACGCCCTTGGCGGTGCGCACTACCACGGCTTTCATCACCTGGCCCTTCTTCACGCGGCCCTTCGGAATCGCCTCCTTCACCGACACGACGATGGTGTCGCCGACGGTGGCGTACTTGCGCTTCGACCCGCCCAGCACCTTGATGCACTGAACGCGGCGCGCGCCCGAATTGTCAGCGACGTCGAGATTTGTCTCCATCTGGATCATCGCATCGGTCCTTTCCAACTGCCGCTAGATGAGCGGCCCCTTTCCTTTGTCGAGCCCACGGGCTCTCAATCCGATTTCAAACGCCCTATCGGCCTTCGGTGACGACCGTCCAGCGCTTGTTCTTCGAGATCGGCGCGCTCTCGATGATCTCCACCCGATCGCCGATCTTGAAGGCGTTGTTCTCGTCGTGCGCGTGGTACTTCTTGGTGCGGCGCACGGTCTTCTTCAAAAGCGGATGGGTGTAGCGGCGCTCGACCTCGACAACGATGGTCTTGTTGTTCTTGTCGGATACGACCACGCCCTGCAGTACGCGCTTCGGCATCTCGTCCTACTCCTTCGCTGCGCTCTTTTTCGCAGCGCCCTTTTTGGAAGCGGGCGCGGCGCCGCCGGCCTTCTTGGCGCGCGCAACCGTCAGAAGCCGCGCGATGTCACGGCGCACCGCGCGAACCCGCGAGGTGTTCTCGAGCTGACCGGAAGCCCTCTGGAAGCGCAGGTTGAACTGCTCTTTCTTGAGCTTGTCGACCTCGTCTTCGATCTGGTCGATCGACATGTCCCGCATCGCATCCGCTTTCATCGTAAGACCTCTTCAAGCCCTCATCAGCCGAGCCGCGTCACGATGCGCGTCTTGATCGGGAGCTTGGCCGCGCCAAGCCCCAGCGCCTCGCGCGCGACCTGGTCGGGCACGCCGTCAAGCTCGAACATGATGCGGCCCGGCTTCACGCGCGCGCACCACAATTCCGGCGAGCCCTTGCCCGAGCCCATGCGAACTTCGGCCGGTTTCTTCGTCACCGGCAGGTCCGGGAAAATGCGGATCCACACGCGGCCGGCGCGCTTCATGTGGCGCGTGATCGCGCGCCGCGCTGCCTCGATCTGGCGCGCGGTGACGCGCTCGGGCTCCACCGCCTTCAGGCCATGCGAACCGAAGTTCAGCATCGTGCCGCCCTTGGCGTTGCCATGGATACGGCCCTTGAAGGCCTTGCGGTATTTCGTGCGCTTGGGTTGCAGCATCGTTCCGTTCCTAAGTCTTAAGTAGCCTTCTCGCCGCCTTCGGCAGGTCGCTCGGGCGCGCGCTCACGGCGCTCGCCGCGGTCGCGATCCCGGTCGCCATCACGCCGGCGGCCGCCGCCACCGCTCTCCTGCAGCTCGCCCGCGCGCTTCTCGGACGCCATCGGATCGTGCTCCATGATCTCGCCCTTGAAGATCCAGACCTTGATGCCGATGACGCCGTAGGCGGTCTTCGCGATGCCGTAGCCGAAGTCGATGTCGGCGCGCAGCGTGTGCAGCGGGACGCGGCCCTCGCGATACCACTCCGTGCGCGCGATCTCGGCGCCGCCGAGCCGGCCGGCGACGTTGATGCGGATGCCGAGCGCGCCCAAGCGCAGCGCCGACTGCACCGCGCGCTTCATGGCGCGACGGAAGGCGACGCGGCGCTCGAGCTGCTGGGCGATCGCCTCGGCGACGAGGGTCGCGTCGATTTCCGGCTTGCGGATCTCGACGATGTTGAGGTGCACCTCCGAGTCGGTGAAGCGCGCGAGCTGGCTCCTGAGCTTCTCGATGTCGGCGCCCTTCTTGCCGATCAGCACGCCGGGGCGGGCCGTATGCACGGTGACGCGGCACTTCTTATGCGGGCGCTCGATGACGACCTTGGCGATGCCGGCCTGGCGGCGCTGCTGCATGATGTGGTCGCGCATCTTCATGTCCTGGTGCAGCAGGCGCCCGTACTCGCCACGGCCGGCGAACCAGCGACTGTCCCAGGTGCGGTTGACGCCGACGCGCAGGCCGACGGGGTTGACCTTCTGGCCCATTACTTGGTCTCCTTGCCGGACTTCCCGGCCTTAGCGGTCTTCTTGGCGGCAGCCGGACTCGAAGGCTTGCGCTGCTTCTGCGGCTTGTCGCCCTTCGCTTGGGCGGCAGCTTTGCCGGGCTTGCCACCGGCCTTGACCGTTTCCTCGGTCTTCTTTGCGCGCTTCTTCTTGGAGCCGTCGTCCTCGGTTTGGCGCACGATGATCGTGATCTGCGAGAAGGGCTTAATGATCGAGCTGGCGCGACCGCGGCCGCGCGCTTGGAAGCGCTTCATCACCAGGTTCTTGCCGACCCAAGCCTCCGACACGATGAGATCGTTGACGTCGAGGTTGTGGTTGTTCTCCGCGTTGGCGACGGCCGACATCACGCCCTTGCGCACGTCCTGCGCGATGCGCTTCCTCGAGAACTCGAGATCGGCCAGCGCGTGATCGACCTTCTTGCCGCGGATCAAGCCGGCGACGAGGTTGAGCTTGCGCGGAGAAACCCTCAAGTTCCTCACTACGGCCCGCGCCTCGTTGTCAGGCAGACTGCGCTCGCGTTTCGCCTTGCCCATGTTACTTCGCCTTCACCGCTTTCTTATCGCCGCTGTGCCCGTGGAACGTGCGCGTCGGCGCGAACTCGCCGAACTTGTGGCCGATCATGTCCTCGGTCACCGCCACGGGAATGTGCTTGTGCCCGTTGTGAACGCCGAACGTCAGGCCGACGAACTGCGGCAGGATCGTCGAGCGACGGCTCCACATCTTGATGATCTCGTTGCGGCCCGACGAGCGCACCTTCTCTGCCTTCTTGAGAAGATAGCCGTCGACGAACGGACCCTTCCAAACTGCGCGTGTCATACGTGTCTCCTAGAGCCGCTACTTCTTCTTCGAGCTGCGGCTGCGGATGATGTACTTGTCGGTCGCCTTGTTCTTGCGTGTCTTGTAGCCCTTCGTCGGCTTGCCCCACGGCGTCGCCCAGTGCTTGCCGCCCTTGGTGCGCCCGCCGTTCGGGTGATCGATCGGGTTCATGGCGATTGAGCGCACGGTCGGGCGGTTGCCCTTCCACCGCGTGCGGCCGGCTTTGCCGGTCACGGTGTTGGAGTGGTCGGGGTTGGAGACGGCGCCGATCGTCGCCATGCATTCGGCGCGCACGCGCCGCGTCTCGCCCGAGTTGAGCTTGAGGATCGCCCAACCGGAGTCGCGGCCGACGAGTTGCACGAAGGCGCCGGCCGAACGCGCGAGCTGGCCGCCGCGGCCGGGCTTCAATTCAACGTTATGTACGATGGTGCCGATCGGCATGCCCGACAAGGGCATGGCGTTGCCGGGCTTCACGTCGACCTTCTGGCCTGCGACCACCTGATCCCCGACGCCCAAGCGCTGCGGCGCCAGGATGTAGGCGAGGTCGCCATCCTCGTACTTGACGAGGGCGAGGAAGGCCGTGCGGTTCGGGTCATACTCGAGCCGCTCGATCTTGCCCGGCACGTCGTACTTGCGCCGGCAGAAATCGACGAGGCGGTAGCGCTGCTTATGCCCGCCGCCGATGTGGCGCGTGGTGATGCGCCCATCATTGTTGCGGCCACCCGTCTTGGTCTTGCCCTCGACGAGGGTCTTGATCGGCGGGCCCTTCCACAGCTGGCTGCGATCGACCTGCACCAGTTGGCGCAGGCTGGGTGTTGTTGGACGGAATGTCTTGAGTGCCATCGGTCCGTCTCCTAAAGCCCGGTCGCAAGGTCTATATGGTGACCTTCGACGAGGGTCACGATCGCCTTCTTGGTGTCGCCCTGCAGCGCGCGCTTGCCGCGGAAGGTCTTGAGCTTGCCCTTGCGCACGATCGTGTTGACGGCCTTGACCTTCACCTTGAACAGGCTTTCGACCGCCGACTTGATCTCGACCTTCGTCGCCGTGCGCGCCACGTTGAAGATGACCTGGTTCGCTTCCGAGACCAGCGTCGACTTCTCCGTGATCACCGGCGAGACGATGACGTCGTAGGGGCTGTGCGGCTTCATTGCTTGCCCTCCCCGCGCGCCTTCTGCGCCTTGCCTTCGACTTTGCCCGCAGGCTTGCCGTTGGCCGCGTCCTTGAAGCGCTCCTCGAGAGCGGCGATCGCGGCTTTGGTCAGCACCAGCGTCTTGCGGCGCAGGATGTCGTAGACGTTTATGCCCTGCACCGGGAGCACGTCGATGTTGGGCAGGTTGCGGACGGCGCGCACGAAGCTCGCTTCGAGCTCGGCGCCGTCGATGATGAGCACGTTGCTCCAGGCGAGCTTGGCGAGCTGATCCTTGAGGCCCGAGGTCTTGCCGTCCTTGGAGGCGGCCTTGTCGAGCACCACGATCTCGCCGGCCTGGGCCTTGGCGGAGAGCGCATGCCGCAGCGCGAGCGCGCGCACCTTCTTTGGCAGCTCGATGGCATGGCTGCGCGGCTTGGGCCCGAACGCCTTGCCGCCGCCGCGCCACTGCGGCACCGACTTGTCGCCGTGCCGGGCCTGGCCGGTTCCCTTCTGCTTGTACATCTTCTTGCCCGTGACGTTCACCTCCGAACGGTCCTGGGCGTGGTGGGTGCCTGCCATCCGCTTCAAGAGCTGATAGCGCACCATGCGGTGAATTAGATCGGGGCGCGGCTTCAGGCCGAAGATCGCATCCGCGAGCTCGACCGTGCCGGCTTTGGAGGCCTCGAGCGTGGTGACGTCGGCTTTCATCACGCTGTCTCCTTAGGCTCGGTCGATTGCGCGCCGCTGCGCGCCTTGAAGGCACCGGGACGCGGGGCATCCTTGGGCGGGTTCTTCAAGACCGCGTCGCGCACGAGCACCCAGCCGCCCTTGGAGCCGGGGACCGCGCCGCGGATCATGAGCAGGCCGCGCGCAGGGTCCGTCTTCACGACGACGAGGTTCTGCGTCGTCACGCGCTCGGCGCCCATGTGGCCCGCCATCTTCTTGCCCTTGAACACCTTGCCGGGGTCCTGGCGCTGGCCGGTCGAGCCGTGGCTGCGATGGCTGAGGGAGACGCCGTGGGTGGCGCGCAGGCCGCCGAAGTTCCAGCGCTTCATCGCACCGGCAAATCCCTTGCCCTGGCTCGAGCCGGTCACGTCGACGAACTGCCCGGCGATGAAGTGGTCGGCGGTGATCTCGGCCCCGACCTCGATTAGGTTCTCGGGGGTGACCCTGAACTCCACCAGCTTGCGCTTGGGCTCGACCTTGGCGACGGCGAAGTTCTGCCGTTCGGCCTTGGTGAGGCGCGAGGGCTTGCGCGTGCCGGCGCCGAGCTGCAGCGCGGTATAGCCGTTCTTGTCATTGGTGCGGTGGCCCACGACCTGACAATTGTCGAGCTTCAGCACGGTCACCGGGATGTGCTCTCCGGCCTCCGTGAAGATGCGGGTCATGCCCACCTTCTGTGCAATTACCCCGGAACGCATGAGAAGCATTCCTTCCTTTTCGTTCTGGGCCGCAAGGGCCCGTAAAATCCTTAGAGCTTGATCTCGACGTCGACGCCCGCGGCAAGGTCGAGCTTCATCAAAGCATCGACCGTTTGCGGCGTGGGATCGACGATGTCCAAAAGGCGCTTGTGAGTGCGCATCTCGAACTGATCGCGGCTCTTCTTGTCGATGTGCGGCGACCGGTTGACGGTGAAGCGCTCGATCCGCGTCGGCAACGGGATCGGTCCCCGCACCTCCGCACCCGTGCGCTTGGCCGTGTTGACGATCTCCCGCGTCGAGGCATCGAGAATTCGATGATCGAATGCCTTGAGACGGATGCGAATGTTTTGGCCGTTCATGTCCCGCACTCTTCCAAAAGAAGAAGCGCCCGAACCGGGGCGCTCTCCTCCTTGCCCTTACTCAGTGATCTTGGCGACGACACCGGCACCGACGGTACGACCGCCCTCACGGATGGCGAAGCGCAGCTTCTCCTCCATGGCGATCGGCGTGATGAGCTCGACGTCCATCGTCACGTTGTCGCCCGGCATGACCATTTCCGTGCCGGCGGGCAGCGTGCAGACGCCGGTCACGTCGGTCGTGCGAAAATAGAACTGCGGACGGTAGTTGGTGAAGAACGGCGTGTGGCGCCCGCCTTCCTCCTTGGTGAGGATGTAGGCTTCCGCCTTGAACTTCTTGTGCGGCTTCACGGAGCCAGGCTTGCACAGCACCTGGCCGCGCTCCACCGCCTCCTTGTCGATGCCGCGCAGCAGGCAGCCGACGTTATCGCCCGCCTGGCCCTGGTCGAGGAGCTTGCGGAACATCTCGACGCCGGTGACGGTCGACTTCTGCGTATCGCGGATACCGACGATCTCGACTTCCTCGCCGACCTTCACGACGCCGCGCTCGATGCGGCCGGTGACGACGGTGCCGCGGCCGGAGATCGAGAACACGTCCTCAATCGGCATCAGGAACGGCATGTCGATCGGACGCTCCGGCTGCGGTATAGCCTCGTCGACCGCCTTCATTAGCTCGAGAATGGCGTTCCTGCCTAGCTCGGGGTTCCTATCCTCGAGCGCGCATAGCGCGGAGCCGCGGACGATCGGGATCTTGTCGCCGGGGAACTTGTAGGAGGACAGCAGCTCGCGCACCTCCATCTCGACGAGCTCGATGAGCTCGGGATCGTCGACCATGTCGACCTTGTTGAGGAAGACGACCAGCGCCGGCACGCCAACCTGGCGGGCAAGGAGGATGTGCTCGCGCGTCTGCGGCATGGGGCCGTCGGCGGCGGAGACGACGAGGATGGCGCCGTCCATCTGCGCCGCCCCCGTGATCATGTTCTTCACGTAGTCGGCGTGGCCAGGGCAATCGACGTGCGCGTAGTGGCGCTTATCCGTCTCGTACTCGACGTGCGCGGTCGAGATGGTGATGCCGCGCTCGCGCTCCTCGGGAGCCTTATCGATCTGGTCATAGGCCGTGTACTGCGCCTTGCCCGACTCGGCGAGGATCTTCGTGATCGCGGCCGTCAGCGACGTCTTGCCGTGATCGACGTGGCCGATCGTCCCGATGTTGCAGTGCGGCTTAGTCCGCTCGAATTTTGCCTTGGCCATCGTTGGCTCTCCACTTAGCTAACAAGTCATCTCTTCTCGTGCGGCGCCCCGTGGGCTGCCCGCGGCTCATCATCATCAGGCGTATTTGGCTTTGACCTCGTCGGCCACGTTGCGTGGCACGTCCGCGTAGTGCCCGAACTGCATGGTGTAGGACGCGCGCCCCTGGCTCATGGAGCGCAACTGGCTCACGTAGCCGAACATGTTGGCGAGCGGCACGAAGGCGCGGATCACAATGGCGTTGCCGCGCATCTCCTGGCTGCGGATCTGGCCGCGGCGGCTGTTGATGTCGCCGATGACGTTGCCGACGAAGTCCTCCGGCGTCACCACCTCGACGTCCATGATCGGCTCCAAGAGCTTCACGCCGGCCTTGTCGCAGCCTTCCCTCATGGCCGAGCGGGCGGCGATCTCGAAGGCGATCGCGGAGCTATCCACCTCGTGGAAGGCGCCATCCCAAAGCGTCACCTTGGTGTCGACCATCGGAAAGCCGATGAGCACGCCGCTGTCCCACACCGAGTTGATGCCCTTCTCGACGCCGGGAATGTATTCCCTCGGCACGGTGCCGCCGACGATCTCGGACTCGAACTCGTTGCCCTTGCCGGTCGCGTTCGGTTCGAGACGCAGCTTAACGCGCGCGAACTGGCCGGTGCCGCCGGTCTGCTTCTTGTGCGTGTAGTCGACCTCGGTCGGCTTCACGAGCGTTTCGCGGTAGGCGACCTGCGGCGCGCCAACGTTGGCTTCCACGCCGTAGGTGCGCTTCAGGATATCGACCTTGATGTCGAGATGCAGCTCGCCCATACCCTTGAGGATCGTTTCGCCCGACTCCTGATCGACGGACACCCGGAACGAAGGATCCTCGAGCGCCATCGTCGACAGCGCCATGGACATCTTCTCCTGGTCGGCCTTGGTCTTCGGCTCGATCTTCATCTCGATGACGGGGTTGGGGAACTCCATCTTCTCGAGCAGCACAGGCTTCTGCGGATCGCACAGCGTCTCGCCCGTGCGTGTGTCTTTGAGGCCGGACAGCGCGACGATGTCACCGGCGTAGGCTTCCTTGATCTCCTCGCGGTCGGCGGCGTGCATGAGGTACATGCGCCCCACCCGCTCCTTCTTGTCGCGCGTGGTGTTGGCGAGCGCCATGCCGCTCGTAATCTTGCCCGAGTAGACGCGGCAGAAGGTGATGGAGCCGACGTGCTCGAAGCTCATGATCTTGAACGCGAGCAGCGAAAGCGGATCCTCGTCGGTGGGCTTGCGCAGGATCGGCTCGCCGGTCTTGGGATCGATACCCTTGAACGCCTCGCGATCATGCGGCGAGGGGAGGAAGTCGACGACGGCGTCGAGCAGCGGTTGCACGCCCTTGTTCTTGAAGGCGGAGCCGCACATCATCGGGTAGAAGGCGGCTTTGACCGTGCCTTTGCGGATGAGGCGGCGCAGCGTGTCGGCGTCGGGCTCCTTGCCCTCGAGGTAGGCCTCCATGGCCGCATCGTCCATCTCGACGGCGGCCTCGATCATGGCGGCGCGATACTCGGCGGCGCGCTCTTTGAGGTCGGCGGGGATCTCCTTGACCACCATCTTGGCGTCCTTGGAGTCGCCTTCCCAGACGATCGCCTTCATTTCAATGAGGTCGATGACGCCCGTGAAGTTGCTCTCGGCCCCGATCGGGAGTTGGATCGGCACCGGGCGCGCGCCGAGCTTGGACTTGATGTCGGCGACGCACATGTAGAAGTCGGCGCCGGTCTTATCCATCTTGTTGGCGAAGATGATGCGCGGCACGCCGTACTTGTCGCCCTGACGCCAGACGGTCTCGGTCTGCGGCTCGACGCCCTGGTTGGAATCGAGCACGCACACGGCGCCGTCGAGCACGCGCAGCGAGCGCTCGACCTCGATCGTAAAGTCGACGTGGCCCGGCGTGTCGATGATGTTCAGCCGGCGCATGCGGCCCTCGCGGCCCTTCCAGAAGCAGGTGGTCGCGGCCGACGTAATCGTGATGCCGCGCTCGGCTTCCTGTTCCATGAAATCCATGGTGGCGGCGCCGTCGTGCACTTCACCGATCTTGTAGGACTTGCCGGTGTAATAAAGGATGCGCTCGGTCGTCGTCGTCTTGCCCGCGTCGATGTGGGCCATGATGCCGAAGTTGCGGTAGTCCTTGATGTCGTATTCGCGGGCCATGCGTCAGCGCTCCGAAGATCCGGTCACCAGCGGTAATGGGAGAAGGCGCGGTTCGCCTCTGCCATCTTGTGTGTGTCTTCCCGCTTCTTGACCGCGGTGCCCCGGTTGTTGGCCGCATCCAAAAGCTCGCCGGACAGCCGATCGACCATGGTGTTCTCGTTGCGGCTGCGGGCGGCCGTGATGATCCAGCGGATGGCCAGCGCCTGGCGCCGCTCATTGCGCACCTCGACCGGCACCTGGTAGGTGGCGCCGCCGACGCGCCGCGAGCGCACTTCGACCGCGGGCATCACGTTGTCGAGCGCCTGATGGAAGAGCTGCACGGGGCTCGCCTTGCCCTTCTGCTCCATGCGGTCGAAGGCGCCATACACGATGCTCTCGGCGACCGACTTCTTGCCCTCCTTCATCACCGCGTTCATGAACTTGGTGATGACGACCTCTCCGAACTTGGGGTCCGGATTGACGACGCGCTTGTCGGCCTTGTGACGACGGGACATCTCTTCTTTGTCCTTCGCTTCGATCTCTCAATACATAGGGGCCGCAATCCCGGCCCCTGGACCCCGCCTCTCGGCGGGGATGACCGCCTTCCTGCAGGCGGTCACTTCGGACGTTTTGCTCCGTACTTGGAGCGGCGCTGCCTGCGGTCGGCGACGCCTTGGGTGTCGAGAACGCCGCGCACGATATGGTAGCGGACACCGGGAAGGTCTTTGACGCGGCCGCCGCGAATGAGCACGACCGAGTGCTCCTGCAGGTTATGGCCTTCGCCGGGGATGTAGCCGATGACCTCGAAGCCGTTGGTCAGGCGGATCTTGGCGACCTTGCGCAGCGCCGAGTTGGGCTTCTTCGGTGTCGTTGTATAGACGCGCGTGCACACGCCGCGCTTCTGCGGGCAGCCTTCCATGTGCCGCGACTTCTCGCGGTAGCTCTTCTGGCCCCGGGGCTTCCGGATCAACTGTTGTATCGTCGGCATGCGCCTCGTCCGTCCACCTTTGCCGGCTTCGCGCGCGTGCGCCAAACCGAACCTGCCGAGCCACGCTTCTCGAGAAGCGCGCCCAACACGAAAAAACCAGAGGATCATGCGCCCCCGCTCGAGGCCGCAGATCGTGGTCCGAATTTGTCCTCTGCTTTGCGACGGCAGCGTTTAGGCCAAGGCACCTAAGGGGTGCAAAATTGGTCTACCACCTACCGTGAGAGTGCGAGACCTATATACAGGGTGCCGAATCCGGTCAACACCCGCGCACGCGGCCCGGCGATAATTTTTCCGGGGCGCTCAAATGCCCCGCGTCTCCTGCCCCCAACGTCGCCGGAATGCCGGAAACTCCGGCCTTTCGAGACCGCGTGCGGCCGCTTCACCGGCCGCACGCGCATCTTCTGATAGCGAACACCGTTACTCGACGGCCTCCTCGGTCGTGCGCCGGCGGCGCCGAACGGGGGCAGCGCTCGGACCTGCGAGCGCCTTCTCGGCATCGACCTTCGCCTGCTCGCGTGCGATGAGCTCGTCGCGCTTGGACGCAATCTTGCGCAGGCGCCGCAGGGCTCCGCCCGTGCCGGCCGGGATGAGGCGGCCGACGATCACGTTCTCTTTCAGGCCTTCGAGCGTGTCGATCTTGCCGTTGACAGCCGCGTCCGTCAGCACCCTCGTCGTCTCTTGGAACGAGGCTGCCGAGATGAACGAGCGCGTCTGCAGCGACGCTTTCGTGATGCCGAGCAGCACCGGATTGGCGGCCGCTGGCTTCTTCCCGGCCTTCTCGATCTCAGTGTTCTTCTCCTCGAGCTCAATGCGGTCGAGCTGCTCGCCCTTGATGAGGTCGGTCTCGCCCGGGTCTGTCACCTCCACCTTCTGCAGCATCTGCCGGACGATGACCTCGATGTGCTTGTCGTTGATGGTCACGCCCTGCAGTCGATAGACGTCCTGGATCTCGTTGATGAGATAATTGGCGAGCTCCTCGACGCCCTTGATGGCGAGAATGTCGTGCGGCGCGGGATGGCCGTCGTAGACGAAGTCGCCCCGCTCCACGCGGTCACCGTGTTGCACCGCCAAGCTCTTGCCGCGCGGGATCAGGTACTCGACCGGCTCCACGTTGGCGTCGTCGGGCTTGATGGAGATGCGCTGCTTGTTCTTGTAGTCTTTGCCGAACTCGATCGTTCCGGAGATTTCCGCGATGATCGCATGGTCCTTGGGACGCCGGGCCTCGAACAGCTCGGCGACCCGCGGCAGACCGCCGGTGATGTCGCCCGAGCGCGCAGACGACATGGGGATGCGGGCCAGCACGTCGCCGGCCTTCACGTCTGCACCGGGTTCCACCGACAGGATCGCTTCCACCGGGAGCAGATAACGCGCATCACCGCCGCGCGCGACCTTGATGGGCTTGCCCTTGCCGTCCTTGACGACGATCGCGGGCTTCAGGTCGGCCGAGCGCGGGGAAGCGCGCCAGTCAACGATGACGCGGTTGGTCGTGCCCTTCATCTCGTCGGTCTGCTCGCGCACCGAGGCGCCTTCGATCAAGTCCTCGAAGTCCACCTTGCCGGATGCTTCCGTGAGGATCGGCCGGGTGTAGGGATCCCACTGGGCAAGCTTGGTGCCGCGCTTTACCGCGTCGCCCTCGTCCACGTGGACGCGGGCGCCGTACGGCACCTTGTGGCTCGCCAGCTCCTTGCCGCTCTGGTCGACGATGACGATCGACATGGTGCGGGTCATGGAGATGACACGCCCCTGGCTGTCCTTCACCACGGCGCGGTTCTTGATCTTCACCTTGCCGTTGAAGTTCGACTCGATGAACGACTGGTCGACGACGTTCGCCGTGCCGCCGATGTGGAAGGTGCGCATTGTGAGCTGCGTGCCCGGCTCGCCGATCGACTGAGCGGCGATGACGCCCACCGCCTCACCGATGTTGACCGGCGTGCCGCGCGCGAGATCGCGCCCGTAGCACTTGGCGCAGACGCCGGTGACGGTATCGCACGTCAGCACCGAGCGGATGCGAACCTCCTGCACCTGCGCCTTCTCGATCGCCTCGGCGTGGCGCTCCTCGATAAGCTCGCCGTTCTTCACGAGAACCGACTTGCGGTTGTTCGGATCGACGATGTCCTCGGCCGCCGTGCGGCCAAGCACGCGGGCCGCAAGCGACACGATGACCTGTCCGGCGTCGACCACGGCCTGCACCTTGATGCCGCCCACGGTGCCGCAGTCCTCCTCGGTGATGATGGAGTCCTGCGCCACGTCGACGAGACGCCGCGTCAGGTAGCCCGAGTTCGCGGTCTTCAAGGCGGTGTCGGCGAGGCCCTTGCGGGCGCCGTGTGTCGAATTGAAGTACTCGAGCACCGACAGGCCCTCCTTGAAGTTGGAGATGATCGGCGTCTCGATGATCTCGCCCGAGGGCTTGGTCATGAGGCCGCGCATGCCGGCGAGCTGCTTCATCTGGGCGGGCGAGCCGCGCGCGCCCGAGTGGCTCATCATGTAGATGGAGTTCACGGGCTTCTCGCGGCCGCCCTTCTCCTTCTGCACCGCCGAGATGCGCTCCATCATCTCCTTGGCGATCTGGTCGGTGCACTTCGACCAGGCGTCGACCACCTTGTTGTACTTCTCGAGCTGGGTGATGAGGCCGTCGTTGTACTGCTGCTCGAACTCGCGCACCATCTCGGTCGTCTGCGCGACGATCTTGGCCTTGGAGTCCGGGATCTGCATGTCGTCCTTGCCGAAGGAGATGCCAGCCTTGAAGGCGTGGTGGAACCCGAGCGCCATGATCTTGTCGCAGAAGATCACCGTCTCCTTCTGACCGCAGTTGCGGTAGACGGCATCGATGAGACCGGAGATGGCCTTCTTGGTCAGCAGCTGATTGACGAGCGACGGCTTGATGCCGGTGCGCTGCGGCAGGAGCTCGGCGAGGATCATGCGGCCCGGCGTCGTCTCCAGCACCTCGACCGTCGGGATGCCGTTGTCGTCGAGGGTCGTGAAGCGCCCCTTCACCTTGGCGTGCAGGCTGACAACGCCCGCGTCAAGCGCGTGGCGCACCTCGGCGACCGAGCCGAAGATCATGCCTTCGCCCGGCTCCTTCTCGCGCACGATCGACAGGTAGTAGAGGCCGAGCACGATATCCTGGCTCGGCACGATGATGGGCGAGCCGTTGGCGGGGTGCAGGATGTTGTTGGTCGACATCATCAGCACGCGCGCCTCGAGCTGGGCTTCCAGCGACAGCGGCACGTGCACGGCCATCTGGTCGCCGTCGAAGTCGGCGTTGAAGGCCGCGCAGACGAGCGGATGCAGCTGAATGGCCTTGCCCTCGATGAGGGTCGGCTCGAACGCCTGGATGCCGAGGCGGTGCAGCGTCGGCGCGCGGTTCAGCAGCACGGGATGCTCGCGGATGACCTCATCGAGGATGTCCCAAACCTCCGGCTTCTCCTTCTCGACGAGCTTCTTCGCCTGCTTGACGGTCGCCGCCTGCCCCTGCGCCTGCAGCCGCGCGTAGATGAACGGTTTGAACAGCTCGAGCGCCATCTTCTTCGGCAGCCCGCACTGATGCAGCTTGAGCTCGGGGCCGACGACGATCACCGAGCGGCCGGAGTAGTCGACGCGCTTGCCGAGCAGGTTCTGGCGGAAGCGGCCCTGCTTGCCCTTCAGCATGTCGGCGAGCGACTTCAGAGGCCGCTTGTTGGCGCCCGTGATCACGCGCCCGCGGCGCCCGTTGTCGAACAGCGCATCCACCGCCTCCTGCAACATCCGCTTCTCGTTACGGATGATGATGTCGGGAGCGCGCAGCTCCATGAGCCGCTTCAGGCGGTTGTTGCGGTTGATGACGCGGCGGTAGAGGTCGTTCAAGTCCGACGTCGCGAAGCGGCCGCCGTCGAGGGGAACGAGCGGGCGCAGCTCGGGCGGGATCACCGGCACGACCGTGAGGATCATCCACTCGGGCCGGTTGCCGGACTCGAGGAACGCCTCGATGACCTTCAAGCGCTTGCCGAGCTTCTTCGGCTTCAGGTCGGTCGTCGCCTCGGCGATCTCCTGGCGCAGCTCGTCGCGGATCTTCGGCAGATCCATGGCCGACAGCATGTCGCGGATCGCCTCCGCGCCGATGCCGGCGGTGAAGCTGTCGGGGCCGTGCTCGTCGAGCGCGCGATTATACTCCTCCTCCGTGAGCAGCTGCTTCTCGCGGAACGCCGTGATGCCGGGCTCGATGACGATATACTGCTCGAAATAGAGCACGCGCTCGAGGTCCTTCAGCGGCATGTCGAGCAAGAGACCGATGCGCGAAGGCAGCGACTTCAGGAACCAGATGTGCGCGACGGGCGCCGCGAGCTCAATGTGGCCCATGCGCTCGCGGCGCACCTTGGCGAGCGTCACCTCGACGCCGCACTTCTCGCAGATGAGGCCCTTGTACTTCATGCGCTTGTACTTGCCGCACAAGCACTCGTAGTCCTTGATCGGTCCGAAGATGCGCGCGCAGAACAAGCCGTCGCGCTCGGGCTTGAACGTGCGGTAGTTGATCGTCTCGGGCTTCTTGATCTCGCCGAACGACCACGACAGTATGTCGTCCGGGCTCGCAATCGAGATCTTGATCTGGTCGAACGTAGGGATAGGAGCTTGCGTCTTGAACAGGTTGGTGATCTCGTTCATCCAGTCTCTCCATTCGGGGCGTGGCCGCCGCCCCGTATCAAGCAGGCAAGGACCGAGAGCCGATCCTCGCTAAGGCGGGCTCTCGCTCGATCGAGCCCTTGATCCGTAGGTCGCGCGCCGCTCGGCGCGCCGTAGCACCCGGGACCACGCTGATCCCGGGCTCTTTTCTCAAACCGTCATTCGGCTGCCGGCGGAAGCTGCGGCTGCGGCTCCTGTTTTGCGGGTTCTGCCGGGGCGGGAATTGCTGCGACATTCGAGGTCTCGAGCTCGACGTTCAAGCCCAGCGCCCGCATTTCCTTGACGAGCACGTTGAAGCTCTCCGGCACGCCCGCCTCGAAGCTGTCGTCGCCGCGCACGATCGCCTCGTAGACCTTGGTGCGGCCCGCGACGTCGTCCGACTTGACCGTCAGCATCTCCTGCAGCGTGTAGGCAGCGCCGTAGGCCTCGAGTGCCCAGACCTCCATTTCGCCGAAGCGCTGGCCGCCAAACTGCGCCTTGCCGCCCAACGGCTGCTGGGTGACGAGGCTGTAGGGGCCGATCGAGCGCGCGTGGATCTTGTCGTCGACGAGGTGGTGCAGCTTAAGAAGGTACTTGTAGCCGACGGTCACCTTGCGATCGAACGGCTCGCCCGTGCGCCCGTCGAACAGCGTGACCTGGCCCGAGGTATCGAAGCCGGCCGATATCAGCAGCTCGACGATGTCGGGCTCGCGCGCGCCGTCGAACACGGGTGTCGCGACAGGCACACCGCCCTTCAACTGGTCGGCGATCTGCGCCAGCTCATCGTCCTTGGTCGAGGCTTTGATCTCGTCCTTGCCGTAGATCGACTGCATCACCTCACGCAGCTGCTTGGACTGTCCGCTCTCGTGGAACTTCTGCAGCGCCTCGTCGATGATGCGGCCAAGACCGCGGCACGCCCAGCCGAGATGCGTCTCCAGGATCTGGCCGACGTTCATGCGGCTCGGCACGCCGAGCGGGTTCAGCACCACGTCGACGTGCGTGCCGTCCTCGAGGAACGGCATGTCCTCGCACGGCACGATCATCGACACGACGCCCTTGTTGCCGTGGCGGCCGGCCATCTTGTCGCCGGGCTGGATCTTGCGCTTTACGGCGACGAAGACCTTGACCATCTTCATGACGCCGGGCGGCAGCTCATCGCCCCGCTGCAGCTTGTCGACCTTGTCGACGAAGCGGCGCTCGAGGCTCTTCTTGGCGTCCTCGTACTGCTTGTTGATGGCTTCGATCTCGGCCTGCGCCTTCTCATCCTTGAGGCCGAACTCCCACCACTGGCTGCGCGGGATCTCGTCGAGAACCTCGCCCGAGATCTGCGTGCCTTTGGGTGCCTGCTTCGGTCCCTTGGCGACCTCCTTGCCGATCAGCGCCTCTTTCAGGCGCGCATAGACGTTGCGGTCGAGGATCTGCATCTCGTCGTCGCGGTCTTTCGCCAGGCGCTCGATCTCCTCGCGCTCGATCGCCATGGCGCGCTCGTCCTTCTCGACGCCATGCCGATTGAAGACGCGCACCTCGACGACCGTGCCCGACACGCCGGGCGGCAGCCGCAGCGAGGTGTCGCGCACGTCAGATGCCTTCTCGCCGAAGATGGCGCGCAAGAGTTTCTCTTCCGGCGTCATCGGGCTTTCGCCCTTGGGCGTGATCTTGCCGACGAGAATGTCGCCGGGGTTCACTTCCGCGCCGATGTAGACGATGCCGGCCTCGTCGAGGTTTTTCAGCGCCTCTTCGGAGACGTTGGGGATGTCGCGCGTGATCTCCTCAGGCCCGAGCTTGGTGTCGCGGGCCATCACCTCGAACTCCTCGATGTGGATCGAGGTGAAGACGTCGTCCGACACGACGCGCTCGGAGAGGAGGATGGAGTCCTCGAAATTATAGCCCATCCACGGCATGAACGCGACGAGCACGTTCTTGCCGAGCGCCAGATCGCCCAGATCGGTCGAAGGACCGTCGGCGATGATCTCACCTGCCTCAATTGCATCGCCCACGTGCACCAGCGGCCGCTGGTTGATGCATGTGTTCTGGTTGGAGCGCTGGAACTTGCGCAGCCGGTAGATATCGACGCCCGGCTTCGAGGGGTCGGTCTCTTCCGTCGCGCGGATGACGATTCGGGTCGCGTCGACCTGATCGACGACGCCGGTGCGGCGCGCGGCGATCGCGGCGCCGGAATCGCGCGCCACGACCTCCTCCATGCCGGTCCCTACGAGCGGCGCCTCGGCCTTGATGAGCGGCACCGCCTGACGCTGCATGTTCGAGCCCATCAGCGCGCGGTTGGCGTCATCGTTCTCGAGGAACGGGATGAGCGCCGCGGCCACGGAGACGAGCTGCTTCGGCGACACGTCGATGTAGTCGACCTTGTCGGGCGACACGAGCACGACGTCGCCGGAGAAGCGGCAGGTGATGAGATCACCCGTCAGCCTGCCCTTGGCATCGATCTCAGCGTTGGCCTGGGCGACGTGGTGGCGCATCTCCTCCATGGCGGAGAGATACACGACCTGGTCGGTCAGCTTACTGTGCACGACCTTGCGGTACGGGCTCTCGATGAAGCCGTACTTGTTGACGCGCGCGAACGTAGCGAGCGAATTGATGAGGCCGATGTTGGGGCCTTCCGGCGTCTCGATGGGGCAGATGCGGCCGTAGTGCGTCGGGTGCACGTCGCGCACCTCGAAGCCGGCGCGCTCGCGCGTCAAGCCGCCCGGACCCAGCGCCGAGAGACGCCGCTTGTGCGTGATCTCGGAGAGCGGGTTCGTTTGGTCCATGAACTGCGAGAGCTGCGAGGAGCCGAAGAACTCGCGCACCGCCGCCGCCGCCGGCTTGGCGTTGATCAGGTCCTGCGGCATCACCGTGTCGATGTCGACGGAGCTCATGCGCTCCTTGATGGCGCGCTCCATGCGGAGCAAGCCGACGCGGTACTGGTTCTCC
>Ga0187819_10000254_pt1 | contig 25777 bp, 26 predicted proteins | sample NC_wetland_sal_i_15_FD_132411 | JGI IMG/M metagenome (GOLD analysis project Ga0187819, IMG submission 132411) | Wetland sediment microbial communities from Neuse River Estuary, North Carolina, USA - SO4_4 | ecosystem: Environmental > Aquatic > Freshwater > Wetlands > Sediment | place: USA...
CCTCCGGGCTCCTTCCGCGGCTCCCGAAGCTGGTTCTCTCTCCTTGCTCATACACACCTCCTCGTGATCTCTGATTCATCTTCATCACAATTCGGTGTCCAAGAAAATCCTAGGGCGCGGGAAAATAAGGGTTTTTGAACAGTCGAGCAATTCCCCGTCTTCGGATTTCTCTGCCGGGTGTACTTTTAGCGCACCTCGGGCAAACAATGGCGATTTTCTACTTCGGCGCGACGACCAGCCTTTATCTGGCACCGGATCGCGAGAAGGCGCGGCGAGCTTCGAAGACTGCGTTCGAGGGTAGCTACGACAAAAGCGGCGAACCCTTCGAGGGCTTGAATACTTTTCCGGTCGTCGATTGCTCGATTTTCGCTCCATCGGCGCCCAGTAACGTGACGGCGATCAAGCACTTATCTGAGGATCGGTTGTGCCAGGCGTGGCGAGTTCCGTTCTGAATCACGCAATCACCTGTTTTGAGAAGTACGTCAGCTCCATCATCCAATTCGAGATACACCTCGCCAGAGACAACAACGTCGAAGTCTAGGTGTCGGTCGTGTGCATGCCCGGATGGTCCTCTTGTTCTTTTGTCTCAACCGGCTGGTTCAACTCGGTTCCAAAAGTCGGTGAATTCACGCGTGTCGAAAAAAGCGATCGCTTCGACCGCTTTCCCATCCTTTAAATCAGAGCGGGTGAAAGGGCCAATTCTCGAATTCCCAGATTTCACCGCGATCTAGTCAGTTTACGAAAAGATGTAACTAACTTCCATTCTAGCGCGACCAAAGCAATATAGCAGATTGCGATAACGCTTCGTAGCCGAATCAGAATCGGAACGGGAGACAGGGCCAACTCTCGGTAATAGATCAGCGAGTATTTCGGACTTTCAGCTCGGAGTTGAGCCGTCTTGCTCGTGATGCTCTCGCTGCCGGAGTCATAATAGATTCGTAGTGGTTCATTGACAAAGCGCGTAGCATACTTACGACGTATGCGATTCCAGATAAGGCCCGCAGGAACATATTTTTCCCCCTCGGGGAAAGGGAATTCGCGGAGGACTTCCGTCTTATTAATACCCCACCCTTCGGCGGCGGGTCTAAGACGAAGCTGATCTGCAAGAGTGAAAGCATCCACGCAATCCGCGGGGTAGGGATCGCCAACGATTGAACCGTCAGGTCGACAGCATAGGCAGGAAACATTGGCAAATCTAGAAGGGTCAGGGATTTGCCGCCAATGATAATCGAAACGTTCGAGCGCGGTCGGAATGCAGCGATCATCGGAATCGAGAATGAGAACAAATTCCCCTTTGGCGAGCCGCACACCGATATTATATGCGGAGAACAGTCCGCTATTAGATTGCCATATATAGTTGATGGGGAAAAATGGCTTCCATGATGCCACCAACTCCTTTGTTCCGTCCGTACTGCGATCGTCAACAATGACCCACTCGAAGTCGCGGAAAGTTTGAGCGGAGAGACTCTCGTATACTCTCCCAAGTGTATGGGCGCGGTTGTATGTTGGCGTGAGTACTGTGAATCTCATTCAAAACCTAGTTGATTTGTTCCATTGGCGAACAGAATCGCAACCGAACAGCAGCCCATCTTAGTTTCCAGTTCTTCAATCTTATAATCTAGCTTTATAAATTGAACAGAAAATTGAATTCTTCACGGCAAGAAGATTCTAACACTTCTTGGAAGCTCGATTCCGCCCACACCGGCGTTGTGGGTGCGACCGGCGTCTCCCCCCAGGTCGGTCGCGCGGCGGTGCTCGCCGCAAACTCTTCTGGCGTCGGATATCCCAGACTGCTGTGCGGCCGCACCGTGTTGTAATCCACCCGCCAGTTTTCGATGATTTGCCGCGCATCATTCAGGCTCACGAACCAGTTCTGGTTCAAACATTCGTCTCGGAACTTCCCGTTGAAGCTTTCGACGAAGGCATTCTGCACCGGCTTGCCCGGTTCGATGAAGTGCAGCGCCACGCCGTGCGCGTAGGCCCACTGGTCCAGCGCCCGGCTGATGAACTCTGAACTCTGGCCCATTGTCCACTTGAATCGCTTCCGGCCACTCCCCGCACTTGCTGGACCTCGTCCAGCATCCGCACCACGCACAACCCTGCAGTGAAGTGTCCACTTCGATCCGTGGCGCCTCACGAATGAACCCGTCCATCAAGTTCAGCGTGCGGAATTATGATCCAGCCAGGGGCCTGCCACGGATACCCGCGTGCGTGCAAATACCAGACGAAGTAAGTGGAGAGGGCCGCGCTCCAGACGATAAGCGGCAATGTCGGTACTGAACGCAGAAACGGTACAAGCCAGAGCACGCACCAGGAACATACGACCAGTGCGCACGCCAGTGACACCGCCATGGGCACGGCCACGCGCTCCGAGGCTGGGAATCAAGCAGCGGGAGTGCTCATTCGGCAAAGTAGCGTTGCATACCGGTCGCCGAAACCCCAACCTCCTGCGGAACCGGAGATAGCTTCGTCCTGCGCGCGGCCCAGCAATAGTAGGCCAGCCAAAGGTAGACGGGACCGTATTCGAGCGACAACATCAGCAGAGAATTCTTCAGCGGTTCTCCTGCTCCGTAAACGATTGCAGGAGTGTAGGCCAAGATGCTGGTCACGGTCATAAGCAGCCATGCGGCGCTTGGGTAAAAACACAAGAACGGGATTGACCAAGTGAAATACCACGGATAGGCAGTCGGCGACAGCAAAAGCACTCCTCCCGTGAGAACGAGACTCGACCACAGCGGCGCCGCCCGTCTTTTCGCCAAGTAGCCAATCGCAGCTAACAGCATCAGGGCCGCGATCAGTTCGGCACCGGCCCTCGACCGCGCAACAAAACGCAGCAGATGGAAGAGGCTGCCGTTGTTGACCCAATCTCGTGCGTAGTTCCTCGCGCCATCCAATAGATGCAAGCCGGCGCCGAAAAATGGAAGATAAAATGCGAAAACCAGGAATGCGAATAGACCTACATGAGAGAGTCGCACGCGTTTTAGGAAGGTAGGCAAGAGCAAGACCGGGAAGAACTTGGATAGGAACGACAGCGCAAGCGCAGCCGTCGAGAGCGCCGGGCGATTCGTCAAAAGGAAAAAGAGCGCCGCTAAGAATGTGACGATGGCGAGCGAATCAAAATGACCGGACATCGCAAACGAAATGAGCACCGCGGGGTTCCACGCGTAGGCAAGCACACGATGCAGAGGCTGTTTCATGGCGGCTAGCAGTAGGATCAACAGACCGGCACTCGCTAGATCGAGGATCGTCGAGACGCGTTTGTATCCGGGCACCGTTTCGATCAGCCTGTAGGCCAATTCGCTCAGAGGCGGGTAAATGGTTGGTGTCTCTTCGCCCGGCGGTTCAGGGTGCTCGGGATTTTGCAGCCAATCCAGTTCCGGCGAATTGGGAAATACGATGTATGGATTTAGGTGTGCTCGTTGCGCCCGGCCATCCCATTGGTAGCGATACACATCATCAGAAAGTGTCGAACCGGCCGGCAACAGCGCGACACGAAACAAAACCGCGCCCGCCAGGATAATGAGAAGAGCGGTTGCTCCGAGCCGAAACCTCTCGACCCAAAATACGCCTATCACGTAGAGGATGCCCGCAAGCAGCAGAAGTCCGATGAATTCCGGCATGCGCGCGTCCAAGTCCTGCTGCCGCTCAACCCACCTGAATATACTTGTCAACCCTGCGGCTAGGGCAGCGAGCCCTAGCGTGACAATGCCACGGGGCCAACGAGTCTTAGAGCGTTGGATATAGCCCCGGAACATCGGAACTATCTTCTTCATGGAAATCCTTCATTCGCGGTCCGCACTTGCCCACTCGGAAAGCCATTTAGCCGTTCTTGGTGCTTTCCCTGGTATGCGCTGCAGTTCATCCGCGAGCTGACTCAGATCTGCCGCTACATCGATGTCGTAGAACGGATCGGTCAGATGTACCGAAAGCCCTAGCGCACGGGCGCGCGTCAACAGTGCCTCAAGCGCATTCCCTGTTCCCATCCCATCACTGGTGAATAGACCCGAATGGGACGCCCTCGCACCGACAAGATAATAGCCGCCGTCGTGCGTGGGCCCTACAACCAGGTCGCAGGCTTCAAGTGCGTCGAACGCGGTCTCCAGTACTGATGCTGGCACGTGCGGGCTGTCGCTGTTGAAGGCAATGACCCGCTGGTGGCTAGGAGTTGCAAAGTGCGTGAACACAGAGGCAAGACCCGCGGCGAGGCCTTGACCCGCCTGAGGCACGATGCGCACTGTTTTGGCCACCGCGCACGACAGGTCTTCAACGTCGGACGCAGGGCACATAATCGCAACTTCCACGTGATCGAGTCTCTGCGCCAGGGCTATTGTGTCGTTCAGAAGGCATTGGTATAACTCAGTTACCGCTTGGAGAGAAAGACTCCCAGCCAACCTGGTCTTCACCGAGCCCAGCCTGGGTGCTTTAGCCATGATGACTAGTGTGCGATTCGTTAATGTCATCGAATGGTGTCACCGTTCGTTCGAGGTTCCATAAGCGTTGCCGCGTAGGAATTCACGCCGACCGTGGCATGCTGTTTTTTCGCCGGCGGAAATAGTAGCGCGCGATCCGACTGAGAATGAACCATGTCGCTCCAACGGTGCCTCTGAACGTGCCGCTGATCTTCGATTTCCCGATCCGCGGATGATAGCTTACCGGGACCTCGACGATGCGGAAACCCTGGGTGGCTCCCTTTAGGATTAATTCCACCGCCCATCCGTAAGTGGTCTCTTCAAGTTCAACCTCCCTGAGGGCATCGGCGCGTGCAGCGCGGAATGGACCGAGGTCGCTGATCTTTAGTCCGTAGAGGTTCCTGATCAAGCTGGCCGCAAGCCAATTGCCGAATAGGGCGTGCCAGGGAAGCGCCCCGGGGGTGCGCGGACCCGCGAGACGCGAACCGATGGTGATGTCGGCACGCCCCTCGGCAATCGGAGCGAGGAGAAGCGGAAGCTCAGCAGGCCGATCACTGTAGTCCCCATCCAGAAAGACGACAACATCGGGGGCGCTAGTGTAGGCGAGCCCGGTCAGGCAGGCTTGGCCATAACCGCGACGCGGTTCGGTCATGACACGGGCGCCCATACGTGCAGCAATCTCAGGCGTCCCGTCTGTCGAGTTGTTGTCAACGACGATGACCTCGGTAACATGATCGGCAGGGATATCACATATGACCCGGCCGATAGCCTGCGCCTCATTGCGCGTGGGAATAATAACGGAGACCCGCACTTAACCTCGACTTGGGTCACCACCAGAGTGAAGACGGCCTGCGACGCGCCAAGAACGAATCAACACCCCACGTGCGACCCGCTCCCCCTACGGCCAGCGCAAGCGAGGCCAGGACGGGAACTAGCAGTTCCCATATCCACGCCGTACCCCATTCCGAAACCCACAGGCTGGCGAGGAACGCGCAAGCAACGAGTGCAACCGGACGAGTGAAAAGGCCGAGCACCAGCAGCACTCCAAGCGAAATTTCTGTTACTCCCTGAAGTGGTGCGGCCATAGATGCGTGACTCGCCGCGAGTGCCATAACACTCTTCCATACGGCGGGGGCCTGACCGTTGTCAATGTAATCTTGGATGAGACCCGCGTAGCCTGACGGCTTGTAGAGACCCTTCCCCAAATTCTCGAAGAAGACCCACACGAACATCGCACCAATCGTCAACCGGACCAGCGCGAGCCCGATTCTAGCGTGCGGTTGGTCGCTCGGATGGGGATTTATGTCTCGTGATTCGTTAGAATTTGTCATCATCACTGTCATACCCTTCCATGCGAATTCGGCCGGCGAGGCCGCAAGTTGCCGTGGCCCGTGCGGAGGGCGCTATAATATCCGCGTCGTGCGAATCAAGGCTAATATTGAGCTCGACGCAAATGGCAAGACATTTGCCACCGGCCTGCTGCCCGACTTAATTGCGGCGCTGCGCCGCAGTGGACCCGGGGACCTCCTGGCCATCACTAGCAGCGAAGCAAGTGTGGGTGCCGACCTCGAGGCTTGGTGCCGGTTCACCGGTAGGGCCCTGGTCGAAACAAGTGTCGAGGCGGGCCGCACTCGCTGGGTGATTCGGTGCGGCGCGGCCCCCGCGAATTCTGACGCTTCGCGCCCTGTCGGCTCGCGCCTTTGGCTCTACACGAATTTCGACTGCAACCTTAGGTGCGATTATTGCTGTGTGCGCTCGTCGCCCTCCGCACCACGGCGGGCGCTTGGCCTCGCGCGCGTGCAGCGGATCGCTGGCGAAGCGGCCAAACTCGGAGTGAGAGAAATCTTCGTAACCGGTGGAGAGCCCTTCTTGCTCGTGGACATCGCTGAAATCTTGACTGCGTGCGCCGCTGCGTCGCCAACGACAGTGCTCACCAACGGTATGCTGTTCACGGGGACCCGGCTCGAAGCGCTCCGCTCGCTCCCCCGCGATCGCGTTACGCTGCAGATCAGCCTCGATAGCCCCGCGCCGGAACTCCACGACCGCCATCGCGGGCCGGGCACATGGGCTCGGGCGTGGGGCGGCGTACAGCTCGTTCGCGCCGAGGGTTTTCGGGTACGATTGGCGGCGACCGTGTCCACTGACGCGGAGGTAGAAGAATTCCGTCACTTCCTCGATGCGCAGCAGATCGCCGAAGAGGATCGCGTGATCCGGCGCATCGCGCTGCGCGGCGCCGCAAAGAAAGGCGTCGCCCTCGCGCGCGCAGACTTGGTGCCCGAAGTCACGATCACGGCTGAAGGCGTTTATTGGCACCCGGTGGGGGCTGAGGATGCCGACTTGCTCGTCACCTCCGAGATTTTCCCGCTTGCCGAGTCCTTCGCTGCCGTGCGACGCGCCTTTGATCGGGAACGCCAACATGCGCGTCGGTTGGCCTCCATCTTCAACTGCGCCTGATCTTCGGCGCACTCCTTGTCCTAGTTGTACCTGCAACAAGGGCACCATGGCATCTGCTCGCTTCACCCATTAGCTGACTTCGCAGACGACCGACTGAAAAAACCCTGTCGTCTCGATCCTTGTCGCAACTCCTCATATCCGTCCAAGTGTGGCGACACCCACTGCTTGAGCCCTTCCGCTTCGAGCACGACCCGGTGCGCTGGATTGTCGTAATTCATGCCCAACAGGGCTTCTGCGAACTGACGCTCGACTGCCAGATTCAAACCGGGCCGAGCGGTGAACATACAGTGATTGTATGGCGGTGACGTCCAGATCTCTCTGAGCGCGCCTCCAGGCACCAAGCGCTCGCTCTGCACTGCCTTCCAAAATGGGCTGCCGATCGCGCCGGCATCTGCGCGACCGTCGAGAACTGCACGAACGACTTCGATTTCGCTCGTGCCCGTGTCACCATGCTTACCGACGTCACTATCAAACCGCAACGACCGGTAGTCACGCCCTTCCACGAAATCCTGCTGCTCAAGAAAGTGAACCGGCAATATTGCGGCGTGACCACTGTCACGGCTTCCGAGCGCCAGCGTGCGATTTCTGAGATCGGCAAGAACTGCGACCGGACCTCCCGTGACGGCGACGATTTTAGTGGTCCATGCAACATCGGTGTCACGCATAGCTACGGGCCGACACCGATGGCCGCTCCATTCATCGGCCTGCAGAAATGCAAGATTTGTGTTCCACGCGATATCGATGTGCGGCAGCGCGTCGCCGGGGGATGCCAGGAGCGCCATAACCTGGGCTTCGTAGCGCTGAAACAGCACGATTTCAATCGGCAGATGCGCCTCCTCATGAAGGTAGCGTCGCATGCCTTCCCAGATCGTGACCACCTTCGGATCGTATGCAACGGCCCCGACCCAAATCGTTTGGCCCGGGGTTCTGTCCTCGCTAATGTTCGTCATTCCGCCTCCGCTTTCTTCACCGAGGTTTCGCAATTAGAAAAGCGGCATTCCCAGCACAGCTCTCGCGATGAACTCGCGCAGCACGTCGCCAGTGGGCGCCATGACGGCGCCCGCATGAGCATCGCGGAACAGGCGTTCGATGATCATATTCTTCGAGAATGCCGCGCCGCCGCACGTGCGCATCGCGACAGAGGTGACGCTAATCGCAATCTCGCCGGCGGCGGCTTTTGTTTCGAGCACACGAAGTAGCGTCATTTCCCGGGGTCGCTCGAGATGATCAATCAAATCATCGACGCGCGCCGAGAGGCCATCGGTGTCGATCTGCATGGTGCCGAGCTGTGCGCGCAGCGTCGGCAGACTCTCGCCGAGGCTCAGACCCAGATGCTCGAACCGAGCGTTCTTGAGATGTGCTGTGGTGGCAGCGACCGTGGCTCGACACAGTCCCAGCGCCACGGCTGACGTCCCCAGATTAAACAGCGGCAGCACGACATTCAGCATTGCCTGAAACCCTGCACCATCGTCTGTGATCTGAAGTCCGGATGGTGCCTCGCAGTCATCGAGAATCATCGGTGCGGAGGCGTTCGCACGGAGCCCCAAGCCGTCCCAAGGGCTTGCGACCGACAGGCCAGATGTTCCAGCCGGAAGCAGATAAAGGGTCGAATCGGTGGGACCCGCGCCTTCGGGTGCAAGCGAAGAAACAACGTAGCTCTGTGCGTGCCCTGCGCTCGTGACCCAAGATTTTTTGGCGGTAATCCGCACGCCCGAGCCGTTCCGACGCGCTCGAGAGATTGGTGTCCAAAAGTGACTGCGTGAACCTGCCTCGCTGAACGCGAGCGTGGTCAGGTGCCGCCCGGCAGCAATCTCCCGCAGCGCCGAGGCGACGTCAGCCCCCGGTCGCGCCGCGGCAATTGTCGCGGCACCGAGCACGTGCATAAGATAGACCATTGCGACCGACGCGTCCGCTTCGGCAAGTGTTGCGACGACGGCTGCGAATGTGCGCGGCCCCAGACCAGACCCACCGACTTCGACCGGCAACATCAGCCCGAGCAGCCCGGCTCGCCCGAGCGCTTCGATAGCCTCGGTCGAGAACCGCGCGGCCTTGTCGTTCTGCCCGGCAGCCGGCGCCAGCACGCGATCGGCAATCTCTTTGGCACGCGAAACCGCAGTCTCATGAGTCACGGTGCCCATCGGTATCTGTACGCTCTCTCAGCCGGTAGAAGATTGTCCCCGACAACATCGCAACTGGTCAAAACATTTTTGCCGTTTTTCTGGTCCACTATCTTGCATGTGGCGTCATTCGGCTAAGCTCCTCAGGATCTCGAGACAGGCCATTGGGCAGCTCCACAGTGCTCCTGATCTGTGCAATTCTTTGCTCAAATTGTGCATGAGTTTGGCGATTATGCAAGAAAGAAGACAGCTTGCTTTGCTCAACGCTGGCGTCGCTGGCAGAGTGTCGAAGCGGCTTCGTTTTGACAGTTGCTTCACATTTAATCTAGGTCGTGGAGTGTGCTCATGTAATTCTTGCTCAAAACCTCGGAGAGACCTTTGGAAACGCTTAGTCAGCGCTGAAGATTAGAGCTGTTCTGCCAATGCCCCACGGAGGAGCAATCTGGAAAATAACGGACTGCCCTGGCGTTCCATTGATTCCCGCAAGAAGTAGCGGTCCTCAGCGGCCATAACGTTACGTACGTTACGTTACGGAAGACTTCTGCAAGGGTCAAAAAATGCCAAGCCGAAAGAAAATACCCTGGAATTCGCTCTAGGCCTTGTCAGGATGGCGTCTGGGACATTTTCCTTTGTAGGCCGGTCCTTGATATCCGCACGTGCATTCGATGTAGAACTCGCGTCGAAGAACGCGGTGTTTCAGCCTTGCGCGCTCCTTTGCCAGCTCTTGAGCAACGGTGTCCCTAGAACGCTTAGGCGTAACCATTCCGAAGGCCGCGAGGGAATCCGCCAAATAACTTGATCTGCGGCTCACGCCTCTTGGGGAATTTCGGGTGATGGACTACCTCGAAAATCAGGCGGACTAAGGAAGGCACAAACCGCAGGGGGTATTGGGGAGCGTACGCCTCGAAAGCTTGAACCACCTCAGCCTCCGAAGTTGTTTTCAAGAAAGGCTCGCCCAACTTATCCCATACCTGACGCAAGATGGTCTGGGGAGGGGGCCTAGCAGCTAGTGGCACCGGGCAGGGGGAGGGTTGGCGAAATTGGGGAAACACCCCATGACAAGCTGCGGAGAATGCTAAGGAATGCTACGCTTCAGGCGACTTTTCGAAGGCGGCCCGCTGTGGTGCCAAGACGAGGCGAGGGACCTCCTGCCAGTGTCCAGCGATGAAAAACGGGCGATGACGCATGCAAGCAGTGTGGTTGTCAGGTGTCAACCATGGTTCTATCTGAGATTCCGAATTTGCCTTCAATTTCCAAGGACGTTGTGATCCCTCATTCATCTTGAGACCGGCATTCCAAGGTTCGACCGAATCCGGTGACAACACTCACCTCGCGTAGCAGTCATCAACCAGATTCGTAGCTTGCTACTCGAACGTGGCATCACTCTCCGAAAGGGACGGTGTTATGTCGGTGCGGCATTGCCCGGGATCTTGGAAGATGCCGACGCGAAGCTATCGGGCGCCTTGCGCATGCTGCTGGCGCAACTGAAGTTGGAGCTCGATCACTTGGATATGCGGATCGACGAAGCCGATGCGATGATCAAAAAGACTGCTCGCGAAAACGAAGCCTGCCAACGGCTGGTTACCATCCCTGGCATCGGACCTGTGACGGCGACCGCAGTCATCGCAGCGATTGGCAACGGAGGGGCCTTTCACAAGGGGCGGGAGTTCGCAGCCTGGACGGGGTTAGTCCCGAGGGAACACTCCACCGGTGGCAAGCAAAAGCTGCTCGGTATCAGTAAACGTGGGAACTCCTACTTGCGAAGACTATTCGTGCAAGGCGCACGTGCGGTCATGCAACAACGTACCAAGCAGTCTTCCGGTCTGAGCGCGTGGTTGGCCCAACTCACCTCGCGCAGCCACCGCAACGTGGCTGGAGTGGCCCTAGCGAATAAGATGGCGCGTATGGCGTGGGCCGTGCTCGCTAAGAATGAACCATATCGGCCGCCGGTGTTGGCTGATGTTGCGGCCTAGCGACTACTGCGGGAAATATGATTTCTTGCCCAGGTCTGCTAGCGAATGAGGAGATGGCACAACGGTCGACCCCGGCGCTCTCCAAACCCGTAACCGGAAGAAGTCTCTTGAGACTGAATAACTAATGGGGAAAAGAGCGCAGCGCATTCCATCATGGCCAGGAGTGATTCACTCCAATAAAGGCCGTATACATTTGCGCAGACCAACCTGTGACACTCTCACATTTCGCTTGCGGCGAAGCGGCGGACCATACATTCCGGTTAGCCCGTGATCCAGGCATAATCGCCGAATTGACGAGGTGGAGTTAATCTCCGGTTAGCCGAGCAGGCTAAATTCGAACTAGCAAATCATCCTCTAAGAGGAGAACAATACGAAGCCACGGGCTGTACTTACCCCAGCCGAACGACTTCCTCGAAGGTGAATCGCGGAGAAAGTCAATTCAAGCCAGCGCTTGCAGCAAATCTTCAATCAGATCGTCGGGGTGTTCCAGTCCTACCGACAGCCGCAGCAGATTCTGCGGGGCGCGGGAGATTTTGCCCTCGCTCGAGGCGCGATGCTCGATCAAACTCTCAACTCCGCCTAGGCTCGTCGCGTTCACGAAGAGCTGTACTCGCGAAGCAACACGGAGCGTCTCCGCGCGGCCTCCGCGAACCAGGAAGGAGAGCATACCTCCGAAGCCTTTCATCTGACCCTGGGCGATATCATATCCAACATGCGAGGGTAGCCCCGGATAATAGACGGCCTCGACCACAGGACAAGCAGCCAGTGCAGTAGCGACCGCAGTTGCATTCGCGGAGTGTCGTTCCATTCGGCAGGGCAGCGAGCGGAGCCCTCGCAGGATCAGCCACGAGTTGAACGGTGACGCCACGGCACCCAAGACTTCACGAACATGAAGCAGCTTGTCGAGGAGTTCGCGTGTCTTGACGACGAGGCAGCCACCCTGGACATCGCTGTGGCCGCCGCAATACTTCGTGGTTGAATGGAGCACGACGTCGGCTCCCAGGATCAGAGGGCGCTGCAAAATCGGGGTGGCGAAGGTGTTGTCGACCAGCAACTGTGCACCTGCTTCATGTGCGATGCGACCGATGGCCGCGATGTCCAAGATTTTCATGAGAGGGTTGGATGGTGTTTCGATCCAGATGAGCTTTGTATTCGCGCGAATCGTACTCTTCAGCGCCCCCAAGTTCTGCAAGTCCTCGACACTGCTCTCGATACGCCAGGCCGGCAGGAAATCCCGGGCGAGGTTACGGACATCGATGTAAATATCGTCGGAAAAGATGACGTGCGAGCTAGGGGCCAGCGTCTGCAACATGGCTGCCGCAGCGGCCATCCCCGAAGAGAAAACCAGCGCTGCCAGACCGCCCTCGAGGTCGCGAAGCGCCGCTTCGAGCCGCAACTGCGTGGGATTTTTCTCCCGGACATAAAGGAAACCGTGGATGGCCTCGCTTGCGGGTCCGTGCTCAAACGTCGTCGAGAGATGAAGGGGAGGCGCCAGCGCTCCGGTCGTAGGATCGAGCTCTGCTCCCGCTCGAACCGCGATAGTCTCCAGTCTCAGGACTGGCGTTCCTCGGCCTGCGATTCGTGCTGCGGTGCGCTCGGACCCGAGCGAGCTTGCGATTGTAATCTTGCGGCTATCACTCATCACTTCACCTCAAATGTCAGCTGCATTGGTCTGGCGTTTGCCTTATGGCTATTGTGATTTCGGAGTCGCGGTTCCCCAGAAGCAATACGTCCATGACTTCGGAAACTTAGCGAGGTAGGCCGTCTCCATCTGCTCGATTTGAAAGCCGCCCTGCGTCAAGAGAGACGGGATATCGCGCGTGATATGGCAGCCTTCAAACAGCCAGTGAGGAATCGGCTCGGTCCGTTTCTGCCAGCGTCTTATCCGGTGGTCGGGTGACAACCCATGTTCAAAGAAGATCAGCTTGCCGTGTCGTCTCAACACACGTCGGAGACCGCGAATGGCGTCCGCTACACCGGGAATAGTGCAAAAGGTGAAGGTGCTCACGACGGTGTCAACGGCGCTGTCTTCCAGTGGAATCCTTTCTCCCGGAAGGTCCAGAAATTCTATATCGAGCTTCGTTCGGTACCGTTGGGGCTCGGCGAGCCGAATCATCCCAGGGTTGGGTTCGAGCGCGTAAAGCTTGCTGACTCTTGAGGGATCGTAGAGCGTGAAGTTCACGCCAGGCCCTACACCGATCTCAAGAACTTTGCCACTAGCCAGGGGAACAATCCGTTTGCGAACTTCCCGAATGGGCGGCGGGTCACCTAGTGCGCTTACGAGATGGGGGTAGATACTATCTCTATAGAAGGACATTGATGAGCACTGCCGTCATGTGCCGCCCTGCTTGATCCGGTGCAGAGTTGTTCATGAAGCCGAAGAAAGTTGAAACGTACGACCGTGAGATTCTACTCGATACGGCAGTAGCAGTAGAGGAATTGTTGCGTTGTGCCAAAGGGAGTGTGGTGCAGCTCCTTGGAACTCTCCACTAAGCGGAAGCGTGCGCCAAACTCACCGTGAAGCGACTCGGCGTCATAGCGCACCACTTCGAGCCCGCTGCATTTCGTGGGACCTTTTGGTCCGAATGTGCTTACTATCACGTGGCCAGCCGGCTTGACAGCGTGGGCGACCTGCCGAACGTAGGCAATACGTTGTTCTGGTGCCGTAAGAAAATGGAATACCGCGCGGTCATGCCACACGTCGTAGACGTTGGATTCCAGTTGTATCTGGGTAATATCAGCCTCCAGCCACCGCACCCGTTCTGCGGCCGCGCCCAATCGCTTCTTGGTCGCGTCGATCGCCGTCTGCGAAATATCAAGAATGGTGATGTTCGCGTATCCGCATGCAAGCAGGTCGTCAACCAGTGTTGATTCGCCGCCGCCTACATCAATGATGGATGCCGACTTTCCATGGGCCGCGCGCTCGATGAGTGCGAGCGAAGTTTCCAGGTGCGGGCGGTACCAACTCACTGCCTCCGGGGCTTTCGTTGTGTAGATCTTGTCCCAATGCGCCTTTGCATCCATGGGAGTACTCCCACCGCCCGATAGTTTACAACCGCGCCCCGCTTCGGTGATACAGGTCGAGCATCCACACGAGCGTTTCACGTTGCGTCGCGCGGACCAGCCCGGAAGCCTCCAATACCGCCGCCATCCGCTCTGGCGCGTGAACAAACGCCCGAAACTTCTTGCCTGTCAGCCGCAGCCAGAAGTTCCCCAACGCAAACATGGTCCGCACGTACCAACGGTCACGCGGATAGGTGAAGGCCAGCACTTGCCGCGTCCGCGCTGCCGCTACCCCGAGCAGTGCCTCGGCATCAGGGTAGCAACACACAACGCGGTCAAGAGTGACCACGTCAGCGTCGGGCAGCGTGCCTGCAATCACCGCGAAGTCGCCAAGGACAAATTGGGTGGGACGCGATCCGTATTTTGGTTCGACCTCGCGCCGTGCTACCTCCAAATAAGCGGGTGATGCTTCTACTGTGACAGCGCTGGCTACGCGGGCGTCGGCAAGCTCACCGCTGATGACCCCAATCCCGCCTCCGACATCCAACAGGTGACGTCCCTCCAACGGCCAACGCCGAAGTTCTGCGAGCATGAGCCGTGTGGTTGCGTCCGCCCCGCGGCGTCGGTAGCGCCGTAGATCACGTTGAGCCACTTTGGAATTGAACTGCGTCTCTGCGGCGCAATACCCGGTGCAGCACACCATGCGGCGCTTCTTTCTTCGGCAGTGCTGCCTATCCTTTCGGCTTCCGGCGTTCGCACAGAGTCACGGTCTTGGTCGGGTCAATTGCCTCTGCGTCGATTTGCATCTCGACTACTGGAGGCGCTGAAGAAGTGGAAATATGCGCCAAGCAATACTGAAACGACGGCCACGCTGGAGTTCAACTTCCATCCATGAAGCACTAAGCCGCGCGTACCAGGCTCCCCGAGCGACCCGGTTTCAGACCCCTAGTTGCAGGTATGCGGGTATCCCTTAGCCTAAACTTCTAGAAAAAACAGAAAAAATATTAAGTCTTAGCCTCTTAGAATCCCGCAATACCCGCAAGGAGCTTTGAGGCAGCCTCCTGGGCCCGGAGCGGGGCCGGGCCGCCTCGAACATCTTACCAGCCACCTCCACCGCCCCCACCCCCACCTCCTCCCGAGGATCCTCCCCCACCGGCTCCGGAACTCGTGCCAGGCGTTGACGATGCTGCCGCGATAGCACTAGAAAAGGACCCGCCAAACGAGGAGGCGAAGGCACTCCCCATGAAAGCTTGGCTCCCCGCATACCAGGCTGGTGAATAACCCGTGGTTTGCCTGGCGTTTTCGAGCACGGCGGAAAACTGTTGTGCCCACGCCTGCTCGGAGTCGAGAGCCACCGCATAGGGCAGATACTTCTCAAACAATTCTGGGGTCTTGTCTGGCGGCGTCAGCCGGTTCAGGCGATCTCCATCCACGGCCCGGAGGAACAGCCGGAAACCTGCAATCTTGTCCAGAAGTTGCCGCCCAGCCGATGTCGGGGCCTTGAGCAGCCAGTGAAACACCACGTTGATAGCGACCAGGCCAACTAGAATCAACAAGACAAGCACAGACACGGCCCATCCAAGTACGACCAGGGCGCCGATTTCCCCGGCGACAAAAGGAACCGCAAACAAGGTGCTGGAGCGCGCTTGTTTCACTAGTTTTGGCTTCATGCTCCCGCCAGCCCGCACTCCCTTCCATAGGTACAGGCTCTGGCGCACGATGAACACAACCGCGACGCTCCATCCACTGAGCCATGCAGAAAAAAAGCCCAGGAGAAACACGCGTTGACCCGTCTCCGTAAGCACCATGCCCACTAGCGTTGCTACGGACAAGATCACGCCCGGGATGAGGTACCACTGGTTGGTAACGAAATAGATCTTATCCTCGGCGGCGTGCAGAGACTTCTTCACCGCGGCTATGGCATCGCTGAGGACCGCATGGTTCCTCGTTTGCAGCTTAATTTCCGAAACAGTATTTCCGCTATCTTCTGTCTCATCATCGTCGTTCTTGCTGCGCTTGCGGAACAATTTGGCGGCCGCCGCGCTCTCTTCTGCCGCCAGCGATTGCTTGTCGGCCTTGCTCCGCTTGAGCGTGTAAACGCCGTCCTTCTCTTTTATGAGCAGATAGTCTTTCACCGCCATGTCAAGAATAGCGGTCGTGAAGGTCTTGTCATCAAAACCCATCCGCACCAGGTAGCGCATAGCCGCAGGAGATACTCGAGCCGGAGGCTCGTAAATCGCCATGATCGACGATTGGGCCGGATCTCGGCCCACCAGGAACCACACAATGACGTAGTACAACAACACGACCAGCAGGCCGCCGGCACCGACCAGCGTCGCTCGGTTGTCTTCAAGAAAATAGCGGAAACGAGTTTCGCCGTTTGGTTCCTGGATGTAGCCCTTGGGCCAGGAGACGACTAGCGTGAGCCCCTCGCCTGCAGGTAAGGACCGCGTGCAAACAAAGCTGGCGGCAGGGCCGGGTTCGATTGAGGAGGTGAAGTCTTTCCCACGAGCACCTTGCGGCCCTGTGTAGCCGTCTACTTGCACGGATGAAACGGGAATGTTTTCCGGGAGCGTCACCGTCGCCGATGCATGTGCAATTGGGAAAAGCCAACCCGTCCCGGTAACGTTCCAATATAGCTCGTCGTGGTCTGCGAAGAATCCGACTTCTCGGTTCACCGTGTACACCAGCGCATAGCTATACTCACCCGGCGGCAAGATTACCTTCGCATCCCCAAAGTAGGTGCGCTCGCCGTTGCTCTGGTCCTCAACGTGAAATTTCTCCGGCTGCCCGTCACGAGACACCTCAACAACCTTGAAATCAACAACGTAACGGTTGCCCAGGCGATCCGTATAGCGGGTAGGAAAGTCGCGGTAAATTCCATGCTGGATTTTTATGGCCGCGCTGCGCACGCGGATAATCTCTCGTACCAGCAACGAGGCGTCTTGCTGCACACGAATGTCGCTATGGTAATCCAGGATTTCTTCGCCTGCGGTTGGTGAAGCCTGCGACTGTGCGCGGCAGCACAGAAAAAACGAAGAGAAGAGTGCGCACCAAGCAACGAGAATCCGCATTGCGGTCCTCACCGGTTCAACGTCCTTTCTCATAGGCAAGAGCCTCCGAGACTGCGCTGCGGAACCAGTACATGCTGCAGGCTACTTCACCTGCGACCTCTGGATCGTAAGTAAACTTCTTCCATGACCGGGTTTGGAAACATCGACTCGAATTCAGAGTCTGACATGCCCCACTCTGATCTTCAACGTGAGACACGAATCCCGAGAATCGATCGAACGCGGTGCCGATCGCCTTTGCCCCGCGACAATTGAGGACCGGCCAGCGTCTTAGATGCGGAATGCACTGCCCAGCGCGGATATTCGTGGCGTAAGGCTACGAAACTGCCAGTGCCAAAAGTAGAGTTGGGACAATGACTGAGCAAAGACCACCCAGAACGGTCTCCCAGTCGGTTGCTTTCACCCTCAGTCAAATGGGTCGCTGAGGCATTGCATGAATTCTTGCCGTCGGTACTGTCTGGAAGGACTAACTTCCTTCTAATTGCCCGACCTTATCTGTGGAGGCCAACAAAAAGTAAGGGCGCATCAGCCGTTAAGCTTTTGCGCCCTCTTTAACTGAACCGTAAAGTTTTTATGCTTCCCGGTTCAATCTGGCGTGAAGATATTCCTGTCGTTCATCGTCGTCAATCGAATTCTCATTCTATCCCTGTGAAAATCTGTGGACGGGCTGTGCAAAATCATTGGACTCGCGCCAGGAACAGTTTGGGTGCCCTAATAGGACTCAACTGCCACAGCGGCCTCGCGGCGCTCGATGTCCGCTATGATTGTGCGTGAGGCCGCATAAAGCACGAATGCCAGCAAAGTGGACAGCACGGGAATTACCAACATGGCGTGCTGGAGCCCGATCGCGCGAAACGCCTCAGTAACCGTCGGCGATCCGGCCAACGCGGCCGCGCGTCGAGCAAGAACGTCGCTCAATCGCCCCGTCAGTAGAGGGCCGAACGATGCTCCGCACATATACATGGCCATGAAGTAGATCGCCATCGTGGTCCCGCGCTGATTGGGAGCCACAATGTCCTGAATGGCAGAGTACACGAAGCCGTAATACGTCGTGAGCACCGCGTAGGTCAGCGCGAGAAAAGCGATCGCCACGAACAAAGATCCAGCCGGCTGCAGAATTCCAATGCAGGCGAAGGGAACTCCGACCAGGGCGAACATAGCGGCGCCAAGCATTCGCCCGTCCTTGCGCCGGTAGAAAACGGAATCGCCCAAGACTCCTGCGGTCAGGCCGCCGCTCACCCCGCCGAGGAGGTAGACCACGCCGGTGGCGATCCCGGAACGCGCCAGCGAAAGGCCATGGACTCGGCTCAAGAACGCCGGCAGGAAAGTTCCGATCGCGTACATATTGAAGTTCAGCAGCGCGCCCGATGCGATGATCCACCACAGTGTTGGAATTTGCAGTACCCTCCACATCGAGCCGCGCGCTAGCGGTCTCTGTTGCGTCTCACTAGCGCCGCGCTCCGGTTCGTATATTTTCAGCAGCGCCGGCACCAGCAGCACCGCCGGCGCCGCCGCCAGGACCATGGCCGCGCGCCAGCCAAAGGCTTGCGCGAGCGGCCCGCTAAGAAAAAAGCTCAGGGCGCCCCCAACCGGCACACCGAGCATGAACAGCGCTAACACTCGGGAGCGCTTCCCCGGCGGAAACAGGTCGCCCAGCCAGCTTGTCGCTGACGGTGCGCAGGTGGCCTCGCCGATTCCTACGCCCATGCGCGAAAGCAGCAGAATCGTGTAGTTGGTGGCGAACGCCGCGGAGGCTGTTAGCGATGCCCAGATGACTACTCCCCAAGCCAGCAAGTTCTTGCGGCTCCACGAATCTGAGATGCGCCCGAGCGGCACGCCCACAATGGCATACAGCCAGACAAAAGCGCTCCCCAGAAGCCCGACCTGCGTGTCGTTGAGGTGGAACTCCCTGCGCATGGGTTCCACTAATGCGCCGGGAACGTGCCGATCGTAAAAATTCAGAATGTTGATGGCGAACAGCACCGCCACTGGAAAAAGTAGGCCATTTCGCTGCGATTTCTGTGACAAGGCGAGCATCCTACCACACCGTCCGCCGAACCTGTTTTCGAACCGGGAACTAAAGGGTATAAAGAAGCGCGTGTTATTCGCAGCTGGGAGAGCGAAGATTGCGAAGGCGGCGAAAAAGCGCTGGGCGAAGGTTACAGCGCAGGCGAAGAAGGTTGCTGGCTGAAGCCCACGTAATTCTCAGTGGTGTTTGCCCTAATTCAAAGTCTTAGTTAAGATTCACATCCGCGACGGCCTTGGACTTTGTTAGTAGGCCGGCTCTCGACGCAGGAATTTTTCGTCTCCCTGAGTGCCACCGTGATCGAAGACTTGTCCCGATATCATCAACCGGTCAGCACGCTGTTTGCTCGCTCCTACAGCTCCGTTGACTGCGAGCAGTACCGCCTGCGCGAGGAGCAGCTCGAATTTTTCCGCGAAAATGGCTACCTGAAGGGCGTTCGCATTCTGACCGACGACCAGGTGGAAGTTCTGCGCACGGAATTGGAACAACTGATGAATCCGCTGAATCCCGGCCGGCATTTATTCCACGAATACCATTCCAACGAATCGACGGATCCGAACCGCGTCGTTTTTCACGCACTGGGCGCTTGGCGCGTGCTGCCCGGCTTTCACGATCTGCTTTGGAATCCCGCGTTCTTGGTGCCGGCATCCCAGTTATTGGACGGTCCGGTGCGCTTCTGGCACGACCAGCTTTTCTGCAAACCAGCAAGACATGGCGGCGTGGTGGCCTGGCACCAGGATTATTCGTACTGGACAAGAACCACGCCTTTGGCCCATCTCACTTGCTGGATTGGCTTGGACGATTCAACGCGCGAAAACGGTTGCTTGAATTACATTCCAGGAAGCCATAAATGGCCCGACTTGCCCAAACCTGTTCTGACCGGGGAAATGGATGCCATCCGCGACACGCTGCCCGAAGAGCTGAAAGACAAATTCGAGCCGGTTGCCATTGAGTTGAAAAAGGGTGAAAGTTCGTTTCACCATGCTCGAACGATGCACGGTTCGCGCGCGAACGATACGCCCGCACCGCGGCGCGCCACCGTGATAAACGTCTTTCGTGATGGCGTCATGTCGAATGCTAATGAACCACTGCTCGAGGGCGTACCCATAATCCCTCGCGGGGACACAATGGGCGGACAGTTCTTTCCCCTGCTGTTTGATCCCCAATCGGCACTGGCCAAGCCGCGATGAGGGAAAATCCCGTTTAGACCTAAAGCACCGGGGTCAGTCGTTGATCGTCTGGGCCATCTTAAAAGGCCGCAAAGCCCCGCGCCGTACACCTCTACCCTCACGGGCAGCACCCGCCTGCAGTAACTTCTTGATGCGACACGTCAAATAAAAAGGCTCGTCCGTGACTTCAACGAATCGGCAAGGAAGCTGGCGACCCCGCCGCACTCCAGGCCGGCGACGAGTTCTGACTCCTTGATCCCCATCAAGTCTCGAGACATCTCGCAGGCGATCATTCGCACGCCCAGTTCGCGCGCGAGGGAGATCATTTCCTCGAGCGAATTGACGTTCTTCTCCTTCATCATGGACCGCAGCATCTTCGCGCCCACGCCGAAGTAGTTCATCTGCGAGACAGGGAGGCTCTTGCTCGATCCCGGAGACATAACGGCCATCATTTTTTGAAAGAGGGTCTTCCCGGAAAGCTGGCTATCCTTCTTGAGGACGCTCAGCCCCCAGAAAGTAAAGAACATGCTCACCTGCTGGCCCATGGCTGCGGCGCCGGTAGCAATAATGAAAGCCGCCAGCACGCGGTCCAGATCGCCTGAGAAGACGACGAGCGCGACACGGTCCTCGGCTACCTGCCCCTCAACATGCGCAAGCCGCTTCTCCAGCTCCCGGAGCTTTTCCTCAATCGCCTGCATCCGCGACGGGTCGGCGACGAGTCTTGCTTCAGCACTGGCATCCATATTGTTACCTCCTCACGCCGTCCGCTTCACGTAGTGAACGTACACGTTGGCGCCTTCCGTGGACTCTGTCTCTTGGCCGACCAGCTCGACATTCTTCGCGACCTTGGCCCAGCCCTGAAAGTCCGCGACCGAGCCCCGGTCCGTGGCCACCACCTTGAGCACCTGGCCAGGCTCGAGCTTCCCAATCTCCTTCCGGGCGTTGACCAGAGGCATCGGGCAATTGAGACCGCGCGCGTCAAGCAGCTTGTCGAAGACTTGGCTCATTGTCTTCCTCCGCCGGAAGCCACGTATGCCTGCGAAAGCGCACAAACATTCTTGCCCAACTCCAGCGTTGCGGCGTCTTCCTCCCCGGGCGCCAACAACCCCGCATTGACGCGCTTGATGTCCACGTATTCGGGGATGAACTTGGGGAGGCTCTCAAGCAGGTAGCGAACGAATCCTTCCTCGCTCTCCCGCTGGAGCACGACAAGGCCGTCATTCCGCTTCTTCAGATCGTCGAGCGTCGCGGCGAAGCGTCCCGTTTCGTCCGCCTCATCAAGGCTGCTGAAGTGTCCAGGCAGCACTGTGGTCCCTCCCGGGAGGTCGAGAAGCCTCCGCAGCGATCGGCCGTGCAGGGGCGCCCAGGTTTCGGCCTTCCCGCCGAGGTCCGGCCGCGCAATGGACCGGATGAATATGCTGTCGCCTGTGAAGAGATATCTGTCGTCGAGTCGAAAAGCAACCAGACCGAGCGTGTGGCCGGGGATGTGGAGCGCCTTGAGCTCGTGCCGTCCGAGGGGGAACACTTGGCTGTCGCGAATGAACTCGTAGAGAAACGTCGCGGGCAGCACGTCGATGGGATGAATGGCGTCGTACGGATGCAGGTAGTAGGAAGCACCGGTCTTGGCGGCGAGAGCAAGTCCGCCGCTGATGTGGTCCGCGTGGCCGTGGGTGTCAATCACCGCTTCGATCGTGAGGCCCGTACCGTGAGCCAAGTCCAGGTAAGGATGGAGGTGGCGGAGGGGATCGATCACGATCGCTTTCCCCGCGCTGGCCACCATGTAGCTCAGGCACCCACGCGCGGGCCGGCTCAACTGGTAGATCGCGAGATCGGGACCTTCGACCAGAGCGCGGGTCGCATAGTGCTCACCCCAGGCCTTCATCCCACCCTTGAGGTTGGCGCCGGCGTAGCCCAGGCGGCGCAGCCCTTGCGCGACGAACTGCGAAGTGTCGCCCTTGGCGCACACCGCAAGGATCGGAAGATCAGAGGGAAGTTGGTCCGCAAGGTCCCGCTCGACGTAAGCGACGACGGAATCCAACATCTCGTCTTTGCCGCCAAGTTCGAGCATCTCGAAATAGGGAACATTGACGGCGGGCACGGGGATGCGGCCTTCGAGTCGAAACCTCTCGAACTCATCGCGATTGCGCACATCGAGGACGAAGAATTTGTCGCGACGTTCCAGCCGTTCGAGCAGATCTCCCGCAGTCCAGACTTCATCTTTCAGTCGTTCTGCCACTGGGGGCTCCCTCACCGGCAAGATACCACATCTATTAGACACTGCCGGCAAATCCCTCATCACCGGCGGCTAACTTCCGATTTGTTTGAATCAATAACTCGGATTACCGGAGATAGCGCCTTAATCAGCCACGAGCCGACAACTGTCGGTGTCATTCGCCTCCGGCGTTGAGACGGCTGCGACCTAATGGAGATGCAGCTGCGGACCTGCGTTGCGCTGATTCTGAACCCTGTGGCAGAGCCAGTTGGCCACTGATCCTGCTCTGACTGGATGATCAGCGCACTCATCCCGCCGGTCTTTGAAACCAGTACCCAAACACCTGCGCGAGCCGCAACGCATTCGCATGGTAAAGTCTTCGATGCAACACTATTGATCTTCGATCGATTCCTATTGCCGGGCTGGCCGTCTAACTTCGCTTCCGTTTGATGTAGACTCCCGGTGGCCATGACTCGTGGGAGTCGGATTCGTGCGCCAGCGAATCGTAACTGCTTAAACGGGGAGTTGTGCGCGAGGAGCTTTCATGAAACGACGCGAATTGATACGTGCGGGTGTTCTGACGGGTGCCGCCGCGGCCCTGCGCCCGACGCTTTCCATGGCGCAGAATACACCACAGTCGTCCGAATTGACGCCCGCGCAAAGCGGTGTTGACGCCTCGAAAGACCTCGCAGCAACAGGATGGAAGCCACTTTTTTTGGGTGAGCACCAGAATGAAACGCTCATCGTGCTCAGCGATTTGATTATCCCCGCAACGGACACTCCTGGCGCGAAGGAAGCGCTGGTGAACCGCTACATCGACCTAGTGCTGGCTGCGGAGACGCATGAGAATCAACGAGCGTTTCTGAACAGTCTGGGATATCTGGATGGCGAAAGCATTCGGCGCTACAAAGCAGCGTTTCGCTACCTGTCGCGAGAAGACCAGGACGATTTGTTGCATGCGCTGGCTTACCCACGCGGTGGCAGCGAATGGACCGGCGAAGCTGCGAACGATCCAGGTCACACTCATTTTGAACAGCTGAAGCAGCGCATCGGCATTGCGTATTACAGCTCACAGATCGGCACGCGCGAACTCGGTTGGGACGGCGCCTTTGCGCACGGCAGTTATGAAGGCTGTAACCATTCCGAAGGGAATCATAAATGAGCTGGAATTTCATACAGCAAGATCCTCTTCAGCAAACGTACGATGTCGTGGTTGTGGGTTCGGGCGCCACAGGCGGGTGGGCCGCTAAACAACTCGCGGAGGCGGGGCTGAAAGTCGCGTTGCTCGAAGCGGGTCGAGCGGTGAGTCCGACAGAGTTCACCGAGCACACGCCCGCTTACAAGCTCAAGTACCGCGACCACTCGCCGGAGATCATGCGCACGCGGCCCATTCAAAAACAGTGCTACGCGTGCATGGAATACAACTACGAGTGGTTCGTGAATGATCTCGAAAACCCGTACAGCACGCCGCCCGACAAGCCATTCACATGGCAGCGGCTGCGCGTGCTGGGAGGGCGATCGCTGGTCTGGGGCCGTCAGAGCTACCGCCTGAGTGATAACGATTTCAAAGCGGCCAGCCGCGATGGTTATGGCGATGACTGGCCGATCTCGTACGCCGAGCTTGCTCCATACTATGACATCGTGGAGCGGTACGTAGGCATCAGTGGCGCCGCAGAGGGGAATGAGATGCTGCCCGACGGGCAGTTTCTGCCGCCGATGAAGATGAGCTGCGGAGAAGTTCTGCTGAGAGAACGCGTCAAAGCTAAGTTCGGGCACACGGTCACGATCGGACGCGCGGCGGTCTTGACGCAAAATCATAATGGGCGCTCGGCTTGCCACTATTGCGGGCCGTGCGAACGCGGATGCCGGACGTTTTCCTATTTCAGCAGCCCGTTTACGACAGTTGCGGACGCTCAGAACTCCGGCAACTGTACGCTCATCACCAACGCGGTGGTGAGCCACGTGAACATGGATAATGGGCAGAACAAAGCGAGCGGAGTGACTTACGTGGATCGCTTGACGCGGCAGGTGAAGGAGGTCGGCGGGAAAGCGGTGATACTTTGCGCGCAGGCACTGGAATCGACCCGCATCTTGCTCAATTCGTCGACGCGAGAATATTCGAACGGGCTGGCGAACTCGAGCGGCGCGCTCGGTCATTACTTGATGGATCATGTCGTCGGCGGGGGCGCGTCGGGTCATCTACCCGATATGAAGATCCTCCCCAACGCGAATGAGCCCCAACGTCCCAACGGGATCTACATCCCTCGTTTCCGGAACACTCCTTCGAGCAAAAAGCATTCCCAGTTTATCCGCGGCTACGGTTACCAGGGCGAGGGCGGGGCTGAATTCAACTTCGGTGCCGAAGGCTACGGAACGTCGTTCAAGGGGGCTGTGAAAGAAGGTGTTTACTCGATTGGCCTGGGAGCTTTCGGAGAATCACTCGCGCGATGGAACAACTACATCGAGATCGACAGCAATCTCAAGGATGCCTGGGGCATTCCTGCGTTGCGAATTGTTATGGCGCACGGCGACAACGAAGCCGCGCTTATGGATGACGCTGCGGCCCAGGCGGCAGAAATGCTGGAAGCGGCCGGCGCGAAAGATATCAAAGTGCAGGCGCGCGTCGAAATGCCGGGCATGGCTATACACGAGCTAGGGACGGCACGCATGGGGAATGATCCGAAGAGGTTCGTGCTTAACGCTTTCAATCAGACGCACGACGTGAAAAACCTGTTCGTGATGGATGGGGCGAGTTTTGTGTCGTCTGCGTGCCAGAACCCGACGCTCACCATGATGGCCATCACCGTCCGCGCATGCACGCACCTTATCGATCGTTTCCACAAAGGCGAGGTCTAATGCCAGAGTTCGACGCCGTTTAGCAATGCCACTTAGACGATAAGTTTGAATGTATAGGTCGAAGGAGGAGCGCTTGGTGTACAAAAGCTGAACTCAGCGACCGAGCTGATTCAGAGACACCAAGGAGGCTTCCCCATGCAGAATATGTATTACATCGGGCTGGATGTTCACAAGAGGACGATCAGCTATTGCGTGAAGGACAGCAGTGGCGCGATTCACGCCGAAGGTGCGATCCCCGCCACACGTTTTGACCTGGACCATTGGATGAAAACAGTGCCGCAACCCTGGACGGCAGCAATGGAAGCCACGGTTTTCACCGGGTGGATCTACGATCACCTGCAACCGCACGCCGCGGCGCTGAAGGTAGCGCATCCGCTGATGCTGCGGGCCATTGCGGCGGCGAAAAAGAAGAACGATCGCATCGATGCCAGCAAGATTTGCGACTGCCTGCGGTGCGATTTTCTGCCGGAGTGCTACATGGCCTCGA
>Ga0187819_10000256_pt1 | contig 25737 bp, 18 predicted proteins | sample NC_wetland_sal_i_15_FD_132411 | JGI IMG/M metagenome (GOLD analysis project Ga0187819, IMG submission 132411) | Wetland sediment microbial communities from Neuse River Estuary, North Carolina, USA - SO4_4 | ecosystem: Environmental > Aquatic > Freshwater > Wetlands > Sediment | place: USA...
GATGTGGACTTCAAAACCTGGAGCTCGCCTCCCATCTCCGCCCAGATGCTGGCTTTCGGAAAGACCGAAGTCATTAATTCCAATCTGGTCATTACGGCGCGCCTATTCGACCTCGGTAACCCAGCGAATCCCAGCGTAATTGCCAAGCGGTACGTCGCGACTTTGAACGAGGTCTCGACGCGCGAGGCTGCGCACCGCTTTGCCAACGAGATCATTCAGGCCCTTGGGGGCGGACTTCCAGGAATTTGTCTCACCAAAATTGCCTTTGTAAGGGGGGGTGGCGGGCACTCTGAGGTCTGGGTAATGGATTACGACGGTTTCAACCAGCACCCCATTACCAGTTACGGTTCCATCTGCACGACACCGCGCTGGTCGTCGGACAATACCAAGTTGGCGTTCACGAGCTATGCCTCCGGCAACCCGGAGATTTATATTTTTTCATTGGAGACCGGTCATCGCGTGTTCTTCCCCAGCTACAGGGGACTGAACACTACGCCCGCTTGGTCGCCCGATGGAAAGAAGATTGCCTTTTGCTCCAGCATGAGTGGCGACCCGGAGATCTACGTCTCGGATGTCAATGGCCTCAACCTCCAGCGGCTTACGTTCTCTCCAGGGGTGGACATTTCTCCGGCCTGGAATCCCAAGACGGGAACGGAAATGGCCTTTGTTTCTGACCGCAGCGGCACGCCCCAGGTTTACATCATGGCTGCAGACGGCACCAACCTGCGACGCGTTACCACCGCGGGAGGAGGCGGCGATGCCAGCGGGCCCTCATGGTCTCCCAACGGATTGTTTCTGGCTTTTCATTGGAGGCTCTCTGAAACCGGGACCTACGATATTTACGTAATGGAAATCGCCACGGGACGAATCATCCAGTTGACCCACGACGCGGGGCGCAACGAGCACCCCACCTGGTCGCCCGACGGGCGTCACTTGGCCTTCGAGTCCACGCGCACCGGCTCTCGCCAAGTCTGGACCATGCTCGCCAACGGCAGCAATCCGACGCAACTGACCCGCGAGGGAAACAACTGGAACCCGAATTGGTCGAACTAGTTTTTGTGAGTAGTGAGTGAATGCATTATTTTAGTTCGGATAATCGCGAAAACTCTGTTAATTCCCTTGAGAAAGGGGATAGCCGCAAGATGGTCACGGCACGATCTGGTAATTAGGCGCTTGTTTTTCTTCTTGCTTTGATGTTAGTATGCACGCCTTTGAAAGGTATTATCCCTTCTGAGGCGGGACAATTACGACACACTTGGCCCCGCCGACCGAGGGGTAATTCAAGGCAAATCGACCTATCTAAGGAAACACGATAATTCTTTTGACCGACCAAGGAGGATTAAGCATGCAACAGCAGAAACGCAGTCTTGCGCTTCTCGTCGGTTTAATGGGAGTTGTTCTTCTGGCGGGCGCATGCCACAAGAAACAGGTGGCCGCACCACCCCCCGCACCCCCACCGCCCCCACCACCGGCGCCTACCGTCCATTTGACGGCCGAACCTAGCACCATTGAAAGAGGCCAGTCCGTCACACTCAGTTGGACTTCCCAAAACGCCACGGACCTCACTCTCGATCCCGGCGTGGGCAAAGTTCAAGCGCAAGGCTCCACCACCGTTACCCCGCAGGAATCCACCACCTATACTTTGACCGCCACAGGCCCCGGTGGCTCCGTCACCGAAACGGCCAGAGTTACTGTGACGGTTCCGCCGCCGCCTCCACCGCCCCCGCCCCCTGCGAGAGCCGAGGTTAGCGCGGAAGATCTTTTCTCACAAAACATAAAGGATGCCTATTTCGACTTTGACAAGTCCGACATCCGTCCCGACGCGCAACAGGCCCTGACCTCCGACTCGGACTTCTTGAAGGCCCACACGGACATCAAGTTCACGATTGAAGGCCACTGCGACGAACGTGGGAGCGAGGAGTACAACCTCGGCCTGGGTGACCGGCGCGCCACTGCAGCCAAGAATTTTCTCGTTAATTTGGGTGTCAACGGCGACCTCATCAACACGATTTCCTATGGCAAGGATCGCCCGGTTTGCACTGACCACGACGAGAGTTGCTGGCAGCAGAATCGTCGCGCTCACTTCCACTACGGTACTGAAGCAAAGTAAAACGAGTTGGCCGGGAACCCTTGCGGCTCCCGGCCTGTCTCCTTTTGCGCGTTGGCCTGCCTCACTGACAAAGGCCGCCGGTGCACAACAACGGAGAACTGTGGCCGCATCCGTCAGTTGACCCAGATGCCTTGGTGAGGGTACACTGGCGTGTGTTCACTTTAAAAAGCGAGGGTGACTCCCCTTGAAAAAGCATGCCTTACTGATTCTATCCATCATCAGCCTTGTGGTTGTTGGAGCGCAGCCCGGCTATGCGGTCAGCAAAGAGACGCTCCAAATGATGCAGCAATTGGATGCCCTGCAACAAGCTGTGCAAAACCTCCAGAAGACCGTGGACACCCAAACTGCGGTGTTGAAGACTTTGATCGAGCAGGCCAGCGATAATGTTAACAAGGTAAGATCCAACATGGACGACCTGCGTGACGCCACGCAGAAGAACCTGGCTACTTCCAACGCGCGGCTCGATTCCATGACAACTCAAATCCAGGCCCTCAGTGAAAGCCTCGACGAAGCCAAGGCGCGCATCGGCAAGCTGGGCGAGCAATTGACGCAGACCCAAAACATCATCCAGACTTTGAGCGCCCCACCCCAACCGGCGGCTGCTCAGCCCGGCGCCACCACGCCCGCGGGACCCGGCGGCGATGTGAAGCCCCAACCGGCTATTCCCGACCCCGATAGCCTTTACAACTCAGGCTTAACGGACTATAACGGCGGGCAGTACGACCTCGCTATTCAGGCGTTTCAGGATTACCTCCATTATTACGGCCAGACGGATCGGGCCTCCAACGCCCAGTTCTACATCGGGGATAGTTATTACGACCAGAAAAAATACAAGGACGCAGTCACGGAATTCGATAAGTGCATCGAACGCTATCCCCAGGGCAACAAAGCTGCTGCCGCGCAGCTCAAGAAGGGATTTGCACTGATCGAGCTCGGTGAGAAGAGCGCCGGGGCGCGGGAATTGCGCTCCGTGATTGAGCAATACCCCGGCTCCCACGAGGCCGATTTGGCGCGCCAAAGACTTAGAAAGCTAGGCTACACAGTCTCCGGAGGGCGGCGCTCCAGCTGACCTGTAGCGCGGACCTCCCGGGGTCAGGCTCGGCGGTTTTTTTCGTGCCCCGCGGACAAGTTGCGGACCCCAAAACCCAAGGGTCCGCACTGCAGGTTGCCAGCCCATCACACGCCGTGCGCGCGGTCATCCTCGCACAAGCTTGTCCTCCGCGGAGGCGGGGGAGCGGGAGCCCATTCGTTCAACGCCCATCGCGAGAGGGAGGTCTCTATGTCTGGCTCCGTTAATAAAGTGATTCTCGTCGGCCGCCTCGGGAGGGACCCGGAAGTGAAATACACCCCCAGCGGCGCGCCCGTGGCCAAATTCAGTCTGGCCACGGACGAAAGTTTTAAAGATCGTAGTGGGGAGCTGCAGAAACACACCGAATGGCACAACATCGTGGCTTGGAACAAGCTGGCCGAGATCTGCGGGCAATACCTTACTAAAGGCAAGCTGGTCTACATTGAGGGGAGCATCCGAAGCCGGCAATGGGAAGACCAGGCGGGGAACAAGCGCACCTCCTATGAGATTATCGCGCGCACCATGCAGATGTTGGGATCGAAGGCGGATAGTGAACGACCCGCTGCAACCGCTACAGCCCCTTCGCCCATGCCTGAGCGTACCCCCGTGGAAAAGCCCCCAGCCGCCGAGCCACCTGCCGAACCCGAAATTACGGACGAAGATGTTCCGTTTTGAGTAAGAGGTCTGTGGAATAACACCTGAACTCTCAGTGGGGGCCCCGCCGCCTTCGCCCATCCCAGCGGCGAACAAGCTCCTCGAACTGTTGGCCTTGCTGCGGCGTCAGGATTTGGCGAATGGCGTTGCGCGTCTCCTCGCGGACGGCATTGAGCTGAGCATCGGATTGTTGCTGGGCGCTGCGGAATTTGCTCATCGAGCCGTCTAAAATCTGTTCCAGTTGAGTGACCTGCGTATCGGAAAGGTCGAGCTCGCCCTTGAGGCGGCGGACGAAGTTTTGTCGATTGAAGGGACGGTGCCAGTGGCCTGTATTCCAGGCGTAGTAATAGGTGCAGGTTCCCCCGACGATCACCCCCAGAAGAAACGTCAAGGCAAAATAGAGGTAAGCTCTTCGGCTCATTGCTTTCTTTAGCCGACTTTTCTTATTCGGTCGGCCCTCCCGGAATCAAGTCGTGTGAATCACCGAAGTCACCCCCGATGACGTCGGCCTGCGACACTTGATTGTGGCTCTCGAAGCCGAGAAAATCGGCCCCGGCAACTCCCCGCACCGGGCCCGAGGTCGGCAGCGCCAAACTGAGAAGCAGCGCCAGCGTCAGGGCCAGGGTGGCATAGACGAACCGCCGCCCTACGGTCTCGAAAAACTCGCTCCGCGCCCCCTTCTCTTCCCATTCTTGCAACCGCCGCACCATCCGCGAGGCGAACCCGAGCGAAGCTTCCGGTACCGCTTCCTCCGCCAAGGCGCGGAGGCCCGCCCGCACCAGGCGGGCGTCGCGCAAAAACACCCCGCAACCCGCGCACTTGCTCAGGTGCTCTCGCGCCTCCGCAGGCAAGTCGCCGCCCCACAGCTCACTGACCAAATCCCGAAGCTCTTTGCAATCCATGCCCCATTATCCTTCTTGCCGCCACCGCTCCAGGTCTGCAACCATTCTCTTCCTGGCGCGATGGAGGCGCACCTTGACGGTGCTGGGTTTCAATTTCAGCAAGTCGGCAATTTCCTCCACGGAATAGTCTTCCAGTTCCTTGAGGGTTAGAATGAGGCGGTCATCCTCCGGCGCTCGCGCCATCAGTCTGCCCACGAAATCCCTCAGGGTTACTTTCTCTCCGTGATCCAAACCTCGCGAGGGCGGGCTTTCCGCCTTGCGCTCCAGTTCGCGCGCGCCTTCTTCCGTCATCTCCGAGTAGTAGCTGAGCCGCGAGGCGCGAACTTTGCGCAGATAATCATAGCAGTGGTTCACCGCAATTCGCGACAACCACGTGGCAAAGGAAGACTGAAAATTGTAACTTCGAATTGCGCGAAAAGCCTTGAAAAATACCTCTTGGGCCAGGTCCTCGACTTCGTCACGGCGTCGAACCAGATGAAAGAGGATTGAGAAGATACGTTGTTGGTACCTTTCCACCAGCGGACCGAAGGCTTCACTATCCCCTCGTTGGACACGGCGGATGCACTCGACTTCGCGGCTGACCTCAGACTCCGAGCGCGCCATTCGGGTTCCATATCTGGCCCCCCCCTCAGTAGCAGGGACGAGGAAGGTTGCCAATTGGTTACAGACCGGACTCCAGACCTATCAGTACTTTTCCAACAATAATAGTTGACGCTGTTATTACTTTGTGGAAGAATGTGCGCATGGTCATCGGATCGCGCCTTAAAAAGTTAAGAGAAGATAAGTCACTATCACAGGGTGATATTGAGAAACGTACCGGGCTCTTGCGTTGTTACATCTCTCGGGTCGAGAACGGCCACACGGTGCCGTCTCTCGAAACCCTGGAGCGGCTTGCGGCGGCACTGGAAATCCCTCTCCATCAGCTCTTCTACGAAGGGGACGGAGAACCGGTTCTGCCCAATTTGAGCAAGCTTCAGAGCACGGAAGAGTTGGTTCTCGATGCGGAGCAGGAAAAGGAAGTGCGTTTCTTTGAGAAAGTAAAACGGCTTCTCGCGAAAATCGACGAGAAGGACCGGCAACTTCTGCTCTACATGGCCCAGAAACTGGCAAGCCGATAGCCCTGTAAAAGTGTAGCGTCTTGAGCTGCCCTCGCGGCGGCCCGGGTGGATTATTCCCATTCGATGGTCCCCGGCGGCTTTGAAGTGATGTCGAAGACTACCCGATTTACTCCTTTCACTTCATTTACGATCCGGGTGGCCATCCTTTGCAACAGGGCTGGGGGAAGGTTCGCCCAGTCGGCTGTCATTCCATCTTCGGACTCGACGGCTCGAATGGCGATGGTGAAGGCATAAGTCCGCGCGTCCCCCATTACGCCGACGCTCGAGACCGGCAGTAGAACCGCGAACGCCTGCCACAAGCGTGTGGTCAGTCCGGCGGCTTCCACCTCTTCCCGCACAATCGCGTCTGCATTCCGTACCATTTCAAGTCGCTCTTCCGTTACCGCACCCAAGATCCGCACGGCTAACCCGGGACCGGGGAACGGCTGCCGGTTCACCAGCCGTTCATCCAACCCTAATTCTCTGCCCACTTTACGCACTTCGTCCTTGAAAAGCTCGCGCAGCGGCTCGATGAGCCGGAATCGCAAGTCCTGTGGTAATCCCCCCACATTGTGATGGCTCTTGATGGTGGCTGCTGGCCCCTTTACGGATACCGATTCGATTACGTCCGGATACAGCGTCCCCTGCACAAGGAACGGTATATCCCCAAGCTGCCGCGCCTCGGCTTCAAACACCCGGATGAATTCCTCCCCGATGATCTTGCGCTTCTGCTCCGGGTCGGTAACCCCTTCCAGGCGGGTCAGGAAGCGGGACGAAGCGTCCACCGTGCGCACGTTCAAATGGGCTTGCTCTCGAAGCATTGCCGCCACCTGCCCGAACTCGTTCTTTCGAAGCAGGCCATTGTCGACGAACAAACAGGTGAGGCGGTCGCCGATAGCGCGTCCCACCAGGGTGGCGGCAACCGCGGAATCGACCCCCCCCGAAAGCGCGCACAACGCCCTTTCGCCATTCACTTCCTGCCGGATCCGGTCCACAGTCTCCCCGATGAAAGAACGGGGAAACCAGTTCGGCTGAATCCCTGCGACATCCTGCACGAATCGTTTCAGGATTTCGGCCCCGTGCGCGGTGTGCCGAACTTCCGGATGGAATTCCAGAGCGTAAATGCCCGCCACCGGGTTCTCGATCGCTGATATGGCGTTCTCGGTCCGTCCCGTAATGTTGAATCCTGGCGGAACTTCCGCCACATGGTCGCCGTGGCTGTTCCAAACACGTAGCGGCGACTCGAGGCCTTTCAGGAGTTTCGTGGAGGGGTAAATCTCGAGTTGGGCGAACCCGTACTCCCGGCGCCGAGCGGGTTCCACCCGTCCCCCCAGCGTCCTCGAGATCCATTGCAATCCATAACAAACACCGAGCACCGGGATGTTCAACTTTAAGACCCGCTCGTCACACTTCGGAGCGGAAGGATCGTAAACAGACGACGGGCCGCCGGAAAGCACCAAAGCCTGCGGCTGCATTGCCACAAGCTCGTCGAAAGGGATGTGGCAGGGGAGGATGAGCGCATAGACCTGCATCTCGCGAATGCGGCGCGCGATCAGTTGCGTGTACTGAGAACCGAAATCGAGAACGACGACCGGACGGGTATGTTCCATTTCATAATCCGCCAGCAACTACAGAGCGGGTAGCGCGGACCCCCGGTTTTGGGGTGCGCGGCTTTCGCTAGGACGAGCCGCGGACCCCAAAACCGGGGGTCCGCGCTACCAAGCCGGGGCAGGGGGTCTCATCCCCGCGCTGAGTGCATGGAACGAAGAACAAGTCAAAAGGCAAAACGCAAAGGGCAAATGGCAAAAGTCCAAAAGCAAGTCAAAAGGCAAAACGCAAAAGGCAAATGGCAAAAGCTAAATCACAAATCACAAATGCCAACTATCTTGCCACGATATTAATCAGCTTCTGCGGCACGATCACGACTTTGACAATCTCCTTCCCGGCCAGGTGCTGGATCACCTTTTCTTCCGCCTGTGCTCGAGCGAGAATTTCTTCCTCGCCTGCGCTGACCGCAACCCGAATTCGCGCTCGCAATTTGCCATTGACCTGGACAGGCATTTCCAGTTCATCCTCGGCTGCAAGTTCAGGGTCAAAGGCAGGCCAGGGAACTCGAAGCAGGGGCTCGGCGTGACCCAGCCCCTCCCAGAGCTCATCAGCAATGTGTGGCGCAAAGAGCGAAAGCATCGTCACCAGAAGTTCCAGAACTGCTTTATGTGCTTGCGCGCGGACCTTGCCCTTTTCCACCGCGCCTTGCAACTCCGTCAGCTCATTAACGAGTTCCATTAGCAGGGCCACGTCCGTGTTGAAATGCCAGCGGCCCTCCATGTCTTCCGTGACGTGCCGAAGAGTCTGGTGGGCTTTGCGCAGTAAACTCCGCTCCTCCTCTGAAATTTGAGATTTCGGATCTGAAATGCCGCTCGGCCGCGCCGCGCCGCTGGAAAGCGGCTCCACCTCGCGGAGGTTGGCCGCGTACTTTGTAACCAGCCGGAAGACCTTGGCCAGAAAGCGCGAGGCGCCTTCGATGTCCTTGTCGCTCCAATCAAAGTCCTTTTCAGGAGGCGCGGCAAACATCATATAGGTGCGCACGGTGTCGGCGCCGTACTTCGCGCACATTTCCGTGGGGTCCACCACGTTGCCCTTCGATTTCGACATCGCCGTGCCATCCTTGAGCACCATGCCTTGTGTAAAGAGGCGCGCCACCGGTTCCGAGAACTCCACCAGGCCGATATCCCGCATTACCTTGGTGAAAAAGCGCATGTAAATCAGGTGCAGGATGGCATGCTCGATTCCGCCAATGTACTGGTCCACCGGAAACCAGTACTTGACGACCTCTTTATCCACCGGCGCGGCCTCAAAGTGGGGGACGGTGTAGCGGTAGAAGTACCACGAGGAATCCACGAACGTATCCATCGTATCCGTCTCGCGCCGCGCCCCTCCCGAGCACTTCGGGCACGTCGTGTTGACGAATTCGGGAACGTCGGCCAACGGCGACCGTCCCTGGCCGGTTAACTTGACGTTCGCCGGCAGCACCACCGGCAAGTCTTCCTCCGGAACGGGCACTATCCCGCACTTATCGCAATAAACCATGGGAATGGGCGTGCCCCAATACCGCTGGCGCGAGATCCCCCAGTCTTTCAGCCGATACTGCACGGTGAGTCTTCCAAAGCCTTTTTCCCCCGCGTCCTGCGTCATCCGCAGGATGGCCTGAGTCGACGAGAAGTGGCTGTAGTCACCCGAATTCACCAGCTTGCCGTATTCGACGAAGGCCGCTTTGGGCGGCGACGTGGGGGCCTGCCCGCTCGCATCTTCGGGGACGATGACCGTGCGGATCGGAAGCCCGTATTCGGAGCAAAACTCGAAGTCCCGCTGGTCGTGAGCGGGCACCGCCATGACGGCCCCCGTCCCGTATTCCATCAAGACGAAGTTGGCAATCCAGATCGGGATCGCTTCGCCGTTAAAGGGGTTCCGCGCTTTGAAGCCGGTATCCGCTCCGACTTTCTCTAAATTCACTTCCACTCGCGCCCGCGCGGTAGCAGCTTTGATCCTCTGCACTTGCTGCCGCAGCTTCTCCGGCGATCTCGAGCGGGCCACAAGCTTCTCCACCAGGGGATGTTCAGCGGCCAGGAAAACCGCGGTGCAGCCGAAAATCGTGTCCACGCGCGTAGTAAAGACGGGCAACGGCTCGCCTAGTTCGACCACTCCAAAGTCCACTTCCGTCCCCGTCGACTTGCCAATCCAGTTCTGCTGCATGGCCAGCACCCGCTCCGGCCAGCGCACCAACTCCTTCATGTCCTCGAGGAGTTGCTCGGCGTAGGCGGTTGTTTTCCAAAACCACTGCTCGAGCTCGCGCTGCACCACGGGCGTGTCTTCATGCCGCCAGCAACAGCCGTTCACCACTTGCTCGTTCGCCAGCACCGTTTCGCATTGCGGGCACCAGTTCACCCGGCTTTTCTTGCGGTACGCCAAGCCGCGCTCATACATCTTGAGGAAGAACCATTGGTTCCAGCGGTAATACTCCGGGACGCAGGTGGCGATCTCGCGGCGCCAGTCGTAGCTGAAGCCCAAGCGCTTCAATTGCTCGCGCATGTTACCGATGTGGCTGAAGGTAAACTCCGAGGGGTGACGCTGGCGCTTGATGGCGGCGTTTTCCGCCGGCAGGCCAAACGCGTCCCAGCCAATGGGATGAAGCACGTTGTAGCCTTTCATCCACATATAGCGGGCCAGGGCATCGCCGATCGAGTAATTCCGCACATGCCCCATGTGGATATCGCCGGAAGGGTAGGGAAGCATCTCGAGCACGTAATATTTCGGGCGCGCGGCGTCCGCGTCGGCGTCAAAAATCTTCGCCGCAGCCCAGCGTTTTTGCCATTTCGCTTCGATTTGTTGAGGGTCGTAGTCCATAGGCAGTCAAAAGGCTAAAGTTTAAAGTCTAAAGTCCGGCTATCAGCCGTCAGCTATCAGCTCTCAGCAAACTCTCGTTCGGCAACCCTCTCCCCCTTGGGCGAGAGGGTGGTCCGCAGCCGGCGCATTCATCAGCCGGGGCGGGCCGGGTGAGGGGGTTTTCGGGCCTGACAGCTACCTCTGCCCGCGGGCGGTCACAAGGGCCGCCCCTAAAACGCGATTAGCGCTTGCCGAAAGCTTGCGGCTGAGAGCGAACAGCTACTACCCCCGCCAAAATCCTCATCATCCGCAGATTCCGCCTATCGTCTCCGGGCTTGTCAATGGGCGTCTCACAAATGAATGGAATGGCCTTCAGCTTGGGATGACGAACAATGCGGCGGAATCCCTCTTTGCCGATCTGGCCTTTCCCGATGTGCTCGTGGCGGTCAGCGTGAGAGCCAAAAGCCGTTTTCGAGTCATTGGCGTGGATCACGCGCACGTTCGCGAGGCCGAGCGTGGTGTCGAGGTTCTTCACCACCTCGGCCAGTCCGGCCTGGGTGTGAACGGCGTAACCGGCCTCGAAACAATGAGCCGTATCGATGCAGGCGCCCATCGGCAAGTCTTTTTCGGTCGCGGCTACGATTTCCGCGACCTCCTCGAACGTGCGTCCGATCACAGAGCCTTGGCCGGCAGTATTCTCGATCAGAATCCGCAGCCCGTCGAGTTCCACACCGTTCGCTGCTTGCTTCAGCGATTCAATGCACGCTTTGATTCCTTGCGTCGCACCGCTGTCCTTGGCGCTTCCGGGATGGGTTACCAGATAATCCGCGCCCAGAGCTACCGCCCGCTCGAGCTCTTTGCGGAAGGCCGCAATGGACCTTGTCCGGATGAAAGAGTTCGCCGATGCCAGGTTGATCAAGTAGTTGTCATGAATCACCAGTGGCGACAGGCCGTAGCCCGAGCGGATTTCCCGTAGCCGCTCGCACTCCTCCGGCGTGGGGTCCTTCCCCTTCCACCCGCGCGGGTTGGTGGAGAACATCTGAAACGTGTCGCAACCGATCTTCTTGGCGCGATACGCCGCGTTCTCCAGCCCCCCGGCTATCGATGTCTGAACACCCACTCTCACGCGAATATCTCCAAAGGTTTAGTCGTCCATGTTAGCAGAGCGGTTCGAGAAGGGTCAAATTAGGCGAATGGAAAGAGGCACCTATTGTCACCGCACTGTCTCATGGCGGCCGAGTGGAGATTCAACTCCCCAAGGTCTCAGAAGAGCCGGGTTGCCGGGAGGACGAATTCTGGCACTGGCTTTGGCCCAATCCCATGCCCCGATCGGCGGCGACGCACTCGATCTCGCAACGGAAGGGGGAGGGTATTGAGCTGGGCGAGGAAGGGCGCAGACTGCACATTCAAGAGGGCGGGCTTTCGCTACTTGCCCACGGCCATCACTATGGGAAGAATGTGGCGTTGGGGGGAATAGGCAACAAGAACCCCTGGAGCGGACAAACAATTGCCGCGGACAGGCGACATGGCCATCTTTACATTTACTACTTGCCCCCTAGAGCACAAAAGTATGGCGGGCTGTTGATCGGCTGCGAGGGATCCTCCCCCTGGGATCGCTGGCTACCCGGCTTGCCTGACTAGATGGATCAAACTGGACACGTTCACGATTGGCGGGGCACGTCTTCCAAGTATTCGCCTACTGGCACTCCGAAATTTAAGGATAAGAGATGGCTCAATGCTGGCCCGACCAAGACGAAGGACGGCATCGTGATCGATCTTGCCTTTAAGCCCCCAGGCGGGAACAGTATGGCGAGCTTCGTGATGGACATGACCAACAACCAATTCCGTCCCTACATGTTAGGAAAACCCGGCTATTCGTGAGAGGTGCCCCGAAAGGCCAACTGCCGTCTACTGGCTGATGCGCGTCCCCCCTTGATAAGGAAGAGGAAGGGGGCGGTTGACTGCATTGACATCGCCCGCCGATACCGCCATCCCATCGCAGGGGCAGACGCGCAAGTCGCCCTCATCTCCGTAGCACACCACTTCAGTTTGCGATTTGCCTTTTGATTTCTTCTTCGTCTGCCCAGGACGGTCACAAGGGCTGCCCCTACAGGAGCCTTCTACGGCTGATATTCCCAAAGGTCGTTGAAGTATCCCGCTGTGCCCGACTCGACAGCAAACCCACCAAAGAGCCACAGATTGCCGTGTGCATCGGTCCATGTCGCGGCGTTTACGCGCCCCCCGGGAACATTTCCGGCAGCAGGAGTCCCTAACGTCCCGTACGTCCCCGGTTGGCCCCCGACGCTCGAGCCACCCATCCACGTCCACTCGCCGCCGCTGAACTTCCAGAGGTCGTTGAAGAATCCCCCTCCGTTCGAGCCAAAGCCTTCCCCGCCGAAAAACCAGAGATTTCCGGCCGCATCCGTCCAACTCATGGCGCTGTCCCGCGACCCAGGAATGTTGCCGGGAGCAGGTGTCCCCTGCGTTCCATAGACGCCATTCTGGTCGATGAGATTGCTATAGCCACCTACCCATGTCCACTGGCCTGCGCTGTATTTCCAAAAGTCGTTGAGCTCTGCCAAGTTTAGGTAGTAAGTGTTATAGCCAATCCCCCCGAAAATCCAGAGATTGCCGGATGCGCCCATCCAGCCGGTAGCGCTGTAGCGCGCCCCAGGATGATTGCCTGGAGCGGGCGTTCCCTCAGTCCCGAATACTCCGGGCTGGGCGGGATAAGAGATGGTCGCTCCACTCAACCATGTCCACTGACCGCTGCTATACTCCCATAGATCGTTGAGAGCGCCCCCGCAATTTGGCGTCGAATCGCAGCCGACGCCGCCGAAAAGCCAGAAATTACCGGAGGCGTCCGTGGCGCTCACAGCGTTGGATCGCGCGCCTGGAAAATTGCCGGGAGAAGCCGCGCCCAACATTCCATACGCTCCTGGCTGATTGACGACGTTTGAACCACCCACCCACGTCCACTGGCCCCCGCTGTATTTCCATAGGTCGTTCAACGCCCCAACGTTCCCAGCGGAGTCGTAACCCATCCCACCAAAGAGCCAGAGATTCCCGGAGGCATCGCGCCAACTCGCCGCGCCGTAGCGCGCCCCCGGCGCGTCTGTAGGAGAGGGAACTCCCTGAACCCCATATATCCCCGCTTGATCAGTAATGTCCGACCCATTCATCCAGGTCCATTCGTTGCCGCTGAACCTCCACAGGTCATTGAAAAAGGAATTGGTGCCGGCCCAACAGAGCGGATCATATTTATTGCATCCTCCGCCCACCGGAGCAGCGGCGCCGCCGAAGAGCCACAGATCTCCGGCCGCATCAGTCCAGCTGACAGCGCCCTGACGCGCCCCTGGAGTGTTGCCGGGAGCAGGCACCCCCAGCGTTCCATACGAACCCTGCTGGTTCACAGTGTTCGAGCCACTTACCCAAGTCCATTGATTGGGAGCCGAGATTGGGGTTGGGTCCGGATCTGGACTCGGGGTACGGATCGGAGAGCTGCCAGTTGGGCCCATGCCGCTACAACCCGCAAACTCCAGTATGGCCGATGAAGCCAATATGAAAACGAACGACTTGAGTCGTTTTCCCATAGAGAACCTCCTCGTAGGGGCTCGACATTCGGACGGCTGATTATGTGAACGACCCAATCTTGACGGGGACTTGGATGCCTGAATGAGACCACGGTTTGTCTGGAAATTGCTGAGCAGAAGTTTTTTGCCAGAGGGGCCACAGCCAAAATGTCGTTGGAGGCTCGGACTCAATGCGGTAAGGTACAATGAAATGCCAAAAAGATGTTAAATAGATGGAACGAACTCAAGGATTCATTGCTGTAGGAAGGATGACCGATGAAGAGAATTGCTCCGACCTTGTCACTCTGCCTATCCGTCCTCGCCGTGTGCCTATCTGCCTGCGCGGCGGACATCCGGGAGGAGAAGCAGGTCATCAAGACCTATCCCTTCTCAGGCCCGGATCCCGTGGTGGTTCGGGCCCACGGAGATGTGAGCCAGAAAATCTACCCCTATTTTTCATTTGACGACCTGTCCTACGAGGGCGTGGACCAAACCTGGAATGTGATCCACCTCGAAAACCCCTACATCGAAGCGTTCGTGTTGCCGGCCACAGGCGGCAAACTAATCGGGGCCGTTGAAAAGAGTACTCAAAAAGACTTCGTATACTACAACCACGTGCAAAAGTTTCGAAGTATCTCGATGCGCGGCCCGTGGACATCGGGAGGAATCGAGGCCAACTTTGGGATTATCGGCCATGCACCCTCGACCGCCACGCCGGTGGATTACCTGCTCCGCAAGAATCCGGACGGCAGCGTGAGCTGCATTGTCGGGACCATGGATCTTCCCTCGCGTACGGAGTGGAGAGTGGAATACACTATTCCACCCGACAAGGCCTACATCGAGGTGCATTCCCTCTGGTACAATCCGCAGCCTCTCAATCAGTCCTACTACGTGTGGATGAACGTCGGGCAAAAGCTGCGCGACGACCTTGAATTCATCCTTCCAGGGGTGAGCTACATCGGGCACAATTACGCGGTCCCGTCTCAGCCGTGGCCGCTGACCAAGGACGGGCGAAACCTGGCTCTTAACCGGACCCATAAGGACAACGACGATGACAGTTTATTCGTCCATGGCAAGCTTCAGGACTTTAGCGGAGGATACTGGCATGATTGGCAATTCGGATATGGCCATTGGGCCTTGCATGAGGAGGTTCCGGGCCAGAAACTCTTTCTCTGGTCGACGTCACGCGCCGGGGCAATATGGCAAGATTTACTGACCGACAACGATGGGCCATACTTCGAGTCCCAAACCGGCCGCCTGCTTGATCAAAGCGACCACGAATTCCTGGCTCCGGACTCAGGCGACCACTGGCAGGAATTCTATTTTCCTTATAAGGAAATCGGTCCTATGGTCAAAGCGACCCCATATGGCGCTCTCAACGTTCACAACAACGGCAATAGCCTGGAGGTAGGTTTCTGCGCTCTGCAACACCTTGCCGAAGATTTGGTTATTTCCGCCCAAGGCAAGCCGGTTGCTCGCGACCGAATCGTCCTCGATCCCATGGAGATATACCAAAAGACCTTTCCGGTCTCGATCAAGGAGGGCCAGCTTCGTGTCGAGGTGGGCGACAAACTCTCCTATACGGACGATCCCAATGCCGGCCTTTTAAAGCGTCCGCTCCACTTCCACAATATCAACACGAGCAGCGTCGAGGGGCTCTACCAGTCCGCCCAGAATGACGAGAAAGGCCGCAGCTACAACTCAGCCTTGCGCAAGTATCAGTCTGTGGTCGAGCGAGAGCCTCTGCACGTCCCTGGTTTGACGCGCCTCGCCGAGCTCTATTGCCGGAGGGCTGAATACGAACGGGCACTCGAGTACGCGCGCAAAGCCTTGGACATCGCCATGTACGACGCGGATGCCAATTATATTTACGGCGTCATCGCCCGCCGCATGGGCGATCTGGTGGACGCCAAGGAGACGATGGGATGGGCGGCGCGGTCTATGAAGTATCGCTCGGCGGCGTTCGGCGAGCTGGGTGGCATCTATCTCACGGAAGGCAACTTCGATCTAGCGCAGGCCTATCTGAATCGATCCCTCACTTACGATGCTCACAACATCAGAACTTACCAGCTTCTGGCCACTACCTGCCGGCTGCAAAAGCAACCCGATAAGGCACGCGAAGCTTTGAACAAGATTCTCGATATCGATCCCTTGAACCATTTTGCGCGCTTCGAGAAGTATCTGCTCGATCCGGGACCTGACACGCTGAATGATTTCAAGTCCATGATCCGCAACGAATTTCCGCACGAGGCCTATCTCGAGATTGCCGCGTTTTACGCCGTCCTGCGGCTGGACGATGACGCCCTGCGGGTGCTCGAGGCCGCGCCGGAGCAGGCCACGGTGCGATATTGGCAGGCATATTTGCTGCGGAAGAAATCCCCGGAGCGGAGCCGGGAGGCACTCGAGCATGCCGCGGCCCTTTCGCCTTACCTGGTGTTTCCTTTCCGCGAAGAGTCGATTCCGGTATTTCAGTGGGCCGCATCGGAGCAGCCGAACGATTGGAAGCCGAAGTACTACCTGGGCTTGATCTATTGGGGAATGCAGCGGAATGAAGACGCTCTCGAGATGTGGCGCGAGTGCGGGGACCGGCCTGACTACGCGGCGGCTTACATTTCTCGGGCAATTCTCGAAAGGAACGCCAATCCTCAAAAGGCATTGGCGGACTATGAGAGAGCTTACTCCGTCGATAAAAAAGAGTGGAGAACCTGGTACCACTTGGCAGATTATTACCTGCAGACTGGAATGAACGACAAGGCATTGAAACTGGCCATTGCAGCTTCTCAACAATTTCCCAAGGAAGACGCACTCAGAGTTCTGCTGGCCAGGACATACTTGCATGACGGCAAATATCAGGACTGTTACGCCGTGCTGGCGAAGGCCTCCATTCTGCCCTACGAAGGCCAGAGCGACGTGCACCAATTGTGGGTGCAAAGTCTGGTCGCCCAGGCGCTCGCGGACATGAAGAAGGGCAGGTACCAGGAGGCGATCGAGCGCCTCGAAACCTCGCGCGAATACCCGGAGCGGCTGGGAACCGGCAAGCCCGGCGATCCCGATTACAGGATCCAAGATTACCTCGAAGGCTTCTGTTATGAAAAGTTGAACATGACCGCCAAAGCCCAGGAAGCGCGAGGACGGATCAAGGCTTGGGATTCGCGCCACGGGGAAGGAAACTCAGAAACCGAAAGCCATCGGGTCGAAGAGTGGTATCGTAGCACGCTGCCCACGAAGACAGAGCTGCAAGCTCTACAGGCGCTTAATGGAATACTTTGAAATGCTGCATCAATATTATCGGGAGATCGTGAGATCGGGTGATCGTGAGAGCAGTCGCTCATGCCCGTCGGCTGACGGGCACCCAGAAACCATGAAATGTCATTCCGAGCGAAGCGAGGAATCTTGCTCTGCGCCGGGGGAACCCCGGAACAAAAATCAGGGCGAGATTCCTCGCTCCGCTCGGAATGACAGCCAATTTCAAAGCGGTGGGAAGATCGGCTGATCGCGAGACCGGCTGAACCGGCAACCTATTCAGCCGGTCATCCGATTGCCGGATCGCCGGTTCATCCGATCTCCCGATCTCCCGATCTTCTCGACGAGTGGTAAGCTGGGTATACGAATGAAAACGACAATGATGCTTTCGCTGAAGGGCAAGCTGGGGCCCTATGAGATTCTCTCGCCGCTGGGGGCGGGCGGGATGGGAGAAGTTTATCGAGCGCGGGATAGCAAATTGGGCCGCGACGTGGCGCTGAAGGTCTTGCCCGAGGCGTTTGCTAGCGATGCGGAGCACATGGCACGCTTCGAGCGGGAAGCCCAGCTCCTCGCCTCGCTCAACCATCCCAACATCGCCTCCGTCTACGGCCTGGAGGAATCCGGTGGCGAGCACGCTCTGGTGATGGAATTGGTGGAGGGCCCGACGCTGGCCGAGCGGATTGCCGCGGGGCCGATTCCAATTGACGAAGTCCTGGCGATCGCTCGCCAGACCGCTGAAGGGTTGGAATACGCTCACGAGCGCGGGATTGTGCATCGCGACCTGAAACCGGCAAACGTGAAGGTGACGCCGGAAGGCAGGGTCAAGGTTCTCGATTTCGGTCTCGCCAAAGCGTTCTCGCCGGAGGAATCGGCGGCCGACATTTCAACCTCGCCTACGCTCAGCATCGGAGCGACTCGAGCGGGTGTGATCTTGGGGACTGCGGCCTACATGAGCCCGGAGCAGGCGAAAGGCAAGCCGGTTGACCGGCGAGCGGACATCTGGGCGTTCGGGTGCCTGCTCTTCGAGATGGTCTCGGGCAAGCAGTGTTTCAAAGCGGAGACGGTTTCGGAGACGCTGGCGACGGTCCTGATGAATGAGCCGGATTGGTCACAACTTCCCGAATCCACGCCTCCGCGCCTGCGGGCCTTGCTGCGGCGCTGTCTTAATAAGGATCCGAAGCAGCGCCTCCGCGACATCGGCGAGGCTCGCATCGCTATCGAGGAAATCCTGGGCGGGCCCGAGCCCGAGGGGATTCCTGTCACACCGCTGGCGGAAGGCCCCGGCGCCGCACGATGGCCGCAATGCAAATGGCTTGCGGCGCTTGCGGCAGCGGTGGCGCTGGTTGTGCTTGCGGCCGCCGGAGGCTGGCTGTTGGGCCATAAAACCACTGCCGGCACGCCTTCGGAATTTCGTCAGCTCACCTTCGATTCCGGCTTGATTTACTCCGCGCGCTTCGCGCCTGGCGGCCAAGCGATCTATTACGGCGCGGCGTGGAGCGGCCTTCCCGTTCAATTGTATGCAACGCAGCCGAACGGCCCCGAATCGCGGCCGCTGGGCTTGCAAAACTCCGCCTTGTACGCCGTCTCGGCGTCGCAGATGGCGGTTTCCATCGGCTGCAGGGATATATTCATTGGCGATTGCATTGGCACGCTGGCGGTAATGCCCGTCTCGGGGGGCGCGCCGCGCGAGGTGGCGGAGAATGTGATCTCGGCGGATTGGGGGCCGGACGGGAATGAGTTGGCCGCCATTCGCCAAGTCGGCGAAAAGTTCCAAGTCGAGTTTCCACTCGGGAATGTGATCTACCAAGCCTCCACTTGGATGAATTTCCTGCGTGTTTCACCTCGCGGCGACGCGCTCGCTTTCGTCGCGTATAGCGGTTCCACAGGCGACGTTGGAAAGGTGATCATCCTCGATCGCGAGGGGAGGGAAATCGCTCGGTCCGGAAGATTCATAAGCTTGGAAGGGCTCGCCTGGGCGCCGCGCGGAAATGAAGTCTGGTTCGGCGCTACAATGACCTCGGGGTGGGCGACCTCCATTCACGGCTTCACCCTTTCCGGAAAGGATCGTGTCGTCCTGCGACTGCCCAGCGCGCTCCGCCTTCACGATGTGTCGCGCGATGGCCGCATTCTTTTCTCCCAAGAAGTATGGCGGGATGAAACGAAATTCCGCGCCGCAACTGACATGAGGGAACGTGACCTCTCCTGGCTTGACAGCGCCGACGTCACCGACCTTTCTCCGGACGGCAAGGAGATCGCTTTCTATGAGTGGGGCCTGGCCAGCGCGATGAGCGTGGCGTACATGCGGCAAACGGACGGCTCGCTGCCCGTCAAGCTGGGTGAGGGGGAGGAGTCGGTTTTATCTTCGGACGGAAAATGGCTGCTGGTCAATGTTCCGGGAGACCCGTCGCGGCTTCGTCTGTTGCCGACCGGTGCGGGAGTGCCCCATGAATTAAGCTCCTCCGGGTTTCATGATTTCGCCACGCCGGGATGGATGCCGGGATGCGGGGCAGTTTATTTCGCCGCCAATAACGGTCACGGTTGGCGATTGTACACGCAGGACATCTCGAGCGGCGCGCCGAGGCCTTTTACTCCTCCCATTTCAGTGTTCACCAAAGGCTACGAGTCTCATCTGGTGTCGCCGGATGGCAAATGGGCTTTCGCTCGCGATGTCAATAGGAAGGCTTGGCTATACCCAGTCGGGGGAGGCAAGCCACAACCGGTTCTGGGGTTGAACCCGAGGGATATTTGGATCAACTGGTCAGCCGACGGGCGTTTCGGCTACGTCTGCCAAGATGAAATAACGCACGCTCCAGTGCTTCGCGTCGATCTTGCGACAGGCGCGCGGAAGGTGCTTACAGATTTGGGGCCGAGCGACCCCGCCGGTCTAACTTCGATCGTCCCGGTAAGGGTTACGCCTGATGCCAAATTCTTTGCTTACTCTTTCGACCGGGCGCTGTCGAACCTGTTCATGGCGAGCGGGGTGAAATGACTGGCCGCCTGGCATGCGCGGCTCTGCCGCCGTGCCTTGCGGAAAGGCTCTGCCTTTCCGGGCGGTGGGTACGGTGTTGCTGTCCTTTCGGCGAGGCTGCGCCTCGCCGGTTGAGGCGCAGCCTCAACCTATGAACAAGATCTGAGGCCCACACGGAAAGGCGAAGCCTTTCCGCAAGGCAGGGCGGCAAAGCCGCTGACCAGGTCAGACTATGATGCGAAGGAGATGTCTTTAGGCATGGAGAATTCCACTCGGCGACATTTTCTCAAAGATCTGGGCCTTGGGACGGCTGCTTTCTCAGTGGCCGCCGAAGGAGCCCAGACGAGCCGTATGCCAGGGCAGCCCCCTTCCGGTGAGGCGCAAGCGCAAGCCTCCAGCCCCTCGAGCATCATGGCGATCGCCGCACATCCGGGGGACGCAATCTTTGCCATGGGCGCTGCTGTAGCAATGCAAGTTCATCTCGGAGGCCAAGGCGTCTTCTTGAGTCTTTCGCTCGGTGAGAGGGGCTCGGCGCGGATTGCTCCCGCGCAGTACGGTCACCTCCAGCGGGAAGCGGCGGAGCGCGCGGCGCGCACGCTGGGCGCGCGGGCTGAGTTTCTCGCTTACCCGGATGGAGAGATTCCCGTATCTGAGGAGGCAAAGTTTGCGGTCTGCGATTCGATCCGTGAGCACCGGCCCGGCATCATCGTGACGCATTGGCGAGGGAGTTGGCACAAGGATCATGAAGCGTGCTACAAGATCGTGAACGACGCTGTGTTCTATGCCGGACTGCCCGCCCTCGCCCGAAAACAACCGCCTCACGAGGTCCGGAAACTATTCTTCGCGGATAATTGGGAAGATGCCCAAGGGTTTACGGCGGATACTTACCTCGACATCAGTCCGGTGTTCGACCGCTGGTTGGAAGCCTGTTCCGCATTCCCCATGTGGCGCGGTGAAAACGGCTTCCGCTATAACGACTACTATGGCAGCTTGGCCGTGGCACGCGGCTGCCTGAGCGGCTACAAATACGCCGTCGCCCTGATGTCGCCTCCCGAACAGCTCACCCGCCGGGTGAAGGCACTGTGAGGCCCGCATGTCATTCCGAGCGCAGCGAGGAATCTTGCTCTGCCTCTCTACTCTCCCAGACTGAATGCGGAGCTGCCGCGCGAGCAGAGCGAGATTCCACGCTGCGCTCGGAATGACATCGGGTGTTAACTGGGAATGAAATCGGGGCGGTCGTTGTCATTCCGGGCTGGGGGCGTTTTCTCCCTCGAGTCGGCCCCGCAGCACAGTGACGGAAGCTTTGGGAAGCGTGAAGGTCGCTTGTGGTCCGCCCGCCACCGTGCCGCCAACCGGTGGCCCATCCGGGTCGGCGTAGCTATTTGGCCCCGCATCTTTCCACACATATTGTTCACTGCCAAAACTCACCTGTGTTACCGATCCCGAAAAGGATGCAGCGCGCTGGTTCGCTGAGTTCTCAAAGAGGACGCGCACCGTATGTGGATGGTTCTCGTCGCGATTCACCAACAGGACGGACCAGTTTCCGTCGGGGCGGCGCAGCGCATAGGACGTGACCAGAACGTTTCCTTCGCTGTCCTTGATGTCAGTCGAGGAGGGGAACATGTGGTGCACACCGGAGCGGTGCAGCACCCATTCGAGATTGAGCATATGCGCGGCGTAATAGAACGACGTGTAGCCTTTGATGTTGAAATCTCTGTCTGCGACAAAATTCGACCAAGTCGCCGGGCCGAGGCAGCTTTGCTCAACAGGCTGAGGTTGGATGGGTGAATGGTAATAGGCCGCGCCACTCGCCTCGAAAAAGGCGCCAACGCTATCCGAGAGCCATAGCGCTGCGAAGACCTGGCTCATGGGGCCGGTGAGCTTCCAAGAAATGCTGCTCTCGGTAACCATCAGTGGCACGTCTTTGGGAACACCATCGTCTCGCCACACCTGGAGGATGTGCTTGATCAATTGCGGCTCCTGGTACAGAGTCTTCCAGGTGATGTCGCAGGGCTCGAAGGGATAATGTTCGAAGGAGACAAAGGCCAAGTCGCTCAAGCGGTCGTGGGCCTTCAAGTAGTCAATGAAGCGGCCCAGCCAGGAAGTTCGTCCCTGAGCGTCGGGCCACACTCGAATGTCCTCGCTCACGCCTTCGAAGATGGGTCCGCCCAGCTTGATTTTGGGGTCAACCTTGTGAATCGCCACGGCCCACTGGATGTAGAGCGAGCCGTAGTCCTCGGGCAGAGCGTGCTTGCCATCCGGCTCCTCCCCCATTTCAACGTAAGCCACGGGATAGCCTCGCTTCTCAATGTAACCAATCTGGGCGGCAGCGTCGTCCGGTGTGCCATAGAGCAGGGTGACTGGAATCATCGCCGGCAGGTTGTTGGTGATTCCGCTGGTGAAGAAAAGGTCGAAGCCGGTGTGCTCATAGCTCCCGCCGGCATTGACGTCCGCAGCGGAATGCCAGGGGTCGATGGACGATGAACAATAAGTGGGCCTCGTCCCGCCGGTAGCATCCCTCGCCACATCAACAAAATTGCCACTTGCGTTCACGTTGCCGGCCGTGAGAGATGCGATGGCGTACCCGACGCAATTGCGAACATCATCCGACCCGTGCAGATCGCAGGTATTGGAAGACTCGGTCATCCAGACGCGCAGAAAGCGGGTTGTCACCGGCGATCTCCCGAACTTTAGTGTTACCGTGCCGCCATGCGCGTCCTTCACCGCACCCGAAGGAAACGTCTTCCATTCGCCTTGAGGGCCCTCGTCGAAATCCAGCGCATCTTTGCCCACCCAGTATTCCACCTGGTAAGTTCTGGCGTAGGGTTCGGCCCAAGCGATGCGCACGGCGTTGACAGGCCGCTCCGCCTTCAAATCCATAACTACCCATTGCGGATGCAAGGCGTCACTTTCACCCGTAAACTTGCTGGTGAGATACGGATTGCTTTTCCAAAAGCTGAGATGGGGGCCCTGTAGGGGGCGGTCGCCGCTGGTGGAGAAGCCACGGTGCGGCAAGGCGTAAGCGAGAATGTAACGGATAGGTTCTTTGAGCTCCGTGCTGCCAGTAAAGTAACCGCTCTCATGGGCCGGATCGCTCCAAGTCCCGTTCTCGGTCCAGTGCCACGCGGCCATGCGCAGCTCAGTGTTGTTGCGATAAGTGATGGGACCCCAACCGGCCGAGAGAGATTCCTCGAGGATGTGTGGGGTATAGACCTTATCGATCGCGTAGTGGGAAAGGACGTCAACCGAGCTGCCGAGCGCTTGGTCGGGATCGAAGGAATTGATGATGTGGCTGGGCGTCACGTCCACACGCACCGTCGCCACATCCTCATTAGTCTGGGCGGAAGCCGCAGCAAGAACCGACAGCAGGGCGGTTAGGACCCCAACCACACCCATCCGTTGTCTCATGTGCTACTCTCCTCGAAAGGACCGCTTTCGGCGGAGGATTATAGCACGCGCAGTATTAGATGGTGTAGCACCGACGTTTGGGTCGGCAAGTGCTGGCCTAAAGGCCAGCGCTACAAGTCGAATTGGTGCAGCAGGGGCGGCCCTTGTGGCCGACCCTGCAACGCAGGGCCGCATAAGTACGGCTACTCATCCAGTCGAAAACCCACCGTAATCGTGGTGACGACCTCGACTGGTTCGCCGTTCAAGAGTGTGGGCGTGTATCGCCACTGACGGACCGCATCCATGGCGGCTTTGGTCAGGGTAGGATCAGAGTCGCTGAATGGTGAAAGGGAGAGAATCTGGCCGCTGGTTCCGATGACCGCGCGCAGGATGACGGTGCCTTCGATTCCTTGCTTCTGGAGCGCTTCGGGATAGACGGGCTTTACCTGGGAGATGAGCTTGGCCGCTTGGACATTGCCGCCCACGCGGATGCGGTGCGGCACCGGCCGTGATGCAGGAGGGTTTTCGGCCGGCTTATGTCCGTGCACCTGGACCTCCTGCATTACTTCCCCGACGTCCATGGTGATGTCCTGGTGCAGGTCGCCGGATGGTTTAAGATCGAGGTCCGCACTCTTGGTGTAGGCGAATCCAGGGCTGGCGATTTCAAGCCGGTAGTCGCCCGGAGGTATCGCCGCAAATTTGAATGTGCCGTCCGCGCCGGAACGGTCCTCGATCTTGAGCTTCAGCCCAACGTTGACGAGCGTGACGGAGGCGTCGGGGATCACGGCGCCGCTCGGGTCACGAACTGTGCCGGAGATATTTCCCGAGGGGCTTCTAGCTGCCACGCGGAGGGCCGCCACCGGCAGAAGCAACGCCGCCACAAGTGCGGCCGTGAGCAAGGCGCGACTTGCCGCCAAGGGTTTGTGATCGAGCCCGGGATCCAGTAACGCTTTCATGCGAACCTCCAGTTGAGAGGATTGGGCCATGGCAACGCTCGTTGACCATGCACCGTTCAGACGCCGCAGGCCGCGGCTCAGCACGAGGAGGAACTCGGCGTAATCCGCGGCCCGGTGACCGAGACTCAGGACCATGTCGTCGCACGCCCGTTCGCGTTCCTTGCGCATCGCGAAAGCCGCCAGCCAAACGAGCGGGTGAAACCAGAACAGAGCGCAAGCGATTTGAGCCGACATTTGGGTTAGATAATCATTTCGGCGTACGTGAGCCAATTCGTGGGCGAGCACATATTCGAGCTGCTTCCGGGACCAGTGGTGTGCTGCTGCGGGCAGCAGCACGGCGGGAAGGATGACTCCCCGAGTGAAAGGGGTGGTAATCTCAGTGCTGGTTCGAAGCTCGACCGTGCGGGATAGGCGAAGACGTGAGCGGACGCTCTCCAAAATGGCCATTGCCTGGCTTGTTTCGAAAAGCTGCGAGCACCGCGCAACCCGGCGCACCCGGACTTCCCCGACCGCGATGCGCGCCGCCAAAAGCATCCCACCGATTGCCCACAGGGCAAGAATCAACACGGCCCATGCCGAGTGGCCTGCGGTCCTGACAGCCGCCGGGGCCGGTCGCACCGCTGGAAGGACTGCGTTGTCTTGATGGCTCCGGAAGGCGCCCACGGAATCTTCCGTCGTCATGAGTGTTGCGGCCTTCTCGCCCCCAATGCCGGCAGGTAATGACGAGGTCATTGGGACATTCCAGGCCGGGACCGTCAAAGAAACAATGGGCAGGGCCAGGAGCGCGCCCAACGCCAGCGACCACACAAGGTGCCGCACTGCAGCCGACGCGCGGCGGAGAGCCAGAGTCAGCGTTGACGCGAGCGCAAGAAATAAGGTCCCTTTAAGCGTGGCTGCGAAGAGGAGTGCGAGGCCATTTCCGGAAAGGCCGCGGAGAGATTCCGAAGCCTGAACAAGCGATGAAAGGGCCGAGGTCATGAGGCACCACCTTTCCTGGCATTCGCGATTAACTCCGAAATGCGGTCGAGCTCGGCGTCGGAGACGCGGGCGGTCGAGGGTTCGAGCAGTGTCGCCACCGCCTGCGCAGCGGACCCATCGAAGAAGGTCTCAACAACGTGCCGCAGCGCCGCGCGCCGGACGCGCTCGCGGGGCGCGGTGGGGAAGTAGACGTAGCGCAGATCCTTTTCCGCGTGCCGGACGTGGCCCTTCTCCTCCAGGATGCGGAGAAGGGCACGCACCGCCGAATAGCTGGGGGGACTCGAAAGCGACTCTCGAATTTCCGCTGCGGAGGCCCGGTGGCGCTGAAAGAGCACGTCCATGATTTGACGCTCGCGGCGGCTGAGTTTGCGATCTGCGGGCTCTGTCATAGGTTGCCCTCCTGCTAATTCTTGAGCAC
>Ga0187819_10000257_pt1 | contig 25723 bp, 25 predicted proteins | sample NC_wetland_sal_i_15_FD_132411 | JGI IMG/M metagenome (GOLD analysis project Ga0187819, IMG submission 132411) | Wetland sediment microbial communities from Neuse River Estuary, North Carolina, USA - SO4_4 | ecosystem: Environmental > Aquatic > Freshwater > Wetlands > Sediment | place: USA...
AGGTCGGCTGCTGCTTGTCTGCGGTCAGCTTGCGCACGGTGCCCTGCACAGAGGTCGAGAGCTCCTGCGCGTCGATGAAATGGTTGTGCGAGAGATCGGCACTTGCCTTCAGTCCTTCAATCACCGCATAGGTGAACACCCCATGGCCGAGCGCCGGCAGTTGCCGCGCGAGCTTCTCGGCGTCGTCTAGGCGTCGGTCGCAGCATAGACGGCGATGCTCGCATCGGCCGCGTCCTTGAGCAGGCGTGCATTGAAGGCATTGCCAGAGTGGCAGGTGTCGACCAGCATGATGCGGCGGCCTTTACTCGTTTCGATGCCCGATTGCAGCGCCTCCCAATTGACCACGGTCGTGACCGTCCGGCGTAAAGACCAGGCTCCGGATCAAGGCCATATGGGCCCCGGTGTCGAGCTCGAGATAGGGCCCTTCCTCCGCCGGTACCGCACCGCCTCCCAACACCAAGAGCAGGAGCAGGACCCGCGGAAGCGCGCGCCATCGCCGTTGGTCGCCTTAGCGTCTCAGGGCCTGCACAGTCATGGCGCGCGAACTCCACTCAAGCGTATTGCCCAGCTCGAGCGTATTGCCCAGCATGGCCGCTTGCGGCTTGCGATCAATCGCGGCGCTTGATTGGAGCAAGAGATCGCTCTCTCCCCGCTGAACGCAGAATGAATAGCGCCCTCAGGCTCGGTTCAGGCGCGCTCCCCTAAGAAAGTCTCCACGAATTTGAGTGAGATTGGAACCTAGACCGAGGAGAGCTCGCACCCATGACATGGATTCTCCCCAACGCTTTCCTGGCGCTCGTCGCCTTCGCCACGCTCGCGATCATCATCATGATGGCCATGACGGCAAAGCAAAAGACCTGTCGCCGAGCACCACCACCGTTCAAGCAACGTCACCCGCTGACACCCCGCGCCAAATCGTGGTCGAGGAGACGAGCACAAAAACCGGTGAGGTGATTACGGTCGCCAAGGGCGAGGATGCCGTCCCGAAGCCCGCCGAGGCTAAGCTCGTCGCCGATGCTGAAGTCCATAACACTGCGCAGGCCCCTGCCGCCGAAGCGGCATCCGCGCCGTAGCCGGAAGCGGTGCAGCTGCCCGAGCCAGAGGTTGTTCAGTTGCCGAAGCCCAAGGCCAATGTCGCCTATGTTCGTCCGTGCTGCGTCGGCTATGCGCCGAGCCGGCTATCACCACTGCGCCTGACGTCTCAGCAAGCCAATTAGCAGGTGTCGTGCCCGGCCTTGTGCGGGCATCCACGTTTTATGGGCGATGAAAGACGTAGATGGCCGGGACAAGCCCAACCATGACGGCTAGGTGCCAGCGTTTGCGGGTTCCAGCTCGCGCGCTGCTTTATACTCACGCTCAAGCCCTAACGGTTCGGCCCGGATCAATCCGCGTACTGAATTGCCGAGATAGATGCGATCAGCACGAGCGAGGTCCGCAAGCGTCAGTATCGCCTCGCTCGCGGCCGCGCGCGGCAGGTCGATCAGCTCCTCCCGCAAGGTGCCAGGCAAGAGCCCGCAGGTGAGCGCCGGGGTGAACAGGCGCCCATCAAGTTCGATGAAGAGATTGGTGCGGGTGCCTTCGGTCAGCTCTCCCTTCTTGTTGAGGAAGACGACCTCGTCACAGCCGGTGAGCGCTTTCTGGCGCTCCATCTCGCGATCGTAGAACTGGCGCCGCGTGGTCTTGTGGTAGAACAGATGGTCCTTCTCGTCGATGCGGCTGCCGGAGATCGTAAACCGCCACACGGTGTCCCTGGAGGGAAGCTCGACTTTGGTCGAGGTGACGGTAATGGCGCCGTCCTCGGCGAGGAGTAGCCGCACCATATGCACGTCGCCGTCGAGCTTCTCGACTTCGGCGGAAAGCGCGCCGAGCACTTTCCCGCGCTCGAAGGGATACCCGAAATGGGTAGCGGAGGACTGGAGCCGCGCGAGATGCCGCTCGAGCAGATGGAAGCCTACGCCGCGTTCCCAGCGGATGGTCTCGATCAGCTCGAAGGGCGCATCCGCCTTGGTGAGGAACTGCGCCTTCAACAAGCACTCCTCGAATTCGGCATCGGCCTTGGAATCGGAGACGATGCCCGAGCCGATGCCCATCTCGCCAGCGCCGCCCGCGTCGATGAAGAGAGTACGGATCGCCACATTGAACTGGGCGTCGCCGTTAGGCGCGATATGGCCGATGGCACCAGTATAGACGCCGCGAGGGAGCGCCTCGAGCTCGCGGATGATCTCCATGGCGCGAACCTTGGGCGCGCCCGTGACCGAGCCGCAAGGGAACAGGGCCTTGAGCATGTCCTTAAGCCCCATATCAACGCGAAGCTCGGCGGTGATGCCAGAGGTCATCTGATGCACGGTGCGATAGGTCTCGACGGTGAAGAGGTCGGTGACCTCGACCGAGCCGATCTTGGCGATGCGGCCAAGATCGTTGCGCAAGAGATCCACGATCATCAGGTTTTCGGCCCGCTGCTTCTCATCAACGGTGAGCCAAGTCTTGAGGCGGGCGTCTTCTCGCGGCGTGCGCCCGCGCGGAGCAGTACCCTTCATGGGGCGGCTCGTCATGTGCTTGCCCTCGCGGCGGAAGAACAGCTCTGGCGAGAAAGAGAGGACATTAAAATCGGAAGCGCCGATAAGCGCTCCATATTCCACCCGTTGCTTGCGCCGCAGCGCCGCGTAGAACGCGACCGGATCGCCGGAGAAGGCGAAGCGATATTTCAGCGTGAGGTTGATCTGATAGACGTCGCCAGCGGCGATGTAGTCCTGCACCTGCCCAAAGGCGCGCGTGTATTGGTCGCGCGTCCAGGAGAGTTGCAGATCTGAGATGGTCGAGCGCTCCAAAGCGCCATTGGCATCGAGCCAGGCACGCGTCTCGGCATCATTGAAGCGGCGGGGCTCGCGAAAGAGGCCGATCCAGAAGAGCGGCTGCTGCCGGTCCCGGGGCAACAGGGTGTACAGCTTCGGCTCCAGCCAATAGCCAAGCTCGTAGGCGAAGAAGCCAACGGCGTGGAGTCCACGCGCGAGACCTTCGGTGATGGTGTCAAGCCCGGCTTCCACCTCCGCCGGCTCATAGACAGCGACGACCCGCTCGGGCGTCTCGAACAGCAAAGTCCTGTCGGCCGCGCCCGGTGCCGTCGCGGTCAAACTGTCGTCGAGGAGAATGAAGGGAGTGGCGGTCATTTCACTAAAGCCAATCGCGTCCGCTCAGGTCAGAGCATAGCCCATATGGGGGCAAAGCACGTCAACATCGAGGAAATTTGGCTTTACGCCAAGATCAGCATTTCGCCCTTGCCGAGCACGGCCATGTCGCCGATCAGTCTCCGGGCGCGGTACCCGATCTTGAACCGGCCATCGGTCGCCTTGAGTTGCCGGTCGAGCAGGCGGAGCCAGTCGAAGTGGAGCGTGCCGCAATCGCCGAAGGTCGGCAGCAGGTCGTTCGGCTCCTTGTCGAGGATCAACGTGCCGCGGCGCAATCCATAACCGGCCCAGCGGCCAATGCGGCCCTTGAGCAGGATGCTGCCGGCGATCATGCGGGCCCCGGCGTAATCGCCAGCGCCGCCACGTCCGATGATGAGGCCGCGACGCATCCGCTCTCCGAGCATGGCGCCCGCCTTGCCGCCGATTGAGAGCCGGCCGCCGCAAACGCCATAATTTTCGCCAACCCCCACGCCGCCTGCACGCTCGCCGACGTCGCCCGCAATGTCGATCATGCCGCCCCGCATGCTGGCGCCGGCGAACGGTCCGGTGGAACCGCTCACCGCTATTTTCCCTGCGCGCATGGTGGCGCCGAGATAGGCCCCGGCACTGCCATCGACGATGATTTCGCCCTCGGTGAGCCCCTGCCCGATCCGGTCGCATCTTTCATCGGTGCCGATGAAGCGAAGCTTGGCAGCATCCGTGCCCTTCAGCTTGAACACATCGCCCACAGTCACGGACTCGCGCGTCGTGCCGATGGCGATCGCCTGGATGTCCTTGGGTTTGCGGCCAGCGAGCCCGGCAGTGGTCAGCGGCGACAGGTCGAGCCGCTGATTTGGCTCGGTCACTAACTCGAGCGTCAACGCACTCACGCGACGATCTCCTTGAGGTGGAAATGGTGCGGCCCGAGATTGCCGCCGTAATTGCCGGCGGTGATGTGGGTAATGCCTTCGCTCGCGCCGGCTTTGGCAATGGCATAAATGCCGGCGCGCATTGCCTTGGCAATAGCGGGGGCGGTCAGGCCATCGATGACGATTTCCATCACCGCCTCGACATTGAGAGGCAACGCCGTGTTCACCGCGCCCTTGAGCGTTGGACAATACGCGTCGTTAGTCGAGGCGATCTGGCCCTTATATTTGGAGCCGACCTTCGAGCCCGAACGCACGATGCCGCCCGGGAAGGGCGTGATCACGTCGGGAACCTCGCCGATCGCCTTCACCGCGCGCACGCAGGCTGCAAGCACGGCGCGGTGGGATCGGCCGAGCACCAGTAGATTCCCGCCACCAACCGCATTCTTAGTGAGGCCGGTCTTCTCCTCGCACACGAACTCGCCGTCCATGACCGGGATCCGCCAGAAGCGCCGTCCGCCGATCACCTTCGACATTTGCCAGCCATCGCCGAAGAAGCGGAGCGAGGCGCCGAGCTTGAGCTTTTTTTCCCCTCCGAGGCCGGCGAAGCAGGCGGAGCCCGGGCTTGTCAGCACGCATTGACCCACGCGGTTGCGCAGCTGCCGCTGCAGCTTCTCGATCTCCATGGCGAAGATCAGCACCGCCACTCCAGGGCGCCCGTCGAGTGTCTCGTCGGGGCCAAGCAGGCGTTCGACACCGGCCTCAGCACCGCAGGCGATCACCGAGGTGGCAAAGCCCGTCATGGTCTGCGCGGCGATAAGCGCCCATTTCTGTGTCGGCGCGGTGATGATGATGCGCGTGCCGACCATGGGAAAGGCTTCGGCAAACGTCTCGACGATTTCGACGCCTTTGATCTTCAGTTTAGACATGGCACCGTTTGAAACCGATCTGGGCGGGCGGCAATGTAGCCAGGCACGCCGAAGCTTGCAGGATCAATTCCGTGATAGCGGTCGTAGGAATTTTCCACCCGGCGCTTGATGGCGGCGTCGAAGCCAGACCGCCGATTACTGGCGATCGCATGCGACCAAGCAGTTCGGCCGCGCCTCCGAGCGCGCTTGCCTCGTCTGCCCTCTCCCCCTTCAGGTACACCACCATGGAGCCGCACCATTAAACAGGTGCCGGGAGGCGTGCAAGCGCGCGAATGTGACGCTTATTCCTCTACTCGGGGATGATCTTGAAGCGGGCCCCCGGGACTCGGCCTACTTCTTCGGCTTGTCGTGCTTGACATAGGCGAAGCGCATGTCGTTGGCGGGCGTACCTTCCAGCGGTCCGCCCTCAAGCGCAGGTTGCCAGTGCACCACCTCCTCGATCTTCTTCGCCAGCGCGAAGTCCTTGTCGGTGACGCCTTTGGCGGCGTGGTTCATCAACCTGACCTCGACCCAGGCGTAGGAAGCGGTGATGTCGGGATGATGCCAGGCAGCCTCGGCGAGATGGCCGATGGCATTAATCACCATCAGTGTGCCCTTCCAGCTATTGGTCTTGTATTTGCGCCTGATCCAGCCGCCTTCGAGGTACCAATGGGGCAGCTCGGCCTTTAGCCGCTCCTCGACCTCCGCGTCGGTGTAAGTTCGCTCAGAAGTTGCCATCGGGGCGATCTTTTGAAACAGTACGGCACTATCCTGCACCTTCAGAGCATATCCCAGAGGCTTCGAGCCAACAATGGAGGAGGCCTTGCGTCCCGCGTGCACAGGCGCCGATAGGGTTACGGCGCCATGCGATCTTGTTTCGGTAAGTACAAGCGCACGCTTGCATTTTGGATTTCTGGATCCAAGCGGACGGGGCAAGCGGCCCTTCGGCAGCTTCGGGCTCGCAATCGACCGGCCGCAAACGCGGCTGACGCTGCGGCGGGGCAGCGAATTCCAGATCACGGGCGTGGACTGCGCGCGTGCGGAGCCCTATCTCCGCTCAATCGCCACGAGTTTCGCGCTTGCTTCGCCCTATCATCTGCATCTCGACGAGGTGATCCCGGCGCATGCGGGGCTTGGATCGGGCACGCAGGTTGCGCTTGCCATCGGGTCCGCTGTCGCGGTGCTGGAAGGCTTGCCGCTCGACTTGACTGAGATTGCCGCGCGGCTCGACCGTGGCAAACGGTCTGGCATCGGCATCGGTACCTTCGGGCAGGGAGGCGCCGTGCTCGACGGCGGTCCTGGCGACGGTGCGCTCCCTCCAGTGCTTTGCCGCCTTCCCTTCCCGACCGGCTGGCGCGTGCTGCTCATCTTCGATCCCGCTGAGACTGGCGTGCATGGCGCAAGCGAGGCCGCAGCCTTTGCCGCGCTGCCGGACTTCCCCGAAGCGGAGAGCGCGGATCTGACCCGGCGCATTCTGCTCGGCGCGTTGCCTGCGCTCGCCGAGGAGGACTTCAAGGCCTTTTGCGATCAGGTCGGCTATTTGCAGAAGAAGATGGGCGCTTATTTCGGACCGATGCAGGGCGGTCCTTATGTCAGCGAGGGCGTTACCGCAGTGCTGGAGGGGTTCGCGGCGGATGGCGTCACCGGGCTCGGGCAAAGTTCATGGGGCCCGACGGGCTTTGCTTTCGCGGAATCCGAGACCCAGGGCCAAGCGCTGCTCGAAGCCGCCTGTGCGGATGCCGGCGCAGCCAAGCTGCGCTTTGAGCTCGCGCGGGGGCGCAACGAACCCGCCACCATCGAGACGCGCTGATGCCGGATTCTTAAGCTTCGCTCCTATTCAGACGCTTTGCCGTCACGCCCCTTATGCTAAAGCGAGGCACGCGAGCGTCGCCGGTAACCCCCCGGCGAACCAGCCCAAACGACGGAGACCCGAGGAACCATGGCTCATCCACGCATACTGCACATGATCACGCCGCTCAAGCATATGAGTCCGTTCGACGTGAACATGGCCCTCGATGCAGGCTACGACGCAGCCATTCCCTATACGTCGGTGACGGTCGAAGATGTGACGGGGCTCGTGCAGGACTCGATCTTCTCGCGCGGGCCCGAAGGCGTGAAGCGCACGGGCATGTTCATCGGAGGAAAGCGCGCCATCGAGGCACTCGACATGATGAAGCGGGCCAAGGCGGCGATGCTGCCGCCTTTCGAGATTTCCGTATTCGCCGATCCTGCAGGCTCCTTCACCACCGCCGCGGCCATGGTCGCCTGTGCTGAAACGGCGCTCAGAAATAAATTCTCAACCGAGTTCAAGGGCAAGCGTGTGGTCGTATTTGGGGGCACCGGCGTCGTCGCTTTTGCTTCCGCAGTCATCGCAGCCGTCGAGGGCGCCGAGGCGACGCTGGTCGGCTACGATGGGCCGGAGCGGGTGCGCAAACTTGCCGAGGAGGCCAATGCGCGCTTCTCGGTCAATCTCCACCACGCCGACGGCTCGACCGAGGAGCAGAAGACTGAGCTCGCTCGCGAGGCGCAAGTCATTTTCTCGGCTGGACCTGCCGGGCGCAGGGTGCTCACGACCCAGCAACTCAAACAGGCGAGCCACCTCCTCGTCGCGACGGACGTGAATGCCGTGCCGCCGGCTGGCGTGGAAGGCGTCGGCGTGAACGACAACGCCGTGCCAATCCCTGGGACCAAGGCGGTCGGTATCGGGGCGCTGGCGGTCGGCAACATCAAATATCGGACCGAGGCTGGCCTCTTCGACCAGATGATTCAGTCGGAGAAGCCGCTCTATCTCGATTTCCGCGATGCTTACGCCCTTGCCCAGAAGCTCGCCGGCTGACGGCGCATCCCTGCTTATCGCGGCGATGTCGGGACGCGCGCTCGCGACCTCCGCAACAAGAGCTGGCCTCACCCCCCTCGTCGCCGACTTCTTCGCTGATGCCGACACGCGCCGGATCGCGCTGGCCTGCCACAAGCTCGAAGATCTGAAGCGGGGGTTCGTGTGGAAGGCTCTCGCGCCAGCGCTGGACACTTTGGCAGCGACCGCGCCCTCGCCGCCTCTCGGGGTTGTGTATGGCGCAGGCTTCGAGGATCGCACAGGCCTGCTGGCCAAGATCGCGGAGCGCTGGCCGCTGCTCGGCAATGGCGCAAGCGTGGTGGAGCGGGTCAAGGCCCCGGAAATGTTCTTTCCAGAACTTGCCCGCCTCGGCATCCCGCATCCAAGAACCGTCACGGAGCCTCCCGCGGAGAAAGGCGGCTGGCTTGCCAAACGCCAAGGCGGCGCCGGCGGCAGTCACGTCTTGACAAGTCACGTAGTGATAAGTCACGCCGCCGCAGCCAACGCAGGTGGGGGCATGACGGGGGGAGGCCGCCTATATTTCCAGGAGAAGGTGGAAGGGCGGCCGGTCTCGGCCTTGTTCGTCAGTGCTGGCAATCGCGGCCGCGTGCTAGGCTTCAGCGAGCAATGGGCGACCCCGACCCGGCGCGCGAGGTGGCGCTATGGGGGCGCCGCGCAGCCGGCCGAGCTTTACGAAGGTCTGGAGGCAAGATTGACAGAGATCGTGGAGCGGGTGGCCCCACGCTTTGAGCTAAGTGGGCTCGGCAGCGCTGATTTCCTGGTGAATGGGGACGAGGTGCGCCTACTTGAGATCAATCCTCGACCAGGTGCCACCCTCGATATTTTCGACAGTGAGGCGCAGCCTTTGCTTCGCCTTCACCTTGAGGCTGTGGTAGAGAACCGGCTTCCGACTGCTCCTCTCACCCTTCCGGCGGCAAGCTCCGCCGCCGTCGTCTACGCAATGGAGCCCATCACTGTGTCGAAAACGATGGTCTGGCCAGATTGGACCGCCGATCGGCCCGCTTGCGGAGAACGCATCGACAAGCACCGTCCAATATGCACTGTGTTGGCCCGCGCCGCGACCGGGGCGGAAGCCAAGCGGTTGGTGATGGAGCGAATTTCTACCATTTTGGCCGCCTGCGCCGGCCAAGAAGGAGGGGCTCAGTGGACGTGATGAACGAGGAAACCTTAGAGGCACGGAGCGAAACCAAGTGGCCTAGCGTCAATCGAGAGGTCGTACCTCTCGTTGAAGGCCTGATCCGCGACGCTCAGGGATTGCGGGTCGAGGTCTCGCAGGGGCCACTCGGAGAGACCCGCATCGATTGCGGGGTCCGGGCCGTAGGTGGATTGGAAGCCGGACGCCGCATAGGCGAAATTTGCCTCGGCGGTCTTGGATCCGTGTCGCTCGAAACGACCGATCCCTCCAATTCTTGGCCCTTCATGGTGACCCTACATACGAGCCAGCCGGTGCTTGCCTGTCTTGGCTCGCAATATGCGGGCTGGAGTCTGTCGGTCGAGGACAAGGGCAAGAAGTATCACGTGCTGGGCTCCGGTCCTGCTCGGGCGCTCGGCTCTCCGGAAAAGCTCTTCGAGGAGCTAGGCTATCGGGACCAGGCCGATAGCGCCTGCCTCGTGCTCGAAGCCGATCGGGCGCCGCCGATCGTGCTCGTGGAGCATATCGCCAAGGCCTGCAGGGTCTCGACTGACGCGCTGACCATCATCTACGCGCCGACGTCGAGTCTTGCCGGCACCGTGCAGATTGCCGCCCGTTGCCTCGAGGTCGCGCTGCACAAGGCGCACGAGCTCCATTTCCCGCTGCATAACATCGTCGACGGCATGGCAACCGCGCCCCTGCCGCCACCGGCGCCAGGCTTCGTCGCTGCCATGGGGCGTACCAACGACGCCATCATCTATGGCGGCAGGGTCCAGCTCTACGTTTCGGGCTCGGCGAAGGCGGCGCGGGGATTGGCGGAGCAACTGCCGAGCCTCAAGTCCAAGGACTATGGCAGGCCGTTTGCCGATATTTTCGATGCGGTGAAGGGCGACTTCTACGCCATCGACCGCATGCTATTCAGCCCAGCCATGGTGACCGTCACGGCGCTCGAATCAGGCGAGAGCTTCGAGGCTGGCCATATCGACACCGCGATCCTCTCCCGCTCCTTTTCTTAAGCCAATGACGCCGGACATCGTCCTCTTCTGCGAGAGAAAGAAGTGGCACGGCCGTAGCGTCACACGGGCGCTGAGGGCGCGGGGCATACGCCCCCTGACCGTTTCGCTCGCGGCCTGCGGCTTCACCACGGCGACGAAGACCGGGCTCGCCATTCCGGGGCTCGGCGACCATCTGCCGAAGGGGGCGATCGTGCTCTTCGTGCCGGGCGGCAGCTTCGAGGCGGTGACCACCTATCTCGGCGTGCTCCATGCTTTGCGCGAGCTTGGGGTCATAGTGTGGAACGATGCGCGCGCCATTGAGCGCTGCGTCGACAAATCCACCACCACCTTCTTCCTGCAAAAGGCCGGCATCCCCACGCCCTGGACCTGGACGGGGGCGAACCGCGACGAGGCTCTGGCCATTGCTTCGAGCAAGCTCGCGCAACGGCTCCAGCTTGTGCAGAAGCCGCTATTCGGAGCGCAGGGCGAAGGTTTGCGTCTGATCGCAAGCCTCGACGACCTTGCCCCGCCGGAAGAGGTGAACGGCGTCTACTGTCTCCAGGAGTTCATTCCGCCGGCGGATAGTATCCATCGGGACTGGCGAATATTCGTCTCCGCCGGCCGCGTTGTCGCAGCTATGATCAGGCATGGGGCGTGCTGGATCACCAATATCAAGCAAGGCGCCCGGGCGGAGGCCGCGATCCCCTCGCAGGCGCTTGCCGCTCTCGCTCTGCGCGCCACGGCTTGTGTCGGCGCCGACTATGCGGGAGTCGACATCATCCAAGATCGATCGGGCGACCCCTTCGTGCTCGAGGTGAACAGCATGCCGGCGTGGCAGGGCTTGCAGCGGGTGACACGCACGCGCATTGCCGACAGCATTGTCGCTCCCTTCCTCGACGCTTGTCTCGGGCCCGCCGAGCGGGCGAGCGTGCCGCGCGGCCAAGAGGGCGCGTGACGCGCCCCCTCACAGCGGATCAGGTTGCTCAAGCCTTTCGTGACGCCTGCCTCGCCGAGCTCGATGCGCTGAAGCCAGGCAATGTGCATCGCTTCTGCGTCGACCCGCGCATGAGTATTGCGGATTTCGAGACAAGCGCTCGTGTCGCGGCGCCGGTCCTGGCCTCGGCAGGTCTTTCAGTCGGGGCGCGCATCCGCCGCAGCGTCGAGGCGACGATCGACGCCGTTGGCCACAACACCAATCTTGGAATCATTCTGCTTTCCGCTCCCCTTGCTGCCGCGGCGCTCGACGCGTCCGGCGGCGATTTGAGACGCCGGCTCGGCCGCATCCTTGCCGGCCTTAGCGTCGAGGACGCGCGAGAGACCTACGCGGCAATCCGCCACGCCAATCCTGGAGGATTGGGTGAAGCGCCCGATCATGACGTGGGCTCAGAGCCCACGATCAGTCTGCTCGAAGCCATGTGGGCGGCGAAAGGCCATGATCGCATCGCCTGGAACTACGCCCACAACTTCGCCAATATCTTCGAACTTGGGCTGCCGCGGCTCCAGCACGCGACCGCGCAGTGGCCGTCGCTGCCCTTCGCCACGACGTTCGTCTATCTCGGCTTCCTTTCGGCTACCCCCGACACGCTGATCGAGCGGAAATTCGGGACGGCGCAAGCCACTGAAGTGCAACAGGTAGCTCAGGCCTTGGAGGCGAGGCTCTTCGAACGGCAGGGTCCGGAAGCGCTCGAGCCCGACCTCATGGCCTTCGATCGAGCCTTAAAGGAGCGCGGGCTCAACCCCGGAACAAGCGCCGATTTGACGGTTGCCACCTTGTTCGCAGCTTCACTGCAAGCCTTAGAAACGCGCAGCTAAACGCTAATTTGAGGCGAACAATCGACTTGCCGATCCTTTCGGCCCCGGCGTATCTTCCTGCCGCGTAGCTCCGACCAGGAGTTGCGGGCGGAGGCGCGCTCAGCCAAAGCACTTTCGTCTGCGTGCCGCCTGCGATCCCCGTAGGTGGTTCAAGCTAGTGTGACATGGTTTCAGAAAACTAGGGAGGACTTGGTTTATGGCCAAGATCAGTGGTGTCGGTGTAGGTGAATCGCTCGTCGGCGATGGCAACGAGGTGGCTCACGTCGATTTGCTGATTGGTCCCCGCGGCAGCGCCGTGGAGACCGCTTTTTGCAATGCTTTGACCAACAATAAGGACGGTTTCACCACGCTTCTCGCGGTGATCGCGCCCAACCTTCTCACGAAACCGCCAACGATCCTGTACAACAAAGTGACGATCAAAGACGCGCGCCAGGCGGTGCAGATGTTCGGTCCGGCGCAATACGCCGTGGCCAAGGCCGTTGCCGACTCCGTGGCCGAGGGCGTCATCCCCGCCAACGAGGCTGACGATCTCTACGTCACCGTCGGCGTGTTCATCCACTGGGAAGCCAAGGACGACAAGAAGATCCAGGACTTCAATTATCGCGCCACTAAGGAAGCCATCGCCCGCGCCGTGAAGGGCGAGCCGAAGTCCTCCGAGGTCACCGCGAAGAAGGATTCGGCCCACCATCCGTTTGCCGCCGGCTGAAGGGGAGAACCCCCAGGTCGGGAGAAGACCGGCAAACCACCGGGCCCGATTCAGCGGTGGCTCAAGAAGCTGGGTTTCTGATCTGATCGGATTGAGATCGCCGCCTTTGCAAAAAGGCGGCGATTTCGTTTTGGGTGATGGCACCCTCATGCACGGCTGTGGCGAGAAGCGCGCCCGTCGCGCCGGCGTCAGCGACGGCCTCAAGGTCACCGATGCTGCGCATCCCGCCCGACGCATAGACAGCGCGCGATGCGGCTTTTTCGACCACGCCCCTCAGGCGCTCGACGTCTGGCCCGTTAGCCGTTCCGACGCGGTCAAGACTCATGACGATGACCTGCTCCGGCCAATACGTCGGCTCGGTCAAAACCGCTGCCAGCCCGCGCGGACCCTCGGCGGCAAAGTCGAGCGACAGAACTAGGCTCTCGCCGAAAGCGGCGCGCAGCTCCTGCCAATCTTCGAGCAAGCTCAAGCTTTCGCTGCCGATGACGAGTATTGCTCCGAGCGGCAGCCAGAAGGCGCAATCGGTGACGTTGGAGAACCCGGCGTCGATCCAGAGCTCGTTGCGCGGGAGGGCGCTGGCAAGATCGCGGCAAAGATCGAAATGGTTGCCGACGCCTTCGATGGCATCGAGGTCGGCGATGTAGAGCGCTGGCAAGCCGGTGATGGCGAGGAGAGCGCGCGCGATTGCAACTGGATCGTCAGCGGATCCAAGCGGCGTCTTTATCGGCCGGTAGTCGGCGCGCACTCCACCGCGGGCTTGAACGACAAGACCATTCTTCAGATCGATGGCGGGGATGATGGCGAAGTCCTGCATGTTGCTCACTCTACCTCGTACGCATTACCCCTCTTGTCGTTGCACGGCTTGACCGGGCAATCCGGTAACCCCGGCGTTCGAAATTGATCTAAGAAACCTGTGATTACCGGATTTCCGCTTACGCGGGAACGACAAGAACGTGGATTGAGAGAATGACAAACGTTATTGGCTGGGATTTGGGCGGCGCCAACATAAAACTCGCACGCGCCGAAGGCGCTCGGGTCGGAGACGGGCGTGTCATGCGTGTCGCCCAGATTCCCTGCCCGATCGTCCCTGAGCGTAGCAAATTCGACGCCGCTGTCGATGCGGCGCTGCCGTTCATCTCCTCACCTGCTCTGCACGCGGTAACCATGACCGGCGAGCTGTCCGACGTGTTTAGCGATCGTGCGAAGGGTGTCGTCTATCTGGTTGATTTGATGCTAAGGGTCACTGGAGGCCAGCCGCTCCTCATCTATGCCGGCAGCGCCGGTTTCTTGGCACCAGAGGAGGCCAAGCGCCGGACGCTGGAGGTTGCGTCCGCCAATTGGCACGCAACCGCAGCCTTCATCGCTTGGCACCATGCGGATGGACTCCTCGTGGACGTTGGCACCACGACCACGGACCTCATCCCAATAAAGGGGGGAGCGGTTGCGACGCGTGGCGCCACGGATGCCGAGCGTCTGACCGATGGCGAACTGCTCTATACCGGCGTCATTCGCACGCCAGTGATGGCGGTCGCCCACAGCGCTCCCTTCCACGGGCGCATACAGCGGATTGCGGCCGAGCGTTTCGCCACCATGGCCGATATCTGGCGCTTAACCGGTGACCTGTCCGAAGACGCCGATCCCTATCCAAGCGCCGACCAGAGGGGAAAGAGCCTGGCGGAGAGCGCAGCGCGGCTCGCCCGCATGCTTGGCCGGGACTCTGGCGAAGCCGAGCTTGGCGAGTGGGTTGGCCTCGCCCGCTATTTCGCCGATTGCCAACTTGCCGAGATCGAAAAGGCGGCGGGCGACCTCGTCGCGCGAAGCATGCTCCCGCATAGCGTACCGGTGTTTGGTGCCGGCTGCGGCCGCTTCGTGGCAAGGCGGTTGGCTGAGCGGCTGGGGCTGCCTTACGTGGACTTTGCTGAGATCATCGATACGGCGCCGGAGGCAAGTGAAATGGCCGCACGCTGTGCGCCAGCCGTCGCCGTCGCTTTGCTCGCCTCGACATCTGCAGCGAGCTGACGACAGATCGTCACTTGTTGCGCTTGCGACTTTGCCGGTTCACTTCGAACCGCATGTCACTCCCGTCCTGGCAGTCATTTTGCTGGATGACGACATCCACGGGGTCCGCGAAGGCGTAGGGGCCTTCCGAACGCGCTGTCTCAGACGCGACCTGTCGATTGGCGCAGATTGCCGAGGCAAGGACCGCAGGAGCATTCTCGACGAGAATTGGGAGATTGCCCCTGAACACATTGCGCGCGAGCTCGACCTTCGCGACGGCACCCTTCTTGCCGGCGATCTCGATCCCGGGCCCTGCGTTGTCGAGAAATTTGGAATTCTGAATACGCACATTGGTGATCTTTTGCGATTCATTGTCCGGTTCAAGATCGATGCCCGCGCTCGGGCGCGTCCCATGCGTGTTCTTGAAGTCCGAGTCCGTCACGAGCACGCCGTCAGCCTCGACGATGGATAGTCCCTGCCGGCGGTTGCTGTCGGCGGTCACCGCGCAGAATTTCGTGTCGGTGGCGTCTTCGACGTAAATACCGTCGCCCCACATTTTCCTGGTCGTCACGCCACTGATGGTGACGTGCTTGGCGCCGCGTTCGATGCGTATCCCCATCCCCGCTTCGCCTACGTTGCCCTGATGCTCGGCCCGTTCGCCCTCGAGGATTCCCCCCACCACGGTCACGTTCGACACGCCCGAAATGGAGAGGATGGAATATTTGCGCGAGTCGTTGGGGATCGCCTTGAGGATCGCATCATCGGCAAACTTCAGTGTCATGTCACTTCCAAGCGCGAGGGGCCGCTTCTTCTCGACGGCCTCGACCACGCAGGTACCCTTGGGCACCAGGACCGTGCCCCCTGTCCCTCCGACTTCATCGATCGCCGCCTGAATCGCTGCGGTATCGTCGGTGCGGCCGTCTCCCTTCGCACCCTTGTCCCTGACATTGACGATGAGCGGCGATTTGGGCGCCGTGGCGCCATGCGCCATATAGCCTGCCGCCAACACTAGGGCGCTCAGGAGAAATCCGGGCGCCGCGCACCTGCCATTGAAAGTCATGATGTCACCGCACCCTGGACCTGGACCGCCCTCAGGCGTAAGCGACTCTGGCGTCGCATGCCGCATCGTTCCCCGCGACATGGGCATTATTTGGCCGATTCGCGAGAATAGGGAGGGCTCAATGCCGCACATCGAACTCGCAGTGCCGATTGCGCTTGGTGTCGGGCTCGCGGCAGCGACAGGCTTTCGGGTGTTCTTGCCGATGCTCATTGTGAGCGCGGCGGCTTATACCGGGCACCTCCCCTTGGGCGAGAACTTCGCTTGGCTCGGAACGCCGTCCGCGCTGATCATGCTCAGTGTGGCGGCACTCGTGGAGATCCTCGCCTACTACATTCCCGGCGTGGACAACCTGCTCGATATTTTGGCCACGCCCGCCGCGGTCGTCGCCGGCACGCTGGTAACGGCGGCGGTCATCACTGATCTGCCGCCGATGGTCAAATGGACGACGGCGGTCATCGCGGGCGGCGGCGTCGCCGGACTCACGCAAAGCGTCATCGCATTGCTTCGGGCGAAATCCACCATCCTCACGGGCGGTATCGGCAACCCGGTCATCGCCACGGCGGAGCTTGGCGGCTCGCTCCTCGTCTCGCTTCTGGCGCTCGCGGCGCCCCTCATCGCGCTGCTCGTGGTCGCCTTGTTCTTGTGGCTGGCGATACGTCTGATACGGCAGATCATGCGAGGCGCGCCTCCGTTGGACAGCCAAGAGAGACAATGAGTTAACCAAGGCCCGCTGCTTTGGCCCATGAAGCGTTTGCGCCGGCCTATTCTCAGGTTCGAAGATGAGCGCAGCGAAAATGAGGGAGCGTCGGATGCGATATGGTCTCGTCCTCACCACGGTCTTCATTGCCGCCGGCATTGGCCTCGGCGCGCCGAGCCATGCCAGCGCGGAACTCGCGCCCGAACTGGGGGCGTTGGTTGCGCTACATGGAAATGTCGAGACGGTGGGCTATTGGCGCCGCTACTACCAGCAATATGGCTATGGCCCCGGCCCCTATGCAGTTCCCCCGGTTGTTGTCCCGGCTCCGGTCGTCGTACCGCCTGCAGTCGTTGAGACACCGGTCGTTCCGCCACCGCCGCCCCCGCGTCCGGCGAGTTGCGGGGAATACCGCTATTGGAACGGCGAGTATTGCGTCGACGCGCGCTACAATCGCACTTACGTGGGGCCGAGGCCATAACGAAGGCTGTCAGCGCTGCTCGGGACGTGCTTGAAATGGTCCTCGATCTTCTCCACGAGCAGACGCCAGGCCTCATGCTCGCGTGGGCCCGCGGTCTTCTCGACCGCGATCTGGAGATAGCCAAGCTCGCGCTCGATCTTCTCCCGCGGCATCATATGCAGGCGGCTCGCTAAAATTGCCGCCTCGATCACCGCGGCCTGCGCGCGGTTGAAGCCTTTGAAGGACGCGTGCGAAGCCTCGAACACCACCTTGCAATGGAAACGCGGCCGCTGTTCGTCTTCTTCCACATGGTCGACCTTCAGCTCGGCGTGAGCGAGCGCGCCGTCGAGGATCGCGCCGGGAACCCGGCTCGCGGGCCGCCTCGGCCAGTCGCGATTGCCTGTGAGGCAGCCGGCAAAGATCAGCACATCGTCGGTGAAGTTCGCCACCGCGAAGGGCGTGGCGCGCAGATTGTCGAGCGTGGTCGAGGGCTTGAACGGCGCGAGGATCCACCTTTCGTCTTCAGCGATGAGGCCGAGCGGTGCGATATGCACCTTCCCCTCAGGGTTGAGGGTGGTGACGATGCTCTCCCTAATCATCGGCATGACTGTTCTCCGCGCTCCCCCGCCGCCCTATGAGGCTTGGCGCTTCTTCTTGGCGATCAGCGTATGGCCTGCTTCTCTGAACCTGGTCTTATCGTCGGCCGGGGCGTCTGCCGCGACACCCCAGTCGAGCGGCTCGTCTTGGGCATAACGCTTGGCGAGCCGCCAGGCGATCTCAGCTCGGGCCAATTCAACGCCGAGATAAAAGGCATGCGCCCCGTCCTTCTCGATGTCGAGCTTCGGATAAAGCTCGAGCACGTCCTGGGCGATGTGATGGCCGTCGCGGTTATAGATGTGGATGCCGTCCTCGGCGATTTCGATACGGAAGTTCTTATCGCGTACCTCGGCCGCGCTTTCGGCGACCTCTTCCGGCGTTTGCGGAAATGGCCGGCGGGAGTGTAGCGCAAGCAGGCCGGAGGCGTAGTCCTTGGGGAAATCATGGTCGGCGCGCGCGGCGTACATGATGCGCCGCGCAAGGTCATGCTCCTCCACGGTGCGCCGCGTATGGGGGCTCACCTGCACCACGAGCACATTCCTGATGTGGAGCTCCGACGCGATGCCGAGCAGGACAGCGGTGATGCCGGTCGTGTCGGCGTCGGTCAGCTCGGTGAGGTTGCCGGTGCCGAGCAGTATCTCCGCCTTGGGGCGATCGCGCCGCAGTCTTGCATACCGCTCCAGCGACTCCATGAAGCCAAAATTGATGGGATCGAGCACCGGGTCGGCGAGATAGGCGCGGCCCTTGGCGTCAAGCGCATCCATGGCGCGGTAGAGCGAGGCCATGTCGCCATGATCCTTGGGGATCAGCACCGGTGTCGACTTGACCTTATCGGCGATGTGCAACGTGTCCTGACTCAGACTGAGCAGGAAGTCGGCGCCGGCCTTGCCGCCGCGTAGCAGCTCCTCCGGCTCGGCAGAATCGACGCTCACTTTGTGGCCCTTCGCCCGCAGGGCCTGCACCGCCTCCTCCAGATGCGGGAAGGGCGTGTCGGGCAGGCAACCGAGATCGATCACATTGGCGCCTTTCCGCACATAGTCCTCGGCGCGGGCGAGGATCGCCTCGATGGAAAGCGCCGAGGCATCGACGATCTCGGCAAAGATCTGGATGTCGTATTTGGTCATGTCGGACGCCTTGCGGGCGCGGCCGAAATAGCCGGGAATGTCCTTGAGCTCGTCCGGCCCCCGCACGAAGGGTACACCGAAGCGCTCGCTCAGTCGGTCGAGATCGGCGCGGCAGCGGCCGGGCAGCATGATCTTGTCGGCTTCCACCGGATTTGGCAGCCGGCGTTTGATAATCTCTTCAGTCATCAGCGCCGCGACCTTCACCCCGATATCGAGCACCTTCCATGCGAAGCTCGCCTTCATGCTCTCAAGCACCGCCTCGAGCCGGGGACGGGCAAGGTGTCCGGTAAGGAAGAGGATGCTTTCAGCCATCGACGGTCCGCTTGGCACCTAAAGCCGGCTTCTATCTCGCCTTGCATGGAAGCGCGAGGGTTGGCCCACACTTAACCCATTGGCGTTAGTCGGCAAGGAGCTTCGCCCGTGCCTGCAAGGCTTGCCGCCAGCGCCGCCTGATCGCCGCAGCCGAGCAGGAAGACGGGGAAGTTCGCGCCTTTCAATATGGCGGGGAATGCTTCATCGACGACGCCGTCGCGCGCGAGCTGTTCGGCGCTCGGCTTTGGCTCCTGCCGCCGAATGGATTTGATCACATAGCAGCATTCGGCGCCGAGGCGTCGTGCCAGCCACAGCGCCAGGCTGTCAGAGGTTACGGTCCAGGATTGAGGAATGTCGCTGCGGTTGGCGACGAGACTATAGGGGGCCCACACCGCCACACGGCCTTGCTCGAGCGAGGCGCGCAAGGCATCTTCGGTGTCACCAACCCCGAAGCCGGCGCGCAAGCCGGCCACCGCCCAAGCGAGCTGGTTCATGGCAAGCAGCGCCATGCGATGGGCGGCATCGTCTCCGAACCCAAGCTGCGCTTGCGAGGCGCGCACCTCGTCGGCCAAAGCCCCTCCCCCCGGAACGACCACGATCGGTCGCGGGCTCGCTGCGATGACCTCGAGCCATGCTTGCAGCTCCGGCGAGCGCACCACGCTGCCCCCGAGCTTCACCACGACCGGACGCGGCTCAAGCGCAACGCTGGGCTCATCGAGATTGGCCGGCGGAGCTTGGCCGCGCATGGGCTTACGTCCGCGGACGCCGGCGCACGATCTCCACGCCGACGGCGCCTGGTTCTTTGTCGAGCTTCTCGATCTTCACCTTGACCGAGGCTGCGCGCGGATGGGCAAGGCAGCGAGATGCGATCTCATCAGCCAAAGTCTCGACGAGGTTTATGTGACCCTCCGCTAGGGTGTCCTTGATGGTGGTGATGATCATGTCGTAGTCGAGCACGCGGGCGATCTGATCCATAACCGCCTGGTCGCTTGGGGTGACCTCGATGTCTACCGAGAAGCGTGCGCGCTGGGTCACCCCCTTCTCATGGGTGTAGACGCCAATCTCGGCATCGAGCACGAGGTCATGCACGAAGACGCGGTCGTAAGGCGCATCGGGGCCGGTGCCGCCAGTGGACACGCGGCCGGCTCGCGTCATTCGCTCTTCTTCCATCGTCGCCAGGAACTCCGTCGGGATCAATGCCGCTCGATGCCTAGCATCTTGATGCCTAGCATAACGCCTGAGCGACGGCTGCCGGCATCCTCGCCTTGATCCTGGTATCAGCTGCGGGCTCGTACCACGGAATCAAGGCACGGATCGCCGCGCAGGCGACAGAATCCAGGGACGCGCTGCGGAGGCCGTGGCAAAGCGCGCCGCGAAAACCGAGCAGGTCCGGCGCGAGGGCGAGCAGTTCGGGCAGGTCGGCTGCGGCGAGCGAGCCGGCGAGGCCAACAGTCAGGCCGTTTGCTTTGGCATGCGTCAGAAACCGAGCAATCTCACGAAGATTAAGATTAGCGAGAAGCGAGCCAGCTTGCTTGTTCGCTGTATCGATCATGACACCGCAAGCTCCCATGGCGGCTACCGCCGCGACGGCATCGAAATCCGGCAAACGGTCAGCGAACTGCACGACGATGAGAGGTACGCTTTGCGCTACAGGACGAAGTGCGTCGAGGCACCCTCGCGCGTCACCTTCGGGGAACAGCCCGAATTTCACATAGTCCGCGCCGCACGCGGCTCGGTCGAGCACCGCATCGCGGATCATCTCAGGCTGCATCGGCAGGTCACCGACAGTGGCGCTCACCGGCGCACGGCCAGCAACGGACGTCACGACGCTCCTGGTCGTGTCGTGGTCGAGCGCGCCAAGGGCGCCATTAGCTGGCTCCTTCAGGTCGATGATATCGGCGCGAGCGAGAAGGGCGATCTCGGCCTCAGTCTCGTCGCGCACGCTGGCAAGGAAGAGTGTCATCAGATGGGTTGCTCAGGACGGGTGCAGCAGTCTAAGCGGAGGATGCATTACCGGAACCAACCGAAAATTCCGCCGCCGCCGCCGCCGCCGCGACGCGCGCGACCTGGAGCTGGAGCGCCCCAAGGAGAATCAAAGAATCCGCCACCGGAGTCCTCGCGGGCGACAGGCTTCGGCTTTGGCTTCCTGAGTTTGATCTCATTGGCATTGCCGTCCGGATCGGTCACCACCACCGAATACGCCTGCCAATTCCACTGCGCCGCATTGGCGCCCCAGCTATAGGGTTCGATGGAGACCACCTTGTTCGCGTAGAGGTCAACGATCGCCGTGTAGACGAGGTCTTGGTTTCCGCTTTCGCTGAGGTCTCCGGCGTCGTAGCGCAGGAGGCCGATTCCCGCGAGCGCATCCTTCATCAGGCTCCATTCAAGGATCCTTGGCTTGCCTGCGCCGAACATTTCAAGTTCGGCCCGGAGCTTGGGATATTTTGGGTTGCTCGCGATATAGCGGCCGGGCGATGGCTCCTTGATCACCCAGTCTGAGACTGGGGGCCCCAAGGGCAGACCCTGCTCTGGGGGTACGTCTTGTCCGAGCTTCACAAGCGCGTCCCGGCTCTCGCTCTGAAAAGCGTCGAGCTCGAGCGCCCGGCGATAATCGGCGATTGCTTCATCGGTATTGCCCATGGCCCGATAGATGTCGCCTCTAACGCGCAGAGCAAACGGATCGTCGGGGGTCAAAGTGAGCGCCTGCTGGGCGTCGCTAAGGGCTGCATCACTCGCTTGATCGCTCGGCGGGGCGGGTTCGGCAACGGGTGCCGTCCCGGCCGAACTATCGGCCGGCGTCTCGGCCGAAGCATCGGTGGAAGTCTCGGCCGTCCCAGCGGCTGGCGTCCGTGCCGTGCCATCGGCCATATCAGCCGTCGCATCGGCGGCGGTCTCGGCGGCCGCATCGGATTCGGGCTTGGCCTCGGCGGTGGTTTCGGGCTTCGCCTCGGCACTGCTATTGGCTTCGGCTGGCTGCTTGGGAACGACGGACTCGGGCTGTTGTTGTGGCTGCTTGCGGGCCGGGGGTGTGGCCTGGAGCCTGGCCATGGCGCGCATGGCAAAGGCCTGCGCGTTTTGTGGCGCAAGCTCGAGTGCGTGAGAAAAATCGGCGATGGCGTCGTCGAAACGACGGACTTGCGTGAAGAGGTTGCCGCGCTCGATATAGGCGTCGACCGCATCTGGCTTGAGTTCGATTAGCTTTTTCAGATCATCCAATGCGGTGTTGTACTTCTTGTCGCCGACATAGGCGCGAGCGCGGAGGAGCAGAAGATTCGGCTGATCGGGCGTGATATTCAGCGCCTGGGTAAAATCGTCGGCAGCTTCCCGGTCTTGCCCTAGCGCAAGGTTCGACTCGCCGCGGTTCTCGTATGCCGCCTCATACTTAGCGTTGAGGCTGATGGCTTTGGTGAAGTCGCGAAGCGCGGCGTGATAACGTTTCAAGGCAGCATGCGCCTTGCCGCGCCCGTTGAAGGGCACCGCGCTCGTCGGCATCAACTCGACGGCCTTGCGAAAGTCTTGGAAGGCCGGCTCGTATTGGGCAAGCGCGCTATGGGCGTTACCGCGGTTGTTGTAGGCCGCGCCGTAATTCGGCGAGAGCGCAATGGCCCGGTCGAAGTCTTTTACAGCCTCGTCGGGGCGGCCTAAATCCATGAGCGCGTTGCCGCGGTTGTTGTAGACGGTGGCGTTCTCCGGTGAGATCTGGATCGACTGATTGAAGTCGTCGACGGCTTCCTTCGTTTGTTTCAGCCGCCATTTGGCGACGCCGCGATCGCTGTAGATGCTTGCCTTGACGAAATCGGATATCTCCGGATTGGACAGAGCCTCGTCGTAGGCGGCGACGGCCTTGTCATATTGGCCGCGCAGCAGCGCCGCCGCCCCCTCTCGCGCGCGGAGTAGCGTCACGTCCTCCGCGCTCACCTCGCTCGCGCCGGCGATGAGGACGAGGACAAACCCGCAAAGCTTCAGACACCGTCTGGTCATGAGCCCATGGCGAGAACGCGGGCCTTTTCGAGCCCCTCCGCCTCCCATGTCCCCCATAAGGTCGCACTGTGTCAACATAGGGTCACCGGGCCGACTCGCCTCAGTCCTTGGTCTGCTTTTCCCAGCATTTTTTGCTCAGGTCTGCCATCTCCTGTAGAACGGCCGGCAGCATCTTGGGCAGGTCCTCGGCGATCAGGCCAGGACCGAAGACCTGCGCCGCCCGGCCATGCATCCAAACCGCGGCGGACACGCCCTCGAACGCGTCCATGCGCTGCGCCAACAGGCCAAGCACAATGCCGGCAAGCACGTCGCCAGTGCCGGCAGTGGCGAGCCAAGGACTGGACGTGGCGTTGATGGAGGCCCTGCCGTCTGGTGCGGCGACGACGGTGTCTGAGCCCTTCAACAGCATGATCGCGCCAGAGCGCGCGGCAGCGCCGCGGGTGGTTGCGACCTTTCCCCCCTCCCCCGTGGCGCCGAAGATGCGCGCGAATTCGCCCTCATGGGGGGTGAGCGCGACTGGAGCGGCACGCGAGCGAATGGCGGCGAAAAGCTCACCCGCATCGGGGGCGAAGGAGGTCAGTGCGTCGGCATCGAGGACGACGGCCGCTTTGCTCGCGAGCGCCGCAAGCGCCAAGCCCTTGGTGCGCTCACCGACACCGACACCAGGGCCGATCAGCAAGGCGTTCTTGCGCTCGTCTGCCAAAAGCGCCGCAACGTCCTTCGCATCATCGACGGGCCGCACCATGACGGCGGTGAGTTGCGATGCGTTCACCGCTACGGCGTCCTTGGGCGAGGCGACGGTGACCAAGCCCGCGCCGGCGCGGGAGGCGCCCATGGCTGCGAGCCTCGCGGCGCCGGTGCTGAAGGCCGGACCCGACACGACCACCACATGCCCACGTGCATATTTATGGGCCTCGGGCTTCGGCCAAGGAAAGTGCGGGAGCCATAAAGCAGGCTCATTGGCGAAGGTCTTTGGCTTAATGATCTCGAGCACTCTGTCGGGAATGCCGATGTCGGCGACGCGCGTCTCGCCGCACAATATGCGCCCCGGGAGCAGTAGGTGCCCAGGCTTCAGACGAAAGAAGGTGACCGTGGCGATCGCGCGCACCGCCACGCCCCGCACGGCGCCGGTGGTTCCGTCGACGCCGCTCGGCACGTCCGCCGCCACCACGGGGAGCCCACTCGCATTCAGGGCTTCGATCAGCGTGGCGTAGTTGCCCTCGATGGGGCGCGCAAGGCCCGCGCCGAACAGGGCATCGACGACGACGACGGCGCGGGCGAGAAGACCGGTGCTTAGCGGCTCCATGGCACCGGTCCACAGCTTGGCCGCGGCCGCCGCGTCCTGTGGCAGGCGGCTTGCGTCGCCGTTGAACCCAAGGCGAACCGTGTAGCCCTTCTCGAGCAAATGGCGCGCGGCGACGAAGCCGTCGCCGCCATTGTTGCCGGGTCCGCAAAGTACGGCGACCTCACGTGCATCGGGGAAGCGCGCTGAGACCTCTTCCGCTACGGCGCGTCCGGCGGCCTCCATGAGCTTAAGCCCCGGCACCCCGCCTTCGATGGCGAGGCGATCCGCTTGGCTCATCTCCTCCGAGGTCAATAGCTCGAGCATCGATCCCAAGATAAAGCAAAGCCCGAACGAATCCGAAAAAGGCTCCTCCTAAGTGCAGTCTGCCGAAATCCTATGCATATTGCCTAAATCATAGGCTATACGTCTTAGGGCAAGCGCCGCGACGTATCGGTGCCTGCTCATAAGACATTGGAATCAGAAGGAACAATCCCCCTGACAAGATTGGCATAGGGCGTGCTTGGGCGGCGACAGGAGTCCAGCGGGCTTCGGGCAAGGTGCGCGCGGCTCAAGCGTGCTTGTGTGCCCAATGTGGAGGTGCGGTGGAGAGCATGAAAAAAATCGAGGCGATCATCAAACCGTTCAAGCTGGACGAGGTCAAAGAAGCCCTGCAAGAGATCGGATTGCAGGGTATTACCGTCACGGAAGCCAAGGGGTTCGGACGCCAAAAGGGTCACACCGAGCTCTATCGGGGCGCGGAATACGTGGTCGATTTCCTGCCCAAGGTGAAGCTCGAGCTCGTGCTCGGCGATTCCATGGTCGAAAAGGCGATCGACGCGATCATCGCCTCGGCGAAAACTGGCCGCATCGGCGACGGGAAGATTTTCGTGTCGAATGTGGAGGAGGCCGTTCGCATCCGCACCGGCGAAACGGGGAACGATGCTATCTGACGAGGACCGCTAGAAAAGACCGGCTGCGGAATAGCCGGCGAGATCGAAACCAAAGCGCCGCTTCGCTGCAGGCCTGCGAGGTGGCATCAAACATGCGAAGGACAGGGGAGTAAAATGGCAGACGCAAAACAGGTAGTGAAGAAAATCAAAGACGACGAAATCAAATTCGTTGATCTCCGCTTCACCGATCCGCGGGGCAAGATGCAGCACGTCACCATGGACGCCAAGGTGATGGACGAGGACGCGTTCACGGACGGGATCATGTTCGACGGCTCATCCATCGCGGGCTGGAAGGTGATCAACGAGTCGGACATGAAGCTGATGCCGGACCCGGATTCGGCGGTGGTCGATCCGTTTTTTGCGCAAAGCACGCTCGCGGTGTTCTGCGATGTGCTCGAGCCTTTGACCAACGAGCCCTACGAGCGCGACCCGCGCTCGGTCGCCGGGAAGGCCCAGGCGTATTTGAAACAAACCGGTGTCGGCGATACCGCCGTGTTCGGGCCAGAGGCCGAGTTCTTCGTGTTCGACGACGTCCGCTTCGCGACGGAGCCCTTCAATTGCGGTTACAAAATCGACTCGATCGAGCTGCCCTCGAACATGGATACCGAATATGAGATGGGTAATCTCGGTCACCGCCCGCGCACCAAGGGTGGCTATTTTCCGGTACCACCCGTCGACTCCGCGCAAGACCTCCGCTCGGAGATGTTGAGCGTTATGGCTGACATGGGCGTCGTCACCGAGAAGCATCACCACGAGGTTGGCGCGGCGCAGCACGAGCTCGGCATCAAGTTCGGGCCGCTCGTTAAGACTGCCGACGCGATGCAG
>Ga0187819_10000259_pt1 | contig 25608 bp, 23 predicted proteins | sample NC_wetland_sal_i_15_FD_132411 | JGI IMG/M metagenome (GOLD analysis project Ga0187819, IMG submission 132411) | Wetland sediment microbial communities from Neuse River Estuary, North Carolina, USA - SO4_4 | ecosystem: Environmental > Aquatic > Freshwater > Wetlands > Sediment | place: USA...
GTCCTCTGAAGCGTACTGGGAGCCGCGATCGGAGTGATGGATGCAGCCGACGGGCGGCTGTCGGCTTGCGATCGCTGCTCTGAGCGCCGCCAGGGCGAGACGGGCATCAAAGTCTTATTCCCTATCAACAGAGACTAAATCTCGAAAAATTTTGTCCTCAATTAAGGTGCTCGGCTAACGCTACCGCGCGTCTACCCTGAGGTGAGGCCATGGCAGTTGCAGTCTTCTTTGGAGCCCATGCCGACGACATCGAACTTGGAGCTAGCGGAACATGCGCGAAATTATGCGCGGTCGGCTTCGACGTTCGAATAGTTGTCGCAACTGACGAACTCAACCCCGCAAATGCTTCGACGCGTCGCAACGAGGCTACAGGCGCCGCCGCAATACTCGGCGTGCCTCCAGAGCGAGTTCATTTCCTAGGTCTGCCGGACGGGCAATTTCGTTGTAACCGGGACACCGTCGCCCAAGTCAAGAATTTGGTTTCTGCTTTGGATCTGTGTCCAGATGTTGTCTTCACTCACACCGAAGCCGACAGCCATCAGGACCACGTCGAGCTTACACGTATCGTCAAAGCTGCCTTCCGCCGGGTCGCCATCGTCAAGTATCGCGTGCGCAGTTCGGCGATACCCTCGCATTTCGAACCAACGATCAGCAGCGATATCAGCCGGTACGTCAACCTCAAATCCGCTGCCCTGTGCCAACACAAGTCGCAGATCGCCTTACGCAGGGTGGGGACCTTGTGCGCGAGCACAGTGAGAGTTTTGAGCTCGAGATCCAGGAAGCCGCCGCGAATTATCGCCCGATCCTGGATCACGTAAATGACGTTCCTTTCAGTCGTCTTTGGATGCCGCTGTGTGCCAAAGGGACGATCACGGTTATCGCACAATCACGTCAGTTGTTGCGCCCGTACAACCCCGTCTGCCGCCGAGTTCCTAGCGATCTACTACTGGTGACACAATTGCAGGGTGAGCTCTTGCAGGTGATGCGGACGCAGCCAGGCCTTCGTTCGATCTCAGTCCAAGAGGGGGATGAGGTCCAACTCGATGGGCTGCCGGTCGGCGCAAGTGTGATTCTCGGAGGACCTTATGTAAACCGGGCTGCAAAGGCGTTCTGCGACCAGATCGCATCATTGCGATTTCGCTTTGACCCTGCTTCAACCGAGTACTTGATCGATACTCACACAGGCACGGTTTTCGAGCCTATGTTCAAATCTCTGAGTGACACAACCTTCGAGCTCACCCGCGACTACGGCCTCCTCACAATCGGCCGCATGCACAATCCAGACCCTAAGCGTGAGGAAGCGATTGTCATCGCGGCGATGGGTGTCCATGCCCCAGGTACCGCCGCCGCTTTTTCATGCCTTCTTCTTCCCGAACACATCGCGCGGATCGTCGACGACGCGCGGCGGGTGATCGAAGGCAGCGCCGACTGTGCGCAATGGGTTATCCCAAGCGACGCCAACGGCATTCCCTTGGTTTCAGAGATCGAAGCCCACATCGGAGCATCGCGTCTTCCTCAACGAGCCAAAGATCGACCTCGGGCGATGGGGATTGCCCTGGCTTCTTAGACCTGCGCTTCAATCTGGCGCTACCCAAGGCGCTGCTGAAACGGAAGTGCGATGAAAAATGACACGCTAGGGCTCATATTCTTCAACTGGTACGTGCCCGAGGTAGATGCTGCTGGCAGTCGATAAAGTCTTCTTTTGGCCCTTCAGCGAAGTCGAATCTTATTAAACGATCGGAATACCAGTAGATCAAAAAGAAGAGCAAAGGTGATCGCGACCTGCGGCGAAACCATTAGTAAAATTCGGCAATACTAAAGGCAGGAATGTCGCCATCGCACTTGCATGTGGTCGCCAATGGAGGAGAAACGGAAAGGCCCGAGGCGTCGCGTCCTGAAAGAGGGAAAAATCGTGTTCGCCGACGCCCTGTGCTTGATGGACTGCACGATACGCGACATGTCGGAGGGCGGCGCGAAGCTGATGATTTCCAACACGATCGTGATACCGCACTCATTCCAACTCTACGAAAAATCGAGCGGGAAGCTCTATCCGGCAACCATCGCTTGGCGTCAGTGCAACGTCATCGGTGTTAAATTCGACGGACCCCCGACGAGCATCCACGATGCTGGCAATAAGCGCTATTCGCGGCTCAAGTTCGCTTGAGTCGGGTAGCGCGGGACCAACTGCATTGCCGCGACCTCTGGCGTGACGTCGGGCACCTGCTGCAGGATTGAGTGCGAACGCTTTTCCAGCGCGATAGAAAAAGGCCCCGGGCGATGTATTCCCGGGGCCTCAAAGGCGGTTTAGCATTGCCCGACAGGAGTGGAGGTCCGGCAAAGCTCAGCGTACGAGCCATTCCCAGCTAACCCCCCGGAGACGCACAAAACCCCGGCAGGTGCAGGCTGCACGGGGCTTTGCTTTTCGCGGTTCCGATTGCGGTTGGAAGCGCGCCATCGGTAGAGCCAAGGCTGGATTGAGTCGGTTAATTGGATGTTAAGGCATACCGTGCGTAGAGATGCCTCACCATGTCCGACAGGTATGGCCCCACTCATCTTCGATGGCGTACCCCACCCGATCGCCGCGGTACTTCTTCCTCAGGACGCGGAGCCGCTTGGTCGCTTTGTCTACGGCGTCGGAAAGAGACTCCGCGACAAGGAAGTCAATCGCCACAGGAATGGGAGAGGCCCGTGACTTGTCCCAGAATTTGACGAGATGCCGCATCAGTTATTCAGCAGGATCGCTGCACCGTGCGACGGCTAGCGCCATGTCGATCTGCTCATAGCGCGGGCGCGCCTCTAACATCACTGCCTGGCGATGATCCGGCACGTTCATCAACGCCGTGGCGCAGACCGCGCGGATTTCGTCAGGTGATAGGGATCGGGGAGCAAACAGGCCGCGCGAGGCGATTTTCGCCATCCGTCGAAGATTTGTTCTCTCTTCTAGTCCCATAGAGGCTCCTCCTCTTGGGACCAAGCTCAGCTGAGTCGGTTAATGGAGAGTTTAGCGGGTTTCGACGACGCAACGCTGGTTTTAGCGGACGTCTTGCGGAGCATAAGACGTCCGCTTCTGGCCCATAGCCGATATCGCTGGAGATCTCGCGATCGCTCTATTTGATCCCCACCCCCACGCGCCTCCCCCATACTCCACCCATCCCTGCCCGTCCGAGGGACGCATCCGCTGAGCTTCCGACGCGGGGCAGGGACGGTGCCCGGTTGAGGCGGCGTTGCTCCGTTCGCAGCGTCCGTCGCGAGGCTAGCTCGCCTCAGATGCCGGGGCAGGCGATCGAAGCTGTGCAATGCCGGCAACGGCGTGCACGGCAGCCCTTCGTGCAGCGGCGCCTCAGGGTATCGAGTGCGCAGCTGCCGACGGTCCCCGAACGACGAGAGCCCGGCCGCTAAGCCCGCCGGGAGGGACCAGAGGCCCGCTGACGATGTGTCCGCACCCTCGGCACTGGCAGACCACCGGCGCGGGCGCCGAAGGGTTGCCCATGAAATTAGGACGTAGCGCTTCGGCGCCCGCGCTCCCTCGCTCCCTCGCTCTTTCTTATCACCTCGGGCGGTGACGTCGCGAGGCCGCGAAGCTCGTTCTTGTTCGCTCCCTCCCTCATCGAGGGTGAGAGGGCGCTAAAGTGCGGGCGACCGCTCCCTCAACCGAAGGCGCCCCAGTGGTGCGAGATGCCGGTGCCGATCTCGCGCACGAACTCGTAGGCCTGCTCCATCGGCTCCAGGATCTCCGTCTCGATGCGGCCGTAGTCGTCGATGCCGTGTGGCCGGTAGGTCGCCGGCTCGTCGAAGGCAGAAGCATCCTGCGCGCCGAGACTGCGGCGTGGAAAGGCCTGCCGCACGATCTCCACCACGGCAGGTATCTCGAGCCCGATCGCCCACTGGAAGATCTGCTCGTAGGAGACCTCGTTCGTCGGCGTGAAGCGCGGGAGCTGGGCGGCGAGGATGAAAATGCGCATGATGAGCGCGAGCCTTATCGCCTGCAGAAGATCGAGCTCGAGGCGGTGATCGTCGGGGATCTTGCCGCCTTCGAGCCCGATGTCCTCCAAGAGCGAGTGTAGCTCGATGGCGTCGAGCCGCAGATGGTGGGCAAGCCCGTTGATCTCGTCGGCGCGGGTGTCGCCGAGGAGCCGCCTCGCCAGCGTCTTGAAGGCCGCCTCGTGGCCGGGCTCGCGGCCCCAGGAGGCCCTCAGCGCCCAGAAGCCAGCATCGAAGGGAATGGCGTTGGCGCCCACCGCGTTGAGGCTCGATATCTGTTTTGCGCGCGCGATCATCTCGATGAGGAGGCGCAGCCGCGGGGAGCGCTTCGCGAGCTCCACGAAGCGCTCGCGCTCCGAGCCGACGGCCGCGCCGAGGCCCGCCACCACGTTCGCGACGTAGCCGAACTGCTGCAGGATGGCGTTGTTGGGGATGGCGCGCATGCGGGCAGGATCGCCGCGGTCGCTCGTGTGCTCGCCTTGACGCTTCACGGGGCGCGAGCCGCTCTTGAACAGCAGGTTGGCGCCGAAGGCGCCCAAGAGCGCGCGATAGCCCGGATGCGCGAACAGCGCCTGCTGGTAGGCGCGCAGGCGAAGCTGGAAGTCGAGCGAGAGATTGATGTCGGCGTAGAACGGGTCCTCGCCCTCGCCGGGGTCCTTGCCGGAGCGGATGATGGTCGCGAGGGCACGCGTTGCCAGCTCGCGGTTGCCGAAGAAGAGGTAGCCGTCGCCGCCCTGGAAGCTCGTCTCGTGCTTCACGGGAAGGGCGTGACGGAAAAAGCGCCAGCGCGCCTCGCCGGAGAAAACGTAGCGCAGGCGGCGGCGGAACGGCCCCGGGTGCGCGCCGCGGCCCATGCTCTCGCCGTGGGTCGAGAAGATCAGCGTCTCGACGCCGGGCAGATTGGCCTTATGCACCACCTCGGCGAGCCCGAAGTGCAGGCGCTCATGCGCGAGCCCCGCCGCGATCTGGCCGATGAAGCGGCCCGCATCCGAATACCCGGTCTGCACGCACAGCCTGCGGCGGCCGCGCACGTAGTCGCGGTAGGCTTCCTCGGCGAGCAGGCGCTCGATCAAGCGCGGGCCCGTCTCGAGCGCGGCCGGCGTCTCGAACAGCGGCGAGATGTCGACGATGTCGTCGACGCCGAACAGCTTGGCGAAGAAGAGCGCGATCAAGATCGTCGCCGGGCTCTCGCACTCGGCGATGAGGTAGCGGATCGGCGTGTCGCGATCGACGTGCTTTGCCATCTGCGCCGCGAGCGCGAACTGGCGTATGGCCGTTGCCGTCTCGAGATCGAGGGTCTCGAAGTTGACGCTCGCGGGCTTCACGTTGCGGACCATCTCGACGATGCGCGCCAGCGCCTGGCGCTCGCCGAGGTCGCGCGTCCACGGCTCGTGTACGAAGGCGCGGAAGGCGTTGTTGATCTGCACGGCATTCACGCGCAGGTGAATGTGCGACATGTTGAGGCCGTTCGCCTGCAGGAGGCCGGAGATCGACGCGATGGCGCGCTTGGTCTTCTGGTCGGGCGCGGCATCGATGAGCGAGGCGAACAAAGCGATCAGCGGCGCGGCGGACACGAGGTTGTAGCTGTCGCCCCGGGTGATCGCGTTGGCGGCCTCGGCGAGCGTGAAGCCGCCAGGCCCGATCTGCTCGAGCGCGGCGATCTGCTCATCGACCGCAGCGATCGCGAGGTCGAGCTTGCCGGTGAGCTGCCGCGACAGGCGCTGGACTTCCGCGCCGTTGCCGAGGCTGCCTTTGAGCGCCAGGAAGCGGTCGCGGATGTCGTTCAGCGCCGCCTGCTTCTCACGCAGGCGGATTAGGAACGAGAACGTCCACTTGATGTCGGTGCGCCCGTCGAGATCGTAGCCGACCCAGGATGCGATGGTCGCGAGCTGCGGCGCGAGCTTGAACGCCTTCTCGCCGTAGCGCGCGGCAGCGACTTCGTAGAAGCGGTCGAGCAGCTCGACGTAGGATTCGCGCAGGTTGCCGATCGCGGATTGCGCGGCCGCGTGCTCGTACTCGAGCGTGATGGGGCTGTCCGGGCGATGTGGAAAGCCGATCGGCTCGTCAGCGGCGCCATCGGAGACGGCAATCTCGACGATGCGGCTTGAGAGCGCCGCCGAAAGCCCGAAGGTGGGGTGCGCGGTCAAGACGATGCCGGTGCGCGCCCTTTCCCAGCGGGCCTTGAACGCATCGAAGTCGGCGCCCTTGGCCGTCTGCTCGACGTAGTCGGAGAAGTCCTTGAAGGTCGTCGCGCTATCGACGAATCCGTCGCGCGCGCGCAGCTGGCGCGCACGCTCGACGCAGGCGCGGTCCATGAGCCGTCCAGCGAGGGCCTTGATCTCGTCGAAAGTTATTTCACCCGCCTCGAGCCGGCGCGAGAGGTCGAAGGCGACGTTGACGATGGGGTTGAGCGCAGGCGTGTCGGGGATTTGCCGGCGCAGCGCGCGCAATTCCTCGCGCAGCTTGAGCTCGTCGAGCTTGGGGTGCGCGGGCTTGTTCACTTCGTCCTGCATACGTCCTCCTCCCACGCATCGCCGCCGCGGCTGCGCAGCTCTCGGGAACGTCAGGTCGGGGCCCGCCCGGCAAGAGCAGGCCCCGGAACTTTAGGCCGTTTAAGCGACCTTCTTCAGTTGCGACAGGACCTTCGCGACCGTCGCGCCCATCTCAGACGGCGTGGGCGCGATCGTCACGCCGCAGGCCTTGAGAATCTCGACCTTCTCCGGCGCCGATTCACCGAATGCCGAGATGATCGCGCCGGCGTGACCCATTTTGCGCCCTTTTGGAGCGGAGAGGCCGGCAATGTAGGCGATGACCGGCTTCTTCATGTGGTCGCGCGCGAATTGGCCGCCCTCGGCCTCCTGCGGACCGCCGATCTCGCCGATCATCAGAACCGCATCCGTCTCCGGGTCCTTCTCAAAGTACTCCAGCACGTCGCGGAACGAGCTGCCGTTGATCGGGTCGCCGCCGATGCCCACGCTGGTCGAGACGCCGACGCCGAGCGCCTTCAACTGGGAGGCCGCCTCATACCCGAGTGTGCCCGAGCGGCCGACGATGCCGACGCGGCCCGGCAGGTAGATGTGACCCGGCATGATGCCGAGCATGGCCTTGCCCGGGCTGATGGTGCCGGCGCAGTTCGGGCCCGTCAGCACCATGCGGTTTTCCTTCTTGTAGCGGCGCATGTAGCGCTTCACCCGGATCATGTCCTGGGCCGGGATGCCGTCGGTGATGCACACGCAGTAGCGAATGCCGCCGTCGGCCGCTTCCATGATCGCGTCGGCCGCGAACGGCGGCGGCACGAACACGATGCTCGCCTGCGCGCCCGTCTCCTCCACCGCGCCCTTGATGGTGTTGAACACTGGGCGGCCGAGGTGGGTCGTGCCGCCCTTGCCCGGCGTCACGCCGCCGACGACGTTGGTGCCGTAGTCGATCATCTCCTGGGCGTGGAAGGTGCCGATGCGCCCGGTAAAGCCCTGGATCAGAACCGGCGTGTTCTCGTTGATGAAGATAGCCATTCTAACAAGCCTCCCTAGTGAGCGGCGCCTTTGACGGCGGCGACGGCCTTCTGGGCCGCTTCTGCAAGCGTTTCGGCGGTTATGACGGTAAGGCCGCTCTCGTTGAGGATGCGGCGGCCCTCCTCGACGTTGGTGCCGGCGAGGCGCACGACCACCGGCATCTTGATGTTGAGCTCGTTCACGGCGTCGACGACGCCTTTCGCCACCCAGTCGCAGCGGTTGATGCCGGCGAACACGTTCAAGAGCAGGGCCTTCACCTTCTTGTCCTTCAGGACGGCCTTGAAAGACTTGGCGACCCGCTCGGGCGAGGCGCCGCCGCCGATGTCGAGGAAGTTCGCAGGTTCCCCGCCCGCGAGCTTGATCATGTCGAGCGTCGCCATGGCGAGGCCCGCGCCGTTGACGACGCAGCCGATGTCGCCGTCGAGGCCAACGTAGGCGAGGCCGCGGTCGGACGCGTAGGTCTCACGCGGATCCTCCTGGCTCTTGTCGCGCAGCTCCGCGATGTGCGGGCGGCGGAAGAGCGCGTTGTCGTCGAACGACATCTTGGCGTCGAGCGCGACGAGGTTCTTGTCCTTGGTGATGACGAGCGGGTTGATCTCGACCATGGTGGCGTCAAGATCGCGGAAGGCGCGGTAGCAGCCCATGATGGTGGGGACGAGCTTGTTGATGATCTCGGGGTCGACGCCCAAGCCGTAGGCCACCTCGCGCGCCTGGAATTGCTGCATGCCGACCGCGGGGTCGACGACAACGCGGATGATGGTGTCGGGCTGCTTGGCGGTAATCTCCTCGATCTCCATGCCGCCCGCCGCCGAGGCGACGACGACGATGCGCTCGGAGCCGCGGTCCATGACGAACGCAAGGTAGATCTCCTTGGCGATGTCGGTCGCTTCCTCGATGTAGAGGCGCGAGACGAGCTTTCCGCCGGGGCCCGTCTGGATCGTTGCGAGCTTCTTGCCGAGCAAGTCCTCGGCCGCGCGCTCGATCTCGACGTCGTTCGAGCAGATGCGGATGCCGCCGGCCTTGCCGCGCGCGCCCGAATGGATCTGCGCCTTCACGACCCATTTGTTGCCGCCGATCTCGGTGGCGCGATAGGTCGCCTGCTCGGGGCTGTAGGCGACACCACCACGGGCGATCGGAACGCCGAACTTGGAAAGCAACTCCTTCGCCTGGTATTCGTGGATATCCATTTTTTGTGCTCCCTAGACTGAAAGAGTTCCTGCGTCAGGCCGCTTTGCGGGCGGCATCCGAGGCCTTGATGGCGGCGGCGGTGGCGATGAGGTTCCTCGCCATCTTCTCGGAAGCCGCGTCGATCATCTTGCCGTCGAGCGAAGCGGCGCCCTTGCCTTGCGCCTCGGCTTCCTTGAGTGCTGCGATGATGCGTTCTGCACGCTCCACTTCCTTTGGTGTCGGCGAGAACACCGCGTTGGCGAGCTCGATCTGGGAGGGATGGATCGCCCACTTGCCCTCGACGCCGAGCGCGGCTGCGCGCTTGGCACCCGCCGTATAGCCGTCGGGATCGGAGAAGTCGCCGAACGGCCCGTCGATCGGGCGCAGACCATAGGCGCGGCAGGCGACCGTCATGCGCGACAGCGCGAAGTGCCACTGGTCGCCGGGGTAATCGGGATTGAGGCCGCCGATGACGACGGTGCGCGCGCGGTTAGACGCGGCATAGTCGGCGACGCCGAAGTGCAGGGCCTCCAGCCGGCCCCCCGAAGCAGCGATTGCCTCGACGTTGGCCATGCCGAGCGCGGTCTCGATTAGCGCTTCCGTGGCGACGCGGTTCTTGTAGCCCTTCACCGTCTCGATCTGCGAGACCATGACCTCGACCGCATAGAGGTCTGCCGGGACGCCGACCTTGGGGACGAGGATCGTATCGAGCTTGGAGCCGGCCTGCTCCATGATGTCGACGACGTCGCGGTACATGTAGTGGGTGTCGAGGCCGTTGATGCGAACCGACACGGTCTTGCCCGCGCCCTTCCAGTCGATGTCGTTCAGCGCCTGGATGATATTCTTGCGCGCCTGCTCCTTGTCGGGCGGCGCCACGGCGTCCTCGCAGTCGAGGAAGATGTAGTCGGCCGCACTCTTCACGGCCTTCTCGATCATGGTGGGGTTCGAGCCCGGCACAGCGAGCTCGCTGCGCTGCAGGCGGGCCTTGCGGAGGGGGTGGAGTGTGTAGCTCATCGTCGGCGTTCCTCTTGGCGGCGTTCTTATTCGGTTGCAGCGGCTTGCGGGGGCGGCAGGCGAAGGGCCACCGCCACCGCCGGGTAGAGAAAAGGCGGCGCTGATTTGGCGCCGCCCTTAGGTTCAGCTTGCGAGCTTCAGCTTCGGCTCCGGCCGGCTCGTCGCGGACGCTTTGGTGGTTGAGCGGAAGTACTCGGCCGCCGCGCCGCTACCCGAGCCCGGGACGACGTTGACGCCGCAATCGCGCAGGGCCATCTCGACCCCGAACAGCACTCCGCCGATCATGATCTCGTCGAGCGCGCCCAGGTGACCGATGCGGAACACCTTGCCGGCGACCTTGTTGAGCCCGACGCCGAGCGAGAGATTGTAGCGGTAATAGGCCGTCTTCACGACCTGGGCGCTGTCGACGCCGTCAGGAACGAGGATCGCAGACACCGTGTCGGAGTGCCACTTGGGCTCCTTGGCGCAAAGCTTGAGGCCCCAGGCCGCCACCGCCTTGCGCACGCCCTCGGCAAGCCGGTTGTGGCGGGCGAAGACGTTGTCGAGGCCTTCGGCCTGCAGCAGGTCGAGCGAGGCGCGCAGGCCGCGCAGAAGCTGCGTCGCCGGCGTGTAGGGGAAGTAGCCCTGGTCGTTGGCCTTCACCATGTCCTCGAAGGAGAAGTAGCAGCGCTGGATCTTGGAGGACTTGTACGCTTCGAGAGCTTTGTTGCTCACCGCGAGGATGCCGAGGCCCGTCGGCAGCATGAAGCCCTTCTGCGAGCCAGAGACGCAGCAGTCGACACCCCAATCGTCCATGCGGAAGTCGATGCAGCCGACGGAGCTGACACCGTCGACGAAAAGAAGTGCCGGGTGTTTGGCATCGTTCAGGGCCTTGCGCAGCGCGGCAATGTTGCTGGTCACACCGGTCGCGGTCTCGTTGTGGGTCGCAAAGACGGCTTTGATCTGGTGGTTCTTATCGGCGGCGAGAGCTTCCGCGTACTTCTCGACGGGAACGCCCGTGCCCCACTCCTCGTCGAACACCGTCACGTCGAGGCCGAGCCGCTGGGCCATGTCGACCCAGAGCAGCGAGAACTGGCCGAAGCGGCTCATCAGGACCTTGTCGCCGCGGTTGAGCGTGTTGGAGATGGCGGCTTCCCAGGCGCCGGTGCCGGACGACGGATAAAGGAACACGCGGCCGTTGGTCAGCTTGAACGCCTTCTTGACGTCCTCGAACAGCGGGAGGGTGAACTTCGGGAACTCGGGCGAGCGCATGTCCTCCATGCGGATGTCCATCGCCGAGCGGACGGCTTCGGGAATGTTTGTCGGTCCGGGAATGAAGAGATGCGTCGTAACGAGCATTTTTAGTTTCCTCCGATAGCCGTCTGATCTTTTGTTTGTACCGCCCGCGAGCTGCTGCGATATCCGTGCAAGCCCCGCTCTATCAGCGGTTTCGTTCACCGTTGCTTGGCAGCCGTTTCCGAGCGGAGCATCTATATTGGACGGCGCTCCTGCAACACCCCATCGGGCAGCCATGGAACGCCGTAGGGTAGCGGCTTGGCTATACCCTCGGGTAGGCGTCCCCACCCGCCGGACTTGCGGGGCCATCCAACCGAAGGCGAAAGCGCTGATCTTGCTGCAACGAAACCTTAGCGGCTCCGGAGCCCCGCGCCAACTCACCTGTAGTGCAGCGCGAGCGGAATTCTTAAGACGCCCGAGATCAGCGCGCGTCCATGCTGGCGGAGATGTAGAGCGCGACCGCCATTGCGCGATTGCTGACGCCGAGCTTGTCGTAGAGATTCTTGAGGTGATACTTGACCGTGTTACGCGATATGCCGGTGCGCGAGGCGATCTGCAGGTTGGTCCAGCCGTTGGCGAGCGCCACGAGCAGCTCGCGCTCGCGTGCGGTGAGCTCACCGAGCGGGTCGCTCGTCAGCGTCTGCAGGTCGATGTAGGGCAGCGACATGCGACCGCGCGCGACCGAGGCAATGGCCTCGACGAGAACGGCGGGCTCGTCGCTCTTGGAAATGAAACCCCACGCGCCGAGACGCACCGCCTGGCGCAGCACGTCCTTGCCCGGCTCGCCGGTATAGACGATGACGCGCGTCGCGCCATGGCGGCGCTTCAGCGTGCTCAACACTTCGGCGCCCGTCATGTCGGGCAGCGACCAGCCGATGATGGCGATGTCGGCGGGGTTCTCCTCGACGAAGACGAGGAATGCGGCGCCCGTGGGCAGCGTCCCGACGACTTCAAAGCGTCCATCGCCGGTAATGAAGTCCTTGAGGCCGGCGCGCACGACCGGATTCTTGTCTGCGATCACCACCTTCGGGCGCGCACCATCGGCTGGGGTCAACGGGGACGGGTCTGCCATCATTCAACTCGTAGCGCCGAACGCTGAACACTGGGTGATTAAAAAGGGGCGCCGCGCTTCGGCCGGCGCTCACACGTTCTTTTTTAATACTTCGCCGCAGGCGTTCGCAGGCGCGGCATTGGAGCAGGAGCGGTGCTCGATCTCAACCGTCGCATGCACGATGCCGTAGCACTGCTTGAGCCGGGCCTTGATGGCGGCAGCGATCTCCTCGGGCGGGGAGGCCTGCGAGATGCGCGCGTGCAGCGTCATCAGGGGGCGCTCCTCGTTGAGGCACCAAGCGTGAATGTCGTGGATCGACAGGACCTCAGGTATCGAGGCCTCGAGATCCTTCTGCACCTCGCGGACGTCGAGCCCGCTCGGCGCGCCCTCGAGCAGGATATGGCCCGCGTCCTTAGTAATCAGCCAGGCGCTGCGCAGAATCAGGAGCGCGATGAGGATCGAGAGCAGCGGGTCGACGGGCGTCCATCCCGTCCACAGGATGACGAGCGCGGCGAGGATGGCAGCGCCAGAGCCGAGCAGATCGCTCATCACGTGCAACAGCGCCGCGCGCACGTTGAGATTGGGATCCAAGCCGTTGCGGAGGATGAGGAGCGTGCTCAAGTTCACGAGGAGACCGATCGTTGCAACGATCAGCATCGTGCCGCCGAGCACCTCGACGGGCATGAAGATGCGCGTCACCGCCTCCCACGCGATGATGGCGGAAATGAAGAAGAGCGCCAACCCGTTTGCGAACGCGGCCAGCACCTCGAAACGCTGGAACCCATAGGTGCGCTTCCAATCGGCCGGACGCGCCGCCATATGCACGGCGAGCCATGCGAGCCCGAGGGCCGCGGCGTCGGTGAGCATGTGGCCCGCATCGGCGAGCAGCGCCAGCGAGCCCGCGTAGATGCCGCCGATCGCCTCGGCGAGCATAGTCCCGGCCGTGAGCAGCCCGGCCCAGAACAGCCGGCTCTCGTTCAGATTGCTGGTGCCGTGATCGCGGCTGTGGTCGTGGCCCATGTCGTCTCGCGAGAGGCTTTCCATGTGAAGTATCGCACGAGGCCGTGACATGCCAGAGGCGTCAATTCGCATTGCGACCGTTGGTCCGTGCCCGCGCCGTTAAGGGCTATCCCGGGGGCGATGTTGCCTTGCCCCCGTGCCTCCCGTAAATGACAATTGCGGCTAAAGCCCTGCGTCCTTCGAGTTGGCGTCGTCCCTCTGGGTGCTCAGGAGACGGGTGGGACGTTCGAGCGCATGATCGCAGACGCAGAAACCCTTTGGGGTCTAGACCAGATTGCCGACACGCTCGGCTTCGGGGTGTACGGGCTCTCCGTTCTCCGGATCATCGGCGTCGACATCGTGCTGGCGGGCGACAACGCTGTCGTTATCGCGCTTGCGTGCCGAACGCTGCCGCCCCGTCAGCGCGTCGCCGGCGTCGTGCTCGGTACCGCCGCGGCGGTCGCCATGCGCATCGTCTTCACCATAGCCGTGAGCTCGCTGCTCGGCGTGCCTTTGCTGGCGCTGGCCGGCGGGTTCATCCTGTTTTGGATCGCCATTAAGCTTCTTCTGGCTGAGGAGCAGACCGGAGAGGATGTGGACAGCGGCGCGACCCTTTGGGATGCGGTCAAGACCATCGCCATCGCCGATGCCATCATGAGCCTCGACAACGTGCTCGCGATTGCGGGCGCGTCGGGTGGAGACTGGACGCTGATCGTCATCGGCCTCCTGGTCAGCATTCCGCTCGTTGTCGGCTGCTCAACGCTGATCATGGCGATGCTGCACAAATTCCCCGTATTGGTCTGGGGGGGTGCCGCTCTCCTCGGCTGGATTGCCGCCGAGCTGATCGTCGACGAGCAGCTTCTGCAGCCGTCAGTTGCCGAGATCACTCAACGCCTCGGCGTGAGCTTGCACACGTTCGAGCAATGGAGCGCCGCGCTCGGGGCCGCGCTCGTCATTGCTGTCGGCGCGCTTATACAGCGGGCGCGCGCGAGCCCTGGCTAGCGGCGCTAAGGGTGCAGTGCGGCATCGCGTCTGCCGGAAAGTCGAGGCTTGGCGGGCGGCATTCAAACCGCCAATATCGGCATCGGACCCGTCAATCGGCACGGCGCGGAGGCATCGCGCCGGAGCCGCCCAAGAAACAAGAACGCTTTTGGAGGAACGAGACCCGTGACCGTCAAGTCCGATATCGAAATTGCACGCGCGGCGACGATGAAGCCGATCGCGGAGGTGGCCGCCAAAGTGGGCATCCCTGCCGACGCGCTCGTTCCTTATGGCACCACCAAGGCCAAGGTCTCCTTCGACTACATAAACTCGCTGAAAGATCGCAAAGACGGAAAGCTCATCCTCGTGACCGCCCTCACGCCGACACCTGCGGGCGAGGGCAAGACGACGACGACGGTTGGCCTCGGTGACGCCCTCAACCGTATCGGCAGGAAGGCGATGATGTGCCTGCGCGAGCCTTCGCTGGGCCCCTGCTTTGGCGTGAAGGGCGGCGCGGCCGGCGGCGGCTACGCCCAGGTCGTGCCGATGGAGGACATTAACCTGCACTTCACTGGTGACTTCCACGCCATCACGTCGGCGCACAACCTGCTGTCCGCCATGCTGGACAACCACATCTACTGGGGCAATTCGCTGGGGCTCGACACCCGCCGCGTGGCGTGGCGGCGCGTGCTCGACATGAACGACCGCGCCCTGCGCGAGATCGTCAACTCGCTGGGCGGCGTCTCCAACGGCTTTCCGCGCCAGGACGGCTTCGACATCACGGTCGCTTCCGAGGTCATGGCCATCCTGTGCCTCTCGCTCGACCTCAAGGATCTGGAACGGCGCCTCGGCAACATCATCATCGGCTATACGCGCGACAAGACGCCCGTGCGTGCGCGTGAGCTCAAGGCCGACGGCGCCATGACGGTGCTGCTGAAGGACGCCCTGATGCCGAACCTCGTGCAGACGCTCGAGAACAACCCCGTGTTCATCCACGGCGGCCCCTTCGCCAACATCGCGCACGGCTGCAACTCGGTGCTGGCGACGAAGACGGCGCTGAAGCTTTCCGACTACGTGGTGACGGAAGCGGGCTTTGGGGCCGACCTCGGCGCCGAGAAGTTCTTCGACATCAAGTGCCGTAAGGCCTCGCTTCAGCCGGCCGCCGCCGTCGTTGTGGCGACCGTGCGCGCCTTGAAGATGCACGGCGGCGTCTCCAAGGAGAACTTGAAGAACGAGAACGTGATGGCCGTGAACAAGGGCTGCGAGAACCTGAAGCGTCATCTCGAGAACATGGCCAAGTTCGGCGTTCCCGTGGCGGTCGCAGTCAACCGCTTCATCACCGACACCGACGCCGAGATGAAGGAGGTGATGAGCGCGGCTGAGAGCATGGGCGCCAAGGCGTTCGTGTGCACGCACTGGGCTGATGGCGGCGCCGGCGCAGAAGCGCTTGCGCGTCACGTCGCGGAGCTTGCCGACAGCGGAAGGAGCGCGTTCAAGCCGCTCTACCCCGACGAGATGCCGCTGCGCGAGAAGGTGCGCACCATCGCGACCGAGATCTATCGTGCCGCCGACATCAACTGCGACGCTTCCGTCGAGACCGCGTTCAAGGATCTCGAAGCCGGCGGCTTCGGCAAGCTTCCGGTGTGCATGGCGAAGACGCAGTATTCGTTCTCGACCGACCCCAACAAGCGCGGCGCGCCCACCGGCCACACGGTGCCGGTGCGCGAGCTTCGCCTTTCCGCCGGCGCGGAGTTCGTGGTCGCCATCACAGGCGAGATCATGACCATGCCAGGTCTGCCGCGCGTACCGGCGGCGGAGTCGATCCGCATCAACGCGCAAGGCCAAGTTGAGGGTCTCTTCTGAGACCTCTTCATCGCCGAGTTGGGTCCAAGGTGCTGCCGTTTCTTCGTGCAACTGCCCTTCCTTGAGGCAGGCCGCTTGGCGCGAATTGGTGTTATTTGTTGCAATCTCCGAGCGCTGCCCAGCGGCTCGGCAATTGCGGATCGGATTGCGGGTCTGGCGCGAGGCACGATTGGACGCGGCTTTCGATGAAATGAACGGCGTCGGCGATGGCGTGCGCATGCCCTATCAGGCCATCGCCGAGTGGCTCGGTACGCAGAAGCTCGACGACCTCAAGCAGAAGCTCGTGGAGGCGGAGACACTGTTCCGCCGCACCGGCATCACCTTCGCCGTCTACGGCAGCCAGGAAGCTGCCGAGCGGCTCATCCCCTTCGACATCATCCCGCGCATCCTGTCCGCGCAAGAATGGCGGCGCCTGACGGGGGGCATCGAGCAGCGCGTGCGCGCGCTCAACGCCTTCATGTATGACATCTATCACCGCCAGGAGATCATCAAGGCGGGGCGCCTGCCGGAAGAGCTCGTCATCGGCAACAGCGCCTTCGTGCCGGAGATGATCGGCGCGGAGCCGCCCCTCGGCATCTACAGCCACATCATCGGCATCGACATCGTGCGCACGAGCGAGAACGATTTCTTCGTGCTGGAGGACAACACACGCACGCCGTCGGGCGTCTCTTACATGCTCGAGAACCGGGAAACGATGATGCACATGTTCCCGGACCTGTTTGCCAAGAATCGTGTCGCGCCCGTCGACAACTATCCCGAGTATCTATTGAAGACGCTAGAAAGTGTTGCGCCGAAGAACCTCGATCACGATCCGACGATCGCGTTGTTGACCCCCGGGCAATACAACAGCGCCTATTTCGAGCACTCGTTCCTCGCCGACCAGATGGGCGTGGAGCTCGTCGAGGGCCACGATCTCATCGTCGTCGATGGCGCGCTGCACATGAAGACGACGCAGGGGCTGCGCCAGGTCGACGTGCTCTACCGGCGCATCGACGACGATTTCCTCGATCCCTTAGTGTTCCGTCCGGATTCGGTGCTGGGCGTCCCGGGGCTGTTCGACCTCTACCGCGCCGGCCGCGTGACGGTCGTCAACGCGCCGGGTGCCGGCATCGCCGACGACAAAGCGATCTACAGCTACATCCCCGAGATCATCAAATTCTATACGGGCCAAGCGCCCATCCTGCAGAACGTGCCGACCTACAACTGCCGCAACAAGAAGGATCTCGCCTACGTGCTCGACAACCTGGCGAAACTCGTCGTCAAGGAGGTGCACGGCTCGGGCGGCTACGGGATGCTCATTGGCCCGACCGCGTCGAAGGACGAGATCGCCTCGTTCCGCGCCAAGCTCGAGGCGCACCCAGACAACTACATCGGCCAGCCGACGCTCGCGCTCTCGACCTGCCCCACTCTGGTCGAAGCCGGCGTTGCGCCGCGCCATCTCGATCTGCGCCCGTTCGTGCTCTACGGCGACCGCGTGCGGCTCGCTCCAGGCGGGCTTACGCGCGTCGCCTTGAAGCCCGGGTCGCTCGTCGTCAATTCGAGCCAGGGCGGAGGCACCAAGGACACCTGGGTCCTGCAGGACTGAACGTTAGGGAAGAACGCTAAGGACGGCCGCGCGCCGGGACATTGCAATGTTGGGACGGACAGCCAACGATCTCTATTGGCTCGCGCGCTACGTGGAGCGGGCCGAGAACATGGCGCGCCTGATCGAGGTCGGCTACCGCATCGCACTGCTGCCGCGCGACGGGGCCGGCTACCATGACGAGGAGTGGCGCTCGACGCTTGCGAGCGCGGGCTGCGCGCAGGGCTACTTCGCCAAGCACGAGACGCTCAACACGCACGATGTCATCAACTACCTGCTGTTCGACTGCAACAACTCCTCCAGCGTGAAGTCGTGCCTGTCGGCAGCACGGCGCAACGGCCGCGCGCAGCGGACCTCGCTCACCCGCGACATGTGGGAAAGCCTCAACAGCGCCTGGATCGAGTTCGGGAACATCAAGCCCATCGAGGTCACCGCGAGCGAGCTCCCGCGCGTCCTCGACTGGGTGCGTTCGCGCTCGGCGCTCTACCGCGGAGCGCTTTTGAACACCATCCTGCGCAACGACACCTTCTTCTTCAGCCAGCTCGGCACCTTCCTCGAGCGCGCCGACAACACGGCCCGCATCCTCGACGTGAAGTATTACGTGCTGTTGCCCGAGCTCGCGATGGTCGGCGGCGGCGTCGACAACGTGCAATGGGGCGCAATACTGCGCTCCGTCTCCGCGCACCGCAGCTACCGCTGGATCTACAAGGAGAACTACAAGCCCTGGCGCATCGCCGAATATCTCATCCTGAACAAGGCGATGCCGAGATCCCTGCGCTCCTGCTACGAGGAGATCGCCGTGGCGCTCGATCAGCTCGCGCACCTTTACGGCGACAAGTTCCTGTGCCACGCCACTGCGCACGCGACACAGGACACGCTTGCCAGCGGTGACATCGACCGGATCTTCCAGTCCGGGCTGCACGAGTTCCTCGATGATTTCATCTCCCGCAACAACCGGCTCGGAAGCGAGATCGCCGAGGCCTATCATTTCAACGCATGACAAGGTGAAGCGCCCGTGCTCGTCTCGATCTCCCATGTGACGCGGTACACGCTGGCGGCCCCGGCCCACTACAGCATCCAAAGCCTGCGCCTGACGCCGCCATCCTTCGACGGGCAGAAGGTCGCGAGTTGGAGCATCGAGATGCCCCACATCGAGGATGCGGTGACGTTCCGCGACTGCTTTGGCAACATGGCGCACCTGGTGGCGATTCCCGAGCCGCACAGCGCCATTACCATTACCGCGCGCGGCATCGTCGAGACCCAGGACCGCGCCGGCTCGGTTCGCGGTCTACTGGAGACAGTGCCGGTGCGGGTGTTCAAGCGTGAGACGCCCATGACTGCGCCCGATGACGCCATCCGCGCGCTCGCCGCCGGCATCGAGGGGAAGGACATGCTCGCACGTATGCACCGGCTGATGACGGCGGTGCACGAAGGCGTCGAGTACATCGTCGGCGTCACGCACGCCCACACCTCAGCGGCGGAGGCGCTACGCGAGGGCCGCGGCGTGTGCCAGGACCACGCCCACATCTTCATCTCGGCGGCGCGCGTAATGGGAGTGCCCACGCGTTACGTTAACGGCTATTTCGTCACCGGGCGTGCCGAGCCGGCGGAGGCGCACCACGCCTGGGCCGAGGTGTGGGTCGACGGGCTTGGCTGGCTCGGGTTCGACCCGGCCAACGGCTTATGCCCCACCGAGCGCTACATACGGCTCGCCTGCGGGCTCGATTCGAGCTCGGCGGCGCCCATTCGCGGCACCCGCCGCGGCGGCCTCGAAGAGGTGCTTGACGTCGTCGTCGAAGTCCAGCAGCAAAGCGCGCAGCAGTAGCCACTACCGGCGGCTGGAACGCATCAAGATCAGGGGCGTGCGATGACCTATTGCGTCGCGTTGCGATTGAACCGCGGCTTGGTGTTCGCGGCCGACACGCGCACCAATGCCGGCGTCGACAACATCGCCCAATTCCGCAAGATCCATTACTGGTGCGAGCGCGGCGACCGCGTGATCGTGCTGCTTGCGGCGGGAAACCTATCGCTCACGCAGTCCGTAGTGAGCGTCCTGAACGAGCAGCTCATCGATCCCGATCCGGAAAAGCCGAACCTGCTCAACGTGCAGTCCATGTACCGCGCCGCGCGGCTCGTAGGCGACGCGGTGCGCAGCGTGCGTGCGTTCGACGGCCCAGCGCTCGACCTCGCGAAGACGTCGTTTGCCGGCTCGTTCATCCTCGGCGGCCAGATCAAGACGGAGCATCCGCGGCTGTTCCAGATTTATCCGGAAGGCAACTTCATCGAGGCGACCGACGATACGCCCTATTTCCAGATCGGCGAGCACAAGTACGGCAAGCCGATCCTCGACCGCGTGGCGCAGCCGACGATGCGGCTGGGAGAAGCGGCAAAGTTGATCCTTCTGTCGTTCGACTCCACTTTGCGCTCCAACCTCTCCGTCGGCATGCCGATCGACATCCTCGTCTACGAGCGCGACAGCCTGGACCTGCGGCGCGAGAAGCGCATCGACAAGGACAACGAGTATTTCAAGAAGCTTTCGAATGCGTGGTCCGAGGCGCTGCGGGCGGCGTTCACCAAGATCGACGAATTCGACGTGTGAGCGTCGCGGCGGCGCGTTAGCGGTGCGATTAAGCCGCAATTGCCAGCCGCCGATCGCTTGCGGTAGGCGTGCATTTGCGGCGGGCCGCGACTCGCTAGCCTGCCTCACGGGGAGAAGGCCTTGAATATTTGCATGATCGGCGCCGGCTACGTCGGGCTCGTCTCCGCGGCCTGCTTCTCCGAATTCGGCTGGACGGTGACCTGCGTCGACAAGGACGCCAGCCGCCTCGCCGAGCTCAAAGCCGGCAAGTCGCCGCTCTACGAGCCAGGCCTCGATGATCTGCTCACCCGCAATATGAAGGCGAAGCGGCTCTTGTTCACCGACGACCTCGCGCGCGCGGTCAAGGGCGCCGACATCGTGCTGCTTGCGGTTGGCACGCCCATGCGCCGCGGCGACGGCCACGCGGACCTGTCCTACGTCTACGGCGCGGTCGAGGAGCTTGCGCCGCACCTCGATCACTTCACGGTCATTGTCACCAAGTCGACGGTGCCGGTGGGGACCAGCCGCGAGATTGAGCGCCGTCTGCGCGCGCTGCGGCCCGATGGTGACTTCGCCGTCTGCTCCAACCCGGAGTTCCTGCGCGAAGGCTCAGCGATCCAGGACTTCATGCACCCCGACCGCGTGCTGGTCGGCGCCGACGACGAGCGCGCGCGCGAGCTGATGGGGCGTCTCTACAAACCGCTCGCGCTGCGCAACGCGCCGGTGATGTTCGTCGGTCGCGAGTCGGCCGAGCTCGCAAAGTATGCGGCCAACGCCTTCCTCGCGTTGAAGATCAGCTTCATCAACGAGGTCGCCGACCTGTGCGAGGGCCTCGGCGCCGACGTGCAGGAAGTCGCCTCGGCCATAGGCAAGGACCGCCGCATCGGCGACAAGTTCTTGCATCCGGGGCCCGGCTACGGCGGCTCCTGCTTTCCCAAGGACGTGTCCGCCCTCATCCGCACCGCGCGCGAGGCCAAGTCGCCGGTATCGCTTATCGAGCAGGTGCAACGCTTCAACGACGAGCGCAAGATCGCCATGGCAAGCCGCATCGAGCACGCATCGGGCGACTCAGTACGCGACAAGACGGTCGCCATCCTCGGCGTCACCTTCAAGCCGAACACAGACGACATGCGCGATGCCCCGAGCCTGCTTATCGTGCCCATGCTGCAGGAGCGCGGCGCCATGGTGCGTGCCTTCGATCCGCAAGGGCGCAAGCACGGCGAGGCGCTGCTGCCGGGCGTCGTCTGGTGCGAGAGCGCAATCGAGGCCGTGAACGGCGCGGACATCCTCGTCGTCGTCACGGAATGGAACGAGTTTCGCGCGCTCGATCTCAAGCAGGCGAAAAAGACGATGCGGGGGAACGTGCTCGTCGACTTGCGCAACGTCTTTCCGGCCGAGCTCGCGAGGGATGCCGGCTTCCGGTATGTGGGCATCGGCCGCGGTCAGGCGCGCTAGGCAACGCGATTGCATTTCTCGGTCCTCCGCAAGGTTAAGAACCGACCCAGTCGAGGACGTTCGCGTGCCATCGCCGTGCGCACGAGCCTCATGGCTTGACCTTTTTGAGTTGCGCAGCACAACTCAAATCCCCTCCCGTAAGCAAAAAAGCACGCCCGCTCTCGCGCAGACGGTGGAATTTAGAATACAAAAGCAGGAACAGAGCCGCGAAAGACGCGCGGCCGCCATGAGAGCCGAAGGGAGGCGCTCCAGGGATGGATCAACAACAGTCGCTTGCCGGCTATTTCGCCGGCTGGGCCGGCGGAAGACCGGTGCGGCTGGCGGTGGCGGCCGTTGTCGGCGCGCTGGCGGATGCGAGCCTCGTCATTGCCGGCGTCCTCAGTCAGGGAGCGCTCGCGGGGCAGCTTGGACGCTCGACGGGAAAACGCGGGGAGGTGGACGAGCAAAAGGAGATCGATGTTCTCGCCAACGACCGCATCGTGGCGGCGCTGCGATCAGCCCCGGCCGCGGCGGTTGCCTCGGAAGAGATGGAGGACCCTCTCCTGCTTGATGCGAAGGCGCCCCTGCTCGTCGCCATCGATCCCCTCGACGGCTCCTCCAATGCCGATGCGAATGCCTCCATCGGGACGGTCTTCACCGTGTTGCCGGCGCTCGAGCACAACGATGCGCCCTCGGCGTTCCTGCAGCCGGGGGTCAACCAGCTCGCAGGCGGATTTTTCGTCTACGGCCCCCAGATGGTGCTGGTCGTCAGCGTCGGTGCCGGCACGCAAATCTTCACCCTCGACCGGAGAACGCAGAAATTCCTGCTGACGCATGCGAAAGTCGAGATTCCGCCGCGCACCAGCGAGTACGCCATCAACGGGTCGAACTCGCGCCACTGGGACGATCCCATACGCACCTACGTCGACGACTGCACGCGCGGCAAGGACGGCCCGCGCGGCCGCGACTTCAACATGCGCTGGACCGGCACGCCCGTCGCCGACATCTTCCGCATCCTGTCGCGCGGTGGCATCTACCTTTATCCCGGCGACAAGCGCCGCGAGTTCCGCAGCGGCCGCTTGCGCCTCATCTACGAGGCCAACCCCATCGCGTGGGTCGTCGAGCAGGCGGGCGGCGCCGCCACCACGGGACGCGAGCGTGTGCTTGAGATCGTGCCGAAGTCGCTGCATCAGCGCGTGCCGCTGATCGCGGGATCGCGCGCGGAAGTAGAGCACGCCGCGCGATTGCATGACGGGCTGCAGATCCGGGGCGAACGTTCGCCCTTGTTCAGCCGCCGCGGATTGTTGCGGTTCTAGACAGCGAAAATTCGGACCAGCGAGGCTTCGGCGAGAACGCATGTCGGCAAGACACCCCATAATCTCGGTCACGGGCTCGTCGGGCGCGGGCACGACGTCGGTCAGGCAGACCTTCGAGACCATCTTCCGCCGCGAGCACATCACGGCAGCCTTCATCGAGGGCGACGCCTTCCATCGCCACGACCGCGCCGAGATGGAACGGGCGATGGCGGAAGCGAAAAAGCGCGGCAACAGCCATTTCAGCCACTTCGGGCTCGAGGCCAATCTGCTGCAGGAACTCGAGGAGGTGTTCCGGAACTACGGCGAGCACGGCACGGGACGCACGCGCCACTACGTCCACGACGAGCACGAGGCGGAGCTTCACGGCGCTTCCGTCGGCACCTTCACGCCCTGGACGGATTTTCCGCGCAACACCGATCTTCTCTTCTACGAGGGCCTGCACGGGGCCTCAGTGACGGCGAAGACCAATGTGGCGCAGCACGCCGATCTCAAGATCGGCGTGGTGCCGGTGATCAACCTCGAGTGGATCCAGAAGCTCACGCGCGACAAATCGGCCCGCGGCTACACCCACGAGGCAGCGATCGACGCCATCCTGACGCGCATGCCGGACTACGTGAAGTACATCTGTCCGCAGTTCACGGAGACCGACATCAACTTCCAGCGCATACCGACGGTCGACACCTCGAACCCCTTCGTCGCCCGCTGGATACCGACGCCGGACGAGTCGATGGTCGTGATCCGCTTCAAGGATCCCCGCGGCATCGACTTCCCCTACCTCCTGTCGATGATCCAGATGAGCTTCATGTCGCGCGCCAACTCGATCGTCATCCCCGGAGGCATGCTCGATCTCGCCATGCAACTCATCCTGACGCCGCTGATATTGACCTTGGTCGAGCGGCGGCGTAGGGCCTCTTAGCGGCGGGCGGCTGTCTGTTACGCTTTCGGAAAGCCGCTCCGGGGTAGGAGAGCGTGCGCTGTCTGCCCCTCTGTTGCGCACGACCCGTGTTGGGAGCCCTGCAATGGCCCGGCCGATCATCATCGCTCCGTCCATCCTGTCGGCCGATTTCGGCCGCCTCAACGATGAGATCGCGGCAGTCGAGGCGGCCGGCGCCGACTGGATCCACCTCGACGTGATGGACGGCCATTTCGTCCCCAACATCACGTTCGGGCCGCCGGTGGTAAAGGCGATCCGCCGTGCCTCCGCCAAGGTGTTCGACGTGCACCTGATGATCGAGCCGGCGGACCCCTACATTGAGGCCTTCGCGCAAGCCGGAGCCGATATCATAACGGTCCATGCCGAGGCCGGTGCGCACCTCGACCGTTCGCTGCAGGCGATCAAAGCGCTGGGCAAGAAAGCGGGGGTCTCGCTCAATCCGGGAACACCCGAAGATGCCATCGCCTACGTGCTGCACCACCTCGATCTGATCCTCTTGATGACGGTGAACCCTGGTTTCGGCGGCCAGAGCTTCATCCCGGCGGTGGTCGACAAGATCCGCCGCGTCAAGGCGATGGTCGGCAGCCGGCCCATCGACATCGAGGTCGACGGGGGCATCGGCCCGGAGACCGCCGCTCTCGTGGTTGGTGCCGGCGCCAACGTGCTCGTCGCCGGCTCGGCCGTGTTCACGGGCGGCACGCGCGACTCTTACGCCGCCAACATCACCGCCATCCGCGAGGCGGCGAACGCCGCGCGCAGCAAGGCTGCGGCCTAACCCTCTGCACCGTCGCGGCACTTATCCCCGGCGGGCGGCGGCGTGCCTATCCTGGCGCACGGTTTTTGCTGTCGCGAGGATCGCGTGGACGAGACGCCCAACCTCGGCCTGCCCTACATCATGGCGGCCCAATCCCAGAAGCACGTCACCCATAACGAGGCCATTCGTGCGCTCGACGCCATCGTGCAGCTCAGCGTGCTCGATCGCGACTTGACGGCGCCGCCCGGCGCGCCGGCCGACGGCGCGCGCTACATCGTAGCGGCGAGCCCCACTGGCGCTTGGTTAGGCCATGCGGGCGATATCGCCGCCTATCAGGACGGCGCCTGGGCCTTCTACGATCCGGTCGAAGGCTTCATCGCCTGGGTGGCGGACGAGGACGCCGCCGTGGTGTGGAACGGCTCCGCCTGGACCGCACTCACGACGGGCAGCGGCGGCGCGGGGAGCTTCTCGACCGTCGGCATCAACGCGACGGCCGATGCCACGAACCGCCTGGCTGTGGCGGCCACCGCGACGCTGCTCAACCACGCGGGAGCAGGCCATCAGCTCAAGATCAACAAGGCGGCGGCGGGAGACACGGCGAGCCTGCTCTACCAGGACGGATTCTCCGGCCGGGCGGAGCTGGGCCTAGCCGGCGACGACGACTTCCAGAGGCGTCCACCGCCGGAGACGCTGATGCAGGCCAAGGTGCCGGAGACACTGATGTCGTCGCGTCTCCAACCAGGGTGACGCTGCCGCTGCCGACCCACGGGCCCGAGACGCCGGCCGGAGCCGTGTATGTTCCGGCGCCAACTTGAATCGTGACGTTGTAAATCGAGATGTCGAGCGCGGCGACAACATCGATGGCGTACTGAAGCGTAAGAAATGCGCCACCGGACGTGTTGGCGAGACCGGTGTTGGAGTTGCTGCCGTCGGTGCGCACGTAGTAGGTGCGGTCGGCGGTCAAAAGCTCGCGCCGCGGCGTCAACGGAAATGACGCCGCGCCGGTCGTGCGGTTGATTAGGATCGCCTCTTTCCAGGTCGATCCGTCGGCGCTCACCTTGAAGTGGAAGTCGTCGTCGCCGGCTAGGCCCAGCTCCGCCCGGCCGGAGAATCCGTCCTGGTAGAGCAGGCTCGCCGTGTCTCCCGCCGCCGCCTTGTTGATCTTGA
>Ga0187819_10000260_pt1 | contig 25524 bp, 18 predicted proteins | sample NC_wetland_sal_i_15_FD_132411 | JGI IMG/M metagenome (GOLD analysis project Ga0187819, IMG submission 132411) | Wetland sediment microbial communities from Neuse River Estuary, North Carolina, USA - SO4_4 | ecosystem: Environmental > Aquatic > Freshwater > Wetlands > Sediment | place: USA...
ACTGCTACGTATAATCAAACAAGCCCGAGGTTGAAGTTGCCTTGACGAGAGAAGGCCTCGGTTCCCGCGTCGCGCGTCACTCCACAGCAAGATTGATGTAGATTACGTGTGCGCCGGACTGTCCTTTGTGACAGCTCCGGATAGCTGCGGAAAAAAAGTAAATCGGCTCCCGTTGTGGGCGAGAGCCGATTACTCGGAGTCCGCTATGGACGGGTCCGAGGTGTGCTCCAGCACTCTCGCATCCTACCAGATCCGGCTCCACGATTGCAGATTGGGCCCACGATGACGTGTCTGTGGGCTTTGTGTGCCGTAACGCAAAGCCCGAAGTGCGTCCCGCCACGGGCGGGATGCAAAAAGGGGAGTAACCATGCTTTGGTTTTCAACACCAGAATCCAGCCGCCGAATTGTGTTCCGGCCACTCGCATGTGTAGTGATGCTACTAGCAGCGGCCGGCGCTTACGCGCAAGTCGATCCCGGAATCCGCAGTGGCCCGCCCGGAGCGGGCCAACCTTTCGCCACGGGGCTGAGCGCCGGAGAACAGGCGTTTTTCAACAACGTGGGCGTGCCCACTTTCCAGGAGGTGGAGGCGGTAGCCGACGGATTGGGGCCGAGATTCAATCTCGATTCCTGTGCGGGCTGCCATGTGTTTCCGGCGATCGGGGGATCCAGCCCGCCGACAAACAATCCGCAGGTTGCGCACGCCACGAGCATAGCGCCGGGTAACACCGTGCCATCTTTTCTTAGTATCAACGGACCGGTTCGAGAGGTGCGCTTCATCAAGAATCCGGATGGAACGGCCGATGGGGGCGTTCACGACATCTTTACGATTGTAGGGCGGCCGGACAATCCGACTGGCTGCGCCATCAGCCAGCCGGACTTCTCCAACACCAGTAACATGATCTTCCGCATACCCACCCCGGTTTTCGGGGCCGGCTTGATCGAGAGCATCACGGACACGACGATCAGGAACAATCTCGCCGCGAGTGCCGCGGCGAAACGGCTGCTTGGGATAACCGGACATGTGAACACGAGCGGGAATGACGGCACGGTCACCCGGTTCGGCTGGAAGGCTCAGAACAAGTCGCTCATGATTTTCGCAGGTGAAGCCTACAACGTGGAAATGGGAGTCACCAATGAGAATTTCCCGAACGAACGGGAAGAGGATCCGAATTGCGCCACCAACCCGCTGTCGGAGAGCGAGACCGGCTTCGACAGCGGCAACAGCCCGGCGGATATCGTGGCGTTCATGGGCTTCATGCGCTTCCTGAACCAGCCCACACCGGCATGCGGCGCCGCGCCTCTGCCCGCCTGTTCAGCGTCCGTGATCAATGGCAGAAAGCTGTTCACTCTGATTGGATGTGCGGCCTGCCACACGCCGTCGCTGACAACCGGGCGATCGCCGGTCGCAGCGCTGAATCAGCAGCAGGCCAACTTATTCTCTGACCTTGCGGTTCACCACATGGGAACGCAGTTGGCGGATAGTGTCACGCAAGGCAGTGCCGGGCCGGATGAGTTCCGGACGGCTCCATTGTGGGGCGTGGGTCAGCGCGCATTTTTCCTGCACGATGGCCGCACCAGCGATTTGCTGCAAGCCATTCTGGCTCACAATAGCAGCGGATCGGAGGCCAGCACGGTGACCAAGGCGTTTCAAAACGTGCTCAACTCGTCCCAAAAGCAGGACATTCTGAACTTCCTGCGTTCGCTGTAGCCCGAGGGACGTGGAGGGCGGCGCGTGCGTCGCCCTTACACTTTCCACTTGTAGAAATAAAACAATAGCGGTTCTTTGCCGGTATTGACGATGCCGTGCAGTTTGCCGGCCGCGCAGTACATCATGGTGCCGGGCGCGACCTTGGTGGTTTTGCCTTCCACTAAGATCTCGCCCGTGCCTTCGGTGATGACCATGAACTCTTCCTCGGGGTGCGTGTGCGGCGGATGCGGTGACATGCCGGGCTTCAGCCGCAGGCTGCCCGCGGTCATGGCGCCGACCTGGTCGGTTGCGCCGCTGAAGTAAATGGCAAGGTCGCCGAACGGCTCATGGGTGACTTTGGCTTTAATGGGATCGAGCGTTTCGCTTGGCAGTTTGGCGCCGTCCTGCGCATGGAGTCCAGAAGCAAAGCCGAATACGGCTGCGCTCGCAAAGCTGAATAATTCTCGTCGTCCTGGCATAGAAATAGCGTAGTACAGGCGTGCAGCCCGCAGGAGTAGCGGACAATCGGTTCCCACAAGCGGACACAGTTCCCGGCTAGTGAAGCGTTCAACTTTTTTAATTTCATCATGTTAGTTCTGGCATCCAAGATGCCGGACGTGACCGGATATCTTTCCCCACGGAGGTACCGGCCTTGCTCAAGGATCTACGTCACGCGATTCGCACGCTAATCAAGAAGCCCGGCTTCACGCTGCTTGCTACAACCACGATGGGGCTGGGCATCGGCGCCACTACGGCCATTTTCAGCGTAGCCGACGCGATCTTGTGGAAGTCTCTCCCACTGCCCGTCCCGGGCCGGCTGGTTATGCTATTCGAGCGCCGCGTGGAGCAGACGGTGGGGTGGATTCCCGTCTCTCCAGGGAATTTTGTCGATTGGAAAGACCAGAGCCGGTCTTACGAGCACGTCGCCGCTTATCAGTATTCCACCGCGAACCTGACCGGAGCGGCCGGCTATCCGGGCGAACCGGCGCGGCTGGAGACGTGCCTCACAGGAGCTGACTTCTTCGAGGCGCTGGGAGCCCGGCCTGAGCTGGGGCGCGTTTTCACCTCCGCGGAAACCCAGCCCGGCGCCGATCGCGTGGTGATCCTCAACCATAAGTATTGGAAGCGCCGCTTTGCCGCCGATCCCGCGATTATCGGCAAGCAGGTGCAGATTGACGGGCGCTCGGTGAGCGTGGTGGGCGTGATGCCGGAGAGCTTCGATTTTCCGCCAGCCATGGATGTCTGGATGCCGCTGGCGCTGGGGCCACAGGACTGGCGTATGCGTCCGGAGCCGATCCTATTCAGCGTGGCACGCTTGCAGCCCGGGGTTTCGCTCGACCAGGCGCGCGCCGAGTTGGACGGGATTTCGCGGCACCTCGAGCAGCAGTTTCCTCAGACGAACCGCGGGTGGCGCAGCCTGGTGATGCCCCTGCGCGAGTTCGTGATGGGCGGCCTGCTCGCGCGATACACCTGGCTGCTGCTGGGCGTTACGGGATTTGTCTTGCTGATCGCCTGCGCCAACGTGGCCAATTTGCAGCTCGCTCGGGCGGCCGGACGCGCGCGGGAAATGGCGGTGCGAACGGCCCTGGGGGCCACGCGGTGGCGGCTGGTGAAGCAGCTTCTGGCGGAGAGCCTGGTGCTCGCGTTTGCGGGCGCTGCGCTCGGCGTGGTGTTCGCCGTCTGGGGCGTGGACCTGATCCGCTCCGGAATTTCAGCGGACTTCGTCGCAGACATACCGAACTGGAAGCTGATTGGGGTGGATGCGCGGGCGCTGGCTTTCACTGTGGCCGCGGCACTGGCCAGCGGCGTGCTGGCCGGTCTGGTTCCCGCGTTTCAGGCCGCGCGGCGCGGTCGTCACTCTTTGAATGAAACGCTCAAGGAAGGCGCGCGGGGAACTTCCGCCGGGCGCGGCCGGCTACGGTTGCGGAACGTCCTGGTGGCGGCGGATGTCGCGCTGGCTCTGGTTCTGCTGGTGGGCGCCGGTCTCATGATCAAGGGATTAACACGGCTGGTGGATCGTGAGCAGAACATGCATCCCGGCACGCTGCTCACCCTGCGCATGAACCTGCCCGAAGCCAAGTACGGAGACGCGCGAAAGGTTCGGGAATTCTACGATCGGCTTTTGGAGCGCGTCGAGTCGCTGCCCGGTGTGACTTCGGCCGCAGTCGCCAACGCTCTCCCGCATAGCGGACTCAAGCAGGCCATTCGGGCATTCTCCACGGAAACCCGCCGGCCCAGGGATCTGGGGGAGGACAACCGCTGCCAGTATAGGCCCGTGAGTCCGGCATATTTTCGGACCCTGCGCATCCCGCTCGTCGCCGGCCGAGAGTTCACCGCCTCTGACGCGGCAAACGCACCGATCGTGGCTGTGATCAGCGAGCGCCTGGCGCGGCGCTTCTGGCCCGATGGAGACGCCATCGGCAAGCGCGTGACTATCGGGCATGAGGGCGATTTCGGACCCTGGATGACGGTTGTCGGTGTTGTGGCGGACGTGGTCGAAAGCTCCTTCGACCGCGAGCCGCGCTTCACCATCTATATTCCCTTCGCCCAGGATCCGATGTCCGGCATGCATCTTGCCGTCCGCGCCCACGGTGGCCCGAACACGTTGGTGAGAGCGGTGGAGAGCGAGGTTCGCAAACTCGATCGCGAACTGCCGGTGTATCAAGTGGAGACGCTGAGCCAGTTGGTGAGCGACGAAGTAATCGGTCTGCGATACATCGCGATTCTGATGACGTTGTTTGGCGCCATTGCGCTGGTATTGGCCTCAGTCGGATTGTATGGCGTGATGTCCTACGCGGTTTCCGAGCGCACGCAGGAGATGGGCGTGCGCATCGCTCTCGGAGCGCGAAAACGGGATGTACTGGCGCTGGTATTCGGGCGCGCACTCGGCATCACGCTGGCGGGAGTCGCGGCGGCGGTGGTGCTGGCCCGCGTGCTGGCAGACCTGGTGTTCGGCGTTGCAGCAACCGACGCGGCTACCTTCGCCGGCGTGGCGCTGCTGCTGGCGGCCGTAGCGCTGGTAGCCAGCTACATTCCAGCGCGCCGCGCCACGCGCGTGGACCCGATCGCGGCGCTGCGGTACGAGTGAGCCGGCGCGTAGCGCCGGGCGATGCTGCGCATCGCGGGACGCGGTGACGCGGGGATGGGGCGACGCGGCGACAATCCACTCCTCCCAGCGGCCCGCTTATCTGAAGTGTTTCTCGTACCACTCAATGGAGCGGTCGATGCTGTCTACGATGTGCTTCGGTTCGCGCAAGCCGTGACCTTCGCGGGGGTAGCGCACGAAGACCGTTTCCACGCCCACATCCTTTAGGGCGATGTAGAACTGCTCGGCTTCGGCGATGGGTACGTCGGCATCATTTTCTCCGTGCATGAGCATCACCGGCGTGTGCACCTGCGCGACGTACTTTAACGCGGAGCGTTGCCAAAGAAGGTCCATCAGATTCCCCTGGTGCGGAAAGATGCCGAACTCCATCTGCTCATACTGGTTGTAATACGTCATGTAGTTGTAGCTCACCAGGTTGGTTATGCCGGCGGTGGGAATCGACGCCTTAAAAATATTGGTTTGCGTGACCAGCCAGGCGCTCAACTGCCCGCCATAGCTGGTCCCCTCTACGCCCAGCCGGTCGCGGTCGATCCACAAGTTGCGGCGTAAGGCGGCGCTCACGCCGTAGAGCACGTCCTGCGCCTCGTTGCCATTCTGGTCGCCGAAGACAGCATCGGCGAACTTCTGGCCGTAGCCCGTGGAGCCGCGGAAGTTTACCATCAGCGTTGCCCAGCCGAGGCCCGCATACACCTGGTTGCGGAAATTGAATGCCGGTCCTTGCTGTCCGTGGGGTCCGCCGTGGATCACGACGATCAGGGGATGTTTGGAATCCGCCGTCATTTTCAGCGGTTTGGTGAGGAAGGCTTCCACCTCGTATTTATTGTCGTTGCTGATGAAGGTGAAGGGCTCGACTTCGGCCATGCGTTTTCCCGCCATGACCTCCGCATTAAGGTCCGTCAGCTTCTTGGATGGTTGCTCGGGCTTGCCGTAAAAAACCTCGGATGGAACGGTGGGCGACGAGAACGAATAGGCGATGTTTTCATCTTTGTCTACCGACCAACTTCCCACGCGGCCTGGATCTGCAACGATGCTTACCGCGCGTCCACCAGAGGCCGGCAGGCGAGCTAGCAGAGTGTTGCCTCGCCTTTCCAGGATGAAGTAAATCCACTTGCCGTCCGGTGACCATCCGGCATCGACCTGGCGATTGTCGACCGCCGCGTCGAGCTCGCGCCGGTTGCGGCCATCAGCGTCAATCAGCCAGACGTGCGTGTCTTCCATGCTGGTCTCGAGGTCGGTGAGGCCGCGCCTGGTTCCCAGGTAGACGAGCGTCTTGCCGTCAGGCGACCAGCGCGGCTGGTACTCCGCGTTCTCGGTCGCGGTGAGCCTGCGAATGCCTCTGTTCGAGACATTTAACGCGAACAGATCATAGTTGAAGAACTGGTCTTCATTGGGCTCGCGGTTGGACACGAAAGCGATCTCGCGCCCGTCGGGCGACCAGTCGATGGAGTGTTCGGAATGGGTGCCGTTGGTGAGCTGCCGGATCTCTCCGGTGGCGAGATCAGCCACGAAGATATGCAGGCGGCGGTTGTCGTTGAAATGGGAGAAGCCTTCGTCGTAATCCGGCTTATAGAGGTAGCGGGTGATGACCATCGGGTCGCCGGAAGCAGCAGCCGTTTCCGGTCCGGGCACTGCATTGACGAAGGCGATCTGCTTCGAGTCCGGCGACCAGGCCACGCGATGTCCGGCGGTCGGAAGCGGGCTGTTGGTCGATTGGAGCGCAGAAACCGGCTTCGCGCCTGATCCATCAGGGTGCGAGACGATCAAGTGGGTGGCTCCGTTTTCATCGCCTGCATAAGCGATCCAGCGGCCATCGGGCGACCAGAGGAAGTCGTCAGCTTTTCCCAATCGCGTCGCTTGTCCCGAGCCCAAGGTCATGACCCAAAGCTCCGAATAAGGCCGGCCGGGACCATCGTTGCGGGAGACCGCATAGGCCAGCCGCGAACCGTCCGGTGACAGGCTTACGCTGCCCGCCGAGTGGAGTTTGTAGAGATCAGCGCTGGTGAAGACTTGCTGCGCCGAGGCCGGTATCGTGGACATCAAGATTCCAACTGCAACAACGGAAATTCGGGAAATGAACACGCCTGGTCCCTTCATTGTGGATTAGAGGGGAAGTCTAGCGCGATGGGGTTCGCGGCGGCAACCAAAACGTCTGAGTTTCTGGATTTTATGCGCTGGCGTTCGCCGGCAGGCTTTCCGAAGCCGGTTTCAGGCTGCCGTCGAGTTTGCCCAGGCGAGCCGTGAACCAGAAGGTACTTCCCTTGCCCGGTTTGCTTTCCACCCAAATTCGTCCACCCATGAGTTCCACCAGGCGAGCCGAAATGGCCAATCCCAGCCCTGTCCCTCCATATTTCCTGGTGGTGGAGCCGTCGGCCTGTCGGAATGCTTCAAAAATGATTTTTTGTTTATCCGGTGGAATACCCGGTCCCGTGTCGCGGACGGCAAACTTTGCGCAGATGGTGGCTCCATCCTCTGAGTCGACCTCGGCCTCCACCATCACGGAGCCACGTTCCGTAAACTTGACCGCATTGCCCACGAGATTCAGCAGCACCTGGCGAAGCCTTACGGGATCCGCGGCGACCGTCCGAAACAGATCGGGTGTGACGGTGTATCGGAGATCAATGCCTTTGTGCGTGGCGGCGTTGCGAAGCAGGTTTGTGGCGCCTTTGACAATTTCCACGAGAGCCACCGAGGCTGGATTCAGTTCCATCCGTCCGGCTTCAATTTTCGAAAGATCCAGAATGTCATTGAGCAGAGTTAATAGAGATTCCGCTGAGCTGGTGACATCAGCCAGGTATTCCAACTGTTCTTCCCGGGAAGTAGATTCCATGGCCAACGCCGTCATCCCGATAATGGCATTCATGGGGGTGCGAACCTCGTGGCTCATATTCGCCAGAAACTCGCTCTTCAGTTGCGTGGCCTCCTGGGCAGACTTTAGCGCCGCTGCGAGCTCTTCATTCTTGCGCCGCAGTTCGGCAGTCTGAGCACGCACGCGGCGGCGCAGCACGAGCACCCAGGCCGAGGTTAGCAGCGCGATCAGCGCGACCAAACCCAGAATCGACAGGGCTCTGCTCCGGGTCCACCAGGACGGGTTCTTCAGCACCACCACATCTGCGGGTGATCGCAGGCGAATCTTGAAGGACTGCGGCACCCCGACGCCGTCTTTTTCCATCACCAGGATGCCGGTGACACGAACTTGACTATCTTCGAGCAGGGCTTGCTTTCCCTCGGCGGACTTCCACTGGCCGGCGGCGCTAAACGAGGCGCCACCCCGTTTCATGATCAGCACTTCTTCACTGGGGAGGACGACGCGAGCCGTCAGTTGGCCTTCTGCCGTAACCAGAGCGGAATCGTTGCTATCGTCGTCCAGCGCTTTGTCAGGTTGAACCGGAATGGGCGGGGGAACAGACGCAGCACCCGTGCGGCGATAAATGGCATCTTTCAAAGTTGGCCGCCAATCCACAAAGCCGGCGTAGCCCACCACTTCTACGCGGTCACCTGGGGCAAGCGGCGCGGTTTGATTGGTCTCTACGTAGATACTGCCGGTTGGGTCCGCGATATAGAGATCTTTTCCCTGAAACCGCGCGGTCACGATGCCCGATACTTTGACGCGGTGCGTCGGCCGTCCTGTAAAGGCGAATCTCTGCAGAGCCTCGATGGGACGAGCGGCGGGGGAAAAAGGATCGGGCGGGCCGGATTCGATGGTCTTGATCTCCTGTATCGACGGCACGTAAAGCATCACGCCGACGAGCTGGTTTTTGGCGGTGAAGATGGCGCCGCAGGCCCCATGGATCCGAACGTAAGAGTCCACCAGACCGGCGGGGACCGTGGACTGGCCAAGGACGCGAACAACCACACGGCCTCCGGGCACCTCCAAGTTCAAGCGGAGACAGCAATCATTTGGGGGTACCTCGGCCGACCGCACAATGCCTTCAACTTCCACCCACCGTGCATCGACAGAGGTCGAAGCCATTTCTTCGAACGTCACGCGCTTCGCCGGCGGCATGGGCGCCTGGCCAATCACGGTCCAGCGCGGTTTGTCGATATCGGGCGCAAAATCCGTTTGGGTGGTGACTCCCCAGAGGTCCAGCAACTGCCCCGGCGCCGGCTTCGGCAGATTGGGGTTCCAGGGTACCCAGCCGCTCCCAGTCGAATCCTGAACGAACATCTCAGGGATGGGGTTGCCTTCGAAATACGTAACCACCACCTTCAGATGAACGGGGTATCCGCGGACGGCCTCACTGCGGGTGAGTCTGCGAACCTGGGCTGCGGTTGTCAGAACCGGCAAGCCAGGGTTCGGAACCGGTTGCGCGAAAACGAGAGAAGCGCCGGTCAGACAGCACAGGGCGATGGCTGGAATGCGACTCCCCAGCTTGACGGCAAGATCGATCGAATCATCTGAAGGCATGTAAGGTGCAGCTCAGGCACTGACCAGCCGGAAGGCCCATCTGTGAAACGCACCCAACGCGTGGTCTCACTCCCTCCAGTCTGATGGTTGCCACGTACTGCAGGCAATATACAAACGGATAATTCAGCAAACCTAACCAAGGTTAACCGAACCACTTCGGACCCACGTACAAATGATGGCTGATGGTGTCCGGCACGGCCAGGTAAATGAGAAATCCAATGACGCCGTGCGCTAAACCGAGAAAGAACAGGTTTCGGCGTTCGAGGTATAGTCTGGCGCAGACGTATCCCCCGGCTAGCGTGACAATCATCAGGAACCAATTCGGTAAATGGGCCAGCGAGAAGAACACCCCGGCGAGGACGGGCACGCCGCGCTGGTGATTGGGCAAAAGGTCGGAAAAGCGGTTGACGAAAAAGCCATTCAAAATATATTGCTGGAACAGACCCCAGACGCAATAGAGGGCGAGGCTCAGCCATGCTCCGTGCCAGGTGACATCGCGGATGGTGTGGAAGACCAGCCCGGCTGCCAGGATACCCAGTGCGACCAGCAGCAGGCAAAACCAGAGGACTGAGGACCTGTGCTGCGTGTTCCACCAAAATCCAAGCTTTCGGAGGTTTTCCCGCTTACGGACCTGCGAGGCCACCACGAGAGCAAGAATCGGAATCCACGCGTACGGATATCGGAAACGCAGCCACCAGATGTAGGAGATAATCAGCGCGAAAGCGACTGCGGCTTCGAGGCCGGCGAGCCAGTTCGCGCCGGGTGCGTGCTCAGAAGAAGAGGTGTTTGGTGACATCGACCAGCGCGTGCAACGTCATCGAAGCGATGGCGCTCGACGCCCTTTGAAAGACCTTTCCATACGCAAATCCGGCGATGGTTGCCAGAATCATGTATCGCCAGTTAGGCAGCGGCTGGGGGCCGTTGTTCAAGTGTGCGCATCCGAACACGACAGAGGCAAGCACCAGGACCGCCGTGGTTGTCCCGAACTTCTGCATCAACCAATTCTGTATCAGCGAGCGGAACAAAATCTCTTCCGGCAGCGCAGTGGCCACAAAAATAATCCCGAAGGTTCTGACGGCGCCCTTCACCGAGAGGTTTCCCGGAATGAGAAACGGTGGAAGGAACGAGAGTGCGAGGCCCAACAGGATGAGAATGGGTGCGACGAGCACGAATGCGATCAGCGGGTCCGTCAAATCCATCCACCGGCTGGGCAAGTTGTATTTCATTCCCTTGATTCCGCGGAATCCGAGAAACAAGACCAGCGCGAGTGTAAGGGCGACGCCGTAAGCGACGGTGTGCAAGAAGCCCTGCGCGTGCGGCGGAATCCACGCGCCGCCCAGATTCAGCTCGATGGGCAGCCAGAGCATAAGGATCACGATCAAGTCGAGCCAGGTTGCTGTGCCGGCATCCGCGCCTTGTAAATACATGCAGACCGTCGGCACCAGTGTGTACGCGATGATGAGGAGCGTAAGAGGCAGGCCCAGCACGCCCAGCCGCAACGCGATTAGGCAGAAGACCGTAGTGAGCAGCGCTGGGAGCGCAAACAACAGCGCCGGCCGGCCACGAAGCTTCTTCTTTAGTGCCGAGGGGAGCGCGGGCAACAGAAATGCCAGGATCACGGCGAGGAACACGACCGGAACCAATGTCCGCACGCCGTGGCTCTCTCAACCCGCGTGGTTACCCAGCTTCTCGCGCGGGAGGAAGCGCTGGATAAAGTTGGTATCAAACTTTCCCGCCAAAAAATCGGCATCCGCAAGAATTCTTTTGTGCAGCGGGATGGAGGTGTGAATACCCTCGACAATGAAAAGCTCGAGCGCGCGCCGCATGCGGTTGGCCGCTTCGGACCGGTGGTGACCGTGCACCACGAGTTTCGCAACCAGGGAATCGTAGTACGGCGGAATGACATAATCGCTGTAGGCCGCGGTGTCCACGCGCACGCCGATACTACCGGGCAGGTTGAGAGCGGTAATCCGGCCGGGCGAGGGCGTAAAGGTCTCCGGGTTCTCAGCGTTAATGCGGCACTCGATGGCATGGCCATGGAATCGGACCGGCCCTCCCAGAACCGCGGGCAGCGCTTCGCCGGCGGCAATGAGGATTTGGCTCTTCACCAGATCGATTCCGGTCACCATCTCCGTCACGGGATGTTCCACCTGAATGCGCGCGTTCACTTCGATGAAATACAACTGGCCGGATTCGTCCATCAGGAACTCAATGGTCCCGGCATTGGTGTAGCCGATGGCTCGCATGGCTTCGCGCAGCTTTTCGGACATGCGGCACCGCACTTCGGGCCGGAGGGCAGGTGAAGGCGATTCTTCCAGCAGCTTCTGGTGGCGGCGCTGGATGCTGCATTCACGCTCGCCCAGAATCTCGACGTTGCCGTGCTCGTCCCCCAGCACCTGAAATTCGATATGGCGCGGCCCGCGAATGAATTTCTCGATGTACACATCGGAGCAACCGAACGCTGCACCGGCTTCCTGTTGAGCCTGCAGGAGCTGACCCGGTAACTCAGCGGGGCCGTTCACGATGCGCATCCCTCTGCCGCCGCCGCCCGCGGAAGCCTTCACAATGACCGGATAGCCGATGGCGTCAGCCGTAGCCAGCGCCTCTTCCTCCGTTTTGATGACGCCATCCGAACCGGGCAGGATGGGGACGCCCGCTTCCTGCATCATGGCCCGCGCGCGTTCCTTTAGGCCCGTGAGCTGCATGACTGCCGGACGCGGCCCGATAAATTTGAGAGCCGACGCTTCGCAGACCTCGGCGAAGCCCGCATTCTCACTCAGAAAGCCATAGCCGGGATGGATGGCGTCGGCGTTGGTAATTTCGGCGGCGCTGATGATCGAAGGAATATCGAGATAACTGCGCGTGCTTTTGGCCGGCCCGATGCAGATGGCTTCGTCAGCAAACCGGACCGGGAGGCTGTAACGGTCGGCCTCGGAGTAGACCGCAACCGTCGCGATACCGAGATCCTTGCAGGCGCAGATGACACGCAGCGCGATCTCTCCCCGGTTGGCAATGAGGATTTTCTTAAAGGGGGCGGATGGCAAACAAGGCCTCTCCGTATTCGACGGGTTGAGCGTTCGGCACCAGCTTGCTCTCAATCACGCCCGCGATTTCGGACTCGATCTCGTTCATCAATTTCATGGATTCGATGATGCAAAGCACCTTGCCAGGCTGAACGGTCTCTCCGACCCGCACGAAGGCCGGCGATCCGGGCGAGGCGCTTTCGTAAAAGGTGCCCACGATTGGCGATTTCACCATGACGAGATCTTTTTCAGCGGCCTCCTCGGGCTTGGGTTTCTCGGCCAGAGGTGTGGCCGGAGCGCTGGCGGACTTTGCGGCCGGCTGCTGGTTCGGGGCCGAAATTTCGTGAACTTCTCCGGTAAAGGAGCGCCGGATCCGAACCCGATTCTCGCCCCGCTGCACTTCCAGCTCAGCGACCCCGGTCTCGGTAACCAGTTGGATCAGCTCACGAATTTCCTCAATGGTCACAATCGAATAGCTTAGCAGTTTTCCGCGGGAGGGCCATGACGAGCGCGTGCGACGAAAGTAGGATGGCACAGCGCTGCCGCTATTCGGTTCTTGCAAGGTACTACAGAATACGGAGTTCTTTTGAAGTTGGGGTCAACACCTCGCAGCCATGGTCTGTGACGGCTACGGTATCCTCAATCCGGATGCCGCCAAAGCCTTCGAGGTACACTCCCGGCTCGATGGTGATGGTCATGCCGCTGACCAGCGGTGTCTTTTCTTTCTTGCCGATGCGCGGGGGCTCGTGTATCTCAAGTCCCAGGCCGTGTCCCGTCGAATGCACAAACGCGCGGGCAAGGCCGTGAGCCGCCAGAACGCGCCGCGCGGCGCGGTCCACGGCCTGCGCGCGGACGCCGGCGCGAACGGAGTCAATGGCCGCGAGCTGCGCCTCGAGCACCGCCTTATAAGCTCGCTTCACCCGGGTGCCCGGCTTGCCCAGGAAAAGCATGCGGGTCATGTCGCTGGCATAGCCATCCAGCATCGCGCCCATATCCACCAGTAGTAAGGCGCCGCGGCGCAACCTGGCGGAAGTCGGACGAGCGTGCGGCAAGGCAGTACGAGCTCCCGCCGCGACGATCGTCTCAAAGGCAGGGCCTTCGGCTCCTTGGCGGCGCATGCGGTAGTCCAGCTCGGCTGCGAGTTCAGACTCGCGCATGTCCGCGCGTATGTGTTTCGACGTCTGCTCATAGGCTCGTGAGTTCAGCTCGACGGATCGCCGGATGGCGGCAATTTCCTGAGGTGACTTCACGGCGCGCTGGCGCTCGATCCAGCCCACCACCGGCTCGAGCGAGCTGCGCATCGGCAGGGCATCCTTGAGCCTTTGATGGGCTTCGACGGTCATGTGGCTCTGCTCGAATCCCACCCGCCGGCTCTTTGCACGGCGCAGGTATTGAGCCACATGCGGCAGCATCGGTCCAGACACGACGCGGACGGAGCAGTCAACCTCCTGGTTGGCCTGAATGCGGTACCGCGGATCGGTGAAAAATATCGCGCGGTCCGGCAACAGAACCACCAGGCCATTGCTTCCGGTGTACCCGGTCAAGTACCTTACGTTGGGGCCGCTCGATACCACCAATGCGTCCAGATTGTGTTCCACCAACTGGCGCGAGAGCACGCTGCGGCGAGCGGCGAACTCGCTAGCGCCCACGAAGGACTTCCTGGGCGAGCAGGACGGCACGCTCTGCCAGGCCGCTGGCCTGCTGAATCTCACCGTGGTCCATGGCTTCGCGCGCGAGCTTCTGGAACGAGCGGATTTTTTCGACGGAGTCTTTTTCCCCGTCCGAAAGCCGGAGAGCGGCGAGGCGGCCGAGCATCAGGTCGACGTCCTTTAACCGGCTGGCGATGTCCTCATTCAGACGGCGGCGCTCATCGTCCGACAGCACAGGCGCGATCAGGGGCCGTTGCGTTTCGGTGGGAGGGGGCGTTTCCGCGGCTTCGGTTTCGCCCTTACCGGCGGGGGACGCTGGTTGTGGCGCCTGCTTCTTGGACTGGCGCGACTGGTGGGACTTGGCGGGTTCGCCTGGAACGCTCATCGGCGGCGTGGCCAGCGCCTGTGGATCGATGGGCTGGGGACTGGGCAACTGCACTTGAGTTTGTGGAATGGAGATAGGCTCGACGGACGGCGGTTCCTGGGGGGCCTCCGCCTTTGCGGTGGCGGGTTGCGGCGGCGGCACCGTTGCGGCACGGGGTGTTTTCGTCTCACAGGCCGATAGCACGAGGGCCAAAACAGCGAGGGTGGTTTTGCAACTCGTGCGCATGTCGGTTTCAGGTCGAAGCGGATACGGCCGTGGGGATGCGGATGATGAACGTGGTACCCTTCCCCGGCTCGCTGATGAATTCGATTGTACCATCGTGCAATTGGACGAAGCGGAACGCCATGGCGAGCCCGATGCCGGACCCCTTAGGCTTAGTGGTGAAGTACAGGCCGAAGATTTTTTTTCGGGCCTCCGGGGGAATGCCGCAACCTGTGTCGCTGATGCGGATCTCGGCGTCATCCCCGCGCACAGAGGACTTGAATCGCAACCGGCCGCCATCCGGCATGGCCTCGATGGCGTTCATGACGACATTCAGAATGGCCTGCTTCAGCAGATCGACGTCTGCGGCGATGGACGCACCGTCGGCCTGCTGTTCCACCGTGACCTCAATCCCGGCCGTCTCCGCCAGCGGACGAGCGAACTCAGCGATTTCGTTGACAAAGGACTCGAGGGAAACGTCCACCGGATGCAGTTCCACGGGCCGGGTGAAATCCAGAAATGTCTTTACCACGCGGTCCAGGCGGACGATCTCGCTCCCGATAATGTCCATTTGCGGCTTAAGGTCGCTATCGCCTCCGGCTAGCTTCATGCGCGCCAGTTCCACGTGCATGAGGATGGCATTCAGCGGGTTCTTCACTTCATGCGCTACGCCGCCGGTGATGCGGCTGATGGCGGAGACACGGTCGGCAATCTGGAGCTGCCGGCCGATCTGGCGAGTGGCTTCGGGGTCACGCAGCCGCACCAGGATTCCGGCGCCGGCGCCGGTAACCGCGGAGCTTTGCAGCGCTTCCAGAACGTCCACCGACAGAAGCGCGATGGCCACGCCCGCACTGCCGTTGCCGTCGGCCTCGATGGGGATGCGCCGGTTGCGGATGGAGCGCCCGGTCTGCGCGGCCTGTTGCAGAAGCAATCCGAGGGATGTGCTGGGCGGAAAAATATCCACCAGGGCGTGGCCAATCAGCTCCGAGCGTTCGCGTCCCAGGAATTTTTCCACCGCGCCGGCCGCGGCCACCAGCCGACGGTCGCGTCCGAACACCAGGATGGCGTCCTCCAGGTCGTCCAGCAGCCGCTCGAAGTTGCCTTTGAGGTCAGAGAAGTCGTATTTTGCGCCGCGCAGTTGCTGGCCCAGCAGATTCACCTTGGAGGCCACCACCTCAAATTCATCGGGCCGCGACTTTGCGGCCGGCAGGATTTCCGGGCTTTGGAACTCGCCTTTCATCAGCAGATCGAGCATATGGCCCAGCTTCCCGATCGGCCGGAACGCAATCGCGGAAAAGAGGATTGCCGCTACCATCGCACCCGCAAACAACAACGCCGAGAGTTCAGCGTGCGACAGGATCGTGGGCATCATGTCTTGCCGGATCAGGCTCGGCCAGACCACCACGTGGACAGCTATCTGCGGCTTGTTCTTGACGCCCAGTTCCGCAGACAGTTGATACTTGTCCTTTGAGTTGATGAGCAGCACACGTGTCTTATGGATCAAGCCGGTCTTCTTCACCAGGTGCTCGAAATCCGAATAAGGGGGGAAGTTCTTGCCCACCTGGGTGGGGTCACTGTCGCTGAGGATCACACCCTGGGGGTCGCAGACCGCGATATCGAACAAGGAGGTGGTGGCCGTCATGAGATTCAACAACTCGCGGGGGAGTTCCGGGTCGCGCCGCAGAGCCTCTTGAACCGAAACCGTGAGATCCCGGTTGGCCTTTCCTTGAACCAGATTAGTAGCTTGATCTATAGAGAACTTCGCGCGTTCCAGTGTGGCGTCGAACTGATGCTTGACCTCTTGCACCAGGTCGACAACGGACACAACCCCCACAATCAGGCTCGTCACCAGCACGGACCACAACGTGAGTTGGACGCGCAGGCTCATAAGTGCGAACCAGCCTCGTGCTGTCCAGCGCGCACCCGGGTCGTCAAGCACCCTCGGGAATCAGCAACACTTTGCCGGCGGTCGCGCGTGATTCCAAGTCGCGGTGCGCCTGGGCCGCCTGGGCCAGCGGATACGTGCGGTCGATGACAAGCTTGAGTTTTCCCGACGCGATCCACTGCAAAATGTCTCCTGCTCTCCAGAGCAACTCCTCGCGGGTAGCGCAATAGTGGGCCAGGCTGGGGCGGGTAAAGAACAGCGAACCTTTCGTATTCAAAATCGTAGGGTCGATAGGCGGCACCTTCCCGCCAGACTGCCCGAATAACACCATCATGCCGCGTGGACGCAGGCAATTCAATCCCTGCATGAAAGTGGGCTCGCCGACAGAATCGTAGACTACGTCGACGCCGCGGCCATCGGTCAGCCGCTTGACCTCCGCTTCGAAATCCTGGCGGGTGTAGAAGATGATCGCGTCGGCGCCGGCCTGGCGCGCGAGTTCTGCCTTTGCCTCGGTCGATGTGGTGCCGAACACCCGCGCACCCAGCATTTTGGCGATCTGAACGATCAGCCGGCCGGCGCCTCCAGCCGCGGCATGGACCAGGCACGTGTGCCCCGGTTTCAAGGGAAAGGTGGAGTGTGTAAGGTAGTGTGCGGTCATGCCTTGCAGCATGGCGGCCGCTGCACTCTTCAAATCAGTCCCGTCGGCCACTTTCACCAGTTGCCATGAGGGCACCACGGCGTACTCAGCATAAGAGCCGCGCGCCATGGCATAAGCCACGCGGTCACCGGGCTGGACCTCCGCAACCTCGGGCCCCACGGCTTCGACCACGCCGGCTGCTTCCATTCCCAGCGTGATGGGCAGATCGGCTTTGTACAGACCCGTGCGGTAATAAACGTCGATGAAGTTCACTCCGGAGGCCACGACTTTGACCAGCGCCTGTTTCGGCCCGGGCTGCGGCACGGGGATGTCGACAAGCTGCATCTGCTCCGGACCACCTGTGACTTTCACCTGAATGGCTTTCATCGCAAACCTCGGTAGAGCGCGCGCCGCAAATGCATCGCTGCCGCATAGAGTAACAGATAAGAAAACGTAAAGGGCAAAACCACCATCCGGGCGAAGGCGCGCACGATTCCGGCGTCCGCAAAACCGGCGCGAACCTTGAGGAACAGGCGGATGTTCGCCCAGTGGCCCCGATCGAGCCAGAAGTAGTCGGCATTCTCATTGATCACGAGAACCTTCGCGGGCAAGGTAAGAACCAGCCCCCATTTCCATTTGCTCAGGATGCGCTCGCCCGAACACAAGATGCCGGCGACTGCATAGCGGTTCGCGCGCAACTCGTAAGCCAGCGAACTCCGGCGCGCCCGGTAGTCATTCACGTTATAAATTCGGGCAAAGCCGGCGGGCGAGCCCGCGAAACAGGTGACCAGGTCGATCGGGACGCCGTCACCGAACTGCGTGCGCATGCGCGGAATTACATTTTCGGTGACCCTGCGCGATCCGCTCTCCACCAGCAGGATACGCGTGAGTTCCGGAACACGGCGGCGAAAGAAATAGCGCACGACGTAAAAAGTGTAGCGCAGACGGCGGCCACGACAGGCATTCTGGCGTGCTGGGCGCCCAGAACTTGATGCAAACGAGTCAAGTTTCAGTCCACCGCCGAGGCGCCGAGGCCGAGTAGCCACTTATCAAACCGGATTCCTCTGCGTCTCAGCGTCTTTGCGGTGAACTGAGTTTGGCCTGAGGTGAAACCTCGCTGGTCTTGCGTCTTCAAATCGGCAGCCTGAGCCGCGCCTCGCACCCCGAGCCCGTTCGGCGGTTTTCGAGCGTCAGCGCGCCGCCGTGCGCCTCGGCGATCTGGCGGCTCAGCACCAGCCCGATTCCTGAACCACCGGGTTTGGTGGTGAAAAACGGCACGAAGAGATTGCTGGTGTTGGAGAGACCGGGACCGTCGTCCTCCACCTTGACCTCCACATACGAGGCGTTTTTTCGCCAGCCCACGCGGACACCGCCGCCGGTTTCGAGCGCCGCATCGGTGGCGTTTCGCAGCAGATTGATCAGGAGCTGCTCGAGCTGATCGGCATCCCCATGAATCACGAGATCGGGGCCCGGCTGCACATCCACGTGAAGCCGCGTCTCGAGACCGACGGCGCGTCGCACCCAAGGAGCGATATCGAGCGGCGCCATCGTGGGCCGCGGCAGTTTAGCCAGCCGCGCATATGCGCCGATGAAGCGGCTGAGCGACTCTGACCGCGACGAGATCACCGCCAGCCCACGCCGCATGTCGTCCTGCCAGTCCGGAGGCAGAGTCTCCCGGGCGACAAGATTCTCCAGGCTCCCGGCAATGGATTTGATGGGAGTCAGCGAATTATTCAGCTCGTGTCCCAGCACGCGGACCAGCCGCTGCCACGCCGCCAGTTCCTCTTCGCGCAGGGGACGCGTCAGATCTCCGATCACCACAAGCTGCATGGGCAGACCATGCTCGCGAAACATGCTGCGCCGCACGCCCCAGCGTCCGGGACCGCTGGGAAATGTAGTCTGCACCACGCGCGCCGGTTCGCCTTCGAGGCATTCCGCCAGGTCCAATTCGGTGGCGCTGCGCCCGGTGAGCCGCTCTGCCGGCTTGGCCAGGAGTCTCTCCCCGGCACGGTTCACCAGCCTCAATTTCTGCTCGCTATCAAAGGCGAAGATGGCGACGTCGATTTCCTCCATGACTTTCCGCAGCAGGGTGGTGGCTTCGAGCGCTCCCAGCCGCTGTTCGCGCAGCGTGCCGCCCATGGAGTTCACCTGCTGCATCACCTCACCCAGGGCGTCGTCAATTCCCGCGCCGCGCGCGCGCACGGAGAAATCGCCCTCTTGCAAAGCCGCCAGCAGATTGGAGAGCGTGCGCAGCGGGAAAACCACGCGCTCGCGCACGGCTCCCGCAAAGCCCAGCCAGCAGCCGGCAATCAAAACCGTCAGGGTCCACTGCACTTTGGGGTCGTGGTTTTGGGTCCACAGCATGATGAGCGCCACTGCAGAGCCCGGAAGCCCGGCCAGGACAGCGAGAAGAAAGATCCGGCGCTCGTAATTCCACCGGGAGCGCCGGCTTCTTGCGGTCATAATCCGAAACGTTGCAAACGGCGATAGAGAGCGCTGCGGCTGAGCCCCAGCGCCTTGGCGGCATGGCTGACGTTGCCGTCGAAACGCGCCAGCGCTTTCTTGATCAGCGAAAACTCCACGTCCTCGAGGCTCATGTCTTCCAGGCGCGGCGCTCCTTCGCGCGACTGCCGCAAGCCGAGGTCACCGGCTTTCACCGTGTCGCCCTGCGCCATCAGCACCGACCGCTCTACCGCGTGATCGAGTTCGCGAATGTTTCCCGGCCAGGGATGGTCGAGGAGGGCCTGCATCGCCGCTGGATCGAAGGCGGCGAGCGATTTGCGATAGCGCTGCGCGTGCCGGCCCAGGAAATGCGATGCCAGCAGGGGAATGTCCTCGCGCCGGTCGCGCAGCGGCGGCAGATGGATTTCGATGGTGTTCAGGCGAAATTGCAGATCGGCGCGGAAACGTCCCGCAGCCACCTCCGCATTAAGGTCTGCGTTGGTGGCCGAGACGATGCGCACATCTACCTGGCGCGTGCGGGAGGATCCCACGCGTTCCAGTTCGCCTGTCTGCAGCACACGGAGCAGCTTGGCCTGCTGGGTGGCGCTGATGTTGGCGATTTCATCCAGAAACAACGTGCTGCCGTCGGCCAGCTCGAAGCGCCCCACTCGATCCACCTTGGCATCGGTGAAAGCGCCGCGCACGTGGCCGAACAGTTCGCTTTCGAAAACCCCTTCGGGCAGCCCGCCCGCGTTCACCGTCACCATCGGTTTCGAAGCCCGTGGCGAGATAGCGTGTAGGGTTTGGGCAACGATTTCCTTGCCCGTACCCGGTTCCCCGGTGACCAGAACGTTGGCATCCGACGGTCCTACGTTGGCGATGAGCCGCAGCACGGGTTGCATGGCCGGAGATTCGGCAATCAGCGTGGGCCGCTCGACGGCGCGCAGCAGGCGGTTTTCCGCCTCCAGCCGCAAGCCCTTACGCAATGCCCGGCTCAGCTCAATCTGGGTGCGCAGGATGGCAATCAGCCGCTCGTTCTCCCACGGTTTCTGGATGAAGTCGCGCGCGCCGCGCCGCATGGCTTCCACCGCAACCTTGACGCTGCTCCAGGCCGTCATGACGACCACCGGCAGGGTGCTGTCCAGCGCCTGAATCCGTGATAGCAAATCCAGCCCCTCCTGCCCTGAGGTGGTGTCGCGCGCGTAGTTGAGGTCCATCAGCACCACGTCGAACTCGCGCGCATCGAGTGCCGCTAACACGCCGGCCGGCGACGACACCAACTCGATCTGATAACCCTCGGCTTTAAGCAGCAGGCGCAAGGCTTCCAGCACATCGGGCTGGTCGTCGGCGATCAATACCCGCGGAGCGCCGGCACTCTTCGCCGCGAAGGTTTTCCGTTCCGGCTCCACTATCGTGCTCATCTTAGTTCACAAGCCACCCATCCGCCAGGTTGATAATGCGGTGGCCGTACTGGGCATTGGTCTCGGAGTGTGTCACCTGAACGATCGTGGTGCCTTCGTCGTTCAATTTCTTGAACAGCTCCATGATCTCTTTGCCCTGCGCCGAATGAAGATTGCCCGTGGGCTCGTCGGCCAGAATCAGCTTGGGGTTGGCGATAACGGCCCTCGCCACCGCGACGAGCTGCTGCTGCCCGCCGGACAACTGATTGGGGAACAGATCTTTCTTCCCGACGATATGAAACCGGTCCAAAACGTCGCAAACCATACCGGCACGCTCGGCTGACTTAATGTTCCGGTAGGAAAGCGGGATGTCCAGGTTCTCGTAAACCGTAAGGTTGTCGATGAGATGATAGCTCTGAAATACAAATCCGATGTATTTCTTGTTGATCTCAACCCGCTGCTTGGTGTTCAACTTATGGACAGGCTGTTCGGCAAAATAGAATTCCCCGGTCCAGGCGCCGTCCAGCATGCCCAAAATGCTGAGCAACGTCGATTTGCCTGCGCCTGACGGGCCCATGATGGTAACGAACTCGCCTTCTTTGATGTCGAGGGTGATGCGGCGCAAAACGAAGGTCTTTCCATAGCCCGCTTCGTAGTACTTCTCTATGTTGTGGAGTCGGATCATCGGTTCCATTTCTGATTTCGCTTATTCATATCTTAATGCTTCTACTGGATCGACTCCGGAGGCGCGGCGGGCGGGAATCAACCCGGCCAGAACCGCCACGCATCCAAGCAGTGCCGCCACCGCGGCGAAGGTTGCCGGATCGGTGGGTTTCACATCGAACAGGAACTTTGCAAGAACCCGCGTTACCGCCAACGCGCCCGCTGTCCCGAACACGACGCCGACGCCGGCCAGAACCAGAGTGCGCCGGAGCACCATGCCGAGCACGTCCCATCTTTCCGCTCCCAGCGCCATGCGGATGCCAATTTCGTGGGTGCGCCGGCTTACGGCGTACGAAACGACGCCATAGATCCCCGCCGTCGCCAGCAGCAGCGCGAGCCCGGCAAACAACCCCATCAGCCACAGATAGAGGTTCAAGTCCGACAAAGAATCCGCAATGACGCGCTGCATGGTCTTGACGTTGAACATTACCTGCCTCGGGTCCACTTCATGGATGGCGGCGCGGACGGCGCTCACAAGCTTCTCGGGCGGCAGTTTCGCGCTCACGACCAGCGACATACCCGAGTCAGTCTGTGCGGCGTTCTGGGCGACAGGATGATAGATTTCGGGAGCTGGGGCACGGTCGAGACTGGCCTGATGCACGTCGCCCACGACGCCGACGATGGTGCCTCGGTCGGTGTGGCGTCCGATCGGATTTTCGTTCGGGAAATACTGGCGGGCCAGCGCTTCATTGATCAGGATCACCGGCGGAGTATCACTCGTGTCGTCATCCGTGAGGCCTCGGCCTTTGAGGAGCGGAATGCCCAGCGCGTGAAAATATCCGGGAGTTACAAAGCGCAGCTCGGCCACGGGTTGGCGGGCCGGGTTCTCGCGTGGCCGGCCATCAATCGTGAAATGACCGGTCCAGTTCCAGTCCTGAAGCGGAAGGAACTGAGTGAAGCCGGCGGCACGCACTCCGGGGATTTGCGTGACCCGTTCTTCAAGTTCGCGATAGCGGCTCGCGGCCGCGCCACCAGAGACATGCAACGTGAGGACGTTCTCCGTCACCATTCCTGTCGGAGTGGCTTGCAGATGCAGAAATGTGCGCAGCAGCAGGCCGGCGCCAACAAGCAGGACGAAGGCGAGTGAGACTTCAGCCACCACCAAGCCGTCGCGCAATCGCCCGCGGCCGGCGCTCGCTCGCCCGCTCGTCTCTTTTAGCCCGGTCTGCAAATCAGCGCGTGCGGCCGAGATGGCTGGCGCCAAGCCAAACCCGATTCCCGTTATGACGCAGATCCCCAGCAAGAATTCGAGCACATGCCAGTCGAGACCAATCTCCCAGGAGCGCGGAATCTGATTTGCGGCAAACTGGAGCAGCAGGTCGGTGCCCCATGTTGCCATCGCAATCGCCAAAAGACCCGCGCCGAGCGCAAGCAGCACGCTTTCCGTCAGAAACTGCCTGATCAAGCGCAGTCGTCCGGCGCCCAACGCGGCGCGGATCGCGACCTCCCTTGTCCGCGCCGTGGCGCGCGCCAGCAGCAGGTTTGCGACGTTGGCACACGACACCAGAAGCACCAAACCGACTGCACCCAGCAACACCAGCAACGAGTTGCGTACCGGCCCAACCACCACATCCGATAGCGGCGTTATGCGCACGCCGCGTCCTCGATTTGTGTCCGGATACTGGGCTTCCAGGCGCTTGGCAATCACTCCCAACTCGTTGCGCGCAGCATCGATGCCTACACCTGGCTTGAGCCTGGCAGCTACGAAGTCCGCATGATAGCTGCGGTTGTGCGCCCACTGCGGCGCCGGTTCCCATGGAATCCACAACTCCGTGTGGGAGGCGCGGTAAGGGAACTGGAATCGGTCCGGCATCACACCGATCACGGTGAAGCCCTCACCGTCAAGCGTGATCTTGCTGCCGACAGGCGACGGATCACCAGCGAAATGACGCTTCGCGAATCCCGCGCCGATTACCACTACGTTGGACGGATCGTCGTCTCGGAATGTCCGGCCGGCGACGGGCTCGATACCCAACATGCGGAACAGCCCGCGCTCGGCGGCAACGGTCGCAATCCGCTCGGGCTCGGCGATGTCCTGGAGATTCCGGCTGCCGGGGACATAAGCGATCATCGCCTCGAACGAAGTGCTTTGCCTTCGGAAGTCATCGAGGTCCGGATAGGCGACGGCGCCGATGCCGAACGGTGCAACGGTCTCATTTAACTGCACGAGACGGCCGGGATCGGCGAACGGCAGAGGCCGCAGCAGCACGCCGTTTACGATGCTGAAGATCGCCGTGTTGGCGCCGATGCCGAGCGCCAGCGTCGCAACCGCGATCGCCGTGAATCCCGGATTTCTTCGCAGCCCCCGCATTGCATAGCGAATGTCATTCAACACAGGTCACCTTTGCGCCACTCCGTCATTCATACCTCAGCGCCACCATGGGATCCACCTTGGTCGCCCGCTGTGCGGGAATCAACCCGGCCAAAAGCGCTACGCATCCAAGCAGTGCCGCCACCGCGGCGAACGTCAGCGGATCGGTGGGCTTCACTTCGAACAAGGAATTTGCGAGAACCCGCGTCACGGCCAGCGCACCGGCGGTGCCCAGCACCACGCCTGCGCCGGCCAGAACCAGAGTGCGTCGGAGTACCATGCCGAGCACGTCGCGTTTTTCTGCGCCGAGCGCCATGCGGATGCCGATTTCCTGCGTTCGCTGCGTGACCTGATACGCCAGAACGCCATATATGCCCACAGCAGAAAGTACGAGCGCGAGCAGCGAGAATGTTCCCAGCAGGCGGGTCTGGAACCGCAGCTCGGCGGTGGAAGCCTCGATTCTCTCCTGCATCGTCGACATCGCCACTACCGGCTGATCCGGGTCCACGTCATGGAGCGCGGCGCGCATCGCTACGGCGAGCTGCTGCGGATTTGATGGCGTGCGCACCGCAAACGTCATGCTGCTGAGCCAGAAAGTCCTGTCGACCTGGGTATAGGGGAAGTAAAGCGCGGGATCGGGATTGTCCGCCAAGTTCATTTGCCGGATATCGTCAACCACCCCGACAATCGTCAGCCAGTCCCCGGGCTTGGGATGATCCTCTTCGCTGATTCGCTTTCCGATCGGATCTTCACCTGGCCAGAGGGTCCGAGCCACCGACTGGCTCACGATCGCCACTCCCGGAGCACTCGCGCTGTCTCGTTCGGTGAAAACACGCCCGCGGAACAGCCGGATTCCCATCGCGCGGAAATACGCCGGACTGACGCACAGCTTGTCCACGATGTAGCCGCGGGGCCGGTGCCGCCCACCATCAAGCTGGAAGTCACCCTTAGTCAACAGTCCGCCTAGCGGACTCCAGTTCACCGCTCCCGCTGCGATGACTCCAGGCAGGCCGGACAGCTTGGCCAGCGTGCGCGTGTGGAAATCCTGTAACTGCGAAGCCGTGTGATAGACCGCATCGGGCAATTCCACCGTCATGGTGAGGACGTTCTCGGCGCGAAAGCCGGGATTGAGGGCCCGTAAACGCAGGAAGCTCTTGAGCATCAGGCCAGCGCCCGTGAGCAACACCAGCGCCAACGCGATTTCCGAAACAACGAGGGCGCTGCGCAGTCCTTCATGGCGGCTGGTAAAGGTTCGGGCACCCTGGCTCAAGGACTCCCGCAGCTCGCGCCGCGTCGCTTGCAGAGCCGGCGCCAGGCCGAAAGCAATTCCGGTGGCGACTGACACGAGTATGGTAAAAGCCAGCACCCAGCCATCGATGTGAATTTGATCGAGGCGCGGAATCTTGCCCTCGGGTGCCAGCGTGAGAAGCGCGGGCACACCCCATAAAGCGAGCAGTATTCCCGCCGCGCCGCCGGCCAGCGATATCAGCGTGCTTTCCACCAGCAATTGGCGAACGAGCCGCCACCTTCCAGCGCCCAGAGCCGTGCGCAGCGCCATCTCCTGCCCCCGGCCGGCCGCGCGCGCCAGCAAGAGATTGGCGACGTTGACGCAGGCAATCAGCAACACGAACCCGACGGCTCCCGCAAAAATCCAGAGCGAGTTTCGGATA
>Ga0187819_10000261_pt1 | contig 25492 bp, 27 predicted proteins | sample NC_wetland_sal_i_15_FD_132411 | JGI IMG/M metagenome (GOLD analysis project Ga0187819, IMG submission 132411) | Wetland sediment microbial communities from Neuse River Estuary, North Carolina, USA - SO4_4 | ecosystem: Environmental > Aquatic > Freshwater > Wetlands > Sediment | place: USA...
AAGCCGCCAAGGAAGTGGTGGACCGCGAGCGCAGCAAGCTGAACGAGACGGCGGACATCGCCTCGGCCACGTTCACCGACCGCGTCCACCGCGTGACGGGCGACTCCCTCAACCGTTTCGAGCAGGTCTCTCGCGGAGCGCTCGAGAAGGCTCGCTCCGACATGGAATACAACCGCGATGCCTCCCTCGCGCAATTCCAGGAAAAACTCGACGAGCGGCTGATGGAGGGCATCGAGCAGGCGCGCGCCCATTTGCACGCACAGCTCCTCCCCATGATGCAGGCCTGGGAGGCCAACCGCGAAGCGCAACAGAAAGAATGGATGGAGCAGTTGCAGAAATCCACCAACGAATCGATCGAGCAGTATAAGGGCCGCCTGGAAAACGCATCCAATTCCTGGCTGCTGGCGTCCGCAACCACGCTCGGCCAGCATTCCCAGACGGTGCTCGAAACCATCGCCAAAGCCGCGGAAAAACGCCTCCGCGAGACTTGCTCCGAAGTCCTCGCGGGAATGGGCGATACGCTGAAGGATCGGCTGGTCGGGCTTTCCACCGATTTCAGCGCCGAGGATGACGACGATCCTCCGAAGAAAAAGAAGTAGCCGCCTCCCACCCCTCCCCGCCGCGATTTCCGCCTCGAACGCACATCCCGCTATAATGTGCACCATGTCCAATCAGGCGTACTTGAGCATTTGGTGCAAGGATTTTTCGGAGGAGCGAATCCTTGAGCGGTTTGGCGAGTTCCTCGCGACGATTCCCTTCTCGGCGGCGAAGCCCGGCTTCACGCATCTGGTGATTCGCGCGGTGGATTTCACCGAAAACCCCGTCCTCGAGCAGGATTTGCGCTCCGTGCCGCACGATGCCGCTGGAATCATCGACATTGCGAAGGACCATCTGCACAGCGATTGCGCGTACGAGGTTCGCGCGGATTGGGACCTGTGGGTATTCGAGGGCGACCCGGAACGCTGGCAGCGTTTGCCGCAACCCCTCGGCCTTTCCTGCTATGGCGAGGATTTCGACGACGGCTACTGGCAGGAAAACGGCCACCTGGAAGTGAATTTCGGTTTCGAACACCTCTTCACGGGCCATGCCGGTTTGCTCGGCTTCCGCCAATCGGGCAAGGCGGCGCCGCAGAGTCCGGAAGAGGCGCGATTTCTTGCATCCATGGAACAGCCGGTGAATCTACAGATGTATCGGGATAAGACGCGCGAAAACATTCGCAAGCTCTTCGAATGGGTGCGGTTTATCGAGAAGGCTCTGCCGGTGAAGGAAGTTCGATTGTGGTCCGAGGGAGAGGAAAATTTTGAGGCACGCCTGGAAGAAATTCTGGCCGCTCGCTAGCCTGGCCGCGATTTTCTTGATTCTTCCGCTGGCATCGCCCGCTGCGCCGGGCGAGAGAGAACCGGAGCGCGCAAACGAACTGACGCTCGCGGGGCTGCGTCCCGGCTATGACAAGATCGAATCGCCCAAAAAAATATTTCGGAGCCTGGAACGGGATGAGGCTGCCGTGGATGGATACGTCTGGGGCGATATCTGCACGCACCGCGATCTCCGCGTCGAGGTGGACGCGCATCACCTGGTGCGCACGGTCACGGTGAGCTCCTACTACAAGTCGGAAATATTGGCGAAGTGCCTCGAAACCGTGATGGCTCCGGAGCGGTTGAAAAAGCTCAAGAGCGGCCGCGGCCTGCTGCTCGGGGACGCGTGCAGCCGTGTAACCGAAATCTATGGAAAGCCGGAGTCCGAGACTCCTTCCGTGAAAGGCGCCGAGCAGCTACAATTGTTTTTTTACAGTTTCGGATGGGCCGGCTCGGACGTTCCTCAAGTGATGGAAATTTCATGCAGTCAGGCCACGGGAAAGGTGGCGGAGATAATGCTCGCGGCGTCGAGCCTGTGAATTCGCTCATGAAAAAAGCGGCACTCATCGCGGCGGCGGGCATCGTGGCGATCGCATGCGCTTCATGTTCGGGCTCTCCGTCCACGGCGCCTGCAAAGGCGGAGGCCGCAGCGCCTGCCGCTCCGGCCCCAGCGATTCCTGCGGACGTCCAGGCGGCAGCTGATGCCACGCTGGGCACCGACACGGATGTCCTCGTGTTTGGTGACCTGGCCAAGAACGGCCACCGGCAAGCCCTGGCCGTGAATCGGGTGAAAGGAAATCAGCAAATGGCTGCCGCGGGAACTCTGGTGTCGCGCGCGGCCGTGATTGAAAATGACGGCGTCAATTGGAAGGAACTCTTCCGCTGCGACGAGCATTTGAAAAATACCGAGGGATATCTTGCCGGCACTCCGCTCTCGGATGTAAACGGCTGGCGCTTGCAGTACGAGCAGGATGCTCAAAAAGGGCTGCAAATGTATTTTACTCCGATCGCCAAACCAGCGGGCGGCTACATCCAGACGATCGGTGTGCGCTGGAATCCGCAGACAAAGCGATATCAATCGCTCGACCGAACGTATGAGCAGTTTCTCGGCGAAGTTCCAGCACTCGAGACGCCGCAATCACAATTGCACTGATGAGCGCCATCGCACAACCCGTCGCTGCGAGTTCCCGACCGGCGCGCGCGCCTTCCGGCTGGGAGCACATGAGGACGCTCATTCCTTATGTGAAGCGCTACAAATTGATGACCTCCATCGGCCTGCTGACGACCACGCTGATGGCCATCGTGGGCGCGCTCCCCCAGCTCATTATTGGCGCCATCACGGATTGCCTGAAGGGTTCGCCGCAAGTGCTCTCGACTCTGACGGGAACATCGCGCTCGCTCCTGGGGCCGCTCTTTTCATTCTATGCGCCGCTCAGCCGCCACGCTCTGGGCCTTTACTGCCTGATCCTTATTGCGGCCATGCTCGTGAAGGGGTTCCTCTCGTTCTGGACCCGCTGGATTCTCATCGGCGTGTCGCGCGAGATCGAATACGACTTGCGCAACGACATGCTCGCGCGGCTTGTGCGCCTCGAGCCGGAATTCTACGTGCGGAATCGAACGGGCGACCTGATGTCGCGCGCCACGAACGATTTGAACGCGGTACGCATGGTTCTCGGCCCGGGAATCATGTACAGCGCAACGACCATTTTCACGATGATTTTCGCGATTTATTTCATGATCAAGCTTTCGCCGATGCTCACGCTGTGGGTTCTGCTTCCGGTTCCCGTAGTGGCTGTGGCGGTACGTTATTTTGGCGAGATCATCCATCGCCTATCGGAACAGATCCAGGCGGCACTCGGAATCCTCTCCACCCGCGCGCAGGAAAATCTCACCGGTGTCCGCGTGATTCGGGCTTATGCGCAGGAAAAACCGGAAGTCGCGAAATTCGACGAGGCCAACCGCGACTATGTGAATCGCAATATCCAGCTCATCAGCACCTGGAGCATGTTCTTCCCGTTTCTCCAGGCGCTGATCGGCGTGACGTTCATGATTCTGCTGTGGAAAGGCGGCCGCGAGGTCGTCGAGCATCGCATCTCGGTCGGCGCGCTCTGGGCGTTTTATGCTTTCCTGGTGCAGCTGGTTTGGCCGATGATCGCGCTCGGCTGGGTGACCAACATTTTTCAGCGCGGCGCGGCCTCCATGGGGAGATTGAACTACATCCTCGGCGCCGAGCCGAATATTTGCGACCCCGGCGCGACGCCGCAGACGATTTCCGCGCGGGGCCGGCAGTCGCGCGAGCGGAACGCGGCGGAGATTCGCAGTGCGGAAACTTCGATCCGTGGAGAAATCGAATTCCGCAATCTTACGTTCACCTACCCGACGGCCACCAATGGCTCCGCAGGCATCCCGGTCTTGCAGGACATCAATCTGCACATTCCCGCCGGCTCGACACTTGCCGTCGTTGGGCCCACAGGCAGCGGAAAATCCACGCTTGCGGCGTTGATGGCGCGGCTGTGGGATGCACCGCCGGGAACATTGCTGCTGGATGGGCGCTCGATCCGCGATTACCCGCTTTCGGAACTGCGCCGGTCGATCGGCTACGTGCCGCAGGACACGTTTCTCTTCAGCGACACGCTTCGGGAAAACATCGCCTTCGGCGTGAATAACGCGCTCGAAGAACACATTTACGAAGCCGCGGAGATCGCGAGTATCTCCGGCGAAATCCAAAGTTTCCCCCAACGTTTCGACACCATGGTGGGCGAGCGCGGCATCACGCTTTCCGGCGGCCAGAAGCAGCGAACAGCCCTGGCGCGTGCGGTTCTCCGGCAGCCGAGAATTTTGATCCTCGATGATGCGCTTTCGAGCGTTGATACGGACACCGAAGAGCGCATCCTGCGCCGCCTGCGCGACGTGATGCGCCAGCGGACGACGATTCTCGTCTCGCACCGTGTCTCCACCGTGAAAAGCGCCGATCAAATCGTGGTCCTGCGCGAGGGCCGCATTATCGAGCGGGGCACGCACGACGAATTGCTCGCTCTCGGCGGATATTACGCCGATCTGAATTTGAAACAATTGCTCGAGGAAGAGCTGGCACGCGAATGAGCGACTTCCGCGAAGAAGAGAAACTCGGAAAGCTTTACGATACGCAGCTCACGCGGCGGCTCATAAAATACTTGCGCCCGTACCGCTGGTATGTGGCGCTCGCGGTCTCTATCACGCTTGGCGTGACGGCCATGGAACTCGTCGGCCCCTATCTCTTCCATGTGGCCATTGACGACTACATCCTGCCGGGCTTTGCCGGAACGGTCACGAAGAATGTCGCTCTGTCCGGGCTTCTGTGGACCGTGGCCGTGTATGCGGGCTCCATCATTGGCGGCTTCGGCCTGCAATATATTCAGGTGCGCATCATGCAGTGGGTCGGCCAGGAGACCATGTACGACCTGCGCAAGGAAATTTTCGAGCATCTGCAACGCCTGCCGATGAGCTTTTACGATCGCACCCCGGTGGGGCGTCTCGTGACGCGCACGACCACGGACGTGGATGCCCTGAACGATCTATTTGCCGCGGGCGTTGTGGCCATGCTGAATGACTTCGTGCTGCTTTTCAGCATGGCGGCACTCCTGCTGAAGTGGCACCCCTATCTCGCCCTCGCCACGCTTTCGCCCTTGCCGTTCATGTTCGTGCTCACCTATTTCTTCCGCAACAAGGTGCGCGACGCGAACCGCCGCATTCGCACGGCCATTGCGCGAATCAATGGATTCCTGCAAGAGCACATCAGCGGAATGCCGGTCGTGCAGCTTTTCAACCGCGAGCGAAAATCGCAGGAAAAATTTGCGGAGCTGAACCACATCCACATGGTGGCTTACAAGGACGCTATCGACGCCTTCGCATTCTTCTATCCAGCCGTGGAATTTCTCAGCATGGCGGGCGTCGCGCTGCTCTATTGGATAGGCGGCGTAAGCGTGATTGCCGGAACCATCGGCATCGGCGTCCTGCTTGCCTTCATGCAGTACGCCCAACGCTTCTTCCGGCCTATTCAGGACCTCAGCGAAAAATTCAACATCCTCCAGAGCGCGATGGCCGCTTCCGAGCGCATCTTCAAGCTGCTCGATGAACCGGTGACCATCGTATCGCCCGCGCGAGTGCATGCGCTCCCTGCGCCTCGCGGCGAAATCGAATTCCGCAACGTCTGGTTTGCCTACCATGGCGGGGCCACGCCGAAGGAAGAAGATTGGGTCCTGCGCGACGTCTCCTTCCGCGTCGAGCCCGGGCAGACGCTGGCCATCGTTGGCCACACGGGCGCCGGAAAAACCACTGTCATCCAGCTCCTGCTGCGTTTCTACGATATTCAGCGCGGCCAGATTCGCCTTGATGGCGTGGACATTCGCGAGATGGAACTTCAGGACCTGCGGCGGCTTTTCGGAATCGTGCTCCAGGATCCCTTCCTCTTTACTGGGACGCTCGAATCGAACGTGAAGCTCGGCACGGAAACAATCGATCGCGCGACGGCAGAACGCGCCCTCCGCGAAGTCGGCCTGGGCCCATATCTCGAAACACTTCCGCAGGGCATCGAAACTCCTGTCACGGAGCGCGGCTCCACGCTTTCCGTTGGCCAGCGGCAACTCGTCAGCTTTGCGCGCGCCTTGGCGCATAATCCAAAATTCCTGATTCTCGACGAAGCGACCTCGAGCGTGGATACCAAGACGGAGCTGCTGATCCGCGAAGCGCTCGATCGCTTGCTCGAAGGCCGCACGGCAGTGGTCATCGCACACCGCCTGAGCACCATCCAACACGCGCATCGCATCCTCGTCTTTCACAAGGGCCGTCTGCGCGAGCAGGGCTCGCATCAGGAACTCCTCGCTCTTCGCGGCATCTACTACCGCCTCTACCAACTTCAGTACAAAGAGCAGGAAGTCATGGCCCAATTGCCCGGCGCGGGGGCGTCCGGATTTCCGCAGCCGTTGCCCGCCGATGACTGACGCGGAGTTGGCGGCGCGAGCTTCCTTTGATTCGCAATCCGCTGCTTTGCAGATTGTTCGAGTATGATGCTGGCGGCAGATCGCATGGCCAGCCCGCAAATCCTGATTTCCGCCGGAGAAGCTTCAGGCGACATGTATGGCGCGCGGCTTGCCGCGGCGTTGCGCGCGCGCACGGGCGCTCAGCTTTTCGGCATGGGCGGGCCGCGAATGGCCGCGGCGGGCGTCGAGCTGATCGCCGACTATCACGAAGTGGCCGTGGTCGGTCTCGCGGAAGCTTTGCACAAAATTCCCTCGGTCGTGAGCGTGCAACGGAGGCTGGCGCGCGAAGCAGAGAGCCGGAAAGCGTCACTCGCGATCCCGATTGACTCACCGGATACGCACTTCGGAGTCGCCCGCCGCTTGAAGAAAACTGAAATCCCGGTTGGATATTTCATCGGACCCCAGGTGTGGGCGTGGCGCGCGGGGCGGGTGCACACGATCCGGCGGCTGGTCCGGCGAATGGTGGTGATATTTCCGTTCGAAGAGAAAATTTACCGGGATGCGGGTGTTCCCGTGGATTTTGTCGGCCATCCACTGGTGGATGTGGTGCGGCCGATGATGGCGCGCGCGGAATTCGCTGCGCGCTACGGTCTCGACGCGGGCCGCCCGATTGTCGCGCTGCTTCCCGGCAGCCGCAGCGGAGAGATTGCGCTGCACTGGCCGCGCATCGTGGAGGCCTGCGAGCGACTGGCGGGCACCATGAAGGGCAGCGGAGTCCAGTTTGTTCACGCAGCCGCCCCTGGATTGAGCGCCGAAATTTTCGCGCGCTATGCCGGCCGCCCCGGGATCGAGATTACGCGTGTGGAGGGCGCGACCTACGACGCCCTAGCCGCGGCGGATTGCGCCATCGTGGCGAGCGGTACGGCAACAGTGGAAGCCGCGCTGCTGGGAACGCCTATGGTGGTGATCTACCGCGTGACGCCCGCAAGTGCTTTCGTTTTGCGGCGAATGATTCATACTCCTTTTATCGGCATGGTGAATCTGATTGCAGGCAAGCTTGTGGTCCCGGAATTGATCCAAGACCGATTCACGCCCGCGGCCGTCGAACGCGAAGTGCGCCGATTCCTGGAATCCCCGTCCGCGCGTGAGGAGACGAAGGCGGAACTCGCCCTGGTGCGGGCCCGGCTGGGGCCGGGCGGGGCCATCGAGCGAGCCGCAGACGTTTTCGCGCGGATGTTGTAATCTTTCTGGTTTGGGCAACTGCGGCTCGCTATCTGGTATCTTACTAAGCGGACGAAACCGCTCGTTTGAGAGAGGGATTTTCTTGTTCAAGATCGGCCGGCTCTTTTCCTTCCTGGCGCTCGCGCTCCTATTTGCCTTCGCTTCGCCCGCGCAGGCGCCCCCTGAATTTGCATTTCGCGCGACCAATTACAATGTTGAAGCAATCCTCCGCCCGGAGGATCAAACCCTGGTGGCCGAAGCGACGGTGAATTTTGTCGCCGATAAGGTGTCGAAAACGCTCGTCGTGGAACTGCATCCCGACCTGAAAATTGGCTCCATTCATGTGCCCGGCGGCAAGCCGCTGGAATTCGACCGCGACAAAAACTATCCGCTCCTGGTGGACATCGGTCTCCCGGAAGTGGCCACGCCCGGAAAACAAGTGACTCTCGTTTTCGATTATCTCGGGCCCGTCTCGAACGAAGATGACAGCCCCACAAGAGGTGTCCGTTTCGCCTCAATCGACAAAACAGCTGCCTACTTGCTGCTTCCCGCCCGCTGGTTTCCGCTCACGAATTTCCCTTCGAATCGCTACACCGGCACATTCAAGCTCGTCGTGCCCGATACGTTTGCCGTCGCGGGGACAGGCAAGGCGGATGCTCCCGTGATGATGCCTGCGATCGGAAAAGGGACGGGAGGCCAGGCGGCCTATACGTTTCATTGCGACCGCCCGGGCCCGGTGGGGACATTCGTTGCCGGGAGCCTGCAACTCACTCCCGCTCATGCGGAAGGCACGGATTTTTCCGTTTACACTCCGCCCGCACAGGCCGCCACAGCGACAACCTACGCAAATTCGCTCGAGCACATCCTTCAGTATTTTTCCGATGCTTTCGGCCCCCTGAAAGACGAGCCGGCCTGGACCATCGCACAGCTTCCCGATGGTTCGCTCCAAGGGTACGCTGCGCCGGGCTTGCTGCTGGTGAGCGCGCGGCAATGGTACCCGAAAGGAAATGACCGCCTGCTCTCGCAACTGGCGGCCCAGCAGTGGTGGGGCGACAGCGTCCTGCCCGCGACGCCTTCCGATGTGTGGGTCACGGACGGCTTATCGCGCTACGCCGAAGCATTGTACGCGGAACAATCGAACGGCGTGGCGGGCTTGCACAAAGCGCTCGAGGACTTTGCCGTGGGCGCGCTGATGTTCGAGGATACCTCGCCGGTTTCGCAATCGGCGCGCTTGAGCACGTATTCCAACGAGTATCGCTCCGTCGTCGCGGACAAAGGCGCGCTGATTTTCCACATGCTGCGCACCCAGCTGGGCGACGACGCCTTCACCGCCCTGCTGCGCGACTTTTACAAGAAATCCGAGGGCAAGACGGCAACAATTCTGGAATTCGAAAAAATGGCTGCCGCGAAGGCTCCTCCGCCCGTGAAAGGCCAGCCGCCGCTCAATCTCACTGCCTTTTTTTCGCAGTGGCTGAATTCCACGGGCATTCCGGAGTTCAAAATCGAGTACATTGTGTATCGGACTCCCAAGGGTTTTAAAGTGGTCGGAAAAGTCCACCAGGAACTCGACACGTTTCGCATGCCCGTCGAAGTGAAAGTGGATACGGAAGGAAACCCTGAGTACAAGAAGATCTTGGTCACTGGGACGACTTCGGAATTCGAGATTGACACGTTTGGGCGCCCCAGGCCCAACGGTATCACCATCGACCCGAACAACAATCTTCTGAAATCGAGCGCGCGCCTGCGCGTTCGTGCCGCCATTGCGCGCGGCGAAGGTCTAGCCGAGCTCGGGAAATACTACGAGGCCATCAAGGAGTATCAGCGCGCGCTGGATATCGCGCCCAGCAGCGCTCTCGCGCATTTCCGCATGGGCGAGGCCATGTTCTATCAGAAAAATTTCCAATCCGCCGCCAACGCTTTTCGCGCGGCGCTCGGCGGCGACCAGGATCCCAAGTGGGTGGAAGTCTGGAGTCACATTTACATCGGCAGAATTTATGATCTGCTCGATCAGCGCGCCCGGGCCGTCAACGAATATCAGCTCGCGCAACGCACCAACGACGATACTGCCGGGGCGCAGGAGCAAGTCACAAAATACATGCAGAAGCCCTACAGTGAGAATGCCTCGGCCGATGCCGCCGCCGCGCCCGCGGATTCGACGCCCGCGAAGGCTTCGTCCGCCTCAGGCTCCGGGACGGGGACGTCCGGCAGTTCGGCGGCGGGCGATGATTCAGCGGACAATAAACCTGTCCTCAAAAAAAGACCTCCGCAACCCTGATTGAATTTCCCGCCAGTGGATTAGAGCGGATCGAATCCCGCAAGGTGCGGCGATTCGATTCCCTTGTGTTGCGCCAGCACCTGAAATGTCTCGCCCATTCCCTCCGGATAAATCAGTGTCTTGAAGAGCAGCCGCGAGCGCTCTTGTTCCCGCTCGCTCCTGCCCTCGGCTTGCAGATCCTCCAGGCGCCCGTGCCGTGCAAGCGCCAGCAGAAAATTCGTTTGCGACGTGAGCCCGGTGCGGACAAGCCCGCCGCGGCGCCCCCACACATCCAGAGCGGTGAAATTTACATGCGCGGTCAAATCCTGCTCACCCGGCGCGCGAAAATAATCCTCGCTTGCCCGGTGGCGCGAATACGCGAGCAATGTCCCGCGCATGTGCCGTTCATCATAGAGTTCGCGCGCTTCGTGGCCGTAGTCCACCGTGAGCACGAAGCCGCGCCCCAGCTTTCTGCCGGCTGCCTCGATCCAATCACAAGTGGCGAGTGACACCTCGGCCTGCTGCCGCTCCTGAAGCGCGGTTCCCTGTCGCGCGAAATACTCTCTCAGCGCCGATTTTGAGAGAGCACCGGTCGCCTCGCGGAAACCAGTTTCGCCCATCGCGACAAACAATTCGCGCAACGCGCCCTTTTCGGCCACCACGCGGTGGACCGGCATGGCATCGAACAATTCGTTCGAAAAGATGCAGCCACAATGAATTTCCGGCGGCATGTCCGCCGCCGATTGCGCGCGGCCAGAGGCGGCGTGCGGCTCGAGGGCTTCCGAGTGGGCGGCCCGGCGGGCGGCGGAACGCTCCACGGCCACGTAGCGCAACGCCGCATAAAAATCACCAAGCGAATCCGCCGCGCAGTCAAGAATCTGCTTTGCGAGCGCTCCTGTCCCCGCCCCCGCCTCCACGAGCCAGAAGGGATCCGGCCGGCCAAGCTGCGTCCACATCTCATGAAATTGCCGCGCGAGCAGGCGCCCAAACACCGGGCTGACGTCCACGCTTGTGAAATAATCCCTCCGCGGATCCTGAATCGCCTTCGCGTAGTAGCCGTGCTGCGGGTGATAGAGGCAAGCTTCCATGTATTCCGCGAAAGTGATGGGGCCGCGCGCGCGAATTCGCTCCGCAAGAATAGGGACGAGCGGCGTGGCCTCCGGGCGCACGGCCGTCAATTTTCCCGCTGTGGGTTGCGCGTGAACATCTCGATGATGTAGTCGTGCAGGCAATCGTAGAGGTGCTTCTGGAAGGTCCACGGAAATTGCGAGTGCTCGATTTCGCGCTGCCGGAGTTGAAACGTGTAATTGTGCACTTCGGTGCGCGCCGGCTTGAAGCGAATCTCGATTTCGACGCATTCCTCACCGGGGCGCGCTTCAAAGTCAAAAAGTGGATGCTCGTATTGCGTGAGCTCGTGACGCACTTTCTCGACCAACTCCTGCGTCACGGTGCCGCCGCTCCCTTTTCCTTCATTCCGTTCCAGACGCTCTCGAAGGCCTCAAACGCCTCCCTGTCGAACAGAACAAATGTCACCTTCACGAGCGTTGTCGGTCCTTCGAAATGTTTGGCCACTTCGCGCAACATGATTTCGGCGCATTCGTGCAGGGGAAAGCCCGCGATCCCCGTGCCCACGGCCGGAAATGCGATCGTTTTCAAGCCTTTTTGCGCCGCGATGCGCAGCGCATGCGCCGTCGAGCTGCGCAGCCCGTGCGCCTGAGTCCGCCCCCCCAATTCCATGCTGGCCGCGTGAATCACGTAGCGGGCTTTCAAGTTTCCGCCCGTCGTGATGGCCGCGCCGCCGACGGGAATCATGCCGATCTCGTTGCACTCAATCTGAATTTGCGGCCCACCCTTGCGCCGGATCGCGCCCGCCACGCCGCCGCCGAGTTGAAGATCGTTATTCGCGGCGTTCACGATCGCGTCCGTATTCATTTCCGTCAGGTCGCCCTGGATGATTGCAATGCGATCGGCAAGTTTCATCGTGGGCCCTCCTTCGTCCCGGGACAATTATTTCGAATCAAGCTACACCGGCCAAGACCTATTTGCTCGCGCCTTCCTTGCTGCCACATGCAGAAAGCGCCGTTACGCATCATTCTCCCGATGCGGCTGACGATGACACCCCGGATGGCTCGCGGACGACGACAACTTCCGCGCCCATCCGCCGCCCCACGTCCACACAGGCCGCCACAGTTGCGTCAGACGACTCGAGGGCACGCACGACCTCAAGCCGCTCCAGTTTCGGCACAGGATTGAAGAAGCGCATCCCGATGCAGTCTTCCGTGCGAAACGTGATCGAGGCTATCTCCGCGATTGAAAGCAAAGACGTCGTGGTCGCAAGAATTGCATTCGGTTTCGCGAACTTGTCGAAGATCGTGAATATTTCAAGCTTGACCTCCATTTCCTCCGCCACAGCCTCGATGAGCAAATCCCCCTGGCGGCAGGCATCTTCCACGGAACGGGCCGTCGAAAGATTTGCGATCGCGCGCTTTTTTTGCTGTGCGCTCACATTCCCGCGTGCCACGCCCCCTTCCAGCGCCTCGCGAATAAATCCGGTGCCTTCGGCAAGCCTGTCGGGTGAGACATCCTCGAGGACAGTGCGATAGCCTCCCAGGGCGGCTGCATACGCGATGCCGCGCCCCGCTACTCCCGCGCCGATTACAGCGATTGTCTTCACGTCCATGATTCCGCCTCGCGATTAATCTTGCGCCGGGAAGAGCCGCGCGGCGTTGTTGTACAATATTTTCTGCTGCGCCTCTCCCGATATCGGCAAGGCGCGGAATTTCTCGATGTTTCCGCGCACGCCGGGAACGCCCGGCCCCGGCCAATCCGTGCCAAACAGCACTTTATCCGCAATCTCTTCGATCCGCGGAAAGGATTCCATCAGCCGCTGCGGCGGGATGCCCGAAATATCCATGTACATATTCGCGTGCCGCCGCACGAGAAAAAACGCTTCGTTCATCCACAGCGGCCGCCCGCCGTGGGCCAGAATCACGACGAGGTCCGGAAAATCCACGCCGACATCGTCCGCCAGAATCGGCTGGGCGTACGTATTCCGCGCCCCGGGAAATACAGACGTGCCGGTATGAATCATCACGGGCAGCCGCAGGGCCTGGGCGCGCTCGTACATCGCGCGCAACGGGCCCAAGCCGTTGCGATATTCATTGGGCGCGAAAAGCTGGTGCGAAGGGTGGACTTTCAGCCCCCGAATTCCGATTTTCTTCAGGCGATCCACTTCCGCGCCGGCATCGGAAATAAATCTGGGATGGACGGAACCAAAGGCGAGCAAGCGGCGCGGATCGGCCGAGCAATAGCGCGCGATCCAATCGTTTACGTCCGCTGAAAATCCGATCACATCCGGACTGACATAGTTGATCAATCCGGCTCGCTCGATTTCCGCGGCGTCAAGAAATTTTAAAAACTCGCTCGCGCTTGCGGCATAGCGAACAGCATCCTCGTAATCGCCGCGCCCACGCCGGATGAGCTCGAGCGCTGCGGCGTGGATCATTTCGTGAGGATGGATGTGAATGTGAATGTCGATGATGGGCGCCAATATGGGGGTCTCCGAAACGCACGATGCAAAAGCCTGCGGCTACAGACGGCTGATTCCATCCTTATCGAATCCGAGCACCACGCGTCCGCCGCATACGATTACGGGCCGCCGGATCAAATTCGGCTCTTTCGCCATCAATCGGATGGCGGCTTTTCGCGTCGGCGGTTCTTCTTTCATATTCCCGCGGCGGTAGAGCTCGTTGCGCGTGTTGAGGAATTCGGTGTGGTCGCGCCTGCCGATCAGCTTCTCCAGCTCCGCGGCGCCCAAGCGTTCTTTCGTCAAGTCGCGAAAGTCGAACTTGAATCCGCGCCTCTGCATGTAAGCGCGCGCCTTGCGGCACGTCGTGCATGCCGGCTTTTGGAGGAATTTGACGTGTTTACCAGCTCTTTTCGCGCCCGTCGAAGCCTTGCGTTTCGCATGCGTCGCCATTCGCTTCTCCTCAGTATCGCGGCACTGCCGTGTCCACTTCCAGAGCCCAGCGATCAATCCCGCCCGCCATCGATCGCGCGTGTTCCACACCCTGCGAACGAAGCCACGCGGCTGCATCCAGGCTGCGGAGCCCGTGGTGGCACAAAAGAATCACTTCGCCCGCCTGTTCCAGCCGCGCCAGATTTGCCGGGATGTCTCGCATGGGAATCAACGTGGTTCCCTCGATTCGTGCCGTGTCGTATTCCCACTTCTCACGCACGTCCACGAAAAACATGTTCGCGCCGCGCGAGAGAAGACCTTGCACCTCGCGCGGCGAGATCTCGATATTTGCGTATAGATCTTCGGCCATTAATAGCCAAAATCCGCCGGCGCCGTGAACGCATGCTCTTTCACGCCTAATCCACCGGTCCGCGCCGCCCCCAGTTGATTTACGTACGTGCGGCGGTCCGGGGCGTGCAGGATCCATTGCGTCAGCCACTCCTCGAAATCCTCGATCCCCCGTGATTGGTCGTGGTATTGCCCGAAAAACGCGTGGTCGCGGCCGTAATAACCCTGCACCGGCGAGGGATGCGCCCCCCAAGGCTCGTGCACCACGGCGGAAACCAGAAATCCGGGAATGAGCGTGCGGTTCGGGTCCGAAGAAATTATGTCCGCCTCCACAATCTCCTCCGCCACCACAATTACCTTTCTCGCGGCACGCGCGGCATCCACCGCCACACCCAGGCTCCCCCAGAGGTGCGTATTTCCGCGAACGTCAGCCCGTTGCACGTGGAGAATCGCCACGTCGGGCCGCAGCGCGCGCACGGCCACCAGCCTCTCTTCGCTCACCGGCGAAGCGAACTCGCGCAAGTTTCCATTCTTTTTCAGCAGGTCGCTGCCGAGCGTTGCGTACGTGGGCAGAAAAGGAACGCCCAGCGCGCCGGCGTGCAGCGCGAGCGCCAGCGTGAAATTCGAGTAGTCCACTGTCTCGATGCGCCGGGGAATTCCGCGTTCCGCCGCGCGCCGGAAACAATACCCGACGCCCGCCGAAACATTTCCCACCCAAGCCGCCATCACGCGCGAGACGCAGCCCGCCCCAATCAACTGGTCGAAGAGAATATCCGAGATGGGGCCGGCGAGTGTCAGGTCGCGCCGGCCCTGTCGAATCAGCTCGTGCCCCGCCGCAAACGGAATCATCTGCTCGAGCTGTGCACCCAGGAGCACCATCGACCCGGCAGGCACGTGCTGCGCGATTGCTTCGCGCATGGTCAGCAATTTGGAGTCACCATTCATTTGCGGCATCTTGCTGTGGTATCAGGCTCAGCGAGTCCAGAAACGGTTCGGGTCGATCTTGCGCATTACGGAAAGCTCTTCGTCGCTCGGCGGCAGCGTTTCAATCAGTTCGTCGGCCACGCGCAGCGTCCATCCGGTATTTGCGAGCACTTCCTCGACGCTCACGCCCGGGTGCACGGACGCCAAAAAAGCCTCGCCGTCGTGTCCGAAGCGCAACACGCCAAGTGTGGTGATCACTGCGGCGGGCCCGGAAGCGATCGGCAGCCCCTGCGAGCGCCGCCAGCCGTTCCCGCTTCCATATCCCGGCGAAGTAATGTGCCCCACGCGATCGCAAAGCCTGCCGCGATCGTGCGAGAGCAGCACCACCGTCCGCCGGGCGAGACAGGCGATATCGCAAGCGCCGCCTGAGCCCGGCAGTCGCTGCATCTCCTTGTTGCGGTGTCCCCACGTGGTATTCAGATTGCCGAAGCGATCCACTTCCGCAGCGCCGAGAAAACCAACGTCCACGCGGCCCTGCTGCAATAATCCCATCACGTCGAGCATCTGCCCGCATTGCGTGGCGCCGCGCAGATTCGGCGGATCGCCCATGGTGTAGAGCAACTCGCGCGAGGGCGTCTCGCGAATCACCCCATTCTCGAACAAGCCGATGGCCCGGGGCGCATGCGTCCGGCGCGCCACCAGAAACGCGAGCATCGGCAGCCGCATGCCCACGAACACAAATTCGCCGTCGCTGATTTCCCGCGCCGCCGCCGCTACCATCAGTTCACTGAAGGTATAGCCGCGCGCGGCGACTTCCGCTTCCGAGTGCGACTTCACGATTACTCCATGCTCCCCTTCGGCGCCACCCACTTCGGTTCCGTGGTTTGGATTTCTTGCACGAGTTTGACGTCTTCCGGCTGCGGCAGCATTTCCTTGCAATGCTCGGCAAATTTTTCGGGAGAAAGCATCTCGCCCGTCACACTGTACGGCTGGTCGGCAAATTCGCCAATGTGGCGATTGAACTTCAAATCCGGAACGTAGAGCTTCGACTGTCCCGCCGGCACGTGCTTATTGATTTGCTCGATCAACTTCACGCATTCGAGGTGATAGAGATGGCGGTTGTGCTCGTTCATGTGCCCGAGGTCCGCATCCTGCTGCGTCTGGGCCTCGTCGTAGCGGCCCTTCAACCCCCACACGTAAAACCAGTGCGCCGAGCTCGAGGAATCCACACCGAACAGGTCGTAGCTCACCGGAATCCACTTGTTGATGTATTTCTGCACGATCGCGAGCGGCACCACGCCGGCTTTCACGATTCGCTTCAGGCCGTCGTGACCCGTCCCCAGATGGAAAGATTCCTCGCGCAGCATGGGATTCATGGATTGCGCGAGTGGCTCGAAGCCCGAGTAACTCAGCATGGTGAGCTGGAATTTTCCGTCGCGGTCCACGAAATCGGTGTATGTGAAGAAGTCCAGCCAGTTGTCCACGATTTGATTGAACGCCCCGAGCAGCCGTTTCTGCTCAAACGCCCGCCGCTCGAGCATTTTCTGCGCCTCCACTTTTCCGCTGTACCCGAAGTGGTTGATCAGCAGGTGGCACATCTGCCAGCCGTGCCGCATCTCTTCCGTCACCACGCGGCAGAGCGACTGGCGATCGTGCTCGCTCGGTGAATATAGGAAGAGCCGGCGCTGCTGCTCGACGGACGCAAATTCCGTGTCGCCCTGATAGACGATCAGGTTCATCAGCCCGTCGCGGATTCGCTGATCCGGAATCTCCAAAACGCGTTGCCATTTCGGGCGCCCTTTGAACGCGCCGAATTCGATTTCGTTCGATCGCGTGGGCCCGAACTTTGCCTCGAATTGATAGTTTTCGATTTCGGGATAATTCACGCCGATGTCGTTCCGCCAAACGCGGAACAGATCTACCCAATCGTCAAAAGTGCTAATGCGTGCTGCAGGCATTGAATGGTCTCCTACGCCGGTTGCGTGTGATCCCGGCGATGATTCTTATGAAATCTGCGTCCGCTGCTTTTCCCGCGAAGCCGAGCCTGATTCAGTGGCCGTGAAAATTCGGCTTGCGCTTCTCGAAGAATGCGTTCAGAGCTTCCAGGCAGTCTTCCGATCCGAAGCAATGAATTTGTAGCCGGATTTCTTCATTGAGTGTCTCTTCCAGCGCCTTCCGGTTTGCGTCGAATATGGTGTGTTTCACGTCCCTGAAAGCCACGGGCGCGCCAGCAGCCAGCCGCTCGGCGAATTTGCGCGTCTCCTCTTCGAATTGCGCTGCCGGGTAAACGTGGCCAACGATTCCCATCCGCAGCGCATCTTCCGCGGACAGCATCTCCGCCGTATAGAACAATTCCGCCGCGCGCACCGCGCCGACGATTCGCGGCAGGAAAAACGTGCCCCCAAAATCCGGGTACAGCCCCACCTGTGCGAAGGACTCGCAAAACCGCGCCTGATCCGATGCGATCCTCATGTCCGCGGCTAGAGCGAGATTCATTCCGCCCCCCGCGGCCGGCCCATTCACGGCCGCGATCACGGGCTTCGGCATCGAAGCCATCGCCAGGCAAAGCTCTTTTCCGGCCACCAGAAGTCCTTGCAGCTCGCGATCCGCGTGGCGCACGCGCGCGTCGCGCAAAAAGTCCAAATCGCCCCCGGCGCAAAATGCCCGCCCCGCTCCGGTGATCACGACCGCCCGAACCGAAGGATCTTGTCCGGCATGAAGCACCGCATGCACCAGCGCTCGCCCCAGCTCCACATTCAACGCATTCAGCTTCTCCGGCCGGTTCATGCGCAGTGTCACCACTCCGCCTGCCCGTTCCTCAATCAGCACCGGGCCCGCGGCAGCCTGCGTCGTCGCTTCACTCATGTTTCCTCACCCGCTCTACGATTCCTTCAAGCTTTTCAGCAGCGTCGCCAGCTTCTTGAAATACCGCATTTTCACGCCGCGATCCGTCCCCGCGTTTTGGCCGCTGGTCGAGGGAAGAACGAACACGTGCGCGCCATACAGCTTCTCCTTCTGCAAACCCAGCTTGCACGGTCGGCCCGTGAATTTTTCGTACACCATCTTCCCGTTAAAAGCGATCAACCGCGGCCGCATCTCCTCGAGCTTCTGCGCCAGCAAGACGCGGCCTTCCGCGAATTCCTGCCGCTCGATTTCCTCGATCCCGCGCGTGGGCCGCTTGACGAGGTCCGTCATGCCGATCCCGAATTCCAGGATGCGCCGGTCGTCTTCGTACCCCAACGGCTCCGGAATCACGCCGGAATCGTACATCATCGGCCAAAACTGGTTGCCGCGTCCGGCGTAGTAATGCCCTACGCGCGCCGAGCGGTCGCCTGGGTTGGCGCCCACGAGAATCATCCTCATTCCCTTGCGCAAATAATCAGGCAAAGTTCGCATTTAGTCCTTCGATGTCATGCCATCGTCATTCGGCCTGGGGCTCGCGATTACCGGCCCTTGAATTCCGGCTGGCGCTTGTCCACATATGCTTTTAATCCTTCCTTGGCGTCCTCGCTCGTGAAAAGCAGTTGTTGCAGCTCGCGCTCGATGCCCAGCGCTTCGCCGAAGCCAACTTCCGAACCCGTCACGACGGCGCGCTTGATTCGGCCCACCGCGCGTGAAGCCTTGTTCGGCGGGCAGAACTGCCTCGCATAGGCCATCACGTCTTCCCAGAAGATTTCCTTCTCGTAAATATAGTGAATCAATCCGAATTCGAGTGCTTCTTCGAAACTAAACGTCCGGCCGGTGGCCATCAGCTCAATCGCCCGAGCGCGTCCGGTAATGCGGGAGAGGCGCTGCGTTCCGCCCGTTCCCGGCAGCACGCCGAGATTCACTTCGGGCAGCCCGATTTTCCCACCCTCTTTTTTCGCGATGCGGATGTCGCAGGCCATGGCGATTTCCAGGCCGCCGCCGACGGTGTGGCCGTTCAGGGCAGCGATCACAAGCTTTGGGGTCTGCTCCAGGCGGCAGAGCGTCTCATTTGCGTGCAGGCAGAAATAATATTTGAACGTCGGATCCGCCTTCGTGAGCATGGGAATGCTCGCGCCGGCCGAGAAAAATTTCTCGCCCTTGCCGCGCAGAACAATTACGTGCGCCTGTTCGTCCATCCGCGCACGCAAAATGGCGGTGTCGAGCTGTTGCATCATTTCGTAGGTATAGGTATTCGCCGGCGGGTCGTCCATCTCAATAATTGCCACACCAGCTTCCAGTCCGTAATGAATCAATTGCTTCTGCTCGATTGCCGTCGTTGTTGCCATCACTTCCTCCGTTTCTACATTCCAACTCTTAAATTGTATTCCGAATCTCAGCCGGCGGCGCGTTCGGCCATCGAAACGCTCCCTCGGCTCATCCGCGCGGGCCTCAAATTGGGCGCAGCATTCCCGTTCATCACGCCGTGCAGGAACATTCCCGCCATCGCATCCGCCAGAGCCTCCGCTTGCGGGTCAACCTGCGGGCGATGCCAGGTGTGAATCCAGTTCATCATCCCGAAGAGTGAAAGCACCGCAACGCGAGGATTGAGCCGCCGCACTGTCCCGGCCCTGCGCATTTCCTCGAAGATTCCCAGCGCGATTCCGTAATAGCGCCGCTTAACTTCCAGCACTTCCTTACGATACTCCCCTTCGAGCGCTTCGTCTTCATGGGACAATACTTTCATTTCCACCGGGTGCCGCAGGAAATACTCGAGGTGATTCTGCACCAGGATACGCAGTTTTTCGACCGGCCCGGCGACTCCCTTGAGCCGCTTCTCGAGCCGCGCGACGATGGTCTTGAATGCGAAAATCTGGATCAAGTACAGCAGTTCCTGTTTGCTCTTGATGTAGTAATACAAACCCGCGAGCGAGACGCCGCTTGAACGGCTGATGTCGCGGATCGAGGCGCCCTCGTAACCTTTTTCAGAGAAGACCTGCGCGGCGTGGCGCAGGATCATCTGAAGTTTGGCTTGGGAGACGCGTGGTTGGGCGGAAACTCTGGCCATCGGGGCGGCTGAAAAGTCAGTCGAACGTTCGTTCGACTGTCCAGCATACGTCCGCTGCTCCGTGACTGTCAATACCTTGCAGAAGTGCCGGCGATTCGGAACCCCTCATGCAAAGGCATCCGCATGGGGCTGTAACTGATTGAGGAGTTGGCGGTTACTCCATAAACGTTTCTGTGACCAATTGGCCCGCCTGCTCATCCAATGCACACAGATGTCTGCCGTCGGTGGCGCGCGCTGAAAGTTGTGCTACCCTTTCGGGACGAGAAAACCATTTTATGAGCACTTCGAAGATGAACCCGCTGGACGCTCGGCCGCTCCCTTCACAGGTGGTGAAGGACGACGAGCCCGTTCTTGTTGCCGCGGCTAAGAGCGGGGATATTTCCGCATTTGAAACGCTGGTCGGACGCTATGAACGCAAGATTTTCCGGCTGGCGCAGAATATCACCCAAAATCGCGAAGATGCGGAAGACGTGATGCAAGAGTCGTTTCTCAAGGCCTACGAGCACCTCGACAATTTTCAGGGCAACTCGCGCTTTTATACCTGGCTGGTGCGCATTTCCGTGAACCAGGCCCTCATGAAGCTGCGCAAGCGCCGCCCAAACGTGGTTTCGCTCGATGAGGAAATGGACACGGGCGAAGAATTGATGCCCCGCGAGGTGCAGGACTGGGGACCTTCGCCCGAGGAGCGTTACAAACAGACCGAACTTTCCGAGATTCTTTCCTCCACCATTGCCGAGCTCGATCCATCTTTCCGAATCGTTTTCCAGCTTCGCGACATCGAAGAATTGTCCACCGAAGAAACGGCGGAGGCGCTGGGTCTTTCGGTGCCCGCGGTAAAATCCAGGCTGTTGCGGGCGCGATTGAAACTGCGCCAGAAACTTGACCGATATTTTCGACGGAGTGAAAATTCGTGAATTGCAGAAGCATCGTTAAAGAACTTTCCAACTATCTTGATGAAGCCCTCGACACATCCTTGAAGGTTTCCATCGAGAAGCATCTCGAGCATTGCGAAGATTGCCGCGTCGTCGTGGACACCACGAAGAAGACCATCCAGATTTACTGCAATTCCGAGCCCGCGCCGCTTCCGGAAGACACGCGCATGCGGCTGCGCGAAGCGCTGGTGAAGCATCTGCGCCGCATCCGCGCGTAGCTCCCCTGAAAGCCATCCCACCCGGCTCCGCGGTTATTCCCCGCGCGCCTCACCGAGCCGCGCTTCCTTCTGCCACAGTGGAATCTGCCGTCCCAATCCACGCTGCCGGGCCAGTTCGTAGATGCGGCCCGCGACAACCACGTCCTCCGTCGCGATGCCATTGGACTTGAAAAGCGTGATTTGATCCGCGGCCGTGCGGCCCGGAAACTTTCCACCGACGATATCGGCCAGCTCGCGGACCTGCGCCCAGCGGGATTCGTCTGTGCCGAATACCTGCATCAAATCCCCTGCCTCGGACCGGGACTGCTCCCGTGAATCGGCGGCAATCACATCGCAACGCAGCACCGCGTCCGCATCCAGCTCTCGCTTGTGCGGGAAATTGGCCCCGATGGCGTTGATATGCATCCCGGGCGCCAGCCAGCGCTCTTCGACCACCGGACTTGAGGAAGTTGTGGACGTGATGACGATATCGGCGTCGCGTACCGCCTCCTCAGCACTCGAAACCGGCGCCACGGGGATCCCCAGGCGCGCCGTCATTTCCGCGGCGAATTGTTTGCGCCTCTGCGCGTCGCGCCCGTAGGCGCGAATCCTTTCCAACTTCCTCACCCGGGACACCGCTTCGAGCTGCGTGCGCGCCTGCAAACCGGTGCCGATAATCCCCACCATGCGCGCGTCGGCACGCGCCATCAGGCGCGTCGCCACGCCGCTTGCTGCGCCCGTGCGCATCTGCCCGAGATAATCCGCCTCGATCAGCGCCACTAGGTCTCCGGATTGCGCGTCAAAGAGCGTCACCAGGAAGCGCAACCCCTCCCGCGAGCTCGTATAGATCTTCAATCCCATGTATCCGCCCGTGGCGTCCCCCGCCGCCATGTAATGCAGATACGTTTTCTCGGGCAGGTGAAGCCGCTGGCGGCAATGCAAGACGGCGCTTCCATCGGCGAGGCGCCGAAACGAGGCCTCCACGGCCTCGAGGGCCAGTGGCATCGTTAAAATGGACTTCACATCCGCTTCGGTCAGCAGCAGGGCCATTTGAGATCTCCCGGGCGGGATTCTATCGCAGGGCGGAGAGTTGTCAGAAATTAATCCGATAGCGCAAGACACGCGCCTCGGGCACATCGAGAACGAGAAGCTCGTGCCGCGGGCTCACGGCAATCGGAGGGGCCGGCCGGGGTGCCTGCCCAAGCTCCGGAGCGAGGTCCATATCGAGTTTGGGCGATCCGTCCATGGTCCAAACGTGGAGCATGCGGCCGTCGGTATCCATCACAAATAAATTGCTGGCAGAGAGCGCAAATCTGTCGCTCAGTTTCCACCCATTCAAGGAAGCGCTCGCCCCAATTTCTGAAAGGTAATGCCCATCGCGCGTGAATTTCAGAATCCGGCCGCCGGCAGCATCGGAAACGTAGACGGTGGTGTCCGCAGCAACTGCGATCGTCCCGGGCTCCCCTTTCGTCCCTGCTGCATCAGGGCGCGCCTGCCAGAAGGCCACCAGGCGAGCACGCACGTTGAACGCAAAAATCTTTCCGGCATCTGAATCGAGAACGTAGATCAAGCCATCGTCCGCCACGCTCACGCTGAGGACATTTTCCTTGCTGGACCGCGACTTCAATCGCAGTTCGTGATAGCGATCGCGCTCGCCACTCGGGAGGCAAATGAAAACACTGCGGCGGACCGGATCGGTGACGTAGATCGCCCCGCCGCTATCTACGGCAACGTCCTGCGGGTGCTTCAGCGGATCTTCCTGGAACGAAATCAGCGGTTTTCCATCCGGGCTGAATTTGTGCACGAATTTGCTGCCGGGATCGGCAATGTACACGTTGCCAATCGAGTCCGTGGCAATACTGGCCGGGTCCTCCAGGTGGCCGGGCCCGTCGCCCTTCGCGCCCCAGGACCCGATATATTCGAGCGGAGGGCCGGCCGAGGGACCCGATTCCGCATGCGCGGAGAATTGCGTGCGCCCGGAAACTGTGGCGAGGCAAAGCAAGACAAAGATTGTGGCCGCTAGTGAGGTCCGGTTGTCCATCCACATTAATTTATCCCACCCGCATGAGGACTGGAGATGAAATCACAAGTCCTGAGACGCGGTGATTAATGGCGCTTACGCGCTGCGGGTTTCCCATCTTCCCGGACGCGGCGAACGATCGTCTGGTGCATCCGGTAAGTGCGCTCCTCGGGAGCCGCGCCGCCGATATCCTGAAATGCAAAAGTAACATCGCTTCCAGCCGCCTCCGATTTCGTCAATTTCAGCGGCAATTTGCCGCACACGTCGCTTTCGACGAAGGCGGTCTCGTAACGCTGGCGCTGCGTCCCCCAGGTGTATACGCGCAGCATGCTGAAATCGCATGGCTGCCCCTCCGGACCATGTGTGCCGAGCACGAGAAATTGCGGCTTCGGCTTGCCGGCGGCGTCGTTCACATGGCTCAGCTCAAACCACGCGACGATGCGCATGTTCGCCGTGCTGGCATAGTCCGGGAGCGGAGCAGGCACATCGAGCTGAACGAACCGGCCGAGAAGCCAGCCCGAGATGGCGTTCTGATCCGGAGCCTTCGCTTGCACCAGCCACCAATCTTCTTTCTTGGCTTGTGGCGGCTCAGCTCCGGCTTCCTCCTGGTCGCCGGATTTGAGGCCTCTCGGCGCGCTGGGCACTTCGAGAGGCTGCCGGGCGAACAGTTCCACCGGCACCGCCTTATTCAGTTGGCGGAGCCGCGGAGCGTCTCGCCCGGGACTGATGTGCATATTGGTGAGAGCTTTCGTGTGGCCGCGGGCCATCACGGGCAGCGAGGCCACCTTCGTCTCCAGATCTCGCGCCTTCTGCCATAGATCGGCAGAAAGCAGATCGCGCTCGGCGATCCAGCCCGTGATTCCGGTCATCGTGCGCACCTGCACCTGATCCTGGAAGCGCTGGAGAACTTCGAGGCGGTCGCCGAAGTTGACGGTTGCGACCGGCTCACGCACCTGCGCGGTGGTGCTCATCAAAGTGACCTGGCGATTCCCGGCGAAGCCAATTTCGATGGGCGCCTTCGGCTGGCGCAAGCGCAGGTAGGCACCGACACAAATCACCAGCAGGAGCGCGAAACCGAGAAGCGTTTTCCGCATCAGGGGCGGTCCCCGAAGGTGATCCCCACGGCCCGGGCGGCGCGCACATAATCGCTCTCCGGATCCACCAGTTTCAACGAACCGATCGCCACAGCCAGCGGAACCGATTCAATCTTCCCCGCCCGGAGACAAACCATCCGGCCATATTCGCCACGCGCCACGAGATCAACCGCCGCGACGCCGAACCGCGTCGCCAGCGTGCGGTCAAACGGGCTGGGAGAGCCGCCGCGCTGCACATGGCCGAGCACAGTGACGCGAACTTCCTTCTTCAGGTACTCGCGGATGGCGAACCCAATGGAGTTCGCCACCTGGCCGGGCTGCGGCTTCGGGAATGGCTTTCCCATCCCGTCTTGCCGGGGCAACTTCACGCCTTCCGCCACGACCACGAGGCAGAAACTTCGTCCCTGGGCTTCCCGCTGCCGGATGGCCTCGCACACCGTCTCGATCGTAAAGGGAATCTCCGGGATCAAGATCACGTCGGCGCCGCCGGCCAGGCCCGAGTGCAGCGCGATCCAGCCGGCATCGCGGCCCATCACTTCAACAACCATGACGCGCTGATGGCTTTCGGCGGTGGTATGGAGACGGTCAATGGCATCGGTGGCCACATGCAAAGCGGTGTCGAATCCGAAAGTGACTTCCGTGGCCGATAGATCGTTGTCGATGGTCTTCGGGACACCCACGATATGCACGCCGAGCTTCGAAAACTCGTTGGCAATGGTGAGCGTGCCGTCGCCGCCAATCACGACGAGCGCATCGATTCCCAGCGCGTCCATGCTCTCGATGCAGCGGGAGGAATAGTTGTGCACCACGGCGCGGCCATCCTCTTCCACGGGGAATGCAAACGGATTGCCGCGATTGGTGGTCCCCAGGATGGTGCCGCCGCGCGGGAGGATCCCCCGGATGGACTCAAGAGTGAGCTCGTGCGATTGCTCGGGCCAGATGAGTCCGTTGAATCCGTTGGTGACGCCGATGACGCGCCAGCCATACTCGAGTTTGGCGGTGCGCACGGCGGCTCGGATGACGGCGTTCAATCCCGGGCAGTCGCCGCCCCCATTGCATATGCCGATGGTACGAATGGAATCTCTCATGGTGTGCGAACGCTCCACAGGCAACTAGGGATTTTACACCAACCACCGGGCGCGCCCCCGGCAGGTTCCAGAACAGGGACCGCGCCAGGCGGCGGAGGAGCGCAGTTGCGTCGTCTGCTACAATGCGTGGCGATTGACGCGCGGAGGGAATTCCAAGCGCGAGGAGAACGG
>Ga0187819_10000262_pt1 | contig 25479 bp, 18 predicted proteins | sample NC_wetland_sal_i_15_FD_132411 | JGI IMG/M metagenome (GOLD analysis project Ga0187819, IMG submission 132411) | Wetland sediment microbial communities from Neuse River Estuary, North Carolina, USA - SO4_4 | ecosystem: Environmental > Aquatic > Freshwater > Wetlands > Sediment | place: USA...
AGAAAACTGTCGGCGCAATTCTGGCCGCCCTGCAGACCACCGTGCACCAACTGTTGCCACAAGCAGCATGAGAATTCCGTCGCGCCACGCGCAGAAACCAGGGATTAGTAGTACAGAGGACACTGAGAAAAGCCGCAGAGAGGGCACAGAGAAGAACCGAAGGCAGAGGATTAAACGCGGAGGAACCCGCCCTAGAGAACCAGGGCCGAAGCCCACTTGAGCGGCCTGAGACACAGGTAACACATGCGAACTCAGCGGGGAGGCGCGAGCGGCTGAGGGACTTTGGCGGCGAGCCCTTCAGGCGACCAGGCATCCACAATCGCCCGCGCCATGCGCCCAATCAGGATTTCCGCTTTGTTTTCGGGCGTCCAGGATTGGTCCTGATTGTCGTAGGTAAAAATGGAAATAATCACAGGTCCGCGTTGCGTGTAGACCAGCGCGACGTCGTCGCGCACATCATCGAGCGCGCCGATCTTGTCAGCAATCGCTGACAGATCTTCGCTCGCATCTTTGCGTTCGAGGTAGCGCGGAAGCATGTCGCGATACTGCTGGTTGCGCATGATTGTGATCATGTCGAGGCACAGCGAACGGTCGCCAAGATCGCAGCGATAAATGCTTTCCATGACCTTGGCCATTTCCTCGGCGGTCGTTTTGCCCAAGCCGAACTGCTTCTGGTCCGGCGGCATCGGCCCTTGGGCGGGCTTGTAGACCTTCTTATAGAAATACGTGTTCTTCAGGCCCATGCGCGCGAGCATCTCGTTGGTGGGCTGCAGGCCGACAACATCAATCAGCATGTTCGTCGCGGTATTGTCGCTGAGGGTGATCATCAGCGTGACGGTATCTTTCAGGGTCAACTTGAGGCCCGGATCGAGCAGCGTGAGGATGCCGGAGCCGGGGACTTGATTGTCCTTGGTGAGGACGACCGGCGAACTCAGCGTCAGCTTGCCCGACTTCACTTGCTTGAAAGTCTGCAGCATAAGCGGAAGCTTGATGATCGAAGCGGTCTGCACCGGCCGCGTGGGATCGAGCGAAACGGACTCGCCGGTGGTGAGATTCTTCGCGTACACCGCCACTTTGCCATGATGCGAAGCCGCAAGATCTTGAAGCTGCTTTTCGAGATCCGAGGCGTTCGCCGAGCATGCGATCAGCAGCACGAATGCAAGCACACAAATGTTATTCATGATTGTGCGGCTCCCGTGAATTCAGAAGAGCTTTGGTTGTTGCCTTTCCGAGCCACTCTTATATAGCATTGCGCGCCAGATTCACAATCGTACCGGCGCCCTGCGCGATTCCAGGAGTGCGTTTACACCGCGATGATATTTCCTCTGTGGGTCGAGGGATTAGGAACGAGGCGCTGGCCGTATGTGACGACGGCGCTCATCGTCATCAATTTCGTGGTCTTCCTCGGGACGCACGAGCAAATTGAAAACGAATCTCGAAAGACGGCGGACATCGAGCTTCCTATGCTGCTGATCGCGGCTGCGCATCCCGAGGTCCAGCCGCCTCGGGAGGTGAAACCGCTGATCGACTCTTTCGCGCAGGAAAACAAAGCGCTGTGGGAAGGCGTGCGCTCCGGAAAGCAGCCGCCGCTCAGCGCGTGGGATAGTGAGATGCGCGACTGGGGTCCGCTGGAGGCAAGCAGAGAGATGGCCAAATTAGCGGACCAGCTCAAGGCCGTGGAGCAGGACTCGCTGCTGAAAAACTATGCCTTTTATCCGTATCACCCGGCTCTTTTGAGTCTCATCACGGCGAATTTTCTGCACGGAGGATGGCTGCACCTGATTTTCAACATGTGGTTTCTGTGGCTGGCGGGAACCATGATGGAGGATGTTTGGTGGCCAGTGGTCTACACATGTGTCTATCTGCTGTTTGGAGCGGCCGCATTGCTGGCGCATGGCTACACGTATCCGCACAGCAGCCTTCCCGTACTGGGCGCCTCAGGCGCGATTGCCGGTTTGATCGGCGCATTCCTGATTCGTTTTCCGGAAGTGAAGATCGATCTCATCTTCATTTTTTTCCGCATTATCCGCTTCGCTTGGCCGGCAATCTTTGTCCTGCTGCTGTGGCTACTGGTGCAGATTTTCTGGGGCTCATTGATGCGAACGAGCGGCGGTGTCGCTTATTGGGCGCATATCGGCGGATTCATTTTCGGGGCGCTCATCGCCATCGCGTTCCGGCAGATGGGAATTGAGCGACCAATCGTAGAACCTGCCGAGATCCTCAGTTGATATCGCTGTTATCGGGGCTGACGATCTCGAGGTAATCGAGTGCGGCGCGTTCGCCGCGATCGGGAATGCCCTCGATGCGTATCGTATCGCCCGTACGAAGCTGCACATCATGGATGCAGCGGCGCGTCGACGTATCACCATCCGGCTTCGACGACGGATAATCGGCGTTCGCCGTCCACGCATCAACATGCTTGTCGTTCACAAAAACGTGGAATTGCGATGCGCCATTGTTCTGATCGAAATACTCGACACAGAGATCGTAGGTGCTCGCCGGCACGGACTGCTCGCTCGGGGCGGGTTTGAAACCGGCGCGTGCCGATTCACGCTCGTGTAAGGAATTAAGAATATCGCCGACCTGAAACGTGGCGGAGCAGCGTGACGCGGGCTCGGGGCAGACGATCGCTTTGCCTCCCGATGCTGTTTCCCACGGCGTCACATCGGTGACAACGTAGCCGTCGAGTTGCATCGACTCCGCCTCGATGCGATTCGGATGATGCCCGACGCGCCCTTTCGCATCAGGAATGCCCGAGGTGCGGAAAAACCAGTCGCAAACCGCGTCGCGCCAGACGATGGCGTGCCCAGCCTGATACTCGAATCGCGCGAGAATCTCCCGGTAACGCTCGTCGTCAATGTGTCCGCGCAGCGACTTCCATGCTTGTACATACTCCTGCGCGCGCGCCGCGTCTTCGTAATGCGAGTCATAGATATGCTGAATCACTGTTTCGCCGGAATGTAGAACGTACGTGTACGGCACATGGTGAAAGAACAGCAGCAATTCATCGGGACAGTTCGCCAAAGATTCATACAACGACTGCACGGCGGGCGGATATTGGCCGACGAAACCGGTGCCGGTCGCGATGGTGCGATCCATGCCGATGCCGTTGTGGTCGGCGCGATGCCATTGGCCCCATCCATTGCGCTCGGATGACTCGATGCCCGGGCCGTAATGGCTGCCGAGAATATTGGTGAGCGTTCCTGCGCCGAGCGGACCCGTATAGCTTTCGTAGATGTGCCAGGAGGCGAGTTGCATCGCCGAAATGGTCTTGACGACGCCGAGATCGTTGCCAAATGTGAGGCGCGTCCACTCGTCAATGATCATTGACGAGTCGAGATCCGGATTCCAGGCGAGGCGACCGAAGCTATAGAGGTTGGCCATGGCCAGCGGATTGCCGAGCCAGTTCTCATCCGTGCCAACATTGGCTACGCCAGCAAAACCGCCAGCGGGCCGGGCAAACTTGTATCCGCTGACCAGATCTTTTACGGGAGTGTGCCCGCCGCCGATGCGCATATCGAAATCGAGAATTTGCTTCCACAGGGGCGCCAGAAAACAGAGATGGCGCTGCTGGCCCGTGTATTCCTGCGTGATTTGCAGTTCGATGGCCTCATTAGTTTTCTGCACGCCGGCGAAAAGGGGCGAGGCAGGCTCGCGCACCTGAAAATCAATGGGGCCATACTTGATCTGAATGATGACGTTGTTGTCGAACTGCCTGTCGAGCGGATGGAAAATATCGTACGCGGCGCGAGCGCGATCGGCCTTCGGATCACGCCAGTCCAAATGATGGTTGTAGACGAAGGCACGGTAGAAAACGAAGCCGCCGTGCGGCTCAAGTGCGCGCGCGACGACATTCGCGGCGTCAGCCGGACTGCGGCCGTAGCTCGAGGGGCCAGGGCGGCCTTCGGAATCAGCCTTGATGACGAAGCCGCCAAAATCCGGGATGGCGCGATAGATCTGGTCGACCTTGACGCGCCACCACGCGGCCACGCGAGGATCGAGCGGATCGTAGGTGTCGAGGCCGCCGATACGTTGTGGGCTGCTGACGTCGACCGAAAGCGCAAGCTTCACGCCCCACGGGCGAAAAGCGTCGGCGACACGCGCGAGTTGCGGCAGAAAATCGTCGGACAGGATGCGCGGGTCGGCGTTCACGTTGTTGATGGCGCAGCCATTGATTCCGATGGAGGCGAGCAGGCGCGCGTAATCGCGCACGCGAGTCAAATCCGCGCGCACGGCGCCATTGTCGAAGAAAATCGACGGGCCCGCGTAGCCGCGCTCGATCGTGCCATTCAGGTTGTCCCATTGGTTCACCCAACGCAGAGGAACGGCGGGGCGCTGGACGTCATCAAGGCGGTCGAGCGTTTCGTTGCGCGCGATCTTGCTGAGCAGCGCGAAAGTGCCGTAGAGGATGCTGCGGCCGGTTGGGCCGGTGATGATCAAGCAATCGAATCCGCGAATTTTTCGCGAGGCCAACCAGTAACCATCCTCGCCCAATTCCCGCGACGGCCCCAGGTCTGGAAAGGCCACGTGAAGCTGGGAAACCGTGCCCAGGATGATTGAGTTTTCGCGAAGGCCGCGCTGGTCAGCGACGCGCAGCGTGGTACCCAGCATTCCTTTCATGCCGCGAAGCAATTCATCGCGCGCCGCGTTGGGGACTGGCGAATTGCCGAGCAGGATTACGCTGCTCGGCAGAGATTTGTATTTTTGCGCGGCGGCTGGATCTAAGCGGGCATGACGCAGCCAGGCCTCGTAGCCGTTTTCCGCACGAGCGCAGTGGAGCGACGCTGCGCACAGGGCGATGCAAGCGGCGACAATGGTGATGAGGATTCGTTTCACAAAGGCCCGGACTTCGTTTCTCGAATCACGAAGGAATCATCGCGCCGCGCCGCAAAAGGAGCAAGCAAATGACTCGTGTCCTAGGCGGACGACGCGCTTGCGGCAAGAATCGAATCGATCTGCGCGAGTTCAGCAGAGGAAAAGCGCAGATTGGCGAGCGCGGCGACGTTTTGTTCGATTTGCTCGACGCGGCTTGCGCCGATCAGCGCGCTGGTCATACGCGAATCGCGCAGAATCCACGCGAGGGCCATTTGGGCGACAGATTGGCCGCGCGAACGCGCGAGCTCGTTGAGTGCGCGAACCTGCGCGACTCGCTGCGCGGTGACGTCAGCTTTCTTCAGGAAGCTGTACGGCTTGCTGGCACGCGAAACGGCGGGGATGCCGTCGAGATAGCGATCAGTCAGCAGGCCTTGAGCCAGCGGACAAAAGGCAATGCAGCCGATCCCTTCCTGCTGCAGGACATCGAGCAAGCCGCTCTCGAGAGTTCGCTCGAACATGGAATACTTGGGCTGGTGAATCAGGCAAGGCGTGCCCAGATCGCGAAGAACGTCCACAGCGGCTGCAGTTTGCGCTGGGTCGTAGCTGGAAATTCCGGCATACAGAGCCTTGCCGGAGCGCACGGCGTGATCGAGGGCGGACATTGTTTCTTCGACTCGCGTTTGCGGATCGGCGCGATGGGAATAAAAGATGTCGACGTAATCGAGCCGCATGCGCTTGAGGCTCTGATCGAGGCTGGCGAGGAGGTATTTGCGCGAACCCCAGTCTCCATACGGACCGGGCCACATGTCCCAACCGGCCTTCGTGCTGATGATGAGTTCGTCGCGATAAGCGGCAAAATCCGAATGCAGCAGGCGGCCGAAATTTTCTTCGGCGGAGCCGGGCGGAGGACCGTAATTATTGGCGAGATCGAAATGCGTGATGCCGAGATCGAAGGCGCGACGAAGCATGGCCTGAATATTCTGCGCGGAATCGACGCCGCCGAAATTATGCCAAAGCCCGAGTGAAATGGCGGGAAGGAGCAAACCGCTGCGGCCACAGCGGCGATATTGCATCCGGTCGTAACGCGAAGGCTCCGGGGTGTAGGTCATACGCGCCGGAAGATTAGCGCAAAGTCGCTTTGACTGCGACGGTTTTAGCGCCGTTCGTTGGCAGCGGGATGAGGTTGCCCGCGATTGGAATGCCGTCCACTTCGACGCAAACCTGATTGCCGGGCCCCAATCGCTCGACTTCAATCTCGTATTTCACGCCGCGGAAAGTGCGCGAAGCTCTGAAACCGTCCCAGTTTCGAGGGATGACGGGAGCGATGAGCAGACCGTCGTAATCGGCGCGAATGCCGAGAATCCACTGCGTGACGGCGCAATAATTCCAGGCCGCCGTGCCGGTCAGCCACGAATTCTTGGCCTCGCCGTGCGTGGGAGCGTCGCGGCCGGCGATCATTTGCGCATAGACGTAGGGCTCGCAGCGATGAATCTCGCTAATGTCTTCGCGGGCAGAGGGATTGATGCGCGAATAATAATCGTGAGCGGCGTCGCCGTTGCCGGCGCGCACTTCGGCGATCATCACCCAGGGATTGTTATGACAAAAGATTCCCGCGTTTTCCTTGTAGCCTGGCGGATAAGACGAGATTTCGCCGAGTTCGAGATAATACTTCGAAAATGCGGGCTGATGCAGGACGATGCCGTGATTGGTGGCGAGTATTTTGCGCGTGGATTGCAGGGCGCGAACGGCGAGCCCGTCCTCGAGACCGATGCCGGCCAGCACGCAGAAGCCCTGCGTCTCGATGAAGATTTTGCCCTCGGCACATTCTTTCGAGCCGACTTTTCGGCCGAAATCATCGTAGGCTCGGAGGAACCATTCGCCATCCCAGCCGTGCTTGCGAACGGTCGCTTCCATCTTGCGCACTTCGGCCAGATACGAGCATGACTCGGCGCCGAGGCCGCGATGCCTGGCCATCTTCTCCATCTCGCGCCCGGTTAGCACGAACAAGCCCGCGATGAAGATGGATTCGGCGACTTTCCCGTCCTTATTCGTGGTGGTCTGAAACGATTGGCCAGGCGAATCGGAGAAGCAGTTCAAGTTGAGGCAATCATTCCAGTCGGCGCGGCCGATGAGGGGCAGGCCGTGTGGCCCGAGACGCTCGAGCGTGTAGCGGAAGCTGCGCTGGAGATGTTCGTAAAGGATTGTTTCGGACCCGGGCGCGTTGTCGTATGGGACGAGCTCGTCCAGGATGCTCCAGTCGCCCGTTTCCTTGATATAGGCGCTTACACCGAGAATCAACCAGTGCGGATCATCGTTGAAGCCGCTGCCGACATCATTGTTGCCGCGTTTGGTGAGCGGCTGATATTGGTGATAGGCGCCGCCAGTCGGCAGCTGAGTGGAGGCGAGATCCAGTATGCGCTCGCGGGCGCGGCTGGGAACCATGTGGACGAAGCCCAGCAAGTCCTGGTTTGAATCGCGAAAGCCGAGGCCGCGCCCAATTCCCGATTCGTAAAATGAAGCGGAGCGAGATATGTTGAACGTGGCCATGCACTGGTAGGCATTCCAGATGTTGACCATGCGGTTGGTGTGCACGTCGGGCGTCTCCACCTGGCACAGGTCCAGCAATTCATCCCAATAAGCGCGAAGCTTCTCGAACGCCGCGTCCGCCTTGCACGGCTCCAGGTAGCGCGAAATAACGCATTTCGCTTTCTTCTTGTTGATGATCTGCGAGCCGGGCGGATCGAATTTCTGGTCGCGCGGATTTTCCTGATAACCGAGCAGGAAAATAATCTGGCGCGACTCGCCGGCCTGGAGCGACACCTTGATGTGATGCGAGCCGATCGGCGCCCAGCCGTGAGCGACTGAATTCGAACACGCACCGCGCTCGACCGCCGCAGGACTGTCCCAGCCGCGATAGGGTCCGAGGAACGCGTCGCGCTGCGTGTCGAAATCGGCGACTTTCTGGGAGCAGGCGAAGAAGGAGAAATGGTCGCGGCGCTCGCGGTATTCGGTCTTGTGATAAATGACGCCATCCTCGATTTCCACTTCGCCGATGTTGAAATTGCGCTGGAAATTGACGGCGTCGTCCTGCGCGTCCCACAAGCAGAATTCGAGGAGCGAAAAGATCGAAAGTTGAGCAGGCTGCGAACGATGGTTCGTGACTTTCAGTTGCCAGATTTCGAGATTCTCATCGAGCGGAACGAAATAGCGGGTGTGCGCTTCGATCCGATTGCATTGCGAACCGATGATCGTGTAGCCCATACCGTGACGGCAGGAGTAGTTTTCGAGTTTGTGGCGCGTGGGTTGCCAGGAGGGCGACCAAAATTCACCGCTGGCGTCATCGCGAAGGTAAATGTAGCGCCCGCCGAAGTCATACGGTGCGTTGTTGTAGCGATAGCGCGTCAGGCGGCGCAAGCGCGCATCGCGATAGAACGAGTAACCGCCGGCCGTGTTGGAGATGATGCCGAAGTACGCCTGACACCCAAGGTAATTAATCCAGGGTAGAGGCGTATCCGGCTGCGTGATCACGTATTCGCGCTGCTGGTCGTCGAAATAGCCGAATTTCATGCTGGGGCTCCCGGACTGGAACATTAGACGACAGGAAGGGACGATTTACCATAACGATTTTTTACTAGCCTAGACGAGCATTGGGGTGTAGATATGAGGCATTCGCGGGGAAGAAAGAAGGACACAGAGCACAGGGGCATGTGTCGGGAGTCACATCCTCGCGTAAGGGCCTTCGCTGCTCGGTGTTGACACAAAAGCGAGGCTTGTAGTCTCGGGTTCCGCGCAAGAAAGAAAAGAGATGGGCATGAGCGTAAGCGCACGTTGGCAGGGTACGGGCCTGTCAGGCCATCGCGGCATACGGGTGGCGATCCGGCTCTTATGGATGATTCCCTTGTTTGTCTGCATGAGCGTGACTGCAAGGGCGCAAGACGAGCAGCCGACCGTGCAAATCAAAGTAGATCAGGTTGGATATTTGCCAGGACAACCGAAGCTGGCCATAGTTACGGCGAGGGCCGGGAAATTCGTAGTGAAGCGCGCCGCCGACAACGTGGTCGTGTTCGAAGGCAAATTGGGACGGGCGAGCGAGGACGCAGATACAGGCGATTCCGTGCAGACCGCCGATTTTTCGAAATTGCGCGAATCGGGAACGTACTACATCGAGGTGCCAGGCGTGGGGCGAAGTTGGACGTTCTCGATCCAGCCGGACGTCTTCTCACGCGCGTATTATCTGGCCATGCGCGCGTTTTATGGCCAGCGATGCGGCACCGTGGTCGACTTGGGGCCGGAATTCCCCGGGTACATCCACGCCGCGTGCCACTTGAAAGGCGAGTTCCACGCGTCATCCGGAAAGCAGGGAGAACGCGACAATATCGGCGGCTGGCACGACGCCGGAGACTACGGGCGATACATGGTGAATTCCGGAATCGCCACCGGAACGGTGCTGTGGGCCTGGGAGATGTTCGGGACGAAGCTGAAGGACATCAAGCTGAATCTGCCGGAAACGGGGAATGGCGCGCCGGACATCCTGAACGAAGCGCGATGGAATCTCGAATGGATGTTGAAGATGCAAGACGAGGATGGCGGCGTTTGGCCCAAGCAGACCAGCGAGCGTTTCTCCGGATTTGTCATGCCGGAAGACGATCACATGCCCAGCGAAGTCATCGGCGCCGGGCAGGCGCCATACAAAAGCACGTGCGCGACAGCGGACTTGGCGGCAGTGGCGGCCATCGCGGCACGAGTGTATAAGCCCTTCGACGTGGATTTTGCGTCGCAAAACCTGGAAGCGGCGCGCAAAGCGTGGCTATGGAGCGAGAAGTTTCCCAACGTGGCGTTCAAGAATCCGCCCGGAATTTCGACAGGAGAATATGGCGACGACAATTGCGCGGACGAACGATTGTGGGCCGCGGCGGAACTTTGGCGAACCACTGGCGATGCGGCGTATAACGACTATTTCGTGAAGCAGTATGCGACGTTCCGGCAGAGTGTAGACTCTCCTGCGCTGGAAAACTGGAAGGACGTCGCTGCGATGGGATTGTGGACGTACGCGCTGGGCGCGCGGAGAGGTTCCGATCCCGCGGCAGTGAAGGAGATTCGCGACCGCACGGTTGCGGGGTCGCGCGCGATCGTCGAGCGCACGAGCAAGAATCCGTATCACGTGAGCCTGCAAACGAAGGACTACGTGTGGGGCTCGAATGGTGTGGCGGCGAATTACGGAATGGAACTGCTGGTGGCCAACGCGCTGGCGCCCGATGCCAAATTCGTCGAAACCGCGTTGGATGATCTGCATTACTTGCTGGGACGGAACGCATTTTCCATCTCGTGGGTAACGCAGGTGGGCGCGAATCCGTATCGTCATCCGCACCACCGGCCGAGCGGAGCCGACAAAAACGCCGAGCCGTGGCCCGGATTGTTGTCTGGCGGGCCAAATGCCGGACGCCAGGATGCGGTACTGAAGAAACTCCCGGCGAACACGCCGCCAGCAAAGGTGTATGCGGACGATCAAGCATCGTACGCGAGCAACGAGATAGCGATCAATTGGCAGGCGACGCTGGTGTTTTTGCTGGCTGGCACGCGTCCCTGAGCGGGTTTTCGTGACGGGCTGCTCGAAGCGAGGTGCACCGTGCATCTGCATCTGATCGACATCGCAATCATCGTCGGTTATCTGGTGTTATCAGTTCTGCTGGGGTATTGGGTGTCGCACTTCGCTTCGCGCGACATCAAAGCTTACTTCCTAGGCGGCAACGTCATGCCGTGGTACGTGCTGGGCGTGTCGAACGCGTCGGGCATGTTCGATGTCAGCGGAACGATGTTGCTGGTCTACTGGATGTTCATCTATGGGATCAAAAGCGTATGGATCCCGTGGCTGTGGCCAACGTTCAACCAGGTTTTCCTCATGGTGTACCTGTCGGCGTGGCTGCGGCGGTCGAACGTGATGACTGGTGCCGAGTGGATTCAGACGCGCTTCGGCAAAGGGCGCGGCGCGCAGCTATCGCACATCATCGTCGTGATTTATGCATTCATCAGCATCGTTGGATTCTTCACCTACGGGTTCAAGGGCATCGGGAAATTCGCGGCGACGTTTCTGCCGTGGCATCTCAGCGTCAACCAATATGCGCTTGTGCTCATCGCGATTACGGCGCTGTACGTGATCAAAGGCGGAATGTTCAGCGTGGTGATCACGGAGGTGATGCAGTTTTTGATTCTGTCGGTGGCTTCGTTTGCGGTGGGCATCATCGCCATGGCGAAGGTTGCGCCGGGAACATTGCAGCGCTTCGTTCCTGCGGGCTGGGACAACGTCTTTTTCGGCTGGCACCTGAATTTGGACTGGTCGCACCTTGTGCCTTCTGCCGGCACGAAAATCGCGCAAGACGGCTACGGCCTGTTTGGCTTTTTCGTGATGATGCTGCTGTTCAAGGGCATCCTGATCAGCGCCGCGGGCCCGGCGCCAAACTACGACATGCAGCGCGTCCTTTCCTGCAAGAACCCGCGTGAGGCTTCGCTGATGAGCAGTTGGGTGAATATCGTGTTGACGCTGCCGCGGTATTTTCTCGTCACCGGCCTCACTGTTTTGGCCGTCGTGTTCTTCAGCGATCAGATTCGAGCGATGGGCGCGAACATGGATTTCGAGCGGATTCTGCCCTCGGCGCTGGCATTGTTTGTGCCGGCCGGGTTGCTGGGAATACTGATCGCGGGCCTGCTGGCGGCATACATGAGCAATTTTGCGGCGACGGTAAACGCGGCGCCGCCGTACTTCGTCAACGACATTTACAAGCGTTTCATCAATCCGCACGCGAACCCGAAGACATATGTGCGGCTCAGTTATCTCAGTTCCTTTGTGGTGGTGGTGGCGGGAGTGTTGATCGGCTGGTACGTGACCAGCGTCAACAACGTCGTGATCTGGATCGTTTCCGCGCTGTGGGGAGGCTACACCGCCTCGAACGTTCTGAAATGGTATTGGTGGCGTTTTAATGGCTACGGGTATTTCTGGGGCATGGTGGCGGGAATTTCCTCCGCGCTCACCGTTCCGTTGCTGGTGGCACGAAGCGCCGCGCTGCAGAATTTCGCGCATGCGCATTCGGTGAACCTGGACGTGTCGTTAGGTTTCGGAATCATATTCGTCCTGTCGCTCATCGGCTGCTTCCTGGGCACATATCTGACTGCCCCGGAGAATGAAGAGGTGTTGAAGGAATTCTACCGGCGCGTGCGGCCCTGGGGTTTTTGGGGACCGGTCCTGCGTAAAGTGCAGCAGGAAGATCCTTCCTTCCGGCGCAACAAGGATTTCTACCGCGACATGTTCAACATCGTGGTGGGCATGGTCTGGCAGATTGCGCTGGTGGCGCTGCCCATGTACATCGTGACCTGGAAATTGCGTTACGCGGCGATCGCGTTTGTCGTCGCCGCTGTTACTTCGCTCACCTTGAAATTCACGTGGTACGACCATCTGGAAGAACTCAAGCATATCAACCAATATCGCGGCCCAGCAGTCGCCGAATCCGAAACGAAGCCCGTGGCTGTGTAATTGTGATCGTGAGGTATGCCGGGAGTGGGCAGGTTGGCTCGCGGCGCGACTAGTGCCGTTCCAACTTTTTGTCGCTAATTGAAAATGACCGAGGGGTTTCGATGAACTACTGCTACGTCTTGCTCAGCGATAAGGACGGAAGGTTCTATATCGGCAGCACGAGCGACTTGCGAGCACGCCCGCGAGAGCACAGTGCGGGCCGAGTGCACTCTACGGCGTATCGACGCCCCCTCCATCTCGTTTATTACGAAGCGTGTCTGAACCCCCAGGACGCGGGCCGGCGGGAGCGCTACTCGAAATCAGGGAGAGGGGGGCGGTACCTCAAGCAACGCCTAGCTTCCGCGCTCTCCGAAGTTGGGAGCAACAAGTTGGAACGGCACTAGCATGAGCGTCCAGCGCATCGTCTATCACGGTTGGCCAGACAGCCTGCTCCTCACTAACGGCGCGGTGGAAGCGATCGTCGTGCCTGTCATCGGAAGAGTGATGCAGTTTCGTTTCGCGGGCGATGAATCGGGGCCATTCTGGGAGAATGACGAACTGCATGGCCGCTTCGGGAGCGCGCGCAGCAACGGCAAATGGCTCAATTCTGGGGGCGACAAAACCTGGCCGTCTCCTCAGGCCGATTGGGAACAGCACACGGAAAGGGCATGGCCTCCGCCCGCCGCTTTCGATTCCATCCCGTACCAGGCGCACGTGCAAGATCAGGAAGTTCTGCTGACGTCCGAAGTTGATCCTCACTATGGAATCAAAGCCACGCGAGACGTGAAGTTAGCGACGCACGCGCCGCAACTGGAAATTACGACTGAATTTCACAAAGTTAATGCAGCGCCGGTGCGAGTTGGCGTGTGGGTGATCACGCAGCTACGCGAGCCCGAGCGCGTGTTTGCGCTGCTGCCGGAAACGACGAAATTTGCGAACGGTTACCTTCAACAAATGGGGCCAGCGCCAAAGGACGTGCGGCGCGATGGGCGGTTCCTATCGCTGAAGCGCGATCCGAGAAAATCGGTAAAAATTGGGACCGAGGCGACGTCTCTCTTATGGATGGACGACCATCTGGCGCTGGGCATTCGCGCCGAAGATTCGCCCGGAGAATATCCGAATAGCGGAAGCCGCACAGAGATTTACACGAATCCGGATCCGCTGCGCTACGTCGAGTTGGAAACGGAAGGCCCGCTGGCCACGCTGAAAACGGGCGAGAGAATGATTCGCACGAATACCTACACTTTATATCGCCGAAGCACGCCCAATTGCCTGTCGGAAGCCCGCCACTTGTTCGGATTGGACTGAACGCAGCGCATCAAGTCCGCAAGTCTTGCAACTCCGGCTCACAGCTCAGAGGTGAAGAGCTACTGCGCGTTCCGTTCTAGCCAAAGCCAGCGGCGGAACGGATGAGGTCGAGGAGTTGCGACGGATACACACCGAACCACACAAGCGCGATGGCCAGAACAACGAGCGTATAACAGCCGACGAGCGATAACGAGAATGGCTCGCGGCGTACTTCCTCGGCTGCGCGTGGCAGGTTCGAATAAATGGCGACCACGATTCGCAAGTAATAGAAAAGACCGATCACGCTGCTCAGGACGAGGATGATGATGAGCGCCCAAGTCGAAGATGAAGCGCCAGCAGCAATGATGTAGAACTTGCCGAGGAAACCGGCGGTCAGCGGAATTCCGGCGAGCGAGAGCAAGGTCAGCGTGAAAATCGTGCCAAGCACCGGGCGCCGCCAGAACAGCCCGCGATAGTCGCCCAGTTCATCCGCTTCGCGAGCGCCGTCGGAGAGCACAGCAACTACGCCGAACGATCCGAGCGTCGTGACGAAGTAAGCCACCAGATAGAACGTGACGGCCTGAATCGCGAAGCTGCCTCCCGCCAAGAACGCAACCAGCATATAGCCCAGATGGGCGATCGAGGAATAGGCCAGAATTCGTTTCACGTTGCTTTGCAGGAGGGCGAGCAGGTTCCCCGCGGCCATCGACGCAATGGCGATAATCGAGAAAACGATATAAAGCGCCCGAAATTGGTGCCAGTTGTAAGCGTAGAAGTAGCGGAGCAAAAGCGCGAACATGCTGCCTTTGGATACGGTGGCGACAAACGCAGTCACGGGTGCGGGCGCGCCTTCGTAAACGTCGGGCGTCCACAAATGAAATGGAACGACGCCGAGTTTGAAGCCGATGCCGGTAACGAGCAGAGCCATACCGGTGTACAGAATGGGAAGAGAGGGGTTCTGCGGCGCTGAGAGCCGCGCGGCCATTTGCGCGAAGCTCATGGTGCCGAGGTCGGCGTAAATCAGCGCCATGCCGAAAAGCAGGAAAGCGGCCGAAGAGGCGGCCAGCACCAGGTACTTGATTCCAGCCTCGATGGAAATTCTGCGCTCGTGCAGGTAGGCGGTGAGCGCGTAGAGAGAAACGCTCAGAATCTCGAGGCCGAGGAAGAAGGACGCGAAATGCGAACTGGCCACGAGCACGTCAGAGCCTAAGGTCGCGAGCAGAAGCAAAACGTAAAGCTCTTCATGCTGCCCTTTGCATTTGTCGAAATAGCCGTAGCTGAGCAAGACCACCGCGAAGCACGCGGCAGCGATCAGGCCCATGTAGAAGAGCGCACAACGATCGACAACCAGAAGTGGCGTGACATGGCGCGGCGCTTCGCCCGCGGCGGCCCATAGCGACCCGAATGATGCTGCCAAGCCAATCAACGTCAGCAAAAGTGTGAGCAGATGACTGCGGCGGATGGCAATCGCTAACATGGCTACGACCGAAGTGCCGGCCACGATAATGAGTGGAAGGAGAGCGATGAAGTCGGCAGCGGTCATGGATTACGTTCCGATAGTTCGGTGTAGTGAGTCGTCGGCGGGCTGCTGTTCTGGCTGAAACGCTGACTTACCAGCTCCTGCAGGCGATTCATTGCCGGGCGAAACGTGTTGAGCACTGGCTGCGGGTACAGCCCGAGCCAGAGGAGGACTACCATCATGGGCGCGAGCATCAGGACTTCGCGAGGGACCAAGTCATTCAGCGACCACTGGTTCACGTTTGGGCCATGGAACGCGCGCTGCACAAACTGTAAGGCGTAAAACGTAGAGGCGAGGATGCCGATCACGGCGACGATGGTGAGCCCGAGGTGCTCGCGGTAGGTTCCCAGCAGCACGAGAAACTCGCCCACAAAATCGCCCAGGCCGGGCAAGCCCATCGAGGCGAGAGCGAAAAACAGTCCTGCGCCGCTGAACCGCGGAATCGTGGCCCACGATCCGCCGAGGCGGCCCATTTCGCGCGTGTGCGTGCGTTCTTGCAAGGCTCCGACGAGCGCGAACAACGCGCCCGTGCTGAAGCCGTGGCAAATCATCCCGATCAACGCTCCCTGCAGCGCCAGCGAGTTCCAGGCGAAAATCCCGAACAGGACGAAACCCAGGTGGCTCACGCTCGTGTAGGCCACCATGCGCTTCAGGTCCGTCTGACCGTACGCGACGAGGGCGCCATACACGATCCCGATCACGCCGAGCGTCATGGCCACAGGAGCGAACTGGTGCGCGGCGCCAGGAAATAGCGGAACGACGAAGCGCAGCATTCCGTAGGCGCCAGTCTTCAGCAATAGCCCAGCGAGAATGATGCTGCCGGCCGTAGGAGCTTCGGTATGCGCGTCGGGAAGCCAGGTGTGCAGGGGAAACATGGGCAGCTTCACCGCGAAAGCGGCGAAAAATCCCAGCATCAGCCAGAGCGCCACGTGCGGCGGCAGGGGCGTGCCGATCAGCTCCGAATATTCGAACGTGTACACGCCTGCGGCGGCGTGATGGAAGAAATAAAGTGCGAGGATGGCGATGAGCATGAAGAGGCTGCTGAGCTGCGTGAACAGGAAGAACTTGATCGCGGCATAGACGCGATTTTCGTGGCCCCAAATCGCGATGAGGAAGTACATGGGAATCAGCATCAGTTCCCACGCGAAATAGAACAGGAACAGGTCCACGGCAAGAAAGACTCCGACGATGCCCGCCAGCACCCAGAGAAGATTCAAATGGAAGAAACCCACAGCATCCTCAATCTCGCGCCAGGACGCGAGCACAGAAACAATGCCGAGGAAAAGAGTCAGCAAAACGAGCAGGAGGCTCAGGCCGTCGATGGCCAGGTGGAAATGCACTCCCCAGTTGCGTATCCAGGTCCAATCAACCTGGTCGAGCCAGGCTGCGCCCGGAACGATGCTGACCTGCTGGAAATTGCGCTCCCAGAGCCACAAAGTCAGCACAAAATCGGCGCTGATGGCGATGAGCGAGATCCAGCGCGCGAGCACAGGGCTCGACCGCGCCGCAGCCCACGCGGCAACGCCGCCAACAAGCAAAATTGCGATCAGCCAAACAAGAATCATAGGAACAAAACCAGGGCGATAAAGATTACGGTCCCCAATGCAACTCCTGCCGCGTACCAACGAACTTTGCCGTTTTCGGTCATGCGCAGCCCACGATACGAAACGAGGCAAAGTTCGGCGATGCCGGTGTTAATCAGGTCCACCCAATCGCTTTTATCTGCGCGCGCAAACCAGTTGACCGGCTGCACCAACGCATGGTCGTACAGCCAATCCATGCCCCAATCCGAAAACCAGAGGCGGTGCAGCATGCGCGAAACTGCGGGCGCGGAAATCGCGTCGGCCCATTCACGCTTCTTGAGGAAAAGCAGCCATGCCAGGAACACGCCAGCAATGAGCGCCAGAGTGACCACGGCCTCGGAACCCAGTTCCGAAAACGAGCCCGCGCGCGTTTCATTGAGCGCCGGCAAAGCGAGCTGCAGAAAATTCTCCAGGGCGGGCTTGTTGCCCAGCCACGCGGGAAGATTGACCCAGCCTCCCACGATCGATAGAAAGCCAAGCACGACAAGAGGCACCTTGATCGCCCAGCCTGGCCTGGCGTGCACAGGTTCTTTCACGTCACCGAAAAAGACCAAAAAGATGAGGCGGAAGATGTAAAGCGAAGTAAGAAGGACTCCAATTACAGCGACAGCCCAAAGCCCGGGCGACCCTTTGTCCGACGCCCACGTACCCCATATGATCAAGCCCTTGCTGAAAAAGCCGGCCGTGATGATCGGCAATCCAGCCAGCGAGCATCCCCCAATCAGGAAAGTCCAAAAGGTTACCGGCAACTCCTTGCGCAGGCCGCCCATCTTGAAAATGTTGTGCTCTTCATGCAGGGCATTGATGACTGCGCCCGCGCCTAGGAAGAGAAGCGCCTTGAAGAACGCATGCGTCACGAAGTGGAAAATGGCGGCCGACCAGGCGCCGACGCCGCAAGCCAAAAACATGTAGCCGATCTGACTGACGGTCGAATAGGCAAGGACGCGTTTGATGTCGGATTGCGTCAGCGCGCTGAAGCCCGCCATCAGGAGCGTAGCAGCGCCGACGACAGCGACTGCGAACTGGCCCACGGGCGAAAGCGTGTACAGCACGTGCGTGCGCGCGAGCAAGTAGACGCCCGCCGTGACCATGGTTGCGGCGTGAATCAATGCGCTAGTCGGCGTGGGGCCCGCCATGGCGTCGGGCAACCAGGTTTGCAAGGGAAGCTGCGCCGATTTACCGACCGCGCCGCCAAGCAAAAGAAGAGCAGCCGCGGTTGCATAAGCCGACCCAACCGGCCATTGCTGGGCCGCGCGCTGCATGAGCGATTGAATATCCAGCGTGCCAAGTTGATGAAACAGAAGAAACAGGCCCAGGATCATGGCCGAATCGCCAACCCGCGTGACGATGAAAGCTTTGCGCGCCGCATAGCCGTTTGCCGGATCCGTGTACCAAAAGCCAATCAGCAAATAGCTGCACAGCCCCACGCCTTCCCACCCGAGATACAGGAGCAAAAGATTGTTGCCGAGCAGGAGCGTAATCATGGAAGCAACGAACAGGTTCATGTAGCAGAAGAACCGGCTGTAGCCTTCGTCGTCGATCATGAATTCGGCGGAATACAAATGAATGAGGAACGCGACGAACGTTACGACCAGCGTCATCAGCACGGAAAGCGCGTCGAGGTAGAAGCCAATCTGCGGGCTAAATCCATCGACTTGCATCCAGGTCCAAAGAATCTCGGTATACGCGTTTCCGGGAGGCGGCGACGATAGAAAACTCGAGGTGACGAGCATCGAGACAATTGCGGCGAGCCCGATCGAGCCGACACCTATCACCGCGACAGCCCGCCGCGCCATGCGTGGGCCAAAAATCGCCAGCAACAACGCACTGGCGAACGGAATCGCCGGAATCAGCCAGACCAATCCGAGCATTTACCCTCTCATCTCGCTCTCAGCATCCGCATCGAGGGATTGCCGCTGGTGGTAGATCTGTACCAACAGTGCGAGCCCAACCGAAACCTCGGCCGCGGCCATGGCCAAAATGAAAATGAACATCACTTGGCCGTCAGCTTGCCCCCAGCGCGCTCCGGCAACCACGAACGCCAAACCGGCCGCGTTCAACATGATCTCCACCGACATCAGTGTGAAGATCAGGTTACGACGCACCAGAAGCCCGATCAACCCCAGCGCGAACAAGATCCCCGCCAGCAGCAGACCGTGGCTCATGGGAATAAGCGCCATCTTCCTCCTCCCGCTTCTCCGCCGGACGCAGCCCGATGTGGTATGCACCGACGAGCCCCGCCATCAAAAGAAACGAGGCGAGCTCCACTCCAAGCAAATAGGGTTGATACAAAGCGATCGCAACTTCCTTGGGCCCGACGGCCTTCCCAGCAAGGTGGGCCTCGCCACCACGCGTGAAGAGCAGAAACGCGACTTCCCCGATTAGAATCACCGCCAAGATCGCAGGCCCGGTCCAGATTCCAGGGCTGAGCCACTGGCGCTCCATATCGACAGTTTTCTGGCCGAGATTGAGCATCATGACCACGAAAACGAAAAGCACCATGATCGCTCCCGCATAGACGATGATCTCCAGCGCAGCGATGAACGGCGCGCCGAGAACGTAGAACACGAGAGCGACCGCGAGTAGCGACACAATGAGGTACAGAAGCGCGTGGATAGGGTTTAAGCGCGTGATGGTGAGAATTGTCGCCAGGATCGCGATCACTGCGGCAATGTAAAAGACCGCTTCCATACTCGTTCGCCTTCAGGGCATCAGGTCGTGAATGTCGGTGGGTGGGGCCTCGTTTTCCGACTGGCCTTTGTCCTTGCCTCCAATTCGCACGCCGGCCACTCGCCAGAAGTTGTAGCCGGGATATTTGCCGACTCCGTTGATCAGCAAGTCTTCCTTTTCGTAGACGAGGTTTTGCCGCTTGTATTCCGACATCTCGAAATCGGGAGTCAGTTGAATCGCGTAGGTCGGGCAAGCCTCTTCGCAATAGCCGCAAAAGATGCAGCGCGAAAAATTGATACGGAAAAACGCGGGGTAACGCCGGCCCGTTTGATCTTCGGTGGCTTGCAGCGCAATGCAGTCCACGGGACAAGCCACGGCGCAGAGGTAGCAGGCCACGCAGCGCTCGCCGCCGTCAGGGTCGCGCGAAAGAATGATCCGGCCGCGCCAGCGTGGCGCCAGATACGCGGGTTGCTCCGGATACTGTTTTGTGACGCGCGGGTGGAACGCGTGCAGGAAAACGTCCCACATCGTTCTGAGTAAGCTCAGCATCGGTTTAGAACCTCTCCAGATCTGCCGTTTCCGTCGTCCGCGATCAGACCTGACGGCGAAAATCTCCCCGTTAGCCGTGATGCAGCGACAGCACGACCGCTCCCGTCACCAGCAAATTCGCCAGCGCCAGCGGCAGCATCAACTTCCATCCCCACGCCATTAACTGATCGAATCGCGGGCGCGGCAGCGAGGCGCGAAGAAGGATGAAAAAACAAAGAAAGAACCCCATCTTGATCAGAAACCAGATCACGCCCGGCAACACCGGGCCGAGCCATCCGCCGAAGAACAGAACTGTGATCAGGGCGCTGATGAGCGTGATGCCCACGTACTCGCCCACGAAAAACATTCCGAATTTCATTCCCGAGTACTCGGAGTGATAACCCGCGATCAACTCGCTCTCCGCCTCGGGAAGATCGAAGGGCAGGCGGCGAGTCTCGGCGACGCCGGCGATGAGGAACAAAAGGAATCCCAGGAACTGCGGAATCACGAACCACAATTTCTTCTGTGCGAATACGATGTCCGAAAGGTTGAATGAGCCCGCCAGGATGACCACGCCCATGAGCGAAAGGCCCATGAAGACTTCGTAGCTCAGCATCTGCGCTGAAGCGCGCAGCCCGCCCAAAAGCGAGTATTTGTTGTCGGAAGCCCAGCCCCCCAGGGCCACGCTGTAGACGCCGAGCGATGACATGCCCAAGAAAAACAGCAGCGCAATATTCAAGTCCGACACAACGACGCCGGGCGAAACCGGAATCACCACGAACGCCAGCAAAGCCGTCATCATAACGATGGCTGGCGCCAAGATGAAAACCCATTTGTCGGCAAACGGAGGAATCCAGTCCTCTTTGGCAAAAAGTTTGATCGCATCGGCAAGCGGTTGCAGCAGGCCAAACGGGCCAACGCGATTGGGGCCATAGCGATCCTGCCAAAGCGCAAGAAGGCGCCGCTCGACCCAGATCAACAGGGCTGCGAGATTCAGCACCACAAACAGAATGCCGATAATCGCGATAATCGGATGATAGGTGGTCATTTGAGTTTCGAAATCCCCGCCCACGCCGGCAAAGTCAACATCGGCTGGCCGAGCAAGCCAACGGGAATTCCCGCGACGCCCGAGGGCAATGCCGGGACGATTCTGAGTTTGAGTCGCAGCGCCGATCCTCCGAGTTTTGCCTCCACGTCATCCCCGGGGCCAGCCCCAATCTGGCTCGCGTCGGCTTCGCTCAAGGCCAGATAAGGCTTCGGCGCGAGTTCGGTCACCGCAGGAGCAGAATTGCTCAGTTCCTCTGAGCCGAAGATGTGATGAAGGGGAACAAGGAGCCATTCGCCGGGACGCCGCTCGAAGCCCGCGGGAATATTCGCGAAGTAATTCACCGCAGCGCCTGAGGCGGGCTCGATCAAGCGCACGCCTGGGTTACCTCCAACCAAATCACCGGCGATTTCGGCCTGGAACTTGTTGACGGACTGAATCGAATTCCATCCGGGAGTCCAAAAGAAAGGAATCAGCGCAGATGGCGGCTCGACCGGCGCTCCTTCCATCGTGAAGGAAAGCGGGGAATCTGGATCTTCCGGCGGCTTCGGCTCGCTCACGTTGATGTTTGCGAGAATCGAAGTGCGGCCGCTGTAGCGGTGCGGCTCGCGAGGAACCTTGTCGCCTGCAATGCGAAAGCTGGAGAGTGGCGCAGCGTTTGCGACAGGCGCAAGCAGCGGTATGGCCTGGGTCATGGCGAGAATGACATCGTCGAGGTTTCGCCACGACTTCTCGTCTTTGGCGGACATCGCTTCTGCCAGCCACTCCCAGCTTTCGAGGATCTCGGTTTCGGGTGGCACATTCCGGAAAAAGCGCTGCGCGCGTCCCTCGTTGTTGATGAGCGTGCCGCACGATTCCGCGAATGTGCCTGCCGGCAGCACGAGTTCGGCCCGCGACGCAGTCTCGTTCTCGAGGGAATCGATAGCAACGACGTGGGCGATTGACTTGAGGAAAATGTCGACGTCCTCTCGACCTGCGCGGCGGAAAAGATCGTTCTCCAGAACGATCGCGGTTTCCACCCCGCCAGTCTTCGCGGCTTGGAAGGCGGAACTTAGGTTCGCGCCACCGAGCAGCGCGAGCCCGGCGCTGTTCGCTTCCGGCATCGTAAACGTCAAGCCTGTTTTCTTTCCCGCATGGCAGAGTGCGCAAGCGACATTCGCCGCGGCTTGGATAACACTTTCGCTAGCGCAGCCCGCTCCTGAAACGACGAGCGGGCCTTTTGCGTTTGTGAGCGCGCGTGCGATCTCTTGCGCCAAAGGGCGCAAGCGAGGTGAAAGGTGGTCAACGCCGCGCACCGAGGGATCAATTTCGTGAGCGATCGCAAAACCGAGCCGCGCAATATCAGCCGGCGCCGCGCGATAGACTTGCGTTGCGATATCGTCGAGCCGAGTCGCGCTCACGGATGCGATGAAGAATGGACCGTGCCGGTCCTGAAGCAACTCGCGGACGGAGTGATCTTGCCAGAGCGGGATGCGCAACTTCTTGGCATCCTGCATCGGCTGCTGCCTGGCCGACTGTCGCAGGCTCAGCGCGAGACGCGGCGCCGTATCGGTCACTTCCTCGCCTAAGATCAACACGGCGTCACACGATTCGGTTTCCCGCATCGAAGGCGTGCGCGCAGGACTGCTGCGAAGAATCTCCAGCATCAGCGAGACCAGCCGCGATTCGCCGTCGGACATTCCGGCGTAGAAATTTCCCGCGCCGACCAGTGTGCGCAACGCAAAATTTGCTTCGAGCGATGCGCGCGGTGAACCAATGCCGATAACCTTCCGACCGTTGGTGAGGAGACTGCCCAGATGCTGGAGCGCTTGGGCCTTGCTTGGCTGTTGAACGGCTCCGTTCAGTCGCACGCGAGGAGTCCTGATCCTGTGTGCGCTGTTCACAAATTCATATCCGTACCGGCCGCGATCGCACAGGAAATAGCCGTTGACCGCCCCGTTGTACCGGTTGACGATCCGGCGCACCGTACCGTAACGCTCCGCCACCGTCGTGTTGCATCCCAGGCCGCAATGCACGCACACCGAAGGCGCCATGGTCATGTCCCATTTCCGCGTGTAATGGTGTTTTAGCGTTGCATCCGTAAAAACGCCGGTGGGACACACTTCCACCAAATTCCCGGCGAACTCGTTTTCCAGTACGCCATCTTCCTTACGCCCGAAGTAGGCAATATCGCGCAGCTTGAAAACATTGAAATCATCTCCGCCCGCGTACTCGCGATAGAAACGCACGCAGCGATAGCACTGGATGCACCGGTTCATTTCGTGATTTAGGAAGGGACCCAAGTACTGGTTGCGGAACGTGCGTTTCGGGAAACGATACGCGCGGTAATCATGGCCCGTCATCACAGTCATGTCTTGAAGATGGCATTCGCCGCCTTCATCGCACACCGGGCAGTCGTGCGGGTGATTCTCCATCAAGCCTTGGATGACTCCCGCGCGGAATTTCCTGGCGTCAGGATCCTCGACGGAGATTCGCATTCCTTTGACCACGGGCGTCATGCAGGCCATCACCAGGCGGCCTTTCGTGTCGTTGTCGCTTAACAACAGCTTCACCGCGCACTGGCGGCACGCGCCCACCGATCCCATCGCGGGATGCCAGCAGAAGTAGGGCAGATTCAGTCGAAGCGAGAGGCACACGTCCAGAAGATTGCGCTCCGCGTCAACGTCGTGAGGCTTGTCGTCGATGTAGATCGTCGTCTGAGCCATCTACGATCTCCATGGGCAGCGTTTTTCCCGGATATGGCGTTCGAAATCCGCGCGGAAAAGTTTTACCGCGCTTTGCAGTGGCTCAACCGCTCCCGGCGCGAGCGCACAATATGTATTGCCGGGAGCGCAGAACCAGGACTGAAATTCCAGTTGTTCAATATCTCCGGGCTGTCCTTGGCCCTCTTCCATAGCTCTTAAGACTCGCGCGGCGAAACGCAACCCGCTCCAGCATGGCGTGCACCAGCCGCAAGATTCCTGCGCGAAAAAATGTTCGAGATTCCAGCACATTCCGACGGGGCAGGTCTTATCGTCGAGAATGATCATCGTCCCCGTGCCCAGGCGGCTGCCCACTTTTTGAACTTCATCGAAGTCCATGCGCACGTCCAAATGCTCTTCGGTAAGAAAATCCGTGGACGCGCCGCCGGGCAAAAGCCCGCGAAACTTCACGCCATCGCGCATTCCTCCCGCATGCTCTTCGAGAATTTCGCGAATGGTGGTTCCCATGGGAAGCTCCCAGAGGCCCGGCCGCTTCACTTTGCCGCTCGCTCCATAGAGTTTTGTCCCGCCGTTTTTCGTTCGGCTGAGGCCCTTAAACCATTCCGCGCCGTTCGCCACGATATGGGGAAGATTGCAGAGAGTTTCCACGTTCTGCACGATCGTCGGCTTGCCCCATAGTCCTGAGACCTGCGGATAGGGAGGCTTGGTGCGCGGGTTCGCGCGCTTTCCTTCCAGCGCATTGAGGAGCCCCGTTTCCTCGCCGCACATGTAGCGGCCAGCGCTCAGGTGCAGGTACATCTCGAGATTTCGGCCGGAACCGAAAATGTTTTTGCCGAGAAAATGGCTCGCGTACGCTTCGTAAACGGCCTTTTCGAGGCGCTGGGCCGACAGCGTGTATTCGCCGCGAAGGAAAATGTAGGCAATATCGGCTTCGATCGCTTGCGCCGCAACGATCATGCCCTCGATGAGTTGATGAGGATCTGCTTCCATCAGCAGGCGGTCCTTGAACGTGCCGGGCTCCATCTCGTCCGCGTTGCACACCAGATACTTCGGGTGCGGCGCGTCATTTCCCATGGGCACGAAGCTCCACTTCATGCTGGTGGGAAAACCAGCGCCGCCGCGGCCGCGAAGATTCGACTGCTTCACCATTTCCATGATCTCCGCGGGCGCCATGCGCAGCGCCTTTTGCGCAGACTCATAGCCGCCCGCCGCCTGATAGGCCTTCAGGTCCGGCGCCTCGCCGTCGCTCCGAATATTCTTGGTGAGTGGCGTTTCCATGCTCATTTGTACTTGTCCAGCACCCGATCGAGCTTTTGAGGCTCGATATCCCGGTGCAAATCGCTGTCGACCATCATCACCGGGGCGTGGTCGCAAGCTCCGAGGCATACAATGGGTAGCAACGTGAATCGGTTGTCCGCGGTCGTCTCGCCGAGATGCACTCCCAATTTCTTGCTCAGTTCTTCGCGCACGCGCTCGTAGCCCATGATCCAGCAGCTCACGCTGTCGCAAACCATAATGACGTGGCGGCCCACAGGCTTGCGATAAATCAGGTTGTAAAACGTGGCGATGCCATCCAGATCGTCCGCCGACATCTCCAGATACTCTGCGATATCGCGGATACTCTCGTCGGAAACCCAGCCGCGGTGGCGCTGCACGATTTTCATGGCGTCGATGCAGACCGACTTCTTGTCCGGGTAATGCGCCATTTCCGCCCGAATTTCCTTTTGTTCTTCAGCGCTCAGCAAAGTGGATGCTCCTCACCGGTCTACATCCGCAAGGACGAAATCAAGGCTCCCCAAAATCGCGAGCAGATCCGGAATCATCAA